>OFFX01000172.1_pt1 | contig 55710 bp, 47 predicted proteins | sample 1521511 | NCBI WGS metagenome assembly OFFX01 (sample SAMEA3504125, study PRJEB24116) | mouse gut metagenome | biome: mouse gut; feature: mouse-associated habitat; material: faeces | place: Denmark | collected 2011
AAATAAATAATTATAAGATATTTTTCTTAATCATTATAAATTTTATTGATTTTTTTTTCGAAAAAAATTGCCCTATGCAAAAAAAATAAATTGCTCATTTATGCAATCAGCTGTCTTTATTGAATAAAATTTACCTCTTTGTTTTACGGAAGAACCCTGTCAAGGGGTAATCCGCCTAGGCAAATCCCCCTGCTCTGTCTGTCATATCCGTAAAAAATGAAAATAGCCCGTGCTAGAAGAAAAAAAGCCGCAGAGGATGAAGTTTTTTTGCAGAAAACAAACTGAACCCCAACCTTTGCAGAGCACAAATACAAAACAAGGAAAAACTATGACAATCCCCAGTTCCCTTTTAATTCGGGAAATTATGCACTATGAAAGCTTTTCCCCAAAACCGGTTCTCAACCGCATAGGCATGCCCTGTATCGGTTACGGCTTTCCCTTGTGGGAAGAAGCCCTTGCCATTGTGCATGGCAATACGAGACTGGCAAAACACATCAAACCCAATTTGCCAAAAGAACAGGAAAATACAGCTCTTGCCTTGCAAAGGCTTTTGCAGCTTCCCGTCACCGTCACGGAAAAAACAGCAGAAGAGCTTTTAAAACAAAGCCTTCTCTTTTATGCGGAAAAACTTTCACGGCACTTTGCAGGTTTTCGGCATATAGTCAATCAATGTACCGATGCCGTCATTTATCCCCACAGCAGTCTTGCCGCTTACGAACAGATAATCATTACCCAAAACCTCAGCCGGCACAGAAAAGAAACATGCACAAAAAAAGAACAGCAGACCAAAACCAATATCCCGTACTGTTATTCCAAGAAAAACAGCTCTGAACAGCCCCTGCACCCGGCCTTTTTGCAGTCCTTTTATTCTTCTTCAGCTGCCTTTGCAGGTGCAAATCCCTTTCGGCAAAACAATTTTTTTGCAAACCAAAGAAAGCAGACAAAACGCAGAAAAAAAGCTTTACACTTTTTAGAATTGACCCAAGGGGAACGGGCACTTTTGCGTGTCGACAGCGTGCTTTTTGTCAGTCATCTTTTAGGCATGGAAATTATGCTGCAAATGCATGACTTTTTCTTCGCCCTGCAGGAAGATAATTATCTTGAGGCTAGCAACCGGCTCCTTTCTCACCGTGCCGCTTCCTACCTCGGAGCCATATTGGCAATTTTAGCCCGCCGTATCCGCGAAACAAGCCTTGATTACCGCGACTTGACAAGACAAAAAGGAGATATTCCTGCCATGCGCCTGCACCGCAGAAAAGAAAAAAATTATTTCCTGATTCACTGTCAGCAAAAAAACGGGTTCCCCAAAAACCGGCTTTATGAACGGAACAAAATGACCGGAGTGTTTTATGGCAAATAATCTCGTGAAAATAAAGAAAAACGGGACAATTACGCTTCAGGCAGACAGGGAACAGGCAAAGAAATTCTATGCCCGCGTGCACAAAGCATATTACGCAACGCTGCAAAAGCAATGCACACAGCCTGCCGTCCATTTTGCAGACAATCCTGAAAACGCCGATACGCAGGAAAAACGCTTGAAAACTCCAAGCATACATAAAACAAATTCAAAAATAACTCCCGTCAAAGAAAATTGTTCCGACCTGCCTGCTCTCCCTGCCATGACAAAGCAGGAATTGGCAGAAGAAATCCCATATGCCGAGCATATGCCCGTCAGTGCGGACATAACTGCCTTGCTCAGCCATGACCTTTTTTATTTGCTTGTCTACGGCATGAAGAGAAAGGATATGGATAAGGACTGGCTCTTTGCCCGCTGCCGTGAAATACAGCAAAATCCGAATAATCATTTAGATTTATGGGCACGGGAACACTATAAGTCAACCATTATCACCATTGGACTGACCATTTTGAATATTTTGCAAAATCCCAATATTACCGTGGGAATTTTCAGCCACACCCGCCCCATTGCCAAAGCATTTTTGCGGCAAATAAAAAGAGAATGGGAAACCAATTTACTCTTGCAGGCGTATTTCCCCTTTTTGACGCCGCCGGAAAAAGGCGAAGCACGCACCCGGACGTGGAGCGAGGACGGCGGGCTTATTGTCAGACGTGACGGCAACCCTAAAGAAGCAACTGTTGAAGCATGGGGACTTGTGGACGGTCAACCCACAGGAAAGCATTTTGATCTGCTTATTTATGATGATGTGGTAACCTTGGAATCAGTCACCACGCCCGAACAAATCAAAAAAACAACGGATGCATGGCGTTTGTCCCTGAATTTAGGAGCAAGAAACGGGAATATACGCATGATTGGAACACGCTACCACGCTTCCGACACCTACCATTTGATTATGGAACAAGGAAGCGTCACCCCTCGTATTTACCCTGCAACCATTGACGGGCAAGCCCAAAGCAAAGCTGTTTTTCTGGCTGACGATGTTTTGAAAAAGAAACGCCGTGACATGGGCGCCTATGTTTTTGCCTGTCAAATGCTGCAAAACCCGCTTGCTGACAATGCCATGGGTTTTAAAAATACATGGTTCCAAACCCTGCCCGCTGATACGAAAATTGTCTCCGGTTTTTCCGCCAATATGAACAGGTACATAGTCGTTGACCCCGCCTCCAGCAAAAAGGAAGGTTCCGATTATACGTCCATGTGGGTTGTGGGCTTGAATCATGACGGCTTTTATTATGTGCTGGACGGCATCCATGACCGCCTTGCCCTGCATGAACGGGCAGAAGCGCTTTTCCGTTTGCACAAGAAGCACCGCCCCTTGGCTGTGGGCTATGAACAATACGGCATACAGGCGGATATTGAGCATATCAAATACCGCATGGAGCATGAAAATTACCGTTTTTCCATTATTGCGCTTGGCGGCGCCATGGCAAAAACAGACCGCATACGGCGTTTGGTTCCGATTTTCGAACAGGGCAGAATGTGGTTTCCGCACCGTTTAATCAAATTGAGAACAGATAAGACGGTTAACGATCTGGTGCAGGATTTTTACCGCAATGAATATTTGAATTTTCCTGTGGCTGAACACGATGACATGCTGGACTGCCTTTCGCGGATTTTAGACAGCAGGCTGGGGGCAGTTTTCCCTCTTAGCTTGGAAAATAACGAGCCATGGCAGGGGGAGGTGTTCTTTGCAAACTGATACGCTGCAAAAATCCGAACAAAATGCAGAACAAAATACAGGGGAAATTTCCAGACAGTCCGCTTTCCTAATCCCCTATCAGACCCTGCGGGCAAAAACCGTATCAAAACAGGTAACATATAATTTTTGGAAGCAATTTCAAGAAGATAAGCTCAATTCAATTTTATTTTATGACGGCGAAATGCAGGATTATTCCGCCTTTGCGGCATGGCTTTCAGCAAAGGATAAGGACGCCCGTTTCATAGCGTCCGATCAAGGTGAAATCAAAGCCCTCTATTGGCTCAATAATCCGTTAGGCAAAAGCGTGATGATACATTTTTGTTTTTTGAAAAGCGCCTTTTGCGAGCAGAAAGAAATTGGCTTGTACGTGGTGAAAAGTCTCTTATTTTGCAAAGACAAACAAGGGGGATACGTTATTTCCGCCCTTTATGGGCTCACCCCCAAGCCCTACCGCCATGCTCTTTCGTTTATCCAAAAGCTGGGTTTTTCCTTTGTGGGGGAACTGCCCGAGGCTTGTTATTTTGCCCGTAAAAATGCCTTCAAAACAGGCATATTCAGCATACTGACTCGGGAACAAATCCCAACACCGTAAAACAAGAAAAAGGAGGATTTATCTATGGGCGGCGGAGGAAAACATTATTCGGCACCGCAGGTTCAGGAAGTGGAAATTCCTGCTCCTCAGCCTGTTGAAGCGGATAAAAGCATCAAAGAGGCGGCAGATGCGGAAAGACGCAGGCGAGCCGGTGCGGCAAGCCATTCACAAACAATTTTAACCGGCGGTTCCGGCTTGGGAGAGACAGCAAACAGCCGGAAAAAAACGCTGCTGGGCGGATAGTGCACTATGGAAAATACTTGTGTCCAACATGTACTCAGGCGTTTCCATGAGCTGGAAAAGGAAAGACGGACATGGGAAGAGCAATGGAAAGAAATTGCAGGGCTCATGCTCCCGAGTAAAGGCAAATGGTCGGCAGAAAGCCACAATAAGGGCTATAAAAAACACGGACAGATTGTGGACAGCACAGCCCTGTATGCCCTGCGTATCCTTTCTGCCGGCATGCACGGAGGGCTGAGCTCCCCTGCCCGTCCATGGTTTCGTTTTGCCTTGAAAGATAAGGAATTGGAACAGGCTGACGGCATTGGCAAATGGCTTCAGGATACGCAGGAACGCGTCCATGCGGTACTCTCCGGTTCTAATTTTTATCCCTCTGTCCATGCTCATTATGCCGAGCTCGCCGGCTTCGGTACAGCATGTTTTTTGATTGAAGAGGATCAAGACGAGGTTATCCGCTGCCGTAACCTCACCATTGGTGAATATTATCTGGATTGTGACGCCAAGGGGCGGGTGGATACGCTCTACCATACCATAAGTATGACGGCACGGCAGATTATGCAGCGTTTTGAAACCTATCCCGAAATCATCAAAGAACTGGCAGAAAAAGACAGCCTGCAGACCTTTACGGTTATCCATGCCATTGAGCCGCGTTCCCGCTATAATCCTCAAAAGATTGACGCCCATAACCGCCGTTATGCATCCTATTACGTTTTGCAGGGGCAGGGCAATTTCCTTTTGGAAGAAGACGGCTATGAGGAATTTCCCGCCTGCTGTCCGCGCTGGGACGTTACAGGGCAGGATGTGTACGGCAGAGGTCCGGGCATGGATGCACTTCCTGATGTCAATATGCTCCAGCGTATGCGTCAGGACGGCTTAGAGGCATTGGAGCTGGAAATCAAGCCACCCATGAATGTGTCCAATTCCCTGCGCAATCAGGGAGGGCAGTTTTCCCTGCGTCCCGGTTTTGCCAATTTTGTGGATATGAATTCCCAAGCTCCTGCCATTACGCCCACCTATCAGGTACAGGCGAATTTACAGGCACTGGACGCCTATTTACAGCAAATACGCCAACAAATCGGCGAGCATTTTTATAAGGATTTATTCCTGCTGCTCACCCAGTCCGACAAACGCATGACAGCGGCAGAGGTTTATGAACGCAATGCCGAAAAACTGCTCATGCTGGGTCCCACCTTGGAACGGCTGCGCAGTGAATTATTCCAGCCCCTTATCCAGAGGGTACTGGGCATTATGAAACGCTACGGCAAAATTTTGCCCACACCGCCCCTTTTGCAGGGCAGGGAATGGGAAATTGAAATGCAGTCAAGCCTTGCCCTTGCGCAGAAAAGTGCAGACATCAGTGCCATTGAAAGCATTATGGGCTTTGCCGGCAATCTTGCGAAAATCAATCCGGAAGTGCTGGATAATTTAGATGTGGATGAAATGCTGGTGCACAATGCAAAACTGCTGGGTGTTCCCCTTTCCCTGCTGCGTGGCAAAGAACAGGTACTTGCCATACGAAATGCGCGCAAAGCGGAACTGCGCATGCAGGAGCAGGAACAAAAAACATGGCAGCTGCTTGAAAAAGGTGCAAATACAGCCAAGGTACTCAGCGAAGTGGATTTGGAAGGAAAAAACCTTGCCTCATCGCTGGCAAAAAGCATGGAGCAAATGCCCGGCACGGACAATGCACAGGAAAAAGCTTTTCAAAACAGCGTGTCAGGGCAAACTGCGGAGCAAAAAAACTGAGGACAAACATGAAAGAAAAGAATTTTTGGCAGGTACAAGACAGCCCGCTTTCGGAGGAAGAAAGAGAGCAAACCGAACAAAGAGGGCTGACAGAACAAAACGGACACAAGGGGCAATTCAAGCAGGAACAGTTCCAGTCGGATTTACTGTATATCGCCCAAAGCGTGCAGGGCAGGCGCTTTCTCGGACAACTGCTGATGATGACAGGCGTTTTTGAAGAAATCCCTATAGGAAATGCCGCATACTATGCCTATCTTGAGGGCAAACGAAGTCTGGGGCTCATGCTTTATCACCGCTTGTATGCACTGGGTATAAACTATTTGGCGCAAATCCAAGAACAAAAATAAGGAGAACGTATGGCAGAAACAGAAATTATTATCAGACCGCAAACAGGTCAGACTACAGGAGCAGGGCAGGCGCCTATTCCCCCTGCTCCTGCTGTCCCCGTCAGCCCGTCAGCCTCAATGCAGGAAAATCAGGTGTCAGCCCCAATGGTTAATCCCCTTCCTGCAAACACTGCCGAGCAAGCACTGCAGGCAAAGGAAGCACAGGAAACCCTGCTGACAAAAGCCCTGCTTACAGGTCCGGAGGACTACGTGTTCCGATTTTTACCGGAAACCGTTGTGGACACGGCTCTTATTGAAGATTTCAAACGTTTTGCCTTTGAGCAGAAAATGAGTTTGGAAAATGCCCGTCTCATGGCAAAATTTTATGAAAATTATGTCCTCGGGCAAAGCAAAAAGCAAAATCAGGAACAGGCGGAATTATTACAAAACATGCAAAAAGCCTGTGAAGAGGACAGCGAATTCGGAGGCATGAGCTTTCATGACAATATGCGCTATGCCAAAGCTGCCATTCTGCGTTTTGATGACGGGTCGCTGGCTAAAATCCTCAACGATACGGGTTTTGGTTCTCATCCGGAAGTGGTGCGCTTTATGTATCGTGTGGGCAGAGCGCTTGCGGAAAAAGAAATGCCGAAAGCAAAGGAATCTCCCGTCCAAGGCTCTGTGGCAGAACTTTTTTACCCGTCCATGCGAAAAGACTAAGCGCCCCACCCCGCAGTCAGCCATTAACCGCGGTATTCCCGTGAAAAAAAGGAGGATAAACAAAAAAATTTCAGCCAATATAAAAAACAAAATGATTTCTTTTCGTTAACAAATGGTATGCAAACAAATTCAATAAAAATAAGGAGTATTCATGAGTGCAAATGCAGTAACCTTGCTTGACTGTGCAAAACGTTTTGACAGCACGGGCAAAATCGCCAAATTAGTGGAAATCATGGCGCAAACCAATGAAATTTTAGAAGATGCTCTCTGGCTTGAAGGCAATCTTCCCACAGGACACAGGACCACTATCCGCACGGGACTGCCCTCTGCCACATGGCGGCTTTTGAACTATGGCGTACAGCCGGGCAAAAGCACCACCAAGAGTGTGGACGATACCTGCGGTATGCTGGAAGCCTATGCCGAAGTGGATAAATCCCTTGCAGATTTAAACGGGGCGAGTGCTGACTGGCGTATGAGCGAAGAAGCAGGTTTTGTGGAAGCAATGAACCAAGAAATGGCAAAGACGCTTTTTTACGGCAATACCCGCGAAGAACCCCAAAAATTCATGGGCTTGAGCCCCCGTTACAATGCTTTATCCGGCTTTGACAGTGCAGAAAATGTGCTCAATTTTGGCGGCAAGGGCAAGAAAAATACTTCTATCTGGCTTTGCGGCTGGGGCGAAAATACCATGCACGGCATTTTCCCAAAAGGTTCTCAGGCGGGTCTGCAAATCAAAGATCTTGGCGAACAGACTTTGCTTGATGACAACGGCGGACATTATCAAGGCTATCGCAGCCATTTCAAATGGGACTGCGGACTTTCCCTGCGCGACTGGCGCTATGCGGTGCGTATCTGCAATATTGATACGGCAGGCTTTGCTGACATTATCAACGGCTCTACCCAAAATGCCGGCACCAACCTTATCCGCCTGATGATTGCCGCAGCCAATAAAATCCCTTCGGCGGGCAAGGCGCAAATGGCGTGGTACATGAACAGAGACGTCAAGACTATTCTCGATATCATGGCAATGGAAAAAGCCAACGTCCAGCTCTCCATCGAACAAATTGAAGGCAAGCCCGTGACCCATTTCCTCGGCATTCCTATCCGCCGTGCGGACGCCCTCCGCAATGACGAAGAAGCGCTTGTTTAGGGATAAAGAAGCCCTCTTCAGGTATTACATTGTCTAACCCGTCAAAAGAAAAGGAAAAACTATGTATTTAGACGCAGAATTACTTTTTTCCCATGCCCAGAAAATCACCGCAACCCAAAACTCCGAAAAATGCCTTGACCTTGGCGCTATGGAAGGCACAGGCATGCCCATTTTCCCCTTTGTCCAAGTGGTAGAGGGCTTTGCGGGACTCACGTCTCTCACTGTGCATATCCAGTCTTCCAACGCGGATAAAGCCATGGCAGAGCTGACCGAAGACGACTGGCAAACCGTCCTATCCGGTCAAAAATTGCCCTTATCCGATATCACAAAGCCTTGCTCCCTTGCCTTTGGCTCTCTGCCTCCCCGATCAGGCAAGTACTTGCGTATCAAGTATGAAGTGGAAGGAACAGCAGCAAAAGGAGCAGTTACCGCAGGTCTGGCGCTTGACAGACAGGCATAGCGCTTCGGCTAAGCCCGTTTCATGAATCAAAAGGCAGTTTTTGCCTGAACCGAAGGAGGGGCGACCCTCCTTTTTATAAAGAGGAAATATGGCGTTCTCACAAGTCGATGTTTGTAATTTAGCCCTCAGCCGTATGGGCGGGCAAAGCATTTCCCAAATCACCAGCCTTGGTGAAGCAAGCACAGAAGCAAGGCAATGTGCCATAAAATTTCCCTATGTGCTCCGTTCGGCTTTGCGTGCCTATCCGTGGCATTTTGCCACAAAGGAAATTCCCCTTGCCCGCCTTGGCGCCGGCTCTATCGAAAGCGTCTTCAAGGATAATATTTTATACCAAGTTCTGCAGTATTACCAATATCCGGAAGAATGTCTGCAAATTTTAGCCATTAACCCGGTTACGGGCAAAAAAGGAAATTATCATGCCGTGAGCTTTGACTACACCGTGGAGCGGCTTCCTGACGGCACAAAAGTCATAGTCAGCTCCTGTCCCAAAGCCATTTTAACCTGCACCTCTTATGCTGATGATCCCGGCATTTGGGACAGTCTTTTTACCGACGCCTTTGCATGGCAGTTAGCCGCTGAACTTTGCCTCAGTCTGGGGGGCTCCCCGCAAATTGTGCAGAGTTTGCAGGAAATGGCAAACCGTGCCTTTGAAAAGGCAAAAAGCCTCGACTGCAAAGAAGGGGCGATAGCTTCCCGCACATCTTATTATCTGGAGGCTCGAAAATAATGGCATTTCATGGTTTTCAAAGCAGTTTTACCGCAGGGGAATTATCCCCTTCCCTTGCCGTGCGCGTGGATTTAGCCCGCTATCATACAGGGTGCAGCCTGCTTGAGAATATGCTTGTGCACCCCCACGGAGGAGCGAGCAAACGCAGCGGTTTCCGCTGTCTTGCCTCATTACAGGGAAAAACAAGGCTTATGCCCTTTATTTTTTCCACCGCGGAAACCTATGTGCTGGCGTGGAGTGACAAAAAACTTTCCTTTTTTACCCGTGAAGGGCAAGTTCTCGATACAGCAGGAAATCCCTATGAAATATCCACACCTTTTTCCTATGAGACAGCAAAAAAAATGGCTTTTGTGCAAAGTGCAGACGTCATTTATTTGGTCAATGAAGATTTTGCACCCTATAAGCTCTGCCGTTATGCCCATGATAACTGGACCTTGGAAGAACTTGATTTCAGCCCAAAAATAACAGCTCCGCAAAAACTCTCCGCTTCATTGTATGATGTACGCACCACATCGGAAAAAACAAGCGACGGAACCGGTTTACGCAGCTGGTCCTTTGTGGTTACGCAGGTGGGTGCAGCAGGTGAAGAAAGCCTTGCAAGCGCCCCTGTTTCCGTGCAGGGTCCTGAAAATTTGCGTCAAACCTGCTATCCCAAACTTTCTTGGCAGCCTTGTGAAAATGCCGCGGAATACCGTATTTATCAGGGAAAAAACGGTAAATACGGCTATATTGGCAGCAGTCTCATTCCCTTTTTTGACGCAAAAAATATTGCTCCTGATATGACGGACTGCCCGCCTCAGGCAAATAATCCCTTTACAGACGGAAATTACCCTTCCTGTGTCTGCTTTTATCAGCAGCGGCTTGTATTTGCCGGCTCTAAAAAACGTCCGCAAACCCTGTGGTTTTCCCGCACGGGCAATTTTGAATCCTTTACCCGCTCTTCCCCTGCAAAGGCAGATGACGCAATGGAAATTACCATTGCAGGCAATGAAGTTTCGCGCATCAACTGGCTTGTTTCTCTGCGTACCCTGCTGGTGGGCACAGGCGGTACGGAATGGGAGGTCAAAAACAGTTCGGGCGTCCTCACAGCCGAAGACATTTCCCTTGTTCCGCAGTCATACCGAGGCTCAAGCGAACTGCCTGCCCTCATTGTGGGCAACAGTGTTTTGCACATCAACAGAACACACCGGGAAATGCGTGATCTGCTCTATGATTTTGGCACGGATTCCTATACGGGAGCCGACCATGCCGTGCTTGCGGGACATTTGCTGGAAAATCATGCCATTACCGACTGGACATACCAGCAAAGTCCCGATTCCATTATCTGGTGTGTGCGTGATGACGGGCTTTTGCTGGGGCATACGTTTTTGCGCGAGCATGAAGTTTTTGCATGGCACAGGCACAGCACGCAGGGAAAATTTTTAGCTGTCTGCACCTTGCCAAGCAGTTTTGCCGATGAAGTCTTTGCTGTTACAGAAAGGATAATTCAAGGGGAAACACGCTATTTTCTGGAACGCATGGAAAACAGCTCTTTGTCGGTCAACAGCGCTGAAACCGGTCAGGAGCACGAACCCTGTCATTTTTATGTGGACTGCGGGCTTTCCTACCATGCAGACAAACATGGAGGAAAAAAAATCCGCTATGCAGGCGGGCTTGAGCATTTGCTGGGGCAGGAAACGGCAATTTTGGCAGACGGAGCAGTTTGTCCGCCGCAAAAAGTTCGGGAGCTTTCCTTTACAGAAAACGGCGAAGAAAAACATCTTGTCGGCATTGATATTGGCTATGAAGCAAGCAATATTGTCATTGGACTGCCCTACACCGCAAGACTCAAAAGCATGCCGCTGGAAGCGGAAAACGCCTATGCAAACACGCAGGGAAAATATAAGCATATCCAAGGTATCGGCGTGTATTTCAAAGATACGAATTACGCTAAAATCGGCTCGCAGTTTCTCCATATGGACGAGGTGAAAATGAGACGCAATGAAAAACCGGGGCAAGCCGTGCATCTGCACACAGCCTATACCTTTATGCACATAAGCCAAAGCTATGAAAAGCAAAATTATGCCTGCATCATGAGCGACATGCCTTTGCCCCTCACCGTGCTTGCGCTTCTTCCGGAAGTGGGACTGGGGGCATGATGAATATAAAGAATCAGGAACTTGCCGGCATGTACGGCGATTATGAGCTTGTTTTTGCCACAGACGAAGCCATTGAAGAATATTTTGAAGCCTGCCTCAAAACCATTGGTCCTGCGGAAATGTATGAATCGTGGCAGCTTCATCATATTGCCGTGCAGGATTTACTGGAAAAAGTTTTTGCAGGCATACGGCAGGGCAAAGGAAAAGCCTATTTTCTTCTCCGCCATATTTCCGATGAGGAAAAAGAAGTGGTGGGAATCGGCGGAATAGCTCCCCTTCTTGAAAACGAGGACGGGCAAGCTGTCAGCAGTGCAGGGGAAATTTGGTATATGGGACAAAGTTTTACAGAACATAAACGCTTTCTTGTTCAATACGGCAAAGTCATTCTTGCAAAAATTCTCACCCATTATCCCATGGTGCTGAACCTTGCCGCCGCATGGAATTATGAAGCATTCAAGCTGGTGAAGTTTTTAGGCTTTACCGTTGGAAAAGAACTTATCCGTACCGGCATTAACCAAGCTCTTTTTAAATGTTTTTACATCACAAAAAAATAAAAGGAAAAACTATGTGCGTACCATCTACTGTTATGACAGGCATGAGCGTGCTCGGCTCCGCCCTCGGCATGGCAAATAATCTGGCAAACCAAAAGGCACAGGCGGAACAACAGAAAATTCAGCAAAAACAAGCCTTCCAAAATGCAAAACTGGCAGAGGAAAATGCCCGCAAGGCACTGGTGGAAGGGGAAAAAGAAAAAGAAAAAATCAGACTGGAACAAAAAGCCCTGCAAAGCAAAAAAGCAGCTGCATACGGAGCGGCTCATGTGGATTTGACAAGCGGCAGCCCCCTTGCCGTGCTGACTGACATGGCGGGTCAGGCAGAGGAACTGGCACAGGACAGCGGAGAAAAAGCAAGACAAAAAGCCCAAAATTACCGGCAGCAGGCACAGCAGTCTTATCAGCAGACCGCCCCTGCGGCAAAAAATCCTTTTTCCGCGGCAAATACGGTTTTTTCGGGCTTGGATTCCATGTACTCAAACTTTGGCAAAAAATCCGCATCCAAACGCGGACCCAATTATTTTTAGCAGGAGCAGAACACAATGACCGTTGCAAGCACACTCAATAAAAAACAATACCAAGGCAACAGCCTGACCGTTGAATTTCCGCTTCCTTTTCACGTCACAGCAAAAGAACATATTTTTGCCCTGCGCAAAAAAGGCACCGCCATTGAAGAAATCAAAAATAATTTTGCCGTGGATTTGGAGCGGAAAGTTTTTATCTATCCTCTGGAAGGGGAGCCTCTCAAAAATGATGAAAGCCTTACCGTTTACCGAAAAATCCCATTGACGCAAATTGTGGATCTGGAAAATGCGGGGGCGTTTCACCCCGAAGTTTTGGAATATGACGGCTTTGACAGGATTGTCATGCAAATACAGCAGCTTGATGAAGAAATCAGCAGGGCATTGAAAATTGATATGACAGATACCCGTGATGTGAGCAATCTTCTTGAAGAATTATTTGCCGCACGGGAAGAGGCAATTCTCCATGCCCAAAAAGCTTTGGAACAGGCAAAAACTGCCGTGGAAAAAGCCGAAAAAACAGAACACTGGGCACTCTATGCAGAGGAAAAAGTACAGGAACTCACTGACTTGCAGGTGGAATGTTTTATCAGTAATGACGGACAGGGACACGTTTCCTATATGAAGGAAGAACATAAACTGCAAATTGTCCTGCCCTTCGATAATGCAGGGTTAAATCATCCTAAAACGGTTCTCAGCGATTCAATCGACCTTGCCCGTTCCGATATCGGGGCAAGCGCCAAAGCAGTACAAAGCCTGCATGCAAAAACGGAACAGGATACGGCAAAGCTGCAAGCCTCCAAACTCGACAAGTCCGCCCTATCCTCCGCCCTTGACAGTGAGAGCGAGGAAACGGCAGCAAGCTCTAAAGCAGTTAAAGAAATTAATGACAAAATGGGTAAAGTACGGCTTCTTGCAACCAGAACATCAGGCGGAGCAGTTACCTTGACAGATGTTGTAATAGGAAAGCCTATTTTTATTATTGCCTGTTTTAAAGCTGCGGCAAGTGGAAGTATGTGTTATGCCAGATATTCCGTTATTTTTGGCTCTGAACATAATGATATGCACGAAAACGGAGTAGATCATATTTTTGGAGGTCCAACAAATTATGTGTCGCCAAGCACAAACGGTACAGGTTATGTTTATGGAAACCAATGTGCTGTGGTTATTCCGGCAGAAACAACCGTAGAAGTAGCTATCGAAAACTTTGTAGGAAGTCTTGAAATTAAATTTTTTCAATAAGGAGCGAATATGATTAGAATATTTATCTATAAAAATAAAATAATCAACGTGGACAATACTGTCGATGCTGAAAATTTACTGAAAAAAGACGCATGGGAAATGCCGGAACGTGATGTGCAAGCTGTTTTTGGAGATAAAGCTAGCATGGCTTGTAATCAGTACTGTACATTTACTAAAACAGAAACGGGCTATGATGTGACTTTTACCCCGCCCCAAAAGGATATTGAACAATTAAAACAACAAAAACTGCATGAAGCAGAACGGCTGTTATCACAAAAACTGAATATGCTGTCCGCGTATCCGCAGGCGGAAAGTGCCAGCTTCGAGGTGCAGGAACGGGAAGCAACTGTCTATTTGGCGAATACAGAAATTGCCAAAACGGAAATTCCTGTCATTACGGGCATTGCAGCAGGAGCACAAGTGGACTTGACTGACCTTGCGCAAAAGATTGTGGAAAATGCAAACAGCTTTGCACCGCTGCGCGGACTGTACCTTGGGCGGCACAAACGCGTGCGGGATTTGCTGAATAAGGCGGAAACGCCGGAAGAGGTTGAAGCGGTTGATGTGGAAGCGATTTTTGAGGAAGAAATGCAGGGTGCACAATAAGAACTGTGCGAAAGAACCACGCTCGAAAAAAGTATGGTTCCTGTTCGCTCGCACTGTGTCACCCGGTCACTGTTACGCTATAGCTTTGCTATGCGTAAGTGCCGGGTACGAGAACCTCTACCCGTTGTAAGGCTTAACTCTTCGAGTTGCCTGACAACTGTACGAGGGGTTTTGTGCATCCTGCACAAAAGGGGAATTATCATGCGTGCAATAAAAAATATTATCATTAACAAAATAATAAGGGGAGGTGTATGTTCTTCTTTTGTGAATACATTATCGCCTTTATGCATGATGTGGAAATAAAACTTTCCGTAAGCGCCTTTGCGGCGTTTATTTCCTTTCAATTCGGGGCAAGTCAGTATTTGCTGGAACTGGTGCAATATTTGCTTTTTGCGGATTTTTTGCTGGGAGTTTTCCGAGCGAAGAAGAACCGCAGATTTTCATGGTATCGGGCTTGGCTCGGCTTGAAAAAAATCATCAGCCTGTATCTGAGTATTTTGATAGTGGGTTTTGCCTCAAAGGCGTTTGATGTGACCTTTTCCCAGCGGATTAATATTGAATATACAGGAACATTTTGGTTTGATTTATTCTTATGTATTTTGGTTTTTCTCAATCTGGCAAGCATCAATCACCATTTGGCATGCTTTGGCTTCGGGGTCAATGTCTGGCTGGATAAAATCGTTTTCAAATACACAGGCAAAATCCAATCCAGACTGGAATATGAGCTCAATAAAAAAATTGAAAAACACTTTGAAAACAAAGAGTAGCTTTTAATGCGTCACCCGGTCACTGTTACGCTATAGCTTTGCTATGCGTAAGTGCCGGGTACGAGAACCTCTACCCGTTGTAAGGCTTAACTCTTCGAGTTGCCTGACAACTGTACGAGGGGCTTTGTGCGTCCTGCACAAAAGGGGAATTATCATGCGTACAATAAAAAGTATTATTATTCACTGCTCCGCTACATATGCCGGTCAGGATATCGGTACTGCAGAAATTGACAAATGGCATAAGCAGCAGGGCTGGGACGAAATCGGTTATCATTTTGTCATCAGGCGAAGCGGAGAAATAGAAAAGGGCAGGACCCTTGAAAAAATCGGAGCACACTGCAGAGGGCATAATGCCGAAAGTATCGGAATTTGCCTTGTGGGAGGCATTGACAAAGACGGTAAGCCGGAAAATAATTTTACCAAAAATCAGTTTTCAGCCCTTATTTCCCTGACAGCAAAATTGAAGAGGCAATTTCCTGCCATTCAGCACATACACGGGCATAATGAATTTTCCGGCAAGGCATGCCCCTGTTTTGACGTCAAGGAATTTTTCGGCAAAAAAAACAGTGACAAATAACAGTATCCGACTGCCAACAACAAGGAAATCAAGATGTGGAAACCTCTTATAAAAATCTGTTCCTCAAAGGGGACTTTGCCTTTTCTTTTTATCCTTTTTCTGTGTGCCGTATTGTGGCTCATGCAGCTGCGTCTTGAACGCTCAGAAAGAAATTTAGCCCAAAAAGAAGAAGAGTATCGGATTGTACTTTCTGCCAACAAAAAACAGCAGGAAAATATTAACCGACTGATACAAGAGCAAAAAAAGCAGGAAAAACTGCTTTTACAAACGGAACGGGAAAAACAAAATCTTGTGCACACATACCGGACAAAGCAGGCACAAGTATATAAACGCAATGACCAAAAAAGTGCAGAGTGGAAACAAACCGAAATTCCCGAACCTGTTTTGCAGCTTTTAAAGGAAAAAAAGGATTACCGATGAAAAAATATCTTTTCTTGCTGCCGGGATTTTTTATCCTCTGCGCCTGTGGAAAATCTCATCTTGTTTATGAAACGGATATACAGCTTGTCAAAGCACCGCAATTTCTTTTAGAAGCACTGCCTCTTCCGTCATTTACGGGCAGCACGAATGAAGAGCTCCTTCTTTATACCCTCGGTCTGGAAGAAAATTTATCCCTGTGCAATGCCCGCCTGCATGCCATAAAAAAAAGTATGGAAGAGAAAAATTTTCATGAAAGTTACTCACAAACAAAAAAGTGATTATTTCTTATAACAGACAAAGCACTCTGTTAAAAGAAAAATCATGAAAAAAGCCCTCAAACGAGGGCTTTTTTTTATCTGCAGTACTTTTTCCCCGCATTGAAAGCAAGCGTAAAAATTTTACAAACAGCCGCAAGAACCATACAAAAACGGACGGCAAAAATATCTTTTTTCCTCATGGTTAAAATACGAAACCTCAAAAAAATTACCGTAACAAGCGCAAAATTCAATTTAATCCTTAACATAAGCATTTAAGCAAAAAAAATTTAAACGGCAAAAATATGCCAAAATAAAAAGCCGTAAAATGCCATATACTGCGTTTTTAATTTTTTTACGTGGTGGGTATTTGCTTATAAAAAAAACTTGTCAATTTGACATATTTTTGCTATAAACAGTTTAGATAAAGTCTAAATAAGCATATCACCGAGCAAATAAGCACAGGACGTGCGGAACGTGAGCAAACAGGCTTACAGGAACAGCCGAACGGCGGAAAATTCGTTTGCGTTTGCGACAGTAACTAAGCGATTACGCAAACCAATTACGCAAGCGGGCAGTAAAAATCGTATGCTCTCAATGTCATCTCAAGGCAGGTAAATTTTGCAAAAGGAAACATTTTTTCAGGAAGTTCTTTTAAACCAAAAAAATGCTGACATTTTGCAGGTTTTATCGGAAATTTGTGAATATATAGAGCATGATAAAGAGTTTTTGTATAATCCTCTTCTTATTCTTGGAAAAACAGAAACCGGTAAAAGCCATATCATGCATATTCTCAAAAAATGCTATCCGGAGCAGGTTCAGTGCATACAAGGCGGTGATTTGGTTTATCAGACAAAGGTGCGGAACCTTTTTCAAGTGGAAAAGGAATGTAAGGTCCTTTTCATAGACGATATCCAGCACTGCAGGGAAAATACAAATCTTCAGGAGCAGCTCATTTATTTTATGGATACGCTTCCTGCGCATATTCTGCTTATTTTCCTGCAAAATACGGACAGTGAAGTTTCTTTTACCAAACATTTTCAGAGCAGGATGACGCAAGGGTTAAGCTTTACCCTGCAGGAACCCGATTTGGAAATTAAAGTTCGCTACACGCAGAACTGTTCCGATGAAAAGGAGCTCAAACTCAGTAAAGAACAATGTTTGTATATTGCCCGCAGAAGCTCCGGCTTCCGGAATATTCAAAACATTTTAAATCATATTCATTTATATAAGAAACAAATGAATAGCATGCCGGCCATGCAGGATATTGAACGCATTGTGGCAAAAAAAGGCTATGTTTTCACAGCCAACCCCGACATTATCATTGCAACCGTTGCAGAAGTGTATGACTTTACAGCAAAGGAAATAAAAGGAAAAAAGCGCTACCCGAGAATTGCCGAAGCAAGGCATTTATGCATTTATTTATGCCGAACCCTGCTTGGTATCACCTACATGGAAATTGGCAGAATTTTTGGCGGAAAAGACCATTCAACCATTGGCTATTCCATTAAAAAAATTGAAGATTTACGAGTTACGAACAAAGTTATGAACAATTTAGTAACAGAAGTGACAATGAAGTGCAAAAAAAACCTCACAAACCTGAAATAAGCAAAAAATTGTTCCTTTTGTTCCCTCGTGTTCCTTAAAATGTTCCTAAAACAGACAGAAAAAAGAAAATAAAAATAAATAGTTATCTGAGTTAGGAACAAAGGAACAATCACTTAATTAACTATTAACAAAATATATGTTATTTGTAAAAAGGATTAATGCGTATGTTAGTAACAATTACAAAAGAAGAAGTCATTAACGGGCTTGCAAAAGCCGCATCCATTATCCCCATGAAAGCAGGGGCACAATATCTGCGCTCCGTGTGGATACAGGCAAAACAAGACGATACCGTTACGGTTATGGCAACGGATGTAAATATGGAATTTACAGGCACCTACAAAGCACGCGTGCAGGAACCGGGACAAGTGGGCGTCAACGGCAAAGCCATGGTGGAACTTATCCGCCGTTTGCCTGCAGGAGATATTAATCTTCGTTTGGATAAGGAAAATAACACCCTTTTGGTGGAACAGGGACGCCGTTCCTATAAACTGCCTATTTCCGATCCTGTCTGGTTTCAGCTGCTTCCTCCTTTCCCGGAAGAAGGGGCTGTGCTTTGGGCAGGGGATTATTTTCAGGAGCTTATTGAACGCGTCAGCTTCTGCATCAGTGACGATCAGGAAGTTTTATCCTGCCTGTATATGAAATCCGTGGAAAACGGCAAAGTGGACGTTTGCGGTTTGAACGGGCATCAGTTTGCCGTTACCAGTTTTGTCAATGATGAAATTGCAAAGAAAATCGGCGATGAAGGTTTGCTGCTGCAAAAGAAATATATTCAGGAAATTAAAAAATGGCTGGGTGAGGATGAAATTTATTTCAATTTCACGGAGCGCCGTTTTCATATCAAGAATAAAGACGGTTCCGAACATATCAGCGTGCCGAGAACTATGGCGACCTATCCCGATTACCGCCTGTTCATCAATAAGCTCAATGCCGATGATGCTTCAAAATTGACTGTGAACAAACGTGAAATCATGGAAGCGCTCGACCGTATTTATATCTTTAATAATGATAATGACCGCTGCACCTATTTTAATTTATCCGCCAAAACGGCCGTTGTGTCCGCACAGGCGCAGGAAACCGGTTCAGCCAGTGAAGAACTCGATTTAACCTATGACGGAACTATTCAAAAAATCGCCTTCCCCACCAAGAATTTAATGGAAATTCTCGGGCATTTCCAATCTGCCGATTTGGAATGGACGCTGACAACGCAGGAAGGTCCCTGCGGAATTACGGGCAGTGAAGATCCCGATTATATGGTACTCATTATGCCCATGAAAATTGCGCAAACAAGTTATTATGAAGAATAGAGAATAAAACAGGTCTGAATACAATGAGCCAAAATAATTTAATGAATACGAAATCCGCATCGAACTATGACGCCTCCGCCATTACCATTTTGGAAGGACTTGCCGCCGTACGCAAACGTCCTGCCATGTATATCGGCAGCACTGACGCAAGAGGGCTGCACCACCTTGTCTATGAAGTGGTGGACAACTCCATTGACGAGGCAATGGCAGGCTATTGCGATAAAATCGAAGTTATTTTACACCATGACAACAGTGTGACCGTCCGCGATAACGGACGCGGTATTCCTGTTGATATCCATCCCAAAGAAGGAGTGCCGGCTGTACAGGTTGTTATGACAAAACTCCACGCCGGCGGTAAATTTGACAATAATGCTTATAAAGTTTCCGGCGGCCTGCACGGGGTGGGCGTATCCTGTGTAAACGCATTGTCGGAATGGCTGGAAGTGACAATCAGACGGGACGGAAAACGCTATCGTCAGCGTTATGAACGCGGTACACCCGTCACCGAAGTGATTGAAGTAGGGGAAGCGGAAGGACACGGCACCCGCGTGCATTTTCTTCCTGACGATAAGATTTTTGAAACCAATGAATTTTCCTTTGATATTCTGGCAAAACGCTTTGAAGAGCTTGCATACCTGAATAAAGGCATTGAAATCGAATGCACGGACGAACGTACCAATGAAGTGCATGTGTATAAGGCAGAGGGCGGTATTCAGCAGTTTGTACAGGATTTGAACAGTGAAAAACAGCCCCTGCACCGCATTATTTATGCGGAAGGAACACAGGACAACGTCAATGTGGAATTTGCCCTGCAGTATAATGCAACCTATAAAGAAAACGTGCATACCTTTGCCAATAATATCCGCACTGTCGAGGGCGGTACCCATCTTGCCGGTTTTAAAACGGCGCTGACCCGTGCTATCAATGCCTATATTAAGGATCAGCCCGATTTGACCAAGAAAATGAAAGGGGAAAGCCTGACCGGCGATGATGTGCGCGAAGGTCTGACAGCTATTATCAGCGTTAAACTGCCCCAGCCCCAGTTTGAAGGGCAAACCAAGACAAAGCTTGGCAACAGCGAAGTAACAGGCATTGTCCAAGGCATTGTTTATTCTTCCCTGAGCGAATTTTTCGGCGAAAACCCCAAAGAAGCACGTCTTATTATCGATAAGGCGGTCGATGCATCGAGAGCAAGGGAAGCAGCCCGCAGAGCAAAGGACTTGGTGCGCCGCAAAGGACTTCTTTCCGAAAACTCTCTTCCCGGCAAACTCGCCGATTGTCAAAGCAAGGACGCCGCAGAATGTGAAATTTTCATTGTGGAAGGGGACAGTGCGGGCGGTTCCGCAAAATCCGGGCGCAACCCCAATACGCAGGCTATTCTTCCGCTGCGCGGCAAAATCCTGAATACCGAGCGTACCCGTTTTGACCGCATGCTGACCAGTCAGGAAATCAAAAATATGATTACCGCCATGGGCATAGGCATTGGTGAAGATACGGATTACAACAAGCTCCGCTACCATAAGATTATCATTATGACGGACGCTGACGTGGACGGCTCCCATATCAGGACATTAATGCTGACCTTTTTCTTCCGTCAGTATGAAGAACTTATCAAACGCGGACATCTTTACATTGCGCAGCCGCCTCTTTTCAGAGTTGCAAAAAAATCCGCAAAATTTGAAAAATATTTAAAAGATGAAAAAGCCCTTGATGAATTTCTTTTTGAGCGTCTTGCCACGGGTGTCCGCCTTGAAAATGCTGAAGGAAAAAGCTTTGCCGGCAATGATTTAGTCAATATTTTACAGCATATCGATTATTTGCAGGCCCGCATGCTGGAAGCGGAAAATTCCGGGGTGGAACGCAGTTTATTTCTTTCCTTCCTGCGGTATCCCGGCGAAAATCCCGAACAGGAAATTGTGGAGCGCAAGCATATTCCTCAGGAAATCACTGAGTATATGGCAAGCTGCGGCTATAAAATCAGCCTTGATGTGGAAGTGCATGAGGAAGAGGAACGGGTCTTTTTGGTTTTTGAAAATAATTCGGGACACAGAACCCGCCTTGCTCTGGAATTTTTCCATGCAAAAATGCACAGAAGCGCAAAACAAACCTTGCAGGCTCTGCAAAATGAATGCGGCTCTTTCCCCTTTAAATTGGAAGGCAGCGAAGGCACGACAGAAGTCAATGATTACTTCGAGCTGCGGGAAAAAGCCTTTTTGGAAGCAAAAAAAGGCTATCAAATTCAGCGCTATAAAGGTTTGGGCGAAATGAACCCCGACCAGCTTTGGGAAACGACCATGAACCCGGAAAACAGAACGCTTTTGCGCGTCAATATTGAAAATGCCGAAGCGGCTTCCGTTGCCATTGAGGAACTCATGGGCGATCGGGTTGAACCGCGCCGTGAGTATATTATCAGAAACGCTTTGCAGGCGGGTGAGCTGGATATTTAATTTTTGTGAAGTACAGAGAGATACGATATGGAACATACAGAAAATACGGAGTTATTTCCGCAGCTGGATATTGAAAAGGAACTGCGTCAATCCTATTTGGATTATTCCCTCAGCGTTATTGTGGGACGTGCCATTCCTGACGCCCGTGACGGCTTGAAGCCTGTGCACAGACGCATTTTGTTTGCCCAGTCCATTTTGAACAATACCTACCGCAATGCCCATAAAAAATGTGCCCGTATCGTGGGGGACGTTATCGGTAAATATCACCCCCATGGCGACACGTCCGTGTATGACGCGCTGGTGCGTATGGCACAGGATTTCAACATGCGCGACCCTTTGGAAGACGGACAGGGAAACTTTGGTTCCATTGACGGCGACAGCCCCGCCGCCATGCGGTACACGGAAGTACGCATGAGCCGTCTTGCCGGGGAATTTTTAGCGGATATTGAAAAAGAAACCGTTGACTTTCGGGATAACTATGACGGCAGCGAACAGGAACCCACAGTCTTGCCGACAAAAATCCCGAATCTGCTGGTAAACGGTTCTTCCGGCATTGCCGTTGGCATGGCGACCAATATTCCTCCCCATAATTTGGGGGAACTTTGCGACGCTTTGCTTTTGCTGATTAACGACCCTGAAACAAGCGTTGATGAGCTCATGCAGTTTGTCAAAGGTCCTGATTTCCCCACAGGCGGACAAGTTTATGCAGGGCAGGGCTTGGTGGACGCTTACCGCACAGGACGCGGCATTGTCAAAGTGCGCGGACGCATGGAAGTGCGCGAACGGGGTAAAAATACCCAGTCCATTGTGATTACCGAAATCCCTTATGCGGTAAATAAATCCGGTTTGGTAGAAAAAATCGCCGCCCTTGTCAATGACAGACGCATTGAAGGGGTATCCGACCTTAAAGACTTATCCGACCGAAACGGTATTCGCATTGAAGTGGAACTCAAACGGGGCACTATTCCTGATTTGGTGATCAATGCCTTGTATAAATATACGCCCATGGAAACCTCCTTTGGCTATAATATGCTGGCTGTACTCAATAACAGACCGATTTTATTCAATTTAAAAACAGCCCTTGTGTGCTTTTTAGACCACAGGCGGGAAGTGATTATCCGCCGTTCCCGATTTGATTTGAATAAGGCGGAAGCCCGGGCACATATTGTGGAAGGCTTATTAAAAGCTCTGGATATTATTGATGAAATTGTTGCATTAATCAAAGCCAGCGAAACTCCGCAAATTGCCAAGCAAGGACTGACGGATACCTTCGGCTTCAGTGAAATACAGGCACAAAGCATTTTGGATATGCGCCTGCAGCGTCTGACGGGTCTGGAACATGACAAATTGCAGGAAGAGTTTGACGAGCTCATGAAACTCATTGCGTATCTGAAGTCCGTTTTGGAAGACAGTGAAGTACTGCGCGGGGTTATGCGTGATGAAATGGTTATGATTAAAGAAAATTATGCCACAGCCCGCAAAACCGAAGTGGTGGGTGAAGCCCTTTCCGGTATTGATATTGAAGATTTAATCCCTGACGAGGAAGTGGTCATTACCCTTTCCCGCCGCGGTTATATCAAACGCACCACCTTGGGCAATTACCAGCAGCAAAAACGCGGCGGCAAGGGCATAGCAGGTCTCAATACCGGCGATGATGATTTTGTACAGGATTTCATCACGACCACCAATCACCAGTATTTGTGCCTCTTTACCAATAAGGGCAGAATGTATCAGCTCAAGGTTTATCAGGTGCCTGAAGGCAGCCGTACGGCAAAGGGCATGCATATTGCCAACCTCCTGCCCCTTGATAAGGAAGAATTTGTGGCAAATGTGCTTACCGTGCGGGAATTTGCCGAAAATCAGCATTTCTTCTTTGTGACCCGCTCCGGCATGGTGAAAAAATCCAGCGCCGCCCTTTATGAAAAATGTCGGAAGAGCGGCTTGATTGCCCTTAGTATCAAGGAAAATGACGAACTCATTGCCGTGCACCAAGTGGAAGAAAGCGACAGCATAGTGCTTGCCACAAAAATGGGTATGGCTATCCATTTTGCCTGTCAGGATGTGCGTTCCATGGGACGCGGCGCTTCCGGGGTCAAGGGTATCAGCCTGCGCAAAAATGACCGGGTGGTCAGCTGTCTGCCCATTAAAGACGGGGATACCACTACGGAAATTATGAGCATTTCCGAACTCGGCTACGGCAAGCGTACCTGTGTGGAATTATACCGCAAGCAAAACCGAGGCGGTATCGGTATCATCAATTTCAAGGTAAGCCCCAAGACAGGCAATGTCATTGGTTCTATCCCCGTCACCGATGAAGACAGCCTTGTCCTGCTTACCTCCACCAACAAGATTATCCGTCTCGGCGTCAGAGAAATCAGCTCCTACGGGCGGGCTACCATGGGTATACGCTTGGTCAGCCTTGACGACAATGCGACGGTAGTCGGCTATGACACGGTACCCATGGGAAAAGACGAGGACAGTCAGGAAGAATAGAAACGGGAGCATTTCCGCTTAATACTAAGAATTATTATTTTTCAAAGGGAAAACTTTTCCAAAAATTTTCCCCTTGAACCCCTGTCAAAACGTTTTAACTTTTACAGCAAACTGTTCTGAATGTCATAAGGAACTGTTCCAAAGATTTTCTCATTCTTTTTTCCTGTGAAAAGTTTTTTTCCTCATCCCATTACCTGTAAAACCGCTGCGGAGAAAATCCACAGCGGTTTTTTTACGGGAGTTTCACGTTTAAAGTCTTGAACAAGAGTGGTTTTGCAGAGGATACCCCATGCAGCCCGTGTCAAGCGGGTACATTTCGGGGCAAGCTTTGTATATCCTTCGGCAGTACTCGCAAAAATTTTCTGCTTATCTTCGGGAAAATTTTTGCCCTGCCTTCTTTCTCCGTAAAAAGTTCGGTGTTTTCCTATAAAAACAAGGTCGGGGCAATTCCCTGTAATGATATTGATTTTTGAAAAAGTTTGGCATAAAAAATAATAGGCTGCCTTAATTTGTTTACGAAAAAAAAAGAGTTTGTTAGTATGGAGGGGTACACAATGCACCCTTTGTTTTTAGGAAAAATAATGAAAAAAATCTTTCTTTCCGTTTTTTTTATTCTTTGCGTTATGCAGGCAAAGGCCCTTGCTGCCGATTTTGACGCTGTGCTTGATGTCAGTCAGGAAGAGCGTATTTTAAAATTAAAAGAGCATATTCTTGCAGGAGATTACAGCGAAGGACTTGGTGCGCTCAAACAAAGTATTTTGGATGAAACATTGCCCGCAGAAGAGAGATTTGCGATTTTGGAGAAAGTTTATTATATTTTCAAAGACTTGGGAAAATATAAAGAGGCGGGCGAAATTCTGGAGCTAGCCTATTTAATCACCCCTGTCAATGAAAAGGTTTTGCAAAAAACCCGTGCGGAACTTGTCCGCTTTTACAGAACTGTCCGTAAATGGACAAAATGTATTGACGCGCATTTTTATTATTTGGAGCATGTCAAAGTCCCGGCGGATGAGAAAAAAGCTGTTTTATTTGAAATTATTGACGATTATCAAAAAAACAGAGCCTTTGAGCAGGCAAACCATGTTTTGGATGAAGTCTTCAATTTATGCGAAACAAAGCAGGATTTTGCCCAGTTGTATTATTATCATGCCCAAAGCGAATTTAATCAGAATAATTACCAAAAAGCCATTGAACTCTATAAAAAAGCACTGGCACAGGAAGCTCTGGACGAAAACCGCAGGGCAAACAGTCTGTATCGGCTTGGTTTTTGCTATGAAATTCTCCATGAAGAGGACGATGCGCTTTATTACTATGAACGGGCTTTGCCCCTTTCCAAGAATGCCTTTGTGATTGAAAGGCGGATAGAAAAATTGCAGGCAAAAAATAAAAAATAAACAGCGGAACAGCATGAAAATACAAATACCAAAGATGAATTATTCCCGTTTTTTGATTACGGTGAAAAATTTTGTGGATAATACACGGCTTTTCAAAAAAAATGTCAGCTCCCAAAGCTTGGGGCTAGCTCGGATTTTTTCTTGGATTTCCTTTGTTATCATCATTTTTTTCAGTATTTTCCTCTCTGTTTTTATTGCCACCAATACCCGAAGCAGCCTTATCAACAGTCAGGAATCCTATGCCCTTTTATTGGCGGAAAATATGAACAGGCAAATCTTTCGCCGCTTTACCCTGCCTGTAGCCTATGCTTCAGGGCGGGTCACCCTCTCCGAGCCTGACCAGTACCGTTTGCTTGACGAAGTGGTTAATTCTCTTATGCACGGGCTGCGCATTGAATCTATCCGTATTTTCGACAATAATGAAATGGTTGCTTATTCCACCAATAAAGAAGAACTGCAAAGCAAATCCCTTTCTACGCAGGGGGTAAAAAATGTTTTTGAAAATAAGGCGCACAGCTTTGAAATTACTTCAAAAATGAGTTTTCTGCGGGCGCTTTTTACGCCTAATTTGCCCCATGAAACCTTTATCCTGCGCACCGTGTATCCTTTGACCATTGATTATGAGTTGGCACCGTTCCAAAATATGGACGAGGAAAACCGGCCTATTTTGGGAGCGCTGGAAATTATGCAGGACGTAACTGATTTGTATAAAATAGCTATCCGTTCTCAGTGGACCATTTTGTTCGGCTTTACTCTGTCCATTTTGATTTTGTTCGTGCTTTTGCAAACCATAGCCAAGCTTGCGGAACGCATTATTTCGGAACGTATCAAGCGTACAAAACAGCTGGAAGCAGAGCTTAACCAAAGTGAAAAACTCGCCAGCATGGGTCGCATGGTTTCCAGTATCGCCCATGAAATACGCAATCCCTTAGGCATTATCAAATCCAGCTCGGAATTTCTCATTAACCGCGGAAATATGGATAAAACAGGGACGCAGCTGGTACATGCCATTTATGAGGAATCAAAACGCCTCAGCAATACGGTTTCCGATTTTTTGGATTATGCCCGTCCCCGCAAAGCAGGCAATGATGTGGTGAATTTGACGGAACTTGTGGAGAAGGTCTGGGGCTTTTTGCAGACTTCTTTTACAGAAAAAAATATTACGGCAAAAATAGATTTGCCGGAAAATCTCAGCATACGCGGAGATACGGATTTGCTCTACCGTGCCATCTACAATATTTTTATCAATGCGGAACAGGCTATGGAAAAGGACGGAACAATCACGGTCACGGGCAAACAGGAATACGATTTTATTTATCTTCGTTTTACGGACAGCGGCAAAGGCTTCAGCGGGGATATTTCCAAGTTTCTTGACCCCTTCTTTACCACTAAGGACACGGGAACGGGACTCGGGCTGCCCATTGTGCAGAGCATTATCAAAACCCACAGCGGTGAGATGCGTCTGAAAAATGCGGAGGAAAACGGGGTTATCCTTGGGGCGTGTGTGGAATTTGTCCTGCCGGTGTCACAGGATATTCCGACCCGTCTTGATGAAAAGAAAGAACAGAAAAAAGCCGAGCAGCTCAAACTTGCCGAACAGGCTGAACCCAAGGCAAAAACCGGACAGAGCAAGACAGAAAATGACAAAACAGAAAAGATAAACGATGACGGAAAACTCTATTTTACAAAAAACGAGTAACAGAAAGAATGATGGAAGAATTAAGGAGCAATCATGGCAGGCGGCCGCGTACTGATTATTGATGATGAAAAAAACTATTTGCTGATTTTACAGGCAATTTTGGAAGATGAGGGTTACGAAGTCACCACTATTAACGATCCGGAAATGGTTATGCCCTATCTGGAAGAATCAGAAGTGGATGTGGTCATAACCGATATGAAAATGCCTAAAATCACAGGCAGGGAACTCTTGGAACATATCAAAAAAAGCTATCCGCGCCTGCCTGTGCTCATTATGACAGCCTTTGGCAGCATTGAAAGTGCGGTGGAAGTCATGCGTCACGGCGCCTTTGATTATATCACCAAACCCTTTGCCAATGACGAACTTTTGCTTTCCCTCAATAATGCCATGGAATTATCCAAAACCCACAGGCAATATCAAATTTTGCGGGAAAGTCTGGAAGAACGCTTCAGCTCGCACCAGATTATCGGCAAATCCAAAGCGATATTGGACACCCTTGCCTTGGTCGACAGGGTGGCGCAGTCAAAATCCTCCGTCCTTATCTGCGGAGAATCAGGCACGGGAAAATCCTCCATTGCAAGAGCTCTCCATTTTTCTTCCCCGCGCAACGACATGCCCTTTGTGGCGGTCAACTGCAAAGCGTTTACCACTCCCATGCTTGATGTGGAACTTTTCGGGCAGGAAAGTTCCGGGGTCAATGATACGGTTGCCATGAAGCGCGGACGCATTGAACTTGCCGATCAGGGCACGTTATATCTAAGCGAAATAGCCAGCCTTTCCATGGAACTGCAGGTCAAGCTTTTGCGGGTTTTGCAGGATAAAACCATTGAACGGGTGGGCGGAACGGAGCCTGTCAGCGTGGACGTCCGTCTTGTCGTCAGCACGGCAGAAGATTTAAACCAGTTGGTTTTGCAGGGAAAATTCAGGGAAGATTTATTTTACCGCCTCAATGTCGTTAAAATCGTCATGCCTCCCCTTCGGGAACGGCGGGAAGATATCCCCCTTTTGGTGGCGCATTTCCTCAATAAAATCTGCACGGAAAATAATATGCCCCAAAAATATTTCAGCTATGAAGCTTTGAATTACTTGAACGGCTATGAATGGCAGGGCAATATCCGCCAATTGCAAAACGTGGTGGAACGCTGTGTTATTATGGTGCCCCATAAGGAAATCGGGGTTGAGGATTTGCCGCCTGAAGTCAAAGATGAAGACGCCCAGTTTACCAGTGCGGTGGATTTGCTGCCGCCCACCATGGATTTGGCAGAAACCTTGGATAAAATCGAAGGGGCAGTCATACGCCGTGCCTTGGTGCGGGCTGACTTTGTCCAATCAAGAGCGGCGGAAATGCTTGGCATTTCCCGCAGCCTGATGCAGTATAAGCTCAAAAAATACAATATCACCGGACACTAAGAATTATCTCTGCTGTCGTATTCGCAGAGCTCGTTCACTTGCTAACGAGCTGCTGCCCCCCTATTCCCCCGTATTGCCCGTTTTTTTCAGAAAAACAAGCGATTGTGGGGGTATGGGGGAAATCATTTCCCCCATAAAAAGAAAATTTTATTATTATCTTTTGCAGTTATACAAAATCAACCTGATACTGAAACAAAGCATTAATTTTTAAAATTCCCCCCTTTCTCAACTTGACAAACGGGCTTTCCTGTGAAAAAAGGAAGGCATATCGAAATGTATGACCAAGGGCAGCGGTTTTTATTCAACACCCTTGTATCATTCAAAAATATGTAAAAAGAGAAGGAGAAAACATCATGATTAATGAAAAATTGCAAGCAGCTTTCAATGACCAAATCAACAAAGAATTATATTCCGAATATCTTTATCTTGCCATGAAGATTTACTTCCTTGAAGAAAATCTCAATGGTTTTGCCAACTGGTTTGATGTGCAGGTACAAGAAGAACGTGCTCATGCTATGGGCTTATTCAATTATTTGAATGACCGCGAAGGCTCCCTTAAACTGGAAGCTATTGATAAACCGGTTGTTGAAGGCAATACCCCTGTCGCTATTTTTGAACAGGTGCTCAAACATGAAAAATTTGTAACCGAAAGAATCAGCGCTCTTATGGATGTTGCTGATGAAGTGCATGACCGTGCAGCCCTCAGCTTCCTTGACTGGTACATTAAAGAACAGGTTGAAGAAGAAGCAACTGCTTCTACTATTCTTGGCACACTTCGTCTTATCGGCGATGATAAAAAAGCTCTCCTTATGCTGGACAGAGAACTTGCAACCCGTACCTTTACTGCTCCTGTCATTGGCTAGGAAAAGCTGGAAAAGTCATAAAAGCTTACAATAAAAAGAGTGCCTCGGCACTCTTTTTTATATTTTTATAAATAATTTAAAATTATCCTACTTATTGAGTAAACTTAAAATTTTTTAAAAAAGTTTTAATTGAACATTCTTGGGGTTATTATTGACAATTTCCATATTATTTAAATTTTCATAATTACCGTCTAACATTTTAATTAAACACCTCCCAATGTGATAGGAAAGATTAACAGGAACAGCATTTCCTATTTGCTTATACTTTGAAGATAATGAACCTTTAAATTCCCAATTATCAGGAAAAGTTTGTATGCGAGCATATTCTCTTACTGTGAGCGGTCTTGTTTCTTCCGGATGACATCTTTCAGTTTGTTTTTGTGCTGGTGCACATGTCAATGTTAAACTCGGTTCGTCCCAAGATAAGCGTCTTGCCATTCCTGTTTTACCACCTGATAAATAAAAACTTCCAGCCATATAAATTTTCTGTAATTCAATGGGAAGGTTTTTCCAATATCCACCTTCTGGCACAAGTTTTAAAATTTCTTCTTTTGATTTTGAATATATTTGTCCTTCAGATTTTGGACAATCCTTTAAAGCTTCTCGTAATGATATTGTATAGTCTTGTTCTTTAGGAAAAATAAATGGCATATTTAAATCTTTTCTACTGGCTAGAATAATTAATCTTTCACGTTTTTGTGGAACATCTAAATATTGTGCTCTTAATATTTTATAACAAACAGTATAGCCAAGTTCTTCTAAAACACTCACCATTGTTTTTAATGTTTTTCCATTATTATGTTTTAAAAGACCTCGTACATTTTCTCCTACTGCAATTTTAGGTTGAACTTCTTTAACACATCGTGCAAATTCAAAAAATAATGTTCCCCGTGTATCTTCAAAACCTAAACTTTTACCTGCGTAACTAAAAGCTTGACAAGGAAAACCTGCTTGAACAATATCTATTTTATTTTTGTAGGTATCAAAATTAATATTTTTTATATCATCACAAATAATATTTGTTCCTTTTGGAAAATTGTTTTTTAATGTTTCACTTGCATCTTTATTAATTTCATTAAGGAGTACATGTTTTAATCCTGCATTTTCAAAGCCTAAAGCAGTACCTCCAGCCCCAGCAAATAATTCTATAACTGTGTAGTTAGATTTTGTTTCATTTTTTAATATCTTGTAATTATTCTCTTCATGCTGTTTTAACAATTTATTTTGTAATCTTTTTATTTCTTCAATCTCAAATAATCGATAATTATGTTCAGAACGTGTAGATTTAATTAATCCTTTTTTATCCCAACGTCTAATTGTATCTACAGATACGTTTAATTTTTTACTAACTTCAGTAACAGTTAATTTCATATATCTCCCCTTAACAAATAGTAATATATCATACCGTTGCTATATGCAAGGGTTATAAGTTTGCACATTAAAATTATTTTAATATAATTTTAAAAATTTAGCTATTAGGAGGAATTATGAGTAAAAAAAGATTATTATCATACATAACTGATGATGATTTATACAAATGTGTAAAAAATGTTGTTGATCCCATTCAAAAAGCAATCAAAGAAAAAGAGCAAACTCTTTATGATAACGTTATAGATCCTTTTTCTGCTATTTTTGATTCTATTATTAATAAAAAATCATTAATCCAATGGATAAATGATGAAAAATCACGACAAATTCAAAAAACATTACAAAACGAAATCGGTATGTTTCATCAATCTTTAGTAGGAAAAATTGATGGCTGGGAAGATTTAGGTAAAGGGCAAGTTGTAGATTTGCGGAATAAAAATTTAAAAATAATTGCTGAAATCAAAAATAAATTTAATACAACAAAAGGAAATCATAAGGTTGCAATATATGATGATTTAGAAAATAGATTAGAAGGATATAATGAAAAATGGACAGCTTACTATGTTGAAATAATTAGGAAAAGCAAGACTAAATATTGTAAACCATTTACACCACCAGATAATAAAACAGGGCAAAATAGAAAAGAACACCCAAAAATAAAAGTAATTGATGGTGAAAGTTTTTATTCTCTTGCAACAGGTTCACCAACAGCCCTTGTTGATTTATATAAAATATTGCCAAAAGTTATATGTGACATTACTGGACATACAATTAAAATGGATAAAATGTATAATATCTTATTTGAAAAAGCTTATAACATAACGCTTTAAAATATTTAACAATCGATATTTATGATTCGTGTTTTTATATTAACTACAAATCTTATAATTTAAATAAGTTATAACACTAAATCAATAAGAAAAAAAGTTTTTTAACGGCATGTTAGGTATGGCAAAAAGAGTGGGAAATTTATTTTTCATAAGTTCTGCATATTTTGCAGGACTATCATAGTGGATTATAAATCTTAAAACGCTTTGAAAGGGGTTTATGGGGAAAACTTTTTCAGAAGTTTTCCCCCTTGAAAATTATAATTGTTTAACAAACTGTTTTAAAGCACTTTTTTTCCGCCGATATAGTGGGTGCAGACGCGTCCGTGCATGGTTTGTCCCAGAAAGGGTGTATTGGCGGATTTGGAATGGAAGTTTTCCTTATCTGCAGTCCATTCGATGTCCGGGTCAAAGAAAAAGAAATCTGCCGTATCGCCCTTTGCAAAGGTATTGCAGGGGAGTTTAAAGCGTTTTGCAGGGTTGACGGTGTATGCGCGCACAATATCTTCTTGGGTAAAAATGCCTTCGTGCACCAGCCTCCAGAGCAGGGTCAGGGCGGTATCCAGCCCGCTAATACCGTTTGGCACCATATCAAGGGGATTTTCCTTTTCGTGTTCGGCATGGGGGGCATGGTCGGTGATAAGACAGTCGATAAGCCCTGTTTTCACCGCTTCGCGCATGGCAAGCACATCGTCCCATGTGCGCAGGGGAGGATTGACCTTTGCATTGGTATTGTAATTATCAAGGGCATTTTCATCAAGGAGCAGGTAATGGGGGCAGGTTTCAGCGGTAACGTCGACGCCCCGTTCCTTAGCCCGCTTGATTAAATCAAGACTTTTGCGGCAGGAAACATGGGCGATATGCACGGGTATCTGCAAATATTCCGAAAGCATGATATCCCGTCCCACCTGCAGGGCTTCACCCATATCAGGCTGTCCTTTGACCCCTAATTTTGCGGATAATTTGCCTTCATTCATGTGGGCGCCGCGGGCAAGGTAGGGATCTTCGCAGTGGTCGATAAAAAGCATATCCAAGTCACTGCCGTATTCCATGACACGGCGGACAATTTCCGTGCTGTAAAGGGGTATTCCGTCATTGGAAACAGCGGTGCAGCCCGCTTCTGCCATTTCCCCGAGGGGGGTGAGCTCTTCGCCTTTAAGCCCGAGGGTGGCAGCCGCCACAGGGTGCAAAAAAGGTCCGTAAGGGTGCGTGTTTCTTGCTTTTTCCAGCATATAGCGGGTTATCCCCTCATTGTCATTGACAGGGCTGGTATTAGCCATGCAAAACACATGGGAATAGCCCCCGTGAAGAGCTGCCTCCAGTCCTGTATCGATATCTTCTTTCCATTCCATGCCCGGGTCGCGAAAATGCACATGCACGTCAATAAGGCTGGGGAAAAGGATTTTTCCCTGCATGTCAAGAACAGTGCAGTTTTGCGGCGCAGGGATATTTTCCCCGAGGGCGACAATGCGTCCCCCTTGTTTTCCGTAATTTTCACCGTAATTTCGGTATCCTCTGTGCAAGCCGTCGTCAGCGTCAAATGCAAAACCGTGGCTTGCGTTTTCTTCTGTATTTTCTGTAATGAGCAGGTCAACGGTTTTACCCAAATACACAGCATTTTTAAATAAAATCATGTTATTCCCCCATTTGAGGATTGAGCGTTATATCATCGTTTCGTGTGCCGTACAAATAGAGAACCGCCATACGGGTGGCAACACCGGCAGATACCTGATTGAGCACCAGACTGTCAGCGCAGTCGGCGATTTCACTGGAAATCTCCAGTCCTCTGTTCATGGGACCCGGGTGCAGGATTTTTGCGTTCGGCTTTGCGTCCAGTAAATGTTTACGGGTCAGGCAATAGCGGCGGGAATAATCGCCTAAATCCGGCAAAAGCCCTGCTGCCTGCCGTTCCAGCTGCAGACGCAGGCACATGACAGCATCAACGCCCTGCACGGCTTTTTTCAAATCAGCATAGACTTCCACAGGAAATTCATCAAGATAGCGGGGCAAAAGCGTTTTTGGGGAGCAAATACGGACAGTAACGCCAAAGCGGGTCAGCCAGTTGATATTGGAACGAGCCACCCGGCTGTGGTTGATATCGCCTAAAATAAGCAGAGTTTTGCCTGCAAATTCTCCCTTCCATGCTTCACGCAAAGAAAAGGCGTCTAAGAGCGCCTGTGTGGGGTGGGCATGCCAGCCGTCACCTCCGTTGACAACGCTGCAATTGAGCCGTTCAGCCAAAAATTGGGCTGCTCCGGAGCTGGAATCCCTAATCACAATAATATCGGGGTGCATGGCTTGCAGGGTCAGGGCAGTATCCTTGAGGCTTTCGCCTTTTTGCAGGCTTGAGCCGCTTTTGCCGAGGGCAAAGGTATCCGCAGAAAGCCGCTTTGCCGCTGTGTCGAAGGAAAGTTTTGTTCTGGTGCTGGGTTCGGAAAAAAAGAGGGTGACAGTTTTCCCTTTCAGCGTGGGAACCTTTTTCACCGCTCGTAAATTCACTTCCTGAAAACGTTTGGCATTATCCAATATCATTAAAATTTCTTCGTTGGATAAATAGCTTACATCTAATAAATCCTTGTGACGCCATTTTAAAATAGCCATATCTGCTCCTTCTTTGCACCTTCGCTCATACAAAGCAATGAAAAAAGGCTACTGTATTGCAGGATTTTAGTAAAGAAAAAATTTTTGTTTTTCCTGACGGGGACAGAGACGGGAACAGAGTGTTTTATTTCTTTAATTCTGCAAAGACGGGCTCCAACAGGGGCATGAGCCGTATTGTTCCTTCGTCGGATAAATGGTCGTCGTCCCAGTAAAGGGCGGTTTTCCCCTCTATCACGTCATAGCCTGTTTTTTGGGTATTTAAAAAACAGGGGGCGGGGTCAAGAAAATAAACATCGGGAAATTCCTCTGCCAGTGTCCGAAGAATGCGACTGACATTTTTTGTCCTTTCCTGATAAGCTTTGTCCGATTCCCCTAAAACAGTATTGATTTTTTCCGGACTAAAACCGAATAAGTAGGAGAGCTTATTGGCAGAAACGGGCACATAGGAAATAGGCTGCGGAAGCGATCCGACAAAATAAATTGTTTCTACGCCGTTTTTCCGCAAAAGGAGAATGGTATCTTTCAAACTGCGGTATAAAACTTCGCAGGGGTCATCGCTTTCGTAATCAAATGAGCGCAGCGGATGGGTAATCGTTGTTTTTCTCATAATATCAACGCCTCTCATTTGGTAATCATAGCGATAAGCGATAACGGCAGTATCAAAGCGTCGTGCCTGTATTTTTTCCGTTGTTTCCCGATAGGATTTTTTTGCTTCCTCTCTTTCATTTTTCCCCTCGTTATCGTGATAGGTACGGTAGGGGAGCATCATCAGATGAAGGTAGGAGACATGGTATTTTTGGCTGAGCTGACGGATAAGAGGCTTGAGGTGGAAAGAATGGCTGTCGCCCAGCAGAAGCAGGCTTTTATCCGCCTGTTCGTCATTATATTCTTCAGGAATTTCTGATTTTGTATAGATAAATCCTTCATCGGAAGAAAGGGTAAAGGTTAAATTATTGATAAAAAGCAAAACAAGCCCAAAGGAACAGGCAACCCCTGTCCACAGCACCGCATGTTTTTTGAAAACAGGCTTTTGGCGGACGGGTTTTTCAATAAAACGCCATGAAAAAGCAGAGAGAAGAAAAATCACCGCCAAGAGCAGACAGGCGCTTTCTGCCGTGATTTCCCGCTGATAGAGCCAGTTTTGGTAATAGACTAAGACAGGCCAGTGCCATAAATACAAAGAATAGGAAATAACCCCGATAAAAACAAGGACTTTATTTTTGATGAGCAAATCCGCAAAGCGGGACTGCAAGCCGGTTCCGCCTGCAATGTACAAGACTGCTCCAAAACAGGGAAAGAGAGCGTAAAAACCCGGATAAATATTGTCCGTGTAGCGGACAATGGCAAAAACCATAAGGGCTGTGCCCAAAAGAAAACAGCGAATTTTATTTTTTTGCGTTTTCGGCGTCCACTCGGTATAGGCTAAAATTCCGCCGCATAAAAGTTCCCATGCCCGTGTAGGAAGCATGTAAAAGGTAAACTTTTGATTATAAAAAACATAGACGGCGGAAAAAAGAAAACTGCATGCAAATAAAAAGGACAAAAGATATACCGTTTTTCTCTTATTCAACCGAAAGAGATAAGAATAAAAAATACATAATAAGAGCGGAAAAATAAAATAAAACTGTTCTTCCACGCCCAGCGACCACGTATGCAAAAGGGGTATGGTTTCAGCGGCAGGGTCAAAATAGTTGGTGTGCAGGTAAAAATAAATATTGGGAACGGTTAAAAGCACACGCTTTGCAGCGCTGTACAGCTCACGCCGCTCAAGAATATTCACGGAGGTGAACCATTCAAAGAGCACCAGACAAAACACCATGAAAAAAAGAGCGGGGAAAATACGGCGGACACGGTTTTCATAAAACTCCACAAAGCTGAAACTGTTATTTTCGAGCCTGCGTTTGATAATTCCCGTAATCAAATAACCTGAAATCACAAAGAAAATACTGACGCCCACATAGCCCCCGCTGAAAAAAGGGATATGGCTGTGGTAAAAAATTACTGCCAAAACAGCAATTGCACGAAGCACGTCTATATCTGCTCTGTACTCTTTTGCCTGCATGTTTTCTCCGCTTCACGCCGTCTTATTGCATTGATTGAAAAATGGGTTCATAGAGGGGAGCCAAGAGCATTGCCCCTTCGTCTGACAAATGGTCGTCGTCCCAGTAAAGGGCGGTTTTTCCCCGTATCACGTCATAGCCTGTTTTTTGGTCATTTAAAAAATACGGGGCGGGGTCAAGGAAATAAACGCCGGGAAATTCCTCTGTCAGCGCCTGCAAGAGGGGATATATTTTTCCTGTCCGTTCCTGATACTCCTCAGTTGTTTCTCCCAGAGCCGCATTGATTTTTTCAGGCGTCAGCTTGAATAAAAACGAGAGCTTATTTGCAGACTGCGGAACAGAGGAATTTGCCTGCGGAAGTGAATTAACAAGATAAATCTTTTTGACGCCGTTTTCCTGCAAAAGGAGAATAATATCTTTCAAGCTTCTGTACAATGCCTGATACGGGTCGTCACTCTTCTCATCGAGAGATTTGAGGGGATAGAGGATTGCATTTTTTCTTTTTATTTCAATGCCGTCAATATGCCATGAGTAACGATAGGCGATAACGGCAGTATCAAACTGCCGCGTTTTAATTTTATCCGCAACGCTCTGATAGGTCTGTTCATAGCTCTTTATTTCGTTTTTCGTTTTGCCGGCGTTATAAGTACGGTAAGGCATGGGCATATTCGCATTATAGCAGGAAATACTGTATTTTTCCCCTAAGGCAAATGCCAGCGGTCTCAAGTGGAAAGAATGGCTGTCCCCTAATAATAAAAGCGTCTTATCGGCATTGTTTGCAACGTATTCCGCAGGCAGTTCAGAATGGGTAAAATGATAGCCCTCATCGGAAGAAAGCGTAAATTTTAAATTGTTAATAAAAAGGAGCATAATGCCAAAGGAACAGGCAACCCCTGTCCACAGCACCGCATGTTTTTTGAAAACAGGCTTTTGGCGGACGGGTTTTTCAATAAAACGCCATGAAAAAGCAGAGAGAAGAAAAATCACCGCCAAGAGCAGACAGGCGCTTTCTGCCGTGATTTCCCGCTGATAGAGCCAGTTTTGGTAATAGACTAAGACAGGCCAGTGCCATAAATACAAAGAATAGGAAATAACCCCGATAAAAACAAGGACTTTATTTTTGATGAGCAAATCCGCAAAGCGGGACTGCAAGCCGGTTCCGCCTGCAATGTACAAGACTGCTCCAAAACAGGGAAAGAGAGCGTAAAAACCCGGATAAATATTGTCCGTGTAGCGGACAATGGCAAAAACCATAAGGGCTGTGCCCAAAAGAAAACAGCGAATTTTATTTTTTTGCGTTTTCGGCGTCCACTCGGTATAGGCTAAAATTCCGCCGCATAAAAGTTCCCATGCCCGTGTAGGAAGCATGTAAAAGGTAAACTTTTGATTATAAAAAACATAGACGGCGGAAAAAAGAAAACTGCATGCAAATAAAAAGGACAAAAGATATACCGTTTTTCTCTTATTCAACCGAAAGAGATAAGAATAAAAAATACATAATAAGAGCGGAAAAATAAAATAAAACTGTTCTTCCACGCCCAGCGACCACGTATGCAAAAGGGGTATGGTTTCAGCGGCAGGGTCAAAATAGTTGGTGTGCAGGTAAAAATAAATATTGGGAACGGTTAAAAGCACACGCTTTGCAGCGCTGTACAGCTCACGCCGCTCAAGAATATTCACGGAGGTGAACCATTCAAAGAGCACCAGACAAAACACCATGAAAAAAAGAGCGGGGAAAATACGGCGGACACGGTTTTCATAAAACTCCACAAAGCTGAAACTGTTATTTTCGAGCCTGCGTTTGATAATTCCCGTAATCAAATAACCTGAAATCACAAAGAAAATACTGACGCCCACATAGCCCCCGCTGAAAAAAGGGATATGGCTGTGGTAAAAAATTACTGCCAAAACAGCGATTGCACGAAGCACGTCTATATCTGCTCTGTACTCTTTTGCCTGCATTCTTACTCCGAAATTTTACTGAGAAATTCTCTTGCGTCTGCGTTCTGTTTTCCTGTCCTTGAGTACCTTAATTCAGCTTGAAAGTAAACGATAAAAGGGGCATGCCGCAAAACTCCCCTTTCAAAAAGGAAGTTCCGTCCTTTGTTTTAGCGGGCTTTTTCCTCTGCCATTCGGGCAAAAATTTTATCATAGACGTCATAGAACTGCATGGAGCCTTCAAAAGTCAGGTGGTCGTCATCATAATAAAAGAGATTTTTTTCGTCCATGACGGCATACTGCGCTGTTTCGGTATTCAAAAGACAGGGTCTGATATCGATAAATTCTATTTGCGGATAGTCATTTTTGAGCTTTGCAAAGACTTCAAAAACCTTTTTGTTGCGTTCCTCATAGCCGGTCTCTTTTTCTCCCAGTGCAGCATTGATTTGTTCGGGGGTATAATCAAAAAGCATGTGCAGAATATCCGCCTTGTTGGGGATATAGTCCAGCGCTTCCGGCACGGGTGACTGGAGATAGATGTGCTCAACGCCGTTTGCCAGGGCCTCTTCAATCATATCCCGCATACTTTGTGTAAAGCCCTGCAGAGGGGTGAGGTTCTTATCGGGCAAATAAACCAGAGGACGCCTTGCATCCTGTGAATAATACCTGTCTTTGCCGTCCAGCTTCTGCGAATAACGGAAGAACAGGAAAAGATTTTTGCTTTGGTAGGTCTTGTAATCTTCGGTAAGCTTATTCCATTCCTCGGTGTTTTGCTGTATTTTTTTGCGGTCAGTGTACTGCATGACGGCATTTTTCATAACCTGCGTATTCATAATGCCCGTTAAGCGGTATTTTTCAGCCAGTTTTTGGAATAAGCCTTCCATGACGCCGCAGTGACTGTCCCCTATAAAAATAAAGTCCACGGGGGTTTTTGCCTCAGCTGCCGCCGTTTGCGGAACAGCACGGAAAAAAACGCGGGTATAGGTGTAGTTGTCATAAAGTTTGCCGTACCGCATATACGTCGCCATGAAAAAGATACTTGTCATGCACAAAAGGGCAAGGCTCCAGACAACTTTTCTGTTTTTGAAAAAGGGTTTTTGGCGGACGGGTCTTTCCACAAAACGCCATGACAAATAAGAAATAAAAAAGATAACGGCGATTAACACCGCTGCGGCGGGAGGGGTGATTTCTTTATAAAAAGGAAAGGTGGAATAAAAAACAAAAACGGGCCAGTGCCATAAGTACAGGGAATAGGAAATAACCCCGATAAAAACAAGGATTTTATTATTCGTCAGCAAATGGATGATATTTTTTTTGTTGCTGAAGGTATAATCGGTTCCGCCGGCAATATAGAGAACTGCCCCGAGACAGGGAGGCAGAGCCCAAAATCCCGGGAAGAGCACAGTCTTATAACAGGTAATGGAGGCAAGCATGATGCCGAGCCCCAGCAAAATGCACAGGCTTTTTCCTTTTTGGCTTGCGGGCGTCCAGTTGGTATAGGCAAGCATGCTGCCGAGCAAAAGCTCCCATGCCCGAGCGGGGAGCATATAAAAGGTGAACTTTTGATTATAAAAAATAAAAACGGCAGAAAAAAGAAAACTGCAGCCAATGATTATCCACAAAAGCTTAATGACATTGACGGGCTGTTTTGCCTTGAGGGTCACATAAAAGAGCAGGGCAGGCATCACAAAATAAAACTGCTCTTCCACCCCCAGCGACCATGTATGCAAAAGGGGCATGGTTTCGGCTCTTGCGTCAAAATAATCCGTATTGGCATAAAAGAAAAAGTTTGCCAGCCCAAAAATTGCCCGGCGAATGGAACGCTGTAAATCCAAAATTTCCGTCATGCTCAAAAAATAATAGAGAAAGGCAAAAAAGACCATGACAACAACAAGGGCAGGCAAAATCCTCCGAATACGGTTTTCGTAAAATTCCAGAAAACTGAAAGTGCCGTTTGCTAATTTCCGTTTGATAATCCCTGTAATCAGATAGCCTGAAATCACAAAAAAGATACTGACGCCGACATATCCCCCGCTGAAAAACGGGATATGGGCATGATAAAAAATCACCGCCAAAACGGCGATTGCCCGAAGTACGTCAATATCCGGTCTATATTCTTTTGCCTGCATAATTTCCTCGGGGAAAATATTAAAGTAATTTTCAGGAAAAGTAAACACGTATTTTTCGGTACTGTGTTGAATTTGCCACACTTTTGCGGTTAAAATGTCATTGTGTTAAAATTGCCACAGATATTTTGCAGATAAAAACATTATAACTATTTGAAATAAAATGATAAAGGGAAAAATATTCTTTGGCATAAAATTTGCAATTTATGGAACTGATTTGTAACACTGAAAAGAATATGCCCGTTATAAAACGAAAAGACGTATTTGAATAAAGGAAGAAATAAGGACTATCTATGCTGCAGCAAACATTAATGCACGCCATTACCTATACAGGCATTGGACTTCATTCCGGAAAAGATGTGGAAATGAAGCTGCTGCCTGCAAAAGCAGATGCCGGCATTAGTTTTCATATCCATAATAAAAAAGATGTTTCCATTATCAGACCCAACCCTTTTGTGGTGGCAGCAACAGAACTTGCCACGACACTCGGCAATGACAAAACCCATGTTTCCACTGTGGAACATTTGCTTGCCGCCCTTTTCGCCTTGGGAATCGATAATGTGGAATGCCACGTCTACGGCACCGAAATTCCCATTATGGACGGTTCTGCCCTGCCCATTACCAACTTGATTAAAAAAGCCGGCATACGCTCCCTGTATGCATTGCGCAAAGTTGCCAAAATTGCCCGTCCTTTCCTTTTTGAGGCAAACGGAAAAACCATCAATGCCCGCCCCTTTGACGGCTTTTATGTCGATTATACCATTGATTTTCCCCACAGTGCCATAGGCGTACAGCGTCTTGCCCTTGAAATCACACCGGAAAGTTTTGATGAAATTGCTTCTGCCCGAACCTTTGGCTTTTTAAAGGAAGTGGAATATCTGCACAGCAAAAACCTTGCCTTGGGCGGTTCTTTGGCAAATGCCATTGTGGTGGATGAAGACGGAATTTTAAATCCCGAAGGACTGCGTCTGGAAAAAGAATTTGTCCGCCATAAGATTTTGGATTTTGTGGGGGATATGGCAATGTTCGGCACGCCTTTGCAGGGAGCCTTTGAAGTGCGCTGCTCCGGGCATCAGCATAATAATGCCTTTTTACGCGAAATTTATACCCATAAAGAACAATATTTGCGCTTTGAAGAGCTTATCCCCGAACAAAGAAAATCCGATATTCCTTACTTGGGATTGGGCACGGCGCTGGCATAAGAAAATATACCCCTTTATTATCGCTTTTATAAAAAGCAAAAAAGAACTCCGAATTTCTCGGAGTTTTTTTGTACAAGAATCAATCTATCCGAAAAACTCCTGTAGCGCCTCTTCCAAATCGGCAAAAGTTCTGCACCGGATAAGAGCCTGACGCACCAATTTTGCGTGTTCCAAACGGCGGACATAGCGGGGAACAATGGTACGCATTTGCAGGACAGCCCGTGCGGGGCTGTACGTTTTGGCATAGTTTAAATGTGCCGTAATCAGGGCATATACGTCATTTTTTATTTGTTCGGGACTTTTAGGGAAAAGCTCTTCATAATCGGGAAGAGCGGCGTCTGCCTGCTCTTTTTGCCGCAGACCGTTTTCACGGACGTATTGCCATAACGCTTTGTGTTCTGCAAAAATACGCGGGCTGCCCATGGCTCCGCGGGCATACATGACGGTGTCAGCCCCTGTTTTCAGCAAAACCCTGACCCCGTCACGGGCTGTAAATAAATCCCCGCTGGCGATAACCGGAATTTCCAGCAAGCTTTTCAGCCGTGTCAGCGCTTCATAGTTTGGTTCGCCGCTAAAGCCCTGTTTGGCATACCGCGGGTGCAGGGTTATCCAATCCGCCCCAAAATCCTGCAAACGCAATGCAAGTTCTTCATAGACATCTTCACCCAAATGATAGCCAAGGCGAATTTTGAAACCTATTTTATGCCCGCTGTCCCTGTGCACTTCGTCAATAACAGTCTTTGCCACCTTGTAAAAATTGGGCAAATCCTTGAGCATGGCAGCACCGGCTCCTGTTTTGACAACTTTATTCACGGAACAGCCCACATTGACGTCATAGAAGCAAAAGCCCCGCTCTTTCAAAAGCTGAACGCCCTTTTGCATAAAATCCGCTTCCGCCCCAAAAATCTGGACAACAAGAGGATTGTCTTTTTCATTTGTCTGCAATAAATCGCGGGTATTTTTGCCCCCGTAGACCAGTCCTTTGGCGCTGACCATTTCCGTACAGGCAGCAGACGCCCCCTGTTCACGGCAAAGCAGACGAAAGGGCAAATCAGACCAGCCGGCTAAGGGCGCTAGCCAAGGTTTTTGGGGTATTATGGGCAAAAGGTTTTGCATAATTTTTCAACTCACTGCGTGATATATGGTTTTTCATACGCGGAACTGTTTGTTTTTGCAAGGAGAAAGAGGAGAACAGCCTAATGCAGCGGTTTCCATCGTATGGAATGTTCCCATTTTCGGCTTATTTTTTCAAGGCAGAGACAAAGGCAGTAATAGAGCAGAGCCGTCAAAATCCACAGTTCAACGGTTTTGCCCGTGACGTTCATGAGCTCCATGCTTTGGAACGTCAGTTCCTGCAGGGAAATAACGGAGGCAATGGCACTGTCTTTAATAATACTGATGCTTTGCCCGGCAAGGGGAGCAAGGCTTTGGCGCAGGGTTTGGGGGATAACGATATACCGTCTGATTTGCCATGTGGAAAGTCCGCCTGCTCTGCCCGCTTCCCATTGCCCGTGGGGCACGCTTTCAATCCCCGCCCGTACAATTTCCGCAATATACGCCCCTTCATACAGCCCTAAGGTCAGAACGCAGGCTGTCATTCTGTCAAGCTGTCCTTCAGGGGCGATAAGCACATAAAACCAAGCCTTATACGGTGATTTGGCAAGGCTGTATTCCAAGCCCGTGAGTCGTTCTGTCAAAATGGAAGAGGCGAAAAAGAAAACCAGAAAAAGCAAAATAAGCGGGGGCATATTCCGAAGCACAAGCACATAAAGCTTACCGGGCAGGGACGCAAGCCCCTTTTTATGGGCTGAAACAATACCCACAAAAAAACCGCTGATAAAGGCAAGCACCATGCACCACAGGCTGAGCCGCAAAGTCATAAAAAGCCCCTGCAAAAGCGTTCCGGCATGCCAGTTTCCCTCTGCGTCCATACGCAGAAGATAGGAACAAAGCCTGCCGAGGCTGAAATCCTGCACGGCCTGAAACAGCGCAGAGCACAAAAAGAGCGCCCCTGCCCCAAAAAGGAGCAGGAAAATCTTGTCCGTGCTGTTCATGGCACTGCGTTTTTTCGTGCCTAAAATATATGCCATTTGCTTTGTTTATTCGGGTATGTTCAGTTGATGAAGCGTATTTTTAAGGACGTAAGAAGGGGGTGTATCTCCCTAAAAAACTAATTACCGGGCAGCTGTTCCTGCCATGCGGTATTCATAAACCAATAGTCAGCCCTTTCCTTGAGCCAGCCTGTGCTGTGGGCATTTTGAATCCAGTTGTCAAAAACATTGAGGGTATCGAAATCCCCTTTGCGTACGGCAAAGCCGATGGGTTCCTTGTATACGGTTATTTCAAAGGGGCGGAAAAGGGCGTTGGGATTTTTGGCAATTTCCAAAGCGGGCAGGGGACGGGAAGAAATAAAGGCAAAAGCCCTGCCGGAAAGAACTTCCTGAATGGCGGGAGCTTCTTCATTGAAAAAGCGCAGTGTTGCGTGGGGCAAATATTTTTTGGCAAAGGCAGCGCCGGAAGAGCCGTTGCGCACAGCAACAACGACGCTTTCTTTATTGTAATCCGCAAGGCTTTGCAGACTGCCTGCCTTTTCCTTGTTTGCCATAATATCCATGACTGAATAATCGTAAGGAACAGTGAAGTTGACGGTCAAATTCCGCTTGGTTGTCGAGCCCATGCCCCCGATAATCACATCAAATTTATTGGCTAAAAGGGCAGGGATAATGCCGTCCCAGTTGGTGGGCACAAGCTGTAATTCCACGCCCAAATCTTCGGCAAGTTTTGCTGCCACATCGATTTCAAAGCCGATATATTCGCCGTTTTTATCCTGCATTGCCCACGGAACAAAGGTAGAAAAGCCTACCCGCAAAACGCCGCGTTCCACGACTGTTTCAATGGTGGATTTTGCTTCGGCACAGGGGCTGAGAACAAGGGCAAACAAAAGTGCAAGGAAAAGTTTTTTCAAAAATTGCATATGTACTCCATTATTTTTCATTTATTTTTTATATTGTCGAACAAAGTGTTTGGTGAGCAGGGAAAACGGAATACTCACCAAAAGGGTCAGCATGAAATACAGGCATGCCGCAGCAAGCCAGATTTCAAAGGATAAATAGGTTTCGGAAATAACGGTGCGCGCCTGCAGGGTGAGATCCGCCACGGCTATGGCGCTGACAAGGGAAGTATCTTTGATGAGGGAAATAAACTGCCCTGCAAGGCTTGGCAAAACATTGCGCAAAACCTGAGGCATAATCACATAAAAAAGCGTTTTGGGCAGCGTCATGCCGAGGCTGAAACTTGCTTCCCACTGGGTGTGGGAAACAGCCGTAATTCCGCTTCGTAAAATTTCAGCCAGATACACCCCTTCAAACAAAGCCAGACAAAAAACAGCTGTCAGAAACGGATTGAGCCCAAAAATGGCTGCAATGACAAAATACCACAAAAAAAGCTGGATAAGCAGGGGCGTATTGCGGATAAGGGAAATAATGCCCTGACTGACGGCAGTAAGCACAGGGGACTGACTCAGCTTCATGGCAATCAAAACACAGGCAAAAAGAATGGAAAAAATAAGTCCGAAAAAAATGAGCAGAAGTGTCGTCCAAAGTCCCCGAAGCAAAAGCCCTGCCTGAAAATAATCTGTCCCATTTGCCTGAAAACTGCCAAAATAACGCCAAACCCTTGCCCATTGCCAATGGTATCGGGTACTTGCTTCTTCATAAATCCATACGGCGCAAAAGAGCATGCAAGCCACAAGAAAAAGCGGAAGCACGGCATTTTTTATGCTTTCGGCAAGATGTTCTTTGCGTTCAAAATCTTGAGGTTTTTCCTGCATGACGGCAAAAGATTTTTAATGGTTGCAAAAAGGATTAAGGAATATCTGAGTATACGGTGAAAACAGCTTTATTCCAAATAAAAATTTTAGTTAGACATCTAATTATTGTCAAGACAATTTTTATTTCGTATACTTTTAAAATCGTATAAAATCATGTGGAACTGTCTTTTTGACGGGAGAAATGGGGTGGTGCCCGCAAAGCCGCTGCTGCCGTTCCTCGGAAAAACGTGCCTGTGCCAATTTTCTGTCAATTTTTTTACAAAAAAAGAAAGAAGCACATGGTTTATGGTCGAGAGATTATTATAACATAGTGAAATATAATATTTTTTATGCTTTGGCATTCAATATGCTGTATATTGGGCAAGGATAAAGGAAAAAAAATGGCAGGGTTTAAGTTCGCACTGGAAAAAGTGCTCCAATACAAGGAACAGCTTGAAAAAGAGGTCAAATCAAAACTGGCGAATTTGAATGCCCAAAAAGAACGGCTCCAAGAACGCCATGCAAGCCTCAAAAAAGACGAGCTTTTTCAGGAACAAAAACTCGGTCAAACCCCGGTTACGGAAATGGGGGAGCGTTGGCTCATAGATAATTATATCAAGGCATTACGTCAGGATATACAGCAAACGCAAAAAAATATCGCCATGCTTGACAGGCAGATTGAACAAACCCGCCTTGAGCTGGCACAAAAAGCAAAAGATAAAAAAGTTATGGAAAAGCTCAAAGAAAAACATTTTGAGCGCTACAAAAAAGAAGAACAACTTAAAGAGCAGAGGAATTTAGATGAGATCGCAAGCATTCGATTCAAAGCGCAGACTTACTAATATATGTTGTTTTGTTGTAGGTCTTGGTCTTGTAAAGTTAGTATTTGGCGCCTATATTCTTGCAGGCGGAACAATATTCAGTTTCAATACCCAAAAGCAAACTGCCGATCCGAAAATGGAAGCACTTGCAAAAGCCCGTGAACAGCAGCGCCTTGCTTTGCAAAAAGTGAACGGAGAACTCCTTATTTCTCAAAAATCTGACACTATGGAACAAGGTGCAGCTCAAGGTCAAGTTTCTGACACTGCAGCTGTGCAAGAAGCAAAGCAGCAAGAAGCTGTACGCAGTGAAAAGACAAAAACGCTTCCGCTGATTGCAGAAGAAAGTGACGGCGTGAAGGCTGATTTGCTTATCCAAGCTTCCATGGCAGCCATTGGCAATATGCAAAGCCAAAACCGCCGCGCTGTTTTAGAAAATGCTTTTGCTGAAAAGGCTGTTCAGAATGAAGATATCAGCAGCAGCCTTGACGATGTAAAGCCAAGCTATACCCACGAACGCGGCAGCGATGACGGTTTTTCTTTCAGCCTTGTCGGTACTGCCCATGCTGTTGAAATGGCTGATACCTATGTCCGCCCCGACCAGCGCCAATCCACAGCTGTTATTCCTGCTCCGAAAATCGACAGCAAAGGATATGTTTCTCCTGACGCTATGATTTACAAAGAAAAAGAACTCAACCAAAAAGAAGAAGAACTCCTTTCTTTGCAGGAACAAATGTCCTCCCGCATGGAAGAACTCAATCAGCTGGAAAGCCAATTGGGAAGCATAGTCAAAGAAGCCAACAGCGTTGAAGATGAAAAATATGCTCACCTTATCCAAACATATACCAATATGAAGCCAAGAAAAGCGGCTCAGGCTCTTTCCACCCTTGATGAAAAAATTGCAGTACGCATTTTGAACGGCATGAAAGCAAAGCAATCCGGTGAAATCTTCTCCTACATGGATCCCGTACAGGCTGCCCGTCTTTCAAAGGCTATGACAAAAATTTCAGTAAAATAAAACAAAGACCGATATCCCAACCCAAAAAGGAGTACACCCAAAAACAAGAATTCCAATGCAGTCATAACTTTTTATCACAACCAACTTTTATCCTCCCTTTTATCCTGTCCTTTTGTTCTTAATCTTTTGCCATAAAAAGCACGCAGTAAAAAAGCGTGCTTTTTGTGCGTTAAAGCATTTTTGCATGATATGAGGAGTTTTTATGCAGGGGGAAAACTTTATCTCTGCTGTCTATTTCTCTAAGTCTCGCAAGCTCGACATAAGAGAAACGGCTTCGCCGCCTTCGGTAGCTGTAAAAGTTTCTCCCCCTGCACCCCCTTACAAAACTTTTTAATCTTTATAGTAAAATATTCTGAACATTGAGAACACACCAACAAAATTTATCATATTTTCGCTTTGTTATGGAAAGAGGCTGATAACCACTCACCCATAAAACATATCTTCCTGTTTTTCTGAAAGAAAAACAGGCTATGTGGGGGTATGGGGGAAATCATTTCCCCCATGGAAAGAAAATTTTATAATTATCTTTTGTCGTTATAAAATCAACCTGATACGAAAACAAAGCAAATATTTTTTATTTTTCTTAAGGGAAATGATTATCTCTGCTGCCGCTGTCCCAAAGTTCGTTCACCCGCTCACGGCTGCCGCTCCCCCAATCCCCCTCAATTCTGTCCCTTTTGCATATTTTCATGCCGCGATACGCCGATAATCGCTGCACAAAAAGCTCCCGGGAGCACATTTTGCGGCGGGCTTTGCTATCCTGCCGTTTCTTCACATTATTTACAAGCCGTGTATTTTTAAGTATCATGCCGGCAGAAAGGAAAGAGTATGTTTGAGTGTATACAAGTGGGTGAAAACACCTATTATATTGCAAATCCTGTCAATGTGGGATTATATATAGAAAACGGCGGGGCATGGATTATCGACACGGGCATTGACGCTCGTGTGGGCAAAAAAATTATTCAGCGCCTCCATGAAAATAACTGGAAGCCGAAAGCCATTATCAATACCCATTGCCATGTGGACCATGTGGGCGCCAATGCGTGGCTGCAGAAGGAATTTAATATCCCCGTTTATTCCAACGGAATGGACTGCTATTTTATTGAACATACCATTCTTTCCAGTATGGCGCTCTGGGGAGCATTTCCGCCAAAGTGTCTGCAGGGTACCCTCTTTACTGCTCAGGACAGCAAAAATGTACAAAGCATTTATGACGCCCCCCTGCCAAAGGGCTTTGAGATTATTCCTTTTTCCGGGCACAGCCTGTATATGTTTGGCTTGCGTACGCCGGACAATATTGTGTTTACTGCCGATGAACTCTGCAGTGCCCATATTTTGGAAAAATATAAAATCGCCTTTAATTACTGTCTGGAACTCTATTATAAAAGCTTGGAAGATGCTGAAAAACTGACGGCAAAACTTTTTGTGCCCGCCCATGGAGAGCCCTTTACGGACATTAAAGAATATGTTGCCGTAAACCGCAAAGCAGTGCTGGAAGTGCACAGTCTGATTTTGGAAAAATGCAAAACACCCCAGAGTTTCGATATGCTTCTGCAGTATATTTTCAACCATTATGAGCTGAATATGACCCTTGCCCAGCATGCCATTGTGGGCTCCACCATACGTTCTTATCTTGCGTGGCTTACAGATGATGAGCTCATAGAACCTGTTGTTGAAAACAATATGCTGTACTGGCGGACGAAATAAAGGAATATGCCCCGCGGCAAAACCGTTACGGGCAATGGTTACAGCGGTTTTGCCCGCAGAAGGGCGGGGGATAATCCCTCCAAGAAAAAAATTACTTGCTGATTTTTGCTTTGATTTGTTCTTTGTTCAGCTTTTCCAAGCGGGAAATGCGGATATTGACTAAGATACTCATGCAGACAAGGGCGAGGATAAGGGCAATCCAAAAACCGTAAACCCCAAGGGGATTCACGAGAAAATCCGTATAACACAGGGTGTAGCCGAGGGGTACGGACAATACCCAATAGGAAAAACAAGAAATTACAAAAATTGCCTTGGTGTCATTATATCCGCGCAGGGCAGAAAGTACGGACATTTGGATATTGTCTGGAATCTGGTAAATTGCCATTAAAATCAAAATGGAACTTGCAAGGCTAATCACCATGGGATCATTGGAGTAAAGGTGCGCAATTTCTTCCCTGAAAAAAATAATGCCGCATAAACAGGCAATGCCGATAAAAAGTCCCATGATCATGCTTGTCTGCCTGTTTTCTTTAGCCCGTACCAAGTCGCCTGCACCCAAATACCGCCCAATCAAAATGCTTGTTGCCGTGCCAAGGGAAAGGGGAAACATAAAAACAAGCCCGCTGGTGGTCATTGCCACCTGATGACCTGCCACAATGGTTTTGCCAAGGGGGGATATGAGCAGAGAAATCAGGGAAAAAGAAGAAACCTCCAAAAGCAGGGCACAGGCAATGGGAAAACCCAGACGGCTGACCCGTTTTAAAATCACAAAATTGGGTCTGTTGATTTTGAAGGTATAAGGACTGTATTTTTTCAAATAATACAGCATGATAAAAAACATAAGCCAGCAGACTACGGCTGTTGCCAGCCCGCAGCCGGCCCCGCCTAAGGCAGGCATGCCAAAATAGCCGAAAACAAAGATAAAATTTAACGGAATATTGCAAAATAGCGCCACAAAGCCCGCAATCATGGCAGGGCGGGTATAGGATTTTGCTTCAATGAAAAAACGGGTTACAAAAAAGAGCAAAAAGGCAGGAGCTCCCCATTTGATATAAGAAAGATATTGGGAGGCGATGGCTGCCATTTCCCTGTCAATATCGAGGTAATGCAGGTAGGCATAGGAACCGAGGCTGAAGAGGGAGATTAAAAGGACAGCCAGCAAAAGCGCAAGCCAAATGCCCTGCCGCCAAAAGCGGTTGAGGCTTTCTTTTTTGCCTGCTCCCAGCCCCTGTGCAACAAGGGGACCAATGGGGATGAGTATGCCCTGTCCGAAAAGCAGGAGAGGTACCCACATGGCGCCCCCGATGGAAACGCCTGCCATATGGGCTGTGCCTGCTTTGCCTGCAACGACAGAATCCACAAAATTCATGGACATCTGGGCAAGCTGTCCCAATAAAATGGGCATGCCTAAATGGAGCAAATCACGTGCATGTTTTTTGAAATTTTGGAAAGAAATCATCGTCATATTAAAAACTGAAATTTTGCTTGTGCCTGAAACATGTCAGGAAACAATGAAATTAATGAGAAAACACAGCGAAATAATCCACAAAAGAGGGGAAAGCTCCCTTCCCCTGCCTATGCAGGTTTGGATAATGCAATAGCTGATAAAACCGAGCCCAAATCCCGATACTATGTTATAGGTAAAGGGCATGCTTACAATGACTAAAAAAGCCGGCAGGCTTTCGCCTATATTGGAAAAATCAATTTCCCCGATATCCTGCATCATAAAAGCTCCTACCAAAATAAGGCAGGGGGCGGTGGCAAAGCTCGGGATAAGCTGAACAAGGGGGGCAAAAACCAGCGACACAAGAAAAAGCGCTGCACAGGTAATTGCCGTAAGCCCTGTGCGTCCGCCTTCGGTAATGCCGGTAATGCTTTCCAGATAACTGGTGACAGGGCTTGTACCCAAAAGCGAGCCCATGAGCGTGCCTGATGCGTCTGCCAGCGTTGCAGGCTTGAGCCCGCGGATAATGCCGTTTTCGTCCTCACCCAGTTTGGAAGAAAGACCTATAAACGTGCCCATGGCGTTAAATAAATCCACCATGGTCATGCTGAAAAAAACGGCAAGAAAGCTGATTTTCAGTACCTGCCCGAATTGCAGATGCAGAAATACAGGCGAAATACTCGGTATATCCGTGCTGATAATATCGGGAATTCCTTTGGGAGCAGGGCTGACCCCAAGCAAAACAGCCGCAGCGGTAATGGCTAAAATGCCCCATAATAACGCACCTTTTACGCCTCTGTGCAAAAGCGTGACCGTAAAAATGAGCCCCAAAACGGCAAGCAGGGCGGGGAGTTGGGATAAATCCCCCAGCATAAGCATGGTTGCGTCATTTTTGACGGTTATGCCTGCATTTTGAAAACCAATTAACGTAATAAAAAAACCGATGCCCACGCCAATGGCGATTTTCAATTCTTTTGGCACTGCCTGCATAATATATTTGGGAATATTCAAAAGCGCCGCAAGTGTAAAAAGCAGACCGGAAATAAAAACTGCGGCAAGGGCATTTTCCCAGTTCAGCCCCATGCCGTGCACAAGGGTATAGGTAAAAAAGGCATTAACCCCCATGCCGGGCGCCAGCGCAATGGGTAAATTCGCAAAAAATCCCATTATCAGTGTGGGCAAAACGGAAGCCCAGACCGTTGCCGTAAACGCCGCCTGCAAAGGCATGCCGCTTTCTGAAAGCAAAAGCGGATTGACAAGCAAAATATACGCCATGGACATAAAGGTGGTAAAACCGGCAACAATTTCTATTTTTAAATTGGTTTTATATTTTTCAAAATGGAAAATTCTTTCAAACATATGTTTTCCTGTCATAATCAGTAAAGAGATAGTGTACTTACATTAAAAGCATAATAAAATCAAGAAAATTCAGGTTTGACACAATTTTAAAAATTCATTACAAAAAAAGAAAAAAAACGGGTTTGTTATGCAAAAAAAGACAGAAAAAAAAGCAAACAGCCAAATGAGCAAGAATGCTGTTGTGGAAAAAGACCTGAACCACTTTCTCATGCTCATGGATCAAAAAGGGCTGAATACAACCAAACAGCGCGTCAATATCGCAAAAGTCTTTTTTTGCATGGCCGACCACCATTCCCTTGAAGAAATTTATTCCGAAGTCCATAAAAAATACCCCAGCATAGGACAGACAACTGTCTACCGTACCATAAAACTGATGTGCGAAGTGGGACTTGCAAAAGAACTGCACGCAGGCGAAGGCTTTGCCCGTTATGAAGTCAATATAGCCAAACAGCATCACGACCATTTAGTGTGCAAAGAATGCGGGAAAACCGTGGAATTTACCATGCCGGAAGTGGAAAAAATCCAAATGGAAATAGCCCAGCAGCATGACTTTACCTTGCTGGATCATCATCATATTTTGCTGGGTATTTGCGGCGCATGCCAAGGAAAAAAATGTAGGGTGAAGCTAACGGAGGGCAAAACAGAGTAATGCCCCCATAAAGAGTTTTGGCTGAAGCCTGTATACTCTGTTTTGGCAGTACCAAGCCAACATTTTTTATCAAATGTATGCATGTATTTTATCAATGGCAGAAATAGTTTTTTAAAAGAGGAGAAAATAAAAATTTTAGCGAGGGGAGAGAAAGGGTTGGTTTCTATATAATATATTGATTTATAATAAAAAAATCGTTATGCTTTTTTATTTGTTTTTCGGAGCGGGCTTCATTATTTCATAATTTTTTTAAGCGATATTGACACAATACTGCAACATACCTATTGTATAAACAGCCATACGCTCTTTTGTGATAACATTTGTTATTGTTACCCTAATGACAAAAGGCTTTTTACGGGCTTTGCCCAAAAGCAGGCGTCCCTACCTGCATTTGCCTGTAAAAAGCCTTTAAATTTTTCCGCATTTGACGCTCCTGCTCAGACTGACATTTTCCCTTTCCAATGTTTTTTATTTTCTGATACGTGCTGTGACATACCAAAAATACTTGCTGTGTATCTTTATATTGCTTTGTTGCGGAAAAAGGTTGATAAACAAATAAATTCCTTCAGTTACAAAAAGTAATCTTTTTATGAAATAATAATACGCGATGATGGGGAAGGGGAAGCTGCAGCCGTTTGCGAATGAACAAGCTCTAGGGACAGCGACAGCAGGGCTAATCATTTCCCCCATAATAAGAGAAACTGTAAATTTTTGTAATTAAATCTCACTCTTATAAAATCAACCCAATACTATGACAAAGCTCTTTATTTCATTCTCGGCTGCAAAAGAAAAGGCTTTACAAATTATTAATAATACTTATAATTTATGCAGTGGAAACACCCCTTATGGGGGCGCATTGGCTTCGACGTGGATGAAGAAGCCAAAGTTGCAGGTCGAGGCGCCGCTGGCCTCGTAAAAAGCGGCAACAATGTAATTGCAAACGACGATTACGCTTACGCATACGCTGCTTAATTGCAGTTTGTGCAACTTGAGTTCAATTTAAGAACTCACGTCAATCCGGGAAATGCCTAATATCCCGGTGCGATGTCATTTTATCAGGCTGGCAGAACCCTTTGCCCTGTGGGGGAACTGCGAGATCTTACGCAAGGCTAACCATGGACAGCCTGTTTGGGGGTGATGTGCATGGTGATTTTATACCCAAACTAAACCTGTAGACGCTTTGCGTGGATTGTTCGCGGACGGGGGTTCAACTCCCCCCGCCTCCACCATCACAAAAATTTCATAAAGCCCCGTAAGACCTCAAAAGTCTTGCGGGGCTTAGCTTTTAAGCCGTTCTTATAGTATCAGGACACATCATAAATACCCTTTACATACCGTAAAATTTACGGTATTTTTTACGGTATCGGAGATAAATACAAAACTGATACCGTAAAATAGCTATTTTTCTTTATATTCCTATTTGTTAGGTAAATATTGTTAGATTTAAGCAGCCATTTTTACGGTATCCAAAATTGAAAATAAAAGGAAATACCGTAAAATGTTAAACAACATGCAAATAAAACAGGCAAAACCTAAAGAAAAAGCCTACAAATTAGCAGACAGCAAAGGATTATATTTATATATCAGCCCAAACGGCTTTAAGTCCTGGCGTTATGATTATTCCTTCAATGGAAAGCGTAAGACTTTCACTATTGGTGAGTACCCCATTATTACCCTTTTGAAAGCAAGAGAAATACATTTAGAGTTACTCACTAAAATTAGTAATAACATTGACCCAGCAGAAGAGAAAAAAGCGCAGTTACGAGCAGAACAAGCCAAAGAAGAAAACCAGTTTAAAAATATTGCCCTTGAATGGTACAATAAAAATTTGAAAGACTGGACAGAAAAACACCGTAAAACCATTATTCAACGGCTTGAAAAAAATATTTTTCCCTTTTTGGGTTCTCGTGACATCAACAGCATAACAGCACGGGAACTTTCAGAAGTATTGCAGAAAATAGAAGAGCGGGGGGCGATAGAAACAGCCCACAGAGTAAGGGGAATATGTGAGCAAATTTATACCTATGCAATTTCCATGGGACTGACAGACAAAAATATCCCTTTCAATCTGCGGGGAACACTGCAGAAAACACAGGAAACCCATTTAGCACATATCACCGACCCGCAGGAACTTGGCGAACTGTTACGCCGTATAGATGCCAATATGAGCAACGGCATTATAGTGAAAACAGCCTTGCAGATAATTCCCTATGTTTTTGTGAGGGCTAATGAATTATGCCGTGCCGAATGGCAGGAAATAGACTTTGACAAATGCCTTTGGACAATACCAGCAGAACGTATGAAAATGAGAAGAAAGCACATTGTTCCACTGGCAAGACAAGTTATAAAACTGTTAAAGGAACTACATTTTTATACGGGACATAGCAAATATATTTTTCACAGCCCACGGGGGGCGAGCCGTCCCATAACAGAAGAGGGGCTTTTAGCAGGGCTTAGAAGTCTGGGCTATGAAAAAGGAAAAATGACTATTCACGGCTTCAGACACACCGCAAGCACTCTTTTGCATGAACTGAAATACAACAGCGATTACATAGAAAAGCAGTTAGCCCATGAAGAAAGCAAAAGCGTCAAGGCAACCTATAACCACGCCGAGTATTTAGAGGAACGTATAAAACTTATGCAGGAATGGGCGGACTACTTAGACAGCCTCAAAGCCTTATAATACACTTTGCTCACTGATTGAGATGAACTGCTATTCTGGCAGCTTGTTTTTTCTGTGAGCAATATTTTGCCATTTGGAGTAACCAGAAATTTATCCGCAAAGTTTTTTGCAGTTTTCTTTCGCTGAGGAAGAATTTTTTCTCATACTATGCCTTTTAAAATTTGGGGGTTTGAAGGGGGCTTTGCCCACTCACCAGCCTATGGGGTCAAGCCTTGCTTGTACCCACAATGGGTAGGCTGGCTCTCCAAAATAACTCCAACAGGAGTTCAATAAAAACTGTCATTTTTTGCATAAGCAAAAAGTAAAAAACAATAACTTAACAGCTTTTAAAAAGAGAAAAGCTGAAAGAGAAAAATGAGAATTAAGCGAAAAAAGGCGAAGAAGTTTTTACGCTTTTTTCTCTTTTTTTAATTTTTTACATTTTTTGAAAAAAAATATAAAAATCAAAAAAATTTTTATTCTATAAAATCAATGAGATAGAAATTAGTGTAAAAAATAGCAGGGAATGTAAAGGAATTTATAGGAACTTATAGGAATTTATAGTAACTTATATACAATGAAACACGGCAGAGTTGCCATGATATTTTTTTTTGTGTTATGAAGTTTGGTGAAACTTTTTGTAACCAACAAATAACAAATAAAGAGGAAAATATTATGCAAAACATCAGTCCTAGAGCAGTTCCTTGTAACATTAAGAATAATACCCACAAGATTTAAACCAGTTT
>OFFX01000176.1_pt1 | contig 55483 bp, 59 predicted proteins | sample 1521511 | NCBI WGS metagenome assembly OFFX01 (sample SAMEA3504125, study PRJEB24116) | mouse gut metagenome | biome: mouse gut; feature: mouse-associated habitat; material: faeces | place: Denmark | collected 2011
TTAAAAAAATAATGAAATCTCACTATATTCGAGTCTTTCGTATTCTGAACAACATAATCAAAATGTTTTTTCGACATAATATATGACTTCTAAATATCCAATGTTTAAACACTAATAGAATAATTATTGATTTCTTTATCCACATATAGTAATCTTTATATAGGAACACACGTACTTTAATTAAAAAGCAAAATTCAGAAATATGAAGAGGAGATGTTTTCTATGTATAAAGACAAGGTTATTATAAATACTTTCCTGCAAGAACTACTTCACTCCTGCCTAGGAACCATAATGATAAAGTCTGAGCACTGGGGCAACCCTGAATGGATATTCGATCAGGGGTTCTTTAGAGACCGTCTAAAACACAATGATGCTATCAATGTTCTTACTCACCAACGCCTCATACTTGTTTTTTCACATCTTTTCTCACCAGAACCAAAACAGGGTAGATATCATGAAACACGTGCGGTTGATTCAGCAAATGCCCTTATTGAACTTATCTACTCTTATTTTCAAATAGATTTGCATATCTGGAAAAATAAACACGCAATAAATAATAATACTGAACGCTCACACCTTCTTGAATGCCTCGATTCCATCCTTGCTTTGTGCGAAGGAAAAGATGTGTTGCCATCTGCCGAAATATCTAATTGTCTGGCTTCTTACCTAGCTTCTACAAAAGAACAGGAGAACATTAAAATAGATTACCCTGTTTTCCTCACTGACCTTCCATATCCACGGACAAGCCACTTCTATGGAAGAACAGAAATAATTTCTAATATTATAGACATAATTCTTTCAAAAGGTTCATGCTATCTGTACGGAATAGGCGGAATAGGAAAGACTGAAGTTGCAAAATCAGTGATGAACCATTTTCTTTATACACCTTCTTCAAAATCCGGTATAACCCATATTATGTGGGTAGATTATACAAATAAAGGTTTCAAAGACGCTCTTATCCGTGTCTTACACATGGACAAGCAGTCAGATGATCCCGATGTTGCATTTCATAAAGCAGTTACCGTTATCAACCAGTATCAAGACCGCCTCTTGCTTATAGTTGACAATGTGGAGGACGACCGTGACAACGACCTCCTTGGCATTTGCGGATATCTCAGATGTCATGTCCTAATTTCAAGCCGTATTGATGGATTCCTAGGAATATCAAAAGTACCTATCGAAGAGCTCTCCATGAATGACTGCATGAATCTATTCTATTCCTACTATTCATTTAAACATGATGATGATTCACTACAGAAAATTATCTCTCTAGCTGACCGACATACTGTCACAGTGGAACTGCTCGCAAAAATTGCGGATACAGAAGAAGTCTCTCTAGCCACATTCCTAAGTGAGCTTATCAAGTGCGGTTTTAATATTAGCGATGAGAAAGCCTCTGCATCCCATGAAAGAATGCGTGACGAAAACCGGATTATCGTACAGCTACAAAAACTTTTCCAAATTCATAGATTTACAGAAAACGAACAGCATTTTTTGATACAGTTTTCTACCATTCCATCCCTGCCTTTCACATTCTCTCAGGCAAAAAAGTGGTTCTCTATTCCCAACCGAACCACACTGAACAACCTTACACGGTTAGGATGGTTGAAAATGAACCACAACTGTTCAGACACACTAAAACAGCGTAACTATTCAATGCACTCAGTGATTGCAGCCACAGTACGTTCACATTTCAACGAAGCACTTTATGCAACATGCCATGATTTTCTCCTTGTTCTCTCAGAAGAAATGTTCTTTACCAAAACAGAGAATGGTGCAGAAAGGAAAGAACTCGTACCGTACAGTCAGTCCCTTGCAGATATACTCCATGATCGGTTTTGCAGCGAAGATGATGTAGAATTCCTTATGTCTCTGGGAAGGATATACCGGGATATAAACAACTACAACCAAGCCATCACTCTATTCTGCCAGTGCCTGTCAATACTCAAACAAATACCAATTCCTCAGAATTCAATTCTTGGAGATATCTATAATCTTCTTGGTCTCACATACGCCGAAATGGATCTTTTTGATGATTCTCATAACAGCTTCGAACAATGTCTGAAATATATGAACAAAACATATAATAATAATTCCATCATAATAGCAACTGTGTATATGAACATAGCCAATTTGTATGCCCAAAAAGAAGAAAACGAAACCGCACTAGAATACCTTCATAAAGCACGTCACATCATATCCCAGCATCCTAATGACCTTGAAGCACAGATGCACCTGTCCATATTGTATGGACGTATTTCTTTTAGGCAAAAAGAATATGGGACTGCTCAGATTATGTTCCTGAACGCACTAGATATTCTTGAACAGCTACCTGATGAATGGAAACTACGCGAAGCCAATATCATAATACATTTAGGAGAAATCGAATATGAAAACCAACATCCTGACACAGCATATGAACTTTTCTCAGCAGCATATGATATTTGTCTTGAACACCTCGGTAAAGAGCACTACTATACACTTCATATCCTGAACCACTGTGCCATAGCACTTGATGCAATGGGTAAATCAGACGAATCACTTTCCGCTTCTATTGAAGTAAAGGAAGCATATATAGAGATGTATGGCGAAGATCATTCCAAAATGGCACCAATCTATAACAACATTGCCCTTGCTTTACTTCATTTAGCTGATATTGATGGAGCCATCCAGAATTTCGAACTTGCTAAAAATATCTTTGAATTACATTATGGCAAATATAATCCAGGTGGTTGTTACATTTACGAAAACCTTGGAGAGGCATATACCAAAGCAAAAAACTACGAAAAGGCCATTAAATACATAAAACACACACTTTCAATTGTAAATCATCATTATCCAGATAAACTATCCTATGGATTTCATGGACAAATTGCTCTTGCACATGCATACAAAGAAATGGGAAATTACGAAAAAGCTCGGAAACATTACAAGACAGCACTAAAAGGAATATCAGAAATTTGTGGAAAGGAATCAGCTTTATATATAAACACTGAATATGAATTAAACAAACTATAACATACTGGGGGAGACAGCTTAAACTCTCCTCCCCAAAAAGAACCTCAATCAAAAAAGGCTCTCAAAATGTTTTTAGCCTTATGAAGTTCCTTTAATCCCTTACCCCTGCACATCTCCACGATCTCCCCAACTTCGCTGCACTCATTCTCACCAAAATACAGATAATCAAGAGAAATGCCCAAAATCTGAGAAATTTCAAAAAGATACTCTGTTTTGCATGGTGTCAGACCACTCTCAATACGGTACATCTGATTTTTCCCAATCGCAAGAAATGTTGCCAGATCAATCTGCTTCATGCCCAATTTTTCACGAGCCTCACGAATCCGTGTCCCCATCGCTCTCCATTCTTCCTCTGTAAACTGTCTTACATCTTTCTGTACTACTACATCTTTTTTCATAATCTTTGTCCTTTCCGGGCTTGGAACAGCCAGAAAAGAACAGGATTTTCATCTACACAAACACACAAAAAGAGCACCATACACGCTGAGAAACGCCAGTATCCTTGTACTGAACTGTTCTCCTGCGTCTCTGGTGCTCAATATCCGTCTTCACTAATCAGAATACCCGGATACCGCCCTTACAGGTAGTGCCCTAATTCAATTTTCATAGTTATTATATCCTGACGATATTATCCACCGCCTGTTCACGAAGGATGCCCTCCGTATATTTCATAAGCGTAAGAACCCTCTTGCACCTGCATGGAGGCAATGTAACTCTTTCTAAAATACGCCTATCATCATCGTGTACCAGATCATAACCTAGCAAAAACTGGTTACAGCGTTTACAACGAATCGTTATATCTGCCTTATGTTCTCCGCTTCTCCCGACCTGATATATTTTTTCTTTGCCAACTTTTCTCATGCTTTCATCGTAAATGTCTCTCTTTCTAATCACAGTATTATTCAATTATTTCACCTCTGCAATACAAATCTCCTTAATGTTTGTACCTGCTTAGGAAAGGGAAAGCCACCTCGCAAGTCCTTTTTCCTCGTGTCTGAGTTCCGTCGCACTCTCGGCAAAGTGCCAGACACAGTTACTGCTATACTAACAATAAATCAGCCTACAATAATATCCGTGCATAAATTACACACACCGTTGGCGCGAATATATGTTCGACTGTATGATGATTATAAATCACTATTTTGAATATTTCAAGTGAAATATTTTGCACATTTTATCCATATCGAATATTTCCCAATAAAACATCCTTGATTTTCCATACTTTACATAGTATAATGTGGCATATAAAAGCACATAAATTTTTAGAATATTCAATATGGATATTTCTGAACCATTAGAAAGGGGATACCCATGAGAAACTTAAACGAATATATACAGAAATTACGAACAGAACGCAATATGTCACAGGTTGAGGTTTCCAACGCTTTTAAGGATAAGGGCTACAATGTAACGAACCAGATGGTCTACAACTGGGAATCTGGCAGGATACGGATATCCGGCGAGCTGCTTCTGATACTATGTGACATACTGGAAATTTCTGATATCAGAGCAGCATTTGATAGGAACAATGTACCATCTTTACTTTCGGATCTAAACGAATCCGGACAAAAGAGGGTTTCTGAATATGCTGATATCCTTCGTGCAAGTGGTCTGTATAAAAAAGAACCTGCAGAGATCATACTGCTTCCGGTCAAACGAGCTATGAAACTATTCCATCTTCCTGTTTCTGCAGGTAACGGTGCATATCTTGACAGTGATGCCTATGATGAAATCGAAGTTGGAAATGAGGTTCCTGAAAACGCAGACTTTGGTGTTACTATATCCGGTGACAGTATGGAACCACAATTCGTCAATGGTCAGACCGTATGGGTACATGCACAGAATGAACTTGAGGATGGAGAAATCGGCATCTTTTACCATGATGGAGAAGGTTTTATAAAGAAACTGGAACACCACAACGGTAAAACATTCCTTATTTCCTTAAATCATAGAAAATACCAGCCCAGAGAAATCAAAGAAGATGACGTATTTCTTGTATACGGAAAAGTGGTAGGATAAGTTCTGCATAAACATCTCTTATCCTACGGCTATATCATGACATGTACCCTTTCATTTTGTCCGCTTGTCCTTTAATCTACTATTTTATTTTTATAATTCAACCTCATCAAAACTACGAAAAACTTCTATTATCCTATCCGACAAAACGTCAATTTGGCGTTTTGATATTTTGGAATCTTTAACTAAGGCACTTTGAAATGCCTTGAGGCTTTTCTGTATTCTGGAACGGATGCACTACAAAAACGATGAACTGAAAACTATGTGTGAGCTTCTCTATGTCTGTTATGACAATATTACCAACTAACGAATTAAGTTTGCATTTGACTCTCTTCACTTCATACCCCACATGATTAGATTTTAAAACTTATCCTCTATAAATCAAATGTATTCTTAACCAATTTATCTATAGCACTTGAATCTAATCCGCCCTTTTCATCGTCATACGTCACAATAAGATTCTCTCCCTCCTTGATGCCGTTCTTCTCATAAAATGCTTTCTTGTCTTCCCACCGTTTCCGATATCGGGCATCTGTCATCATTCCACAATGCTCCCAATACCATACTTCATCTGTATCCGGATCTATAACTGTGAAGTCTGGTCTCTTAATCTGTCCTTCAAGTTCCAACGGCTCTTCGTATTTATAATCCAGTCCATTATAGTACAGACAATCAGCGATAATTACCTCCGATTTAGAACGCACCATATCACCCTTAACTGTTTTATGAATAAGTCCTTCCTCATAAAACACTCCATTAACCTCTACAGCATTCGGTCTGGTATCAATATCTTCAAAAACGTCTGCAAACAGATCCGTCAATCTTTTTGCAATATCAGAATTAACAGCAGAAGCATAATTCATCAAATGATATGTATCCTGATTGTAAAGAATCACTATATTTTTTATTTGCCTTGTAAGTGCAGTATATAAAAGTTCTCTTGATATAAGCTGACATGGCTCCGCTAACACCAAAATCACCGAATCAAACTGACTTTCCTGTGATTTATGTACCGTTAGCGCATAGGCAAGTTCAAGATTCGCACTTGCTCTTTCCTCGTCAAAGTCTTTCTTGTCATAAGAATAGTTATGACCCTTTTGGGAAGAAAATTCAACATGGAGATAATCATTGGCTTTTGTTGTGCTGTATGACGCACATGTTATACCTATCTCACCGTTGGCTATGTAATTCCGTGCACCATCGTCTTTTGGCCAGGCATCCCTACTCATGTTCGTAACATTGATCACCTTATCTCCATATACAATATTCTCTGGTCCCAGCATTTTGGGAATTCTCTTATATTTTCCCCACCGTCTGGATACATCAATAAATTTCTCTCGATACTTCAAATGTATCAGCCTATTAATATTCATTACTCCGTGTGGCATATTGCGAACAGGTGCGAGTATCTGCCATTTATCCGCTGCATCCGCACAACCCATATCAAAGAAAATCCCATAATCTTTCTTTGTTCCACCTAGGGCTAAATCAAACCCCTCCTGATCATCTACGTCTTTCATCTGTTCGAGTTCAGATACCATGGCTTGAAGAATCTTTTCTTCCAGTTCTTCCTTAGTTTGCCACTTTTCAATTCTGATATGCTTGCTCTCTCCCTTTTCTATTGCTGAAAGCACATCTTCTTCCAGAGTCTCTTCCGTATTAGTAAAGAACTTGGACAACTCAACATCCAACCTTTTACCCTTAGATTGCTGACGGAAGTTAATGGTAAGTTCCCCATAGCAATTACATACCTTGGGAAACACCCCGGCTTTCAATTCCAGTTTCAGTATTCTTACCAAATCTACAAATGGTCTTCCTGCACCAATTGGTGGTAATTGATTTGGGTCTCCTACAAAAATAATTCTTTTAGCAAAACGCAATGCCTCCATCAACGCCCCAAACATCTCCTCAGTAAGCATGGATGCTTCATCTATAATGACAGTTTCTGGCACATCTCTATAATCCTGTCCAGATAATGTATACCGCATATCATTCCAGTTAAATCGTTTACTTCTGATAAGGAATTGTGCTACGTTCAAAGAATCAAAATTCTTACCCACTTCTCCCATGCTCTCCATAAGCCGTACGGTCGCCTTGCCTGTCGGAGCCAATAACAATACACCACCTGCTTTAATATCAGCTTGACTGCACATTATGGAAAGCACAGTAGTCTTACCTGTCCCAGCATCACCAATCAACACACCAATCCTTGAACATGATAATTCTTCCAGTGCAGCTTTTTTCTCATTAAGACCATCTCTCTCCAAATCATTCTGTGGAGCCCCAAACTTATCAATCAACATCTTTTCCCAATCTGCTTTTACATCAAGACGGTTCGTTCTCTTCAGACGCTTCTTGATACGTTTTTCAATCACCTCATCAAATTGATGTATCCGTCTCAGCTTATAGTATTCCGTGCCATCTTTCATCTCTCGTTTCGTAATTTCATTTGAAAGATGTTGATCTATGGCGATAAGAATATCCTGTGTGACCTTACAAGCAGGATCAAGTGTTATTGCCTGCATTCTATCCACCAGTAGATTACATGGCAGAATTGTATTTCCACATATAGCTTCATTTTCAAGAACAGAAATAGCTATCGCACGGACTCTCCTTTCATCATTATCTGATGTAAGCTTTGTAGGCGGCATCAGAGGATATTTTTCTGCAATCGAAGGAACTGGAAAGACTGCCATATCAACTTTTTTAACTGAAATATACAAATCTGATATCTTTAATCTTGTTTTCTCGTAAAGAATATAAGGATTATCAATAATCTCTTTGTCGGTACATATGATTCCTTCCTTGATTCTTGTACTTTCATGAAACAATATCCTTGCCTGCTCAATGGACAAAGAAAAGCGTGAAAGAAGCTCAAATAACATTCTTCTCTCATCTGATAAAGTTTCCCATGTTTTTTTAGTGACTGGTGTGATTTTCTTTGCCAAATTCTGTGGAAGTAAGTCAGCAGGATTATCAAACATTTTTCCCACTTCTCCCCAGATATCTGCATCTTCTGCTGTTCTCTCTTTTAGTTCCTTTGCTATCAGCATTCCCAACGGAATCTCTAAGGCACACAGCATAGCCCCAAGTCCCGGAAAAGCCCCTCGATCCTCCCAGACTTCAGCAAGCTGCGCATTTAACCATTCCAAAACATTACTATAATCCTCATCCAAACAATCACTTATAATTTCAAATGCCTCAATGCAGGAAAGAATGACCTCTATTACCGAATCATGCGACAAATGCTCAGAGGCATAGGAAAATTGCTCAAATGCATCTGCTGGAGCAAATACAGTTATGCTTCCCATGTCAAACTCTGGATGCTTATCAGCATATTCCATCATTTTCTGATAGGGGATCACAAAACCATCCTTATGATCTTCTCTGATAGAATGACAGATATGAGTTTCCCATGTCTGTGAACGAAGAGGTTTATCTTCCTTATGGGCATGCTCAACTGCCGGAATTACCTTTTTTACATGTCCCATAGCAACTATCACCCTACGGCTATCCTCCACAAAGGGAACCTGTTTGGCATAGGCAATGCAAATAGATTCATCTGGTACAATATCGCTATAAAAATAATCAAAAATCGCCCTATGGTTTCTTGCTTCCTGAATCCAGTTGGTTCTAAAATTTAACACCGGCTCCACGCTTGGATCATAGTTTATTCCAAACCGTTCTACTTTTTCTTCTATACGATCTTTCATCATCCACGCAAAAGGTCTTGCCGGAAAGGAATACGGTGGATATACAATTTCTGTCGGAAGAAAATGCCCGTGCGTAGCATAATTGCTCTTTTTATATGGATGCTCGATTATTCTTACCAGTTCCTTTTCTGACATAAAAGCTGCACCTTCCGAAATACACGGAAAATCTTCCTCATGACCTTCCATACATCGGCCACAAAGGGACTGCTCTTCCTTATCATTGCGGTTTTCATATATATTCTTCAGCCTCAGACACGCATTGTTGTATCCCGGTTCGTTACATACGCATCCATTCCAACCACTATCATGCCAAGGTACTCTAATTGATATATGCTGTGCCATAATATCCCCCTTAATTCTATAAAATATTTGTTATCTCATATTTTTTCCCGTACAACTCTACCACATCACCAACCTTCTTCCCTACCATAAGTTTATGAAGCGGATACTTACCTGCTTGAATTGTAGTATCCACGCTCTCACCATTCTGTATCTTACGGTATGTAATGTAGTTTCCGTCACTTATCACTTTATCTTCATGAATCGAACTATACTGCTCTGCATTCTCTTTCACCATTCTTCTCATTGGATGATGAAGTGGACCTGATAAAACAGTATCCAATCCTTCGTCTGTCACATCCGACTCATTCGGCAAACCGTATTCATCTATCAGCCGGAGCAATGTCTGTATTTCCGCTATATGTGTCTGTGTGAAATAGAGTGACGCATCTTGATTTAGGATGATCTCATAGTTATCCTCTTCCTCCTGAATATCAAGACCAAGCAAAGCTGTTTTCATCTTATGCTTAAAGCTTTCTTTATCAGAGTCCCTAAACTGCTTATATCTACTACTGCAATTTCTACACAGACAAAGATAATTCTGGGGAAGTTCCATTCCAAAATTGGCTATCTCAACCGCATCCACAAAATCAGCAGGCTTTTTACACATCTGACACAATTTTACCTGACTGTCATTCGTATACATCCCCACAGCATAAGCTCGCACAGTCTTTGGTGACTTACTGATACGAATACTTCTCCATACCTCCCGATATTGAATCGGATTTGCACAGAAAAACTGCTCTCTCACATGCTGTATCAAACTGTCAAAATTCTTAACACGATGTACTGGAAAACCATCATCCAGCCACGCATTTGGATCAAAGGTACTGTTCTCATCCTCGTTCCATTCCTCTTTGGACACATCATCACTGATACTCTTCCCCAGTTCCCTCGCAAGCTGTTTTAACAGAATCATTTTGTCACGTCGTCCAAGTATTTCGACCTGTTTAAATGCACTTGCCGTTTGATCCTGTTCCGTTATCTTAAATCTTAAAATTCGATATGCTTCATCATCCTCTTTAACCGCACCATAAACCTCAGTTGATAAGTCATATTTGGATAATTCGGTAATTTTATGAAGTTCTCCATCATTACCATACAGCCAATGTGCATTCATTATCTGTGAATCTGCCTGTTTGAGAAAATTAGCATATTCTTCCCGCTGCACCCTAAAATCCTTATATCGATATATCATGCCATAGAAAGAATGGGCATGGTATAAAAGAAGCCTCAACAATTCTCTCGACTTTCGCTTTGCCAGCTCATCGTCTTTGTTCCTTACAATATATTCAATATTACTGCTGTAATCATCAATATCGGCCTGGGGGTAAAACTGATAACTACTTGTGTTTGGTGCAAGCCAATAATCCTGTCCCCTTCCTTCATGCTTCGTAGGACCGGGTATAAAAGGGCTAGTAATCAGACCCAATTTTTTTAAGTTTTTCAATGATATACCATTACTGTGATAAAACTCTTCATCCACCCGATATACACAAAAATCATATGATTCACCTTTGCATAATATAATTGGTGCATAGTAAATTGTCTGATCAATACCTTCATCAGAAATGTCAACATAAGCATATTCCGGTGCAGAAAACAGTTCATCATACTCAGGATCAATAACCTTGATGATAAAAGCATCCTTAACCATTTCCCGTATCTCGTTAAGGGCTTCCTCTCCCGATGCATCCTCCACAAGCTGTAGAAGCTGCGTTATATCCTCTATGTATTCCTTTGTATAATCGTCAGTTTCATACGCCAGATCTTCCCCCTCCTCAACAACATATTTCCTCAATATTTTTTCTTTTATATACTGAAAATTATTGAATTCCGATATCTGAAAACCATCCCTTAACAAAGGCTGCAGCTCCGACACCACAGTCCTATGAACTATTGCAGAGGAAAGTACGCTCTTATACTTGCTGGAAGAACCAAGATATACCATCTCCCGGCCCTCCGAATAAGCTGGCACAAGCGTACCCTCAGCGTTCAATATAATCGGTGCATATCGTAATTTAGACCATGCTTTTGAAAGACATGCACGGATTGCCTTCTCATATGGTCCGCTTCTTGAATAATTCAGTCCTGTTGCATACACGCTTTCCATATAATCAGCACAAAAATGATAAAATAAAATTAGATTATCATAATTTGTTCCAGAATTTCCTATTTGCTTTACCTCTATATTTTCCAAGTCATTAGCCAAATCGAGCAAACTATACCTTTCCACCCCCAAGTCATCTGTCAGCCAAAGGAAATACTCCGTAAAATTACTTTCTTTCTCATTGTTAAATGCCACAAAACGAAGTTCCTCCGAAAATGCCCCTTTGAACAAAGATTTATCTGTAAATTCGGCAATTCTGAAAGGTACAGGAACACGAAGTGCACCAACATAAGTGTAATGTCCATACTTGTCAGGCAATAATGGATATGTCAAAAACGCCTCATTAACTTTGTCCCTTAATCCCGGTATCGTCTCATTTTCATCCTCATCCTGAAACGCCTGCATCAGCGTTTTACGGATAAATACCTGAGTGATAAGATTCCTCTTTTTCAGATCCTGAATGGATTCAGCAATCAAATCTCCCAGCTTATCGAAAAGTTCAGAATTAAAATCAGAAGGCGACATCAACTTTTCACGCGATACTGCTGTTTCAAAGGATCCATGTATCAAAAAAGGCAACTCCGTATTATCTCTAGTGGGAAAATAAACCCATATATCCGTATTCTTCATCTCATTGATGTTATCACCACGGTTATTGAGTTTATATGCCACAGAAACCTCGGCATCTGACATCTCTGAATGGTCAAATATCTTCTTGTATCGCAAATATTTTGAGATATTTTCCATTTCTCCATATGCGCTTCCCTCGATGCCACAGACAACCAGATTTTTATCATCCTTATTCTCCCTGAGAGAAATTCTTGCATATTTGCCAGTACTCTTATCCGTCCAATACAGTTCCCTGATATGAGTAAGAAATAAAAGAATCTCGCCGTTTAGTCCATGCAGCTTTTCTAGTACATCTTTACCGGATACTTGCATCAACTCGCCCTTATCATTTCTCTTGACAAAGGGAATAGTAATCCTCGTCAAATGCCGTTCATCTTCAAACGGTTTAAATATTCTGTCTCCATTTGCAACGCAAACTACCTTCTGACGCTCTACACGATCGTTCCATCCGTCCTCTATTTCCACGGGTAATAGATAATTCTCAATACGAAACGCCTCCGAATCCGAATAGATTTCCGGCTGATAAGTGTACTTGAAAACAGACTTAAATCCCATACCAAATCTACCTATCGTTTGTCCGGAATTTCTGTCCTTTGTCCCCATCAGCATGGAAGATACACCTCTTACATCTCCTTCATCAAAGGGATCACCATTATGATAGAAAACCAGCTTGTCCTCGTAATATTCAATAACAACTTTAGATGCCCTTTCATCCTCAGCATTTTGTAATAACTCATAGACAAAATGGTTACTATCAGAATAATGTCCCGCTAATAAAGCCTCATATTTCTGTGGCTCTCTTGTTAGCGCTTTCCAATCATCCTGATTTTCCTTATAAATTCTTTTGTAATCTATTTTGCCCATTTCTGCCTCCAAACAATCAGTGATTAATCTATATGTAAAACACCTCGAATTAGCAAACTTGTATGGATATCTGCTTTTGATATCGTATCCTTCAAGGATTTCTTCTGTTCTTCAAAGTCATTTTTCAACTTATTCAACTGTGAATTCCTCATACGAATAATCTTTTCGTCTGTTGCTGATTCAATCATTCCCTTTAAGATAAGCTCCCTCTGTCGAAAAGACTGTGCAAGCTGGTCAATTCGGTAATCGCATTCCTCTGTTACCGTTTTTACATACTCGCCCTTAATCTCCTGCCATCTCTTATAATGCAGACCATCCATCTCATCCCATTTTTCTGCATGAGATTCACTATTATATTCAAACTCTGACGCATATTGGAGCATGGACAATACATTCTTTTGTACATCCTCATTCTCACTAATTGCCATAAGTCTGATATCCGGTCTGAGTCCTACATAACGCCATGCATAGATCAAAAAATCATAGTCACCTGTCGGGATATCCTCTCCAGACACACAGATACCTATTTCGCATGGAAAACGTTTACTTTCATATTGTGCCGCTTGCATTACAAATGGGTGCATCTGGGTAAAAAATGCCACATCACGGTTATCCTTTGCAGTTATGCTGTCAAAGGTAACTGACATTCTCTGTTTATCCGATTTCAGATATGCTGTCCATAATCTGCTGGCAGTATTATTGTTTACCAACTTCATCTGTTTCAAATCTCTTAAAAGTGCCTGTCTCTTCTCTCTGGAGAGCTGCAAGGACTTGATATCCTGCTTTCCTCGCAGATACTCCCCTTCTCCCAACAAATCATCTAAATACAATTCAATGAGAGACTGTATATTTGCAGGGGAAATCCAGTCGTTTTCTGCATCCTGCACATCCTTGTCAGCAAGCAGGCTTTCCATGTCAAATCCATATAATGTCTTCTCCTCCTGCTCCAGACGATTGAGTTCCTGAACTTTCATCACTTCGTTATCCGCCATCTGTTCAATCTTCATCTGACGTTCTTCCTCAGTCATAGTCGGGTCAAACATAATCTTCATGATTTGATCTGTAATATCACCAAGTATCTCGGAGCAATCTCCTATGCTCGCCTCAAATACACCTATCTTACTAAGGCATCGAGCATAAATCGTTGCATCAATCGTATCTTCTGTAATGAGGTTATAAATACGAACAGTATCGCTTTTCTGTCCACGTCTGTCGATACGACCAATTCTTTGCTCAATACGCATCGGATTCCATGGGAGATCATAGTTGATCATTGTATCGCAGAACTGATAATCCAAGCCTTCACAGCCAACCTCACTGAATAATAGTACATCCAAAGCATCCCTTTCATCCCTATCCATAAGGAAACACTGTCTTGCATGATATCTGTCCTCATCGGAAACGGAGCCATCCACTTGTCCGACACGAATACCTTTCTCTATCAGTTTTTTTCGTATATATGCCAGGGTATGTCTAAAGGAACTGAATATGATTACTCTGTTATTTCCCTCCTGCTGCTTGCTTTCTATGACTTCCATCATCTTGTCAAACTTCGGATCGTTTTCCGGCAGCTTATCCTTTAAATCACCTATTTCGTCTGCCAACTCAAACAGAGAATTTTCTTCGTCGCTGTTCAGTTCCATATCAAACTCATACAGTTCTCCGTCCTCCTTAATCTGCGACATTCTTTTCTGTACAAGGTCATTTAAGAACGGAGCAAGACCATAGATACAGCTTGATGCCTGACGCATGATTGTACACATCATAAAACGAACATTTCGGCTTCCGTATAATTTTGCAAGTGCTGTTTCCTCAAATTCCATAAGCGATTCATATAACTCTCGCTGCACACCATTAAAAGACACATTTATAGTAGCCGTCCTTCTGATACAGAAATCCTCGATATCCCTCCTTCTCGTTCGGTTAATAATCGTATGAAAAGAATGCAGACTTTCAATCTTGTTTATAATCTCAAGTTTCTCCTCTCTTGTAATCTCTGTTTTCTCAAGAAAGTTGTAAATGCTCTCAAAATTTGGATTGTGCTGAACAACATTTCGCCCCCAAGTCGTATCAAGTATGTGAGCAATCTCCTGTTTACCTAGCTCTTGCCAATCCTCATCTTGTCTGCGAACTACACGCATCAGGTTATTGATAAAGAAATTCGGCTCCACCATAGTCTTAAAGGTGTCTTTATCAATAACAACATCAGGACGAAGCAAATTTAAGAGAGTATATAAATCATTATTGCTATTCTGCAACGGTGTAGCCGTAAGAAATATTACCGCATCCGCATTTTGGCAGAACAGTTCAACTCCCCTGTATGCCCATGTGTTTGAATTGCGGATATTGTGTGCTTCGTCAACAATCACAAGATCAAATCCTGGCATGGGATCAAGTTCCGACAATCCCATAGTTTTCTTTTTCTTATTCGAAGCTGAATGTCTGCCCATAATGGTGTCTTCGTTAAAAAGTGAATATGGTATAATTGTCTTGTGGTGACGTTCCGGCCATTCTCCATCTCTGTCAGCTTCAGAGATAGCCTCGCTAAGCGTCTTTCCGTCCATCTGGGTAAAATCTTCGTCAAAGCGTTTCATCTCCAGTTCCCATTTTCGCTCTGCCACAAGCGGTCTGGGACAGATAATAAGAACGGAACTGACGCTGGAACGAGCTTCCAGCTCTTTCAATATCAGTCCTGCCTCTATCGTTTTACCAACACCGACATCATCTGCCACAAGCAGTCTCGGACTGTCAGCCTTTATCAGCTTTAACGCCGGTCTGAACTGGTACGGTACAAAGTCAATACGGGCAGAGTTTAAAGAATACAGATTTGCAGATCCGGGATTATTGATCTGATACGCAGTAATGGAAGCCTTTACCCTGTCAAGAGAAAGCCTGTCCGCTGCGTTCTTCTTCTCCATTAGCTTAATCTGCTCTTTGTAAAAACTCTTTACTTCACTTCCTACAAGAACAGAATACTTATCCCCACTTATCCCGACTACCGCACCTACAACAGAAGAATCGCTCACAAGAGTAATCATACTTCCAACCGCTATCTCTCCTGTTTCAACACTTTCGTTCACAGCCTTAACTATCGCTTTTTTCGGAATCTCTTTTTGAATTTCCTTATCTTCCTCTATATCAAAAATAAAGCCTTCCATATCTCGTATATCAGCAGAAGATGCATCAAAGGCACACATAAGCTCTATGATAGTATTTACGTCACGTACAACCTTTTCCTTGCTGATCTCTTGCGTTGAGATATGTGCCCAAGTATTACGCACCTCTTTCATGTCACGAATATGCTGCCGATCCTTATTATTGATAAAATAAGAACTTGTAATGACAAACCAGTTTCGGTCATAAATACGAAGAATGGCAGCCAAATCCAGTCCCTCTATCGTAGCAATCCCCGCATTTTCCACCTGCGTGCGCTGCAAGGTGCTAAGATTATTAAGTACTAAATCATCCCACCATCTATCTGTCAGTTTTGGCAATTTATTGGTAAGCCACCCACCCATCTGTCCAGTCAGCCGGAACATAAACTCATTCATCTTACTGATAATATATGAATCCGTCATATCTTTTGTCCTCCCCTACATATCCAAAATGTCTATTTCAAATTTATATCTGCGGTACTCTTTTCGTTCATCATACATATCTGCAAGCACAAGAAAATACTCATGCCCTCTGCTATATTTTCCACTCTTTAAAGTAAACTTCTCTACAATACGTCTCTGTCTTGCATCCATATCCCGCACTTTTGCTATAATCGGTACATCAAAGGATATTTTATTACTATTTCCATCCACGAAGAATGCAATTAAAGATCTCGGTTTCACAGTATCTGTCACTGGTTCCATCTGCATGAATTCAAGTTTAAATACCGCCTCCGTGATACGATTATGAAAGGATGAAAGTTCTACACTGACGATTCCTGTATCCTGTTTACCTTTGAATGTCTTCACTTTCAGTACCGGGACAATCATTTCCTGCAAAGAAGATCCACCATGTACATAGTTTTGTCCACCGCCTCTGGACTTAATGATGTCTGCTCCCCTCGGTGTAGACACAAATATCTCATTCATTTTACTCATATATGTAAGTGTCCTGCTGATAAGAGCATCATTATCGGCAGCCTCCATCGAAATTAAATACCTCTTATTTATAAAAGAAAATACAGTCTTGTCCATTGATATCTTATCACTCTCAACCAACTTATCCCGCTTATAAATAAAGCCATGATCCGCCGTAACCAGATATCTTGTATTCGACACATACCCAGTCAACCTACGAATAAGAGTCTGTATTTCTTCAATTGCTTCCTGACAGGCATTAAACACTTCATTTTCAAGCTCCTGTTTCTCACCTCTTGCATCTATCTGATTCTGATAGACATATACCACCGCCTTGTCCTGAAACATCTCACGAAGCTCATTCTGCTTTGCTTTTATGACCGCATCAAACTTATAGCATGCAGAGTTGGGAACATATTGTTGTAATATCTTCTGACGTGCCGCCATTTCGTTGCCACAATCTATATCGTCAACTTTGATGTTAAGATTTGGATTTACGGTAATCTCTTTATGCGGCAGAAGCGATGCCATGCCAAGTGTTGTCTCTGATGGCAGTACCGACAACATATAATCAATTCTTGCATCACACTTCTCGTCCAGATCTAAATTGTCAAGCAGCTCTCTGGCACACTCATATCTCATACCATCAGAGATAATGACAATAACTCGACCGTCCTTTCCATCCTCCTGCATAAAAGGCTTTACAAAATCCCTAAAAAAATCACTCTCACGATTTCCAGAATATGTATTGTATGCATCATCGTTAAGAGCATTGTTCCACTTGTATGCAAAGTCAGACAAATACTTATTCGTGTAAATATTCTCAACCAAATCTCTGATTTTCTCCACATTCTCCTGCAGGCCCAGCTTATCCATGTAATAATAAAACTTTCGGTAGTGTGCGTCTATCTCATAGGTATTTTCCGCATAATCCCTGACAACCTCCTGTAAGGTTGGCTGAAAGGAATGTAATTTATGTGTCACAAAAATTGAAATATCTTTGATTACTTTATATGCATGATAGATTGTCTGATACCAATTCTCAGACATCTCCCCAAAATGATAGCAAGGTTTCATACGTGACAATGCAATCTCAGGTATAGTCATTCCGTCAATCTTCTCATCCAGCATATCGTCCTCTATCTTTGCAATCATCCACGATATGAGGTTTTCGTCAAAGTCCATAAATGTATCACAGATTGCCACACTTGCGAGAGACATTTCCTTTACAGCATTCTCCACATTCAATCCATGAGATACTATTTCCACTGCATTATCATAAAATGTAGCGGTCTCCGTATTGTTCATAAGATTCTTCACAAATACTACCGCATCATTTGCCTTGGAAGACAAGAAGGTTTTCCATGCTCTGGGAATATCCCCTGCAGCTATGGCATTTGTATAAGTTACAATCAAAGTGATAAAAAATTTCTGCATCGTAGGTGTTTCGTCACGATAACCGTACTGTTTCTCAATAAAACGCCAGAATACGGTTTCAATCTTGTAATATTCCATCTTCTTCAGTATGGCATTATCGTTCAGACCTGCAAGCAGTGCACCCTTGGCAAGCTCTTCGACACTGTTTGACCTTACCCCTGCAATTACACAGAGAATACCAATATCTACGCTGTCCGGTGTATAATCTGCTATCTGTAAGTTCCTAAATTTATTTACATTACCGCTCGTCCAGAATTTCTTATATTTCTTCACCTCATCCATGCACTCTGCTGGAATACCAAGATCCCCTGAAAGCTGCACCAGCTTATCAGAATAAAAGTGCTCTGCATAATAAAAGGTGTCCGCAAGATGGTTTCCTTTATCCTCTGGTCTTGGAAAAGGAGCATAAACAAGAAAATTTACATCCGGTTCTCTCTCTTCAATCTGTAGCTTTGTGGCAAAATGATTGCCTTTCGTCAACTTCCATAGCTTGCAGTTCTCAGCAAGTTGCAAATTATCGACCTCCTCCGCATAGGAGGCATCATCGTCATACCAAAAGACCACTTTCCGATGTTCTCCTGATAATAAACCATTCAATTTATCTTGAATTTCTTGAAATTCCATACTTATGTTCCTCATTTCATATTTTTGCCAATAGGTTTATTGTTTGGTACTTGCCGCCATCCTCCGCTATTTCTATGCCTTGAAACTTTGCATAATTGACCTTCACACCATCATCTAAATCAATGGGTATGCGTTGCATCGCCACATGGGACAGTGCCTGATAATAAGGCTTAATCTCTGCAAGCTGTTTCACATATTTATCTCGTTTCTTTGTTGCCTGTGCCACATCAACTGCACTAGCATTCTCTGATATGATGTACTCGGCATTCTTCAGCGATGCTTCAATAGCATCTGATGCTTTTTTCAAGTATACAGAACGCACCAGTCCGACTGTGTCCGGTGTGTAGCGGTGCATATAAATCAGAGCCTTAAACCCATTCTGTTTACCGCTGTCAAAGAGCCAGTAAATCGGTCTTTTACCGGAACCTGTTACGGAATAGGTATTGCAATGATCCTTGAAAAAATCTTTCAAGAAATAATTGCGAATCTTCTCTCGTGCTGTCGTCCCTTTTATACCAAGTGCTTCTGCAATATAATTCAGATTGCGCTCCAAGGACTTTGCCCCATATACTATTCTGATAAATTCCTCAAAGCGACATACGATATCATCATCAAAATACGCTTCATCTGTAATCGGTATAATGGCATCATCATCTGCTGAGAATCTGCCATACTTACTACTGTCAAACTCGCCACCGGCATAAATCAAACCTTTTTCTTCGATAGAATACCGTCCAAACATACAGCCAACAGCAAAGGAAATCAGCGACCGGATATCTCGCCCAACATCTGCCTTACGAACTGTGACATCCTTATCCTCAATCTTTGGTATAAGCTCATTCTGCAAACCATAAATATCAATGAATATACGATTCAGTTCTTCCTCGTTTTCCTTCAGTTGATTGAAGCGATCGTCACACTCGCTCTTCCAGCACTTATAGCATTCTGCAAGGTCAATGTCATCAAAGATCATACGATTTTTCGAAATCAATGGATGACCTTCAAAATCCCATGAGGTTTCAAAGGAATCCCAATCTGCCTTGCTGATTTCTATATTTTTTTGTGTGTAATTAATAATATCTTTTTCACATCCAGCTATATCAGGAAGTTGAATCACATCTCCCACCTTAAAATCAACAGTTGGTGAAAAAATTTTCAAGTATTCTGTTCCGACGATGCTATTTAGTAAAGCTAAATACCTCAATACACTCTCATAACTATCAGCAAATCCCATAGCCCCTTTAGAATCAAATAGTGCCCCTCTCTCTGCTCTCCTTACAGAAATCGTGCTAATGCTTAAAGATGTCCATGTAAGTCCATCTCTAAAAGCATATTCTCCATTATAATTATGTGAACGAATCCTTCCCGTCTTTTGATCTTTGTTATTCCTAATTTCAAATCCATCGTCATTCCAATTTACAACATAGTATAGATTTCCATACCATTTCCTATAATCTCCACCCTTATTGTATGGAAACCATTTTTTTGAACTGTTACATTTCCCTGATTCTAATTTTGCCATGAAATCTATTTCTCTATAGGGTACTTCAAACCAAAGTCGTAGAAATCTTTCATTATCAGCCGTTGCCATTCCTTCCCTTGTTGTTAATTTTGCTCCAATAGTGGGATACCGAAATGTATCAACAAAATTCTTAGAAAGCCAATAAGCAATAGGACATCCTGGAATTAGTTCAAAATTATTTTGAGAACTGTAGTATGACTGATTCAAAAAAAACATTTTTTCTTTTTGTAGCTGCCCAAAATTTTTGTCACAACTTCTCATTTTTTTTGTCACAAATTTTCGGGAAATATTTCCCGATTTTAGAACGAGAAAAGGGATGTGATTACCCATCACATCCCTCTCTCTTTGGCTTTCGGTTTCCATGCTCTTCAATCACCAGATACTTGCCTGTCTTTGGCACTTTATTTGGAATCACTTCTATCAATTCATCAAGTGAACATCCTAAAACCTCACATATCCGGTCTATATGCTCTACCTTCAGACTAACAGTGATTTCATTGTACCATTCGCTAATTGTATTTGCTCTTATCCCGGTAAGCTCTGCTAATTTTTTCTGAGACATTCGTTTCTCTCCGAGAAGCCTTGAAAGGTGTATTCTTACCATAATAATGCCCCTGTGATATAATCTAACACAGTTTGTTGCATTATTCAGCGTTTTGCTATTTTATATTGCTTTTCGCTATTAGTAATTTTTGATGAGCAACTCTTTATACCTTGGCTTTTCTTTTCCCTTTCCCTGCACCAAGTTATGTGTCCGGTCAACCTCCACAATGCTATACCCACCATAAAGCTCCCGGATATACTCACAATCATTGTATGACAGGAGGAACTTCCCCTTTATCCTTCCTAACGCCTCTTTCAGCCTTACATGATCCTCCGGCATAAACCTGTCCGGATAATACTTCTCCGTTTCATAATATGGCGGATCAAGGTAAAACAACGCATCCTTTTTGTCATATGTTTTGAGAATACGCTCAAAATCCTGATTCTCTATAACCACCATTCTGAGCCTTTTTGACACCTCCGATATGTACTCTATTGCATTTGCCATGTCTTTAGGACGCACTCCGAATGTCCGTATATCCGAACCGAAGCTCTCTTTAATCAGGATATAGAACCTTGCAGCTCTCTGGATGTCCGTCAGACCTTTGACTTCCATCTGCTCTTTTGCATCAAAGAACTGCTCCCTTGACATAAGTATAAATTCCAGTTCCTTCTGAAGAGCTTCCGGGTGATGCTTTGTGCATCGGAACAAATTGACAAGGTTTCCGTTCACATCGTTGTAAACCTCCATCTTAGCGTGTCTTTCAGACGAAAACAACACCCATCCGGCTCCGCCAAACACTTCAATGTAACGCTCAAATGTCCCCTGTTCAGGGAAAGCCTCTAAAATTTTACTTCTAAGTAACTTCTTACCGCCAATCCAACTGATAAAACTATTCATCATAATGCATTCCTTCTTTCAAATAATAATGTAGGGCATTATTATCAAAGAATACATGATGAATTACTCTGCATCTTCCTCCGGAAGTGCTGCAATTTTCTCCTGAAGCTCATTTATCTGGTCACGAACCGCCTGACGCTGCCTGCTTAATTCCTCAAAGTCATATGGCAGCTCTTTCCCTGCAAGCTGGTATTCCATGCACTTAGTAACCTTCCAGTCCCCAATAGGGGAAGAATTACAGGACAGGCTCGATTCCAAGTCCCTAATCTTTTGCTCCATTATCTGTTTTTCGTCCATTACCAATTCCTCCTTCAATGAATGGCTCTATGAAGAGCTCATTAAACAACTTATCCATATTTTTCAGAGTAGTGTATGAATCGTAATGCTTTTTATCCCCTCGCCATGAAGCATATGCACACCTTATATCTTCAAAAGCAACCTCACCGGCATCCAGTTTCTTGCGGAGCTTTTTGAGTTTTCTCCGCATCCTTGTAATCCCGTCCCGGCTGATCCGTTCCACAACCTTCCCGGTGTCCGTCAATATATACTTTATTTTGAGGAAAGTAAACCCTTTTGACAGTTTAATAATCTGCGTTTTCTTCGGATTGATAAAAAGTCCGAGTTCATCACACATTTTCTGTATCTGCGTCAGGAGTTCCTTCAGGTACTCCTTATCCCTGTGGATGATATATATGTCATCCATGTATCTTCCGTAATATTTCAGGCTTTTCACAACCTTACAGTATGTATCTATCCGGGTAGGATAGAACACTCCTGATATCTGCGATATCTGACTGCCAATGCCAACGGATTTTTTCATGTATTTTTCCCCTGTCAGCTTTGACTTGTCTATCTCTGCATATTCCAAGGCATTATAGATAGTCTTCAGACAGCCGGCATATTCCTCATCTGTCATATACGACACATCTATCCTGAATGTATCAATGAGCTTTGCCACAAAATTCATGGTTTCATCATTACCAATTTTTGACCTCATTTCCTTCACAAGTGGCTCATGGCATATGTTGTCGAAAAATTTTGTAAAATCAATCAGCAGTATGTATCCTTCGTTGCTGCCATTCTTTCTGAAATACTTGTGAAGGTGCGTACTCAGTCTCTTCCGGGCAAAATGGATTCCCCTGCCTTTCATGGATGCCCCATTGTCATATATAAGATACCGTTCCAGTTCCGGTACCAGTACATTATCACATACAGACCTCTGTACAACCCGGTCTGAAATGTGCATTGATTTAATATGTCTTGTCTTGCCTCTTTCATTTAATGGGAATTCATAGAAGTCCTTCTGTTCATATGTTCCATTAGCAATTTCCTTCTGCGTCTGGTTGATATTCCGTAGCAGATTCATTTCATACCGCTGTACGGACTCCTTCCACGATGTTCCCTTCTTGCTTTCTCTAAAAGCATTCAGGAGAGCATTGGCATCATAAATTGATTCCATATCTTTCATATCAGTACCTCGTTTCTAGCACCAACGGACGTATCCGGATGCATCAAGATATATATTTACCTTGCGGAAGGACAAGTTTTCCTTTCCTGTCGGGTATGTCGGCACTTAGCCTACACTTAGCATAGCGACACGAAATCGGGCGGACGCAACCCTCGGCGGAAGCGTTATTATAGTTACTATTACCATTATTGTTACAATTAGCGAACGCCGAAGCCGACACAACAGCACTCATGGGTTGCGACTTAGATACAAAACTTGCCCTGTATTTTATTGTTTCTTACTCTCCTGAATACGTTTCAGAATCTTGTTGTCACTTTTCCTCCAGCCTTTGAGAAGTGCAATCTCCTTCTCAATCATGTCCACATACCGCATATATTTCTGTGCATCAACTGGGACAATGGATATAATATACTGCATTTCCTGAAGAAGCTGCTCGCAATTACCGATTGCATGGTTCTGAAAATTCCTTCTGTCGTAAAACTCGCTCTCATGCATTGGATAAATGGTATTGGCTTGAGTAATATTCATCACCATTCTATGGCAGATTTCCATGAGGTTTGTCCTCTCCTTGTCTATCCACCATGCAGGGAACTCCTCTATGATAGTCCCTATATTTTGGTATTTTCCTATCAGCTCATGGAGCTTCGCTTCATCCTCCGGCTCCATTCCGGCTGTCCCGGACAGCCCTTTTACGCTTCTTACTTTATCCTTGATTCCAAAATCCCTCAGTAACAGAAGCGTGATTTCCTGCCTCAACCTGATTGCATTATTATAGAACTCCAACCCTGACAGAGCTCTTTTGTTCTTCAGTACCGCCACATTCCATCCTCCTTCACTCCATCCACCCCCATATAGGGGGTGGATTCACAGATTACCCGATCAGGAAATACGGGCGGACGCAACCCTCGGTGGAAGCGTTACTATAGTTACTATAACCATCACGGCGACAATAAGCGAACGCCGAAGCCGACACAACAGCACTCAGCCAATACCAGTACCGGCTTCCGTTATGTCCAATTCCTGCTACCTTCATTGCCGGGTTATGTATGAACAGACTGAACTGCTTATTACGTTCTCCTGTGTCATAGAAAGATGAACTCAGCACCGTTGAACCATACAGTTGAATCTCGCTCATTAAACTCAGTTTGGTATCATACCACTGCCATCCGCTTGCATAGCCTGTAAATCCTGCCCCTGCATTTGAATTTCCTGTCGTGGACACTCCGTTTGAAAGAAGTGACCTATGGGTTATTATATGATTTTCGTTTGCATTTTGCAATGCCTCCGCATAAACTGGCAGCACTTCTTTATGCATCTTTGAATTTGCATAACCTCCTGTCGTTTCATTTGTATCATTCATTTTCGCTGTTGTTTTGAAGCAGTCTTTGGGAACTATCGTGGCATGGTGCTTCGTCAATGCAGAATCCCCATTATTCCAAAACGTATCAAAGTCTGCCATGACATGCCGGACGGTCTCTGTGCCACCTATGCTTGTTGTAATCTGCTTGTCGTAATAATCACCAATGAATATATCGTCAAAGCCCCCGGAAGAAATCATGCCCTTAATTTCATCAAGGCTGTACCTTGTTGAAAGGTCAATGCCCCTGTAAATCGCATTATGGGCAGCTCCCCCGGAACATAACACCTTATCAATATGCTCCTTCAGCCATCTGTCATTGTTCAGAAGCTGCTGATACCGCACATTCCACTGATCGCAGTGTCCCGGCGTTTTCGTGGTCATTGCCTCCATTATATCATTGTAAACGGATTCTACTGTTAATTTTGCCATGCTAAGCACCTCCTAATAATTGTCCTCTATTGTAAATGTGGTTTCCGTTTCATCCTTGCCTTTCGGAAGGAAGTTTGAAATTGCAATCACATCACCCTCTGCATCTATCAGAGCCATCTCTGAAATAAAAGTGCCGACCAGCTCATCCTCTGCCAGTTCAATCACATATTCATAACTGGTATCTGAAGTCTTGGCGGATGATGTGTATTCCTTCCTGATTACCTCGTTATTGAGTTTTACATTTTCAGCCAGTGGCGTAACGATGTTCCCTCCGGAATCCACCCCACCGGAACCAAGGGCAATCCATTTTGCCTTTGCGAGCTTCCCGGTGGTATGTGTTGCCTCCGCCATCTTTTTTCTCCGTATCGCTGTAATAACATTCTTCATTTACATTACCTCCTGATTTTCTATTCCGTCCAGAATGATGTCTCCATCCTGAAGCCATGTACCATCCAAATAGTGGAGGTCATAGCCTATTATGATTTCCTGCCCCCATGCATCCAGTACCCTGCTTCCATCTGTCAGCCATGAGCCATCAAGGTAAAACAAATTATGCTGCCTGTGCATCCTTGCCTGACGGATTTCCTCTTTATGGGAAATAGATGTCCTGTATCCGTCCCTGACTTTATATACAGTCCTGTCCGAATCTAATAGGCAGCTTCCGTCTGTCAGCCATGAACCGTCTGTTTTCCGGTAGTCCCAATAAAACAATGGGATATGGAAAACTGCTCGCTGCCCGATCTGTTCGTCAGGCTCCCGGATATGTATTTCAAATCTCTCATTGAGCTTTGATACGTTGTATGGAAATACCATAAAGCCTTTATACCGGAAGCCGATTTTGACCGGATATCTGCTTCTGTCCGAATCCAGTAAATATCCTCCGTCCAAGTTCCATGTTCCGTCAAGCATACGGTAATTCCAGTAAAACAGCTTCCACCGGTAGTCTGCCCGGCTTCTGGCATCATGTGGCTCCCGGATAGATAAGCTGTATTGAAAACTGTAATTGTCCTTTGCCCCCACCTGCTTTGTCTTTCTGACTTCTTTCTTCAGTATTGCAGTCGGAATTGGATGGGACTCATCTACACTCATTTTGATTACAATATAAAACTCTGCCCATCTGTCAGGCAGCACTCCAGCTTCCAGTAACCGGCTTCCGTCCAAGTTCCATGTTCCATCTGTCTGATAATACACACGTCCTTTGAATTCATTTGCTTTTACCAGCTCTGGCGTGGCATAGCCAAGCGTCCTTACCGCAAGCAGCACTCCCGGATCAGAACCGCCAAGCCTTAACACCTCCGGATAATTTGCTATCCTTGCCCGGAAGTTTTCATCCTCTTCTCCGGGATACCGAGCCATCTTCCTGTCCTCTGCATGAACCGGAAGCATTTCTGGCTCACACGTTGCAAGCATGGTCTGCTCCTCTGCATTGTACAGGCTTTCCAGTGCATCATCGAAGCGTCTGCCCAATACCCGGAACAAAATGTACCACTGGTTTATCGACTTCTTTACTCTTTTGAAGGGGGAAGTCAGCAGATAATACATATAGTCACAAAATTTATCAAACATCTTACGCACCCCCTACATTCAATACTTCCACCTCCAAACTTCCGAGCATCACAACAACGTCCTTTTCCTCTTCAATATCTGCAGCCGGTTTTGAAAACTCCACCCTTTTACAGTCAGCTATGCCTTTCTTGAGTGCATACCTCACATCGTCCATATACAGACAGTTCAGTTCCTCACGTTTTCCAAGCTGCAGCACATCTTCGATAATGTGTTCTGCTGTTGCCTTTACCCCTTCAACGGAAGCCTCTTTTGAGATATATATGGCAAGGGTGACATCCTGACGTATGACCGTTGATGACTTGTAAAGAAAATCATCATAATTTCCCTTCAGGTAACTGGTGGCTGCTTCCACCCTCTGCAGCAGTTCCTTTGTAGCCTCTCCCCCTGTGCCTGTAATGATAATGTCTGTTGTACCCTGCCCCCTCGGATGCTGTGCATCCACCTCCACATTCAGGACACCGCTGACTTTCCTTGCCACATTTTTCAGCTTATCCTCCGTAGTCAGCTCTGCAAGTTCAGACCAAGACTCTCCGATTCGTTCTCGGAAATCCTCAATATCTTCTATGTCAGAACCTTCCAGATGCAGCCACCCATCTTCATTGGATACTGCCTCCACGCCATCAAGATGTATCATGGATATGGTTATCTTCCCGGAAGGTAAGTTATAACTGGTTCCGCTTTCCTCTGCTTCCACCAATACCCTGCCACTTTCTTCCCCTGCACCGATAACTGTTGTTTCAAGCACATAATATTTCAGTTCCTTTCCATTTACATCCGGAAGTGTTTTGAACATATGCCCTTTTGTTATCTGCAAAGCATTCTGGTATTCATTCCGGTAAACGGTTATATACCCCTGAGCTTTAACAGCCTCTTTCCTTGCCTTGCCGAAGTCCGGAGCCTTTATCTCAAGCCAGTCCTCATCCGCATGCTTGATAAACAGGTTATTGATGACAGTCCGGGCAAGTGTTTTTATCTCTATGTAAATTGTGACAAATATTCTGATAATCAGGTAAAAAATACCGCCTTTGTTAAAATTGTTTATAATAAAGCCTTCGTCCTCCAGTTCATTCCTGATCCGTTCCATTTCCTCCTCCTCGTCAGGAACCGGGCAGACCTTGTCCAGTATTTCTTCACTTATCATTCACTCTCAACCTCCACTTCCTCCGTTGACAATTCCATGTTATATTCATCATTGGAATCATTCTTTGAGATGGATACGCTGTCATAGTATATGCCATCACGAAATGTTACTTCCTGCGTGGTCTTTGCCAAGTCAAGGTATGTCCTCTTGGCAAGTTTTCCCCTGACACGCTGCATGATCTCCGTCTGTGTAAACTCATCATTCTCCGCATGGACAAAGTCTAACAGTCCAAAACCATATGCCTCATCGCCATCTTCATCTTCATAAAACAGCTCCCCTTCCTCTGTATGTGCTTCCAGTCTCAAGTCCTGTTCCCAGCACTCATCACCAGACACAGTTGCAAAATCTCCGTTTTTATCAGGAACCGGCTGACCATTGGCATCCAGCTTAATGTCTGTATTATCTTCTCCGACTATCGTCATGGTTCATACCTCCCTAATACAAAAACAATGCTTCCACCATACAAAAGAAGAATTACAGCAATGTCCCCCTGCTTCAGTTCAATTTCTGTTTTTACATTCGGTATCTCCGGAAAATCATTGTCAGTGTTCATGGCTTTGTCAAGAATTTTAAGCGTACACAGATACCTCCCATTGATTTCTTTAGACCTGACAACCTTTGCATACATCCCTGAAGGATACTGCACATGGGGATATTTTTCCTGAATCTGCTTTTCCATTTCCTTTTTTACAAATGTCTGAAGCATGTCTGACATCCTATCCGCCTCCTTTGAAATAAATATACATTCTTGTATATCCCCTCGCATCGCTCTTGATGATTGTCTTTTCAACCTTTACTGTCCCTGAATACTTGGAATGTGACACTTCTACCTCTTGGCTGTGGTGTATCCAGGGGACTCCGAGTGTTTCTATCTCATACAGTTCTCCGTACTTTTTCAGGGAAAGTATATTTTCACTCTCCTCCAGAACATAGATGGTTTCCTGCTCTGGCTTGCATCCCCAATAAAAGATTTCATTCTGGAAAAAGAAGTCATTGTCTATCCCCCATGTACTTCCAACCTGTGCTATTGCCTTAATCCCATTCTGCTTATTTACGATAAACGTATCTTTTTTCCCATACTCCGTTCCATTCAGCCGGTATTCTTTAATCCCTGCCTGTGTCAGCACATACCGGATGATGTCCTGCGGAGTGCAGTCAATAAATGTTCCTTTGATTTCAGTCCTCTCAACCTTTATCATGGCATCCCGGATCATAATTTCCTTCCAGTAATCGCCCTCAGTCCTTCTGCAGTATCCCTGCAGGAGAATGTCATAGTCATCTCCATATCCAAGTTCCACTGTGGCTTTTTCCATATCTTCATACGATATGATACCCTGAAGCTGGGATGTAAGTTCCACCTTGCACCAGTCCGACCGAGACTCCCGGCTGCTGAAACATTCCACTTCCATGCCACTGGTTATCTCATACTTTTTTGTGCAAATACGGAACTCCGGGCTGATTAACCTTTTATATCCCATCTCCGCACCTCCTACTTAATTAGCTTTTTCGCCTTTTTCTTTGCTGCAGCTGTGGAACGCTTTTTAGCAGACGGACTTTTGCTTTTCTTTTTTTTAGACTTTCCAAAAGTTTTTTTAATCTGCTTCTTTATTGCCTTTGCCTGTTTGGATGGCTTCAGCTTAATTCCTGCTATCGTTGGAGCAAGCAGCTCCAACGTAGCAGTCCTTTCACTTTCAGCCACTTCATTTTTTGTGCCGAGCTTCTCAAAATACACTTTTGAAATGCCTCGTGCTGCACAATCCTCATTTACCACCTTCAGGAGTTTTGCCTTCTTTTGCTTGTATGGTTTGAAAAGCCTCTGCATAGCGGATATCTGTTCTATCTGTGTCATTTTCTTTGAATCTTCCAAAATGAATTCAATAGAAATTTTCGCTGCCTCGTAGCCTGTTGGCTGATTGGCTTTTGTTTTTCCTTTGTCATCCTCTATGTTCTCAATCGTTGCAACTTCAGAAATGTCAATGCTCTTCATCTGACCGGAGAGCTTCACCCCTCCGAGTTTTATCAAATGTTCCTGAACTAAAAGCATAGGCTTCCCTCCCTCTAGGCTGTTACCGGTTCATCTGTGGAATTCTGTGCATCCTTAATCTCATCAATCAGTTTGAACAGCATTGGAAGGTCTTTTATCTTCTCGACATCAACCCTGATTTCCAGTTTCTGGATGATTGTATTCCCTTTTCCGTTACCGGACTTCAACTCCTGTATGTCTCTTTCTGTTACTTTTTCTTTGCTCTCAAGCGTCCTTGTCTCTTTCCTCGTCAGTGCGGATATGACCGAGCCAACGCTGCCCCGGCTCTTATCCTCGTCCTGATCCATTTCATTATGGATGAATACTTTTAACTTATCCCACAATGCAGACAATGGAAGAATTGCCTCATCTCCGGCTTCTCCTCCGCCTAACAGTTTGCCTCCGGCTGCTCCAAAGATTGTCGGGGCTGTCATCACGCCACCCTCTGCATACCACTGGATATCAAACTTGGGAAGTGAACCCTTTCCGGCAATACCGAACGGAGCCTCTCCGCCTGTCACACTGATGTGGGGAAGCTTCAGTTCCGGGAGCTTCCAGTTGAAATTGAACACACCCTTTATCTTGTCCACCACTCCGGTAACAATGGCGTGTGCTGCATCTAACTTACTTTGGAAACCGGATTTTATATTGTCCAGCACACTGGTCACAGCATTTTTTGCCCCATTCAGACCGTCTGTGAATTTATTCTTTATGGCTGTAAGTTTTCCTCCTGTCAGATTGTCAATAAAGGACAGCCCTGCTGTAAAGTATCCTTTCACTGCCTCCTGCGATGCTGCCACCACGCCTTTAATTCCTCCGCCATTGGCTTCATAGGCACTCTTGATATTACTCAGTTTCTGCTTTGCTGTGTCTGCAGCAGCTCCCATAATGTTTCCGAAAAATCCCTTGACCGCATTCAGTCCGTTTGAAACGGTACTCTTGATTTTTGAAATTGTCCCTGAAGCGTCTATGCCGACAGCATCCAACGCTCCGCCTACCACGTTCAAAAATCCGTCTACAAATCCACCGATAAATGATAAAATTGCATCAAATCCGTTGATAAAGAAGTCTTTTACATTGTCGACCGCAGCAATCAGGAAGTCACACGCCCCACCGAAATCGCCCTTAAACAAAGCTACAATGGCATTGATTATATTTGTAACAAACGAAACCAGACTGGAGAGTGCATTGGTCAGTGGTGTCAATGCTGCAAGAACACCCTGTATCGCCCCGACAAATGTGCCGACAAAGTAAGTACCTATCACCCCGGCAATCGTGCCTATCACTTTCAAAATCGGCTTCGCTGCTTCATACAGCCCTATGAGTTTCTGTCCCAAGTTTTGGAGTGCAGGCTGCAGTGTGCTCCACGCATTCTGAACCGCACCTTTGACCTTTTCAAACAAGCCTATCCAAAAATTCCTGAAGGCTTCCGACTTATTCCATAGCAGTACAAACGCTGCGACCAGAGCCACTATTCCTATGACTACCCACCCGACCGGGGAGGCTGCAAAAGCTCCGCTTAATACTGTCCATGCACCCTTGACCGCTGTTATTGCGTTCTTTGCTGCCAGTACCGCTTTCCCTACTGTGCCGACAACGCCAATTACCGTCCCTAACACTGTCAGGATAATGCCAAGTTTCAATGCAATGTTCATAATGCTCTGTACGGTTTTCTGGTTGTTGCTGATCCACTCCGAGCCTTTCTGTATGACTCCGCTTACTTTGTCCATTGTTTCATTGACAACCGGGAGCAGTCCGTTTCCAAGTTCCTCCACATTGTTATGTATCTGCTGTTTCAGTACCTGAAATTTCTGTGCCGGTGTATTATTGATAGCCTCTGCCATTTCTGTTGTGACAGCAGAACCTTTTTTCATGCTTTCCGCCATCGAATCAATGCCACCCGACAGACCGTCTATATCTGAATACAGAAGGTCAATCATTGCCACAGCTTCATCTGTTCCAAATGCTTCCTTTATCTGCTGCTTCTCAACCGCATCAATGGTATCCCCATACTTGCCTTTGAGTTTTTCCAATATCTCCGGTGTGGAAAGAAGCTGGTTGTTCGCATCCACAAAGGATAGTTTCAACTTGTCCCCTGCTGAAGCTGCTGCATTCAGGAACGCTTTATACTTCGTTGCTGCTTCTGAACCGCTCATGGTAGTCTGCAGCTGTCCTAAAATGGCAAGCTGCTCTTCCAAAGGCACTTTATTATTTGTTGCTGTGGCTCCCAGAGTAGAAATTGAGCTTGCCATCTCGGAGCCGGCTGTCTTGTAATTCTTAACCGCTGTTGATATCCCTGCGGAGAACATTTCCCCGAATTCCAGATCAGACATATCATCATATGCCCCTTTATATATACCGTACCCGGTTGCAAACAGCGAACCCATTTCCTCAGTAGTTGATTTTGTTGCCTTTCCGGTCAGTGCTGCAAGCTCTGTAAACTGTGCCACGCCTTCATCCGTCAGGGAGGCAATGCCTGATTTAATATCATACGATGCTGTGATAAAATCACTCTTCGTTGTTCCTGCCCATGTATCCGAAAAACTCTTTGCTGCATCTTCGACTGCCTTTAAGTCTGTAACTCCCAAGGAAGAAAGCTCGCCAAGGGCATCCTGCGTATCAAAAGTTGACGTTACGGTTGCAATACATGCTGTCGTGATACCAGCTCCTACACCGGCAAGTGCAGCCCCTGCTTTCTGAACCGTCCCAAACGCATCATCCAGCTTTTTGGTTGTATTTGTGACACTGTCGGTAACGCCTGAGAGCGGAGCTGTCAGGTTGTCCTGCATTCCCATAACCACTGAAAGACGGAATACAGAGTCCATACCCATAAACTCCACCTCCTCTGTTATGGAAAAACCACACCCCCTCATGGAAGCATGGTTTTTATTGTGTATCCGGATGAGCTTCCACATATCCTTTGTTCACGCCGACCTCAATATCCTCTATCCTCATTTCCCTTGCCACCTGAGCCATTGCCATGAGCCGGAAAAATTCATCAAAATCCACGTCCTCAAAGTTTCCGGGAATCATTTCCCTTGGAAGATATTGATATACTAGAAGCCTCCCATAATCCACAATATTATTTTTAATTTGTTCCGAGTGTTCCTCTATAACTTTTTTACCGTAGTATCCTTAGACAAGCCAAGCATGTTCAGGAGCTTTTCCCCAAGGCTGATTGCCATTGCCGGATATTCCTCCAGAGTGCTTTTCAGCTCGTCACGCTGCTCTTCACAGATATTGTCAAGCACAAAAGTCCTTAATGCCTTTGTGCCGGAAGTCCCGGAGGTCTTAACATACCTGTCATAAGATGGCGTTCCCGGCTTTCTGAAGATGAAATCGAACTCCGTTTCGTTCTCGTCATCCTCCTGAATGGATGTCTCGATTTCATATATCTTTCCATCCATCTCCTTGTACTTCTTACGGAGCTGTTCCATCCTTTCTTTGCCTTCTTTTTCTTTCCTTTCTTCCTCGCTTACTGACAAAGCGTTCTCCAGCTTCGCTGCCGGTGTTACATTCTTTTCTGTTACGTCCATGATATATCCTCCTGTTTTTGTCAAAAATAATGATTACTATGCACCAAGACCATTCATCTTGATACCGCCCATAGCCATTCCATCAAGGTCAACTTTCATGCTTTTATCGCCCTGTGCTGCCTTTAAGGAACGCTTTGAAAATTTCACATTAGTCAGCACATCCGTTGTCGTTGCTACGCCATCATCCGCATAGCTCACTGTTATTTTCGGGATTATGTATTTATAAAAGCTCTTGTAGCCTTTGCTCTTAATTACCCGAATCATCTCGTTGAAGTCTTCCCTTGTCATGGAGAGCTTGACTGAATTTTTCTGGTTTCCAGTGCCATACCCCCTGATTTTACCGCCTTTTCCATAGATTGCTTCCACTTCCTCTTCATCATCATAAGAGATTTCCTGAAGCTCAATGCTGTCCATGCCGGACACATTGATGGTAACGCTTGACCAGTCATAGCACTTTCCATTTATCAGCTGCTTTGCCATATCCTACACCTCCTATTCTCCACCGGATGCTGCCGGATTGCTCACAGCAAACTTGATATTGAACCTTCTCGCTGTCCCCATCGGAACCCATGTTGCAGCAACATCCAGTGTTTCATCTGCAAGAATATCCAAGTCCTCTGTATCAATCGTCACTTCTCCGGAACTGATTATCTTATCCTTCTCGCAATCCTCCATTGCAATATTGAGATATGCCTCAATCGTCTTTACGCTGCCTTCAAGATTCTCCGGATCAACTTCCGTCTGAATCTTATCCGTTGCCTTCAAATTTACTTCCCGGATAATCCGGCAAAGTACCCGGACATCCTCAATATATCTGAAATCACTCCCTGCCGGGGACATGACATAGCCATTGGATACATAATAATCCTCTTTTCCGTTATACTGACGGAATATGGTGTACCCCATTTCATCAAATTCCCTGCTGTAATCTTCAATCCCTTCCGGAAGCAGCTTGATAAGTTTTGCCGAACTTACCGGGAACTCCTCCACACAGCCGATGGAGAGGCTTTCTTTTGCCTTCCCAATCAATCCGGAAATCACTCCTGCAAGATTAATGTTCTGTGTCCTGAGGTCTTTCCTCTGGTATGTGGCATAAGACAAGGATACGCTTATGAACCAACTGCTGATGCCCTTTCTCTCATTCTCCATCGCAGCCATATATTCATCCAGTGTTTCTCCCTCCCTGCAGCTCCTGCCTTCACAAAGGAAAATCAGCGGTTTCTTATAGGCAGTCAGGAATTCCTCTGCTTCACTCTGCAAAGCTGCCCATAACGTCTTAGTGGAAACACCCACTATATGGCATACCTCAAATGCTTTGTTATACCCGATCAGCTTTTCCACTGCCTTCAGTACATTGGAGTTGTTCATTGTCGGTGCTGTTGTGCTGAATGCATAGGCATCTTCCCCTATGAAGCTCTTTTCCTCCGAAGTGATGTCCGTAAAATCCAGTGACAAGCCAGTACCGGAAATTTCATATTTCCCCCCAAGCGGAATCGTGTACTCCTCGGAGAAATTGTTTCCCCCATCAATGGAATAACAGAAGCTGCCCTCATTGGTGTCACCTGTTTCTGCAATCTGTACAACAATGTCATAAGCATTGTTTGGTGTCCCTTTGACCTCAAAGGTTCCTTTTCCGGTTCCCGTATGCGTTACACTGCCGATTTCTCCGGGAACATCTGCCTTCATGGGGATTGCATAGATTGTTTTCAATCCGTTCTCAGTTGCATCTATACACGCATCTGCCAGTGGCGTATATCCCAATTTTGACTTGATATCCTCCGGCTTCATGGCATTGGTAATCAAAAGAGGGACATTGCTTTCTGCACTTGATACCCCAATCTTTACCTGAGCATGTGTCGCTGTGCTTGAATTTCTCCCAAGGTTTCCATCCTCAACCTCAACATTGATTTCACTGAACATTTTTCTTCACCTCCCTCCCATCCATCGGTGCCTTCCCAAAAGCATCCACTGCATCTTTATAGTCTTTTTCCTTAACCATCTTTCCGGTTTTCCAGCCATTGGCTGCTTTGACACCTTCAAATACTGCATCCGATGTCCCTTCCTTTTCCTTTAATTCTTCAATAGCTGCATATTCCTCTTTCTGTCCTTCCATTTATGCTACCTCCTATTCTTTGTCGGCTTCAACACTGCCAACTTTCGCTGTTATAACATCTGTATCTACATAGATGCCACCTGTCAGGATGACATCAAATTCCACTGCAATTTTACTCTTCAGGATGCTGTCATCCCCTTCAACCCAGTCTGCTTTGCCAATCTCAATATCAACCCAGTTTCCATTGACCTCAAGACCTTTAGAAATGCTTTTCAAGAATTTTGTCAGTATTTCCTCTACCTTGGCTTCGTCAGTATCGGCTATGACAATATGCAGCTCCGAAGTCCTTTCAAACAGTTTATTCCTCTGTTTCCGATGCCCCTCTTGGTCTGTATATTTCTTTTTCGAGCCTGAACGAGTGAAATCTTCCCCTGTCCTAAGAACCGCACCCACATGAACCTCATTGCAGTTTTTCAGGCTTTTCATGGATTCGTGTATTTTCCCATGAATGCCTGCATCTTTTAGTTTTTTAACCAAAAAATCTCTTTCTGCTTTCATTTTTTATTCCTCGAATACTTCATCCAGTATCGCCTTGATTTCCTCTTCATCCTCTTTGCTGATTCCGAGGAATGGTCTGGATGGGATATTTACCCGGACAGAAGGGATGCTCACCCATCTGTCCCCGATCTGGAACCGTAGGTATCTGCCCTTCTTTGCCCTGATTGTTCTCTCATCTCCAAACTGATGCGTTGCTGCATATACCAGATTGGTTCCTACCGCTGCACCAGTTCCGTCCGCCTGTGCCTTAATTGAGTTCTTCAGTCCCACTGATTTTGTAAGCGTCTTGCCACCCTGCCTTGTTGCCCGGATAGATGGCTTCCACTTGCTTCCTTCCGGTGACTTCTCTGAACTGAACCTCTCTACTGTGGAAGTCCGCAGTCCTTCGGCAATGGCATTCATTACTCCGGCTTTGTCAATGCCGGACATCTGTTTTAATCTGGCAAGCAGCTCATCCACTTCTCCGTCTAATCTTACCGATATGGAAGACATCTGCTCACCACCCTCTCATGCTGTCCCTTGTAAATGTCCGCCTTGAGCTTTTCATGGAAAATCCGTTCTTGGCTGCATCCTCTGTGGAATTTCCCTCCGGCACACCTATGTCTATCTTCCCTTCCGCAACTTTGGTCAGGAATGCAATAGCAGAATTATATCTTGTGAGGTATGTCTTTTCACGTTCACTCTCGTCAACGCCTTTACGGGATACCAGATTATACAATGCAATATCTTTTGCAAATTTATTGATGACTTTAGGTGTCTTGGAAAATGGTACATTGTACCGTTTTGCAAGATAACCGTCAATCTCTGCCTGTGCATCATCGACAGCCTGTTCTGCATATGGCGTGACTGCTTTGATTCGTTCTTTCTCATCCTCTATGTATTCATCACCGATAATCACATTCAGCATGTCCGCCTTCAGCATGTCCAGCACTTCGCTTACAGTACAATATGCCATCTGCTTCACCTTCCTATCCCTGTGACTGTTCTGTGCCATCAGAACCATAAGCCATCTGCCAGAAGCCATATCCGGCATTGGAACGTCCGTCTGCACCCCACACAAATTCATCACGCAAAAATACGTTCTGGTCATCATCTTTCGTCAGGGAAGTCATTTTGATTTCCTTTCTCTTCTGGAAAATGATTGGTTTTAAGAACCGGTTTGTGCAGAGAAGGAACCATGCATCGGGAGTGTCCGCCAGTTCTGTTGCAACAAGCAGCTCCGCTGTATCTTTTAACACATTGGTTGTTCCGTTTATCTGGTCAGCCTTCAAAATCAGCCGGGCAGCTTTCTCATTTGCCGGTGATACAACAAGAAGGTTCGGAACCAGATTCAGGCTCTTGCCTTTGTCCCCGGTAATGCTCATCATTGCTGTCCTTGCAGCTTCGTATGAATCTGCATCCAGCTTATCATGGGACAGATTGCTTACCTTCTTTTTGCCACCCTCTCCGGAAGGATGATCCTCCGCAAAAAATGTCTTACCGTCATAGCACTTCTCGGTAAACCCTGCCTTCAACGCATCAAAGCAGAGGATATCCGGGTGCTGTGCTGCGGATTCGCCCATATTTGAAAACAACGGTGTATAAATACCATACTGGTCATCCTCAATATCATCCCTCGGCACAGATACCGTCATTTCAAATTTCTTGTTCTTGATGATATAGTCATAGGCAGACAGGCTCTGGATTTCCCTGTCACCAATCCACTCACGCATCTGTGGAATCTGCCCCAACCATTTGTAATTGGTTTCCGCTGTTGTGCTTGGTACTGTTGTGGCAATCTTCTCATAATTGCTCTTAACACCCTCAAAGGCTTTGTTGTAAGCTGCGGAATAACTTACATTCAAGCCCTTCAAACTTGCCTGATTTACAATCATTCTGCTACCTCCTATAACATCTCTACTGTCACGCCATCGGTATCAACTGCAAGGATTTTCCCTGCCCTGCTTGAACCATCTGCTGTGATTGTGACGGTTTTCTCATCAGACACATACGCATCCTTTAAGATATCCGTTTCCTCTATGCTTCCATCATTATCCCACACAAATGCCCCTCTCCTGACCGGAACTGACACAGTCCCATTGCTGCCGGAAGCATTGTCCGTATGCCTCATTGCACATCCTGCAATGGTGAGACCGGCAGTCTTGGATGCTGCCACCGCATAACCGTCTGTACCTACCGCAACCATTACTGCCTCGGTAATCGTTGCACCGGCTGCTACCGGGATATTGATATCCATTCCTGAAAGTTTCTGGTTTCCTGCTCTGTCCATGACTAATCCTCCTTGTAATATTTTTCAACATCTTCTTTTGAAAGACCGCAGTTTTTCAGGATTTCCATATCATAATCCTGATGGCTGTCTGCCGGGGCATCCTTCAGTTCCATTTTGCCCTGTGGGACAATTACCGGTGCTTTGTCAACAAAAGACTTGAACCCTTCCTTATCGCTCAGGGCATAGGACTTCGCCCATTCTTTCTGTGCTGCAGTGATTTTCCCTTCTTTCAGAGCCATCTGCACCATGTCCTCTGCATTGCGTTCCTTCAGTTCTTCCTTCAGGGCAAGCACCTCGTCATTTCCCGTCCCTGCCGAAAGTTTCATAATGGCTGTAGCCACATCTTCCGTCTTTGCATCAGCCTTCAAACCAAGCAACGATAATACAACAGAGTTTGCAACCGGTACGGCTTCTTCTGCATCTCCGCCCTCTTTCTTGCCCTCATCGCCTTTGTTTGCTTCCTTTGATGCCTCTGCCAATGCTGCAAGTGCCTTTTCTACATCTTCTTCCGTTGCTGTGTCCGGAAGCCCAAGCAGCTGTGCCAACTTTTTCAGATCCATTTGTGTTTCCTCCTCTTCATAATTTGATATATCAATGGAATTCACGATTGCGAACATCCCATCAATAGCCGGTGTGTTTGTCAGGGCAGCGGAGTGGATGGCTGCTGCTTTCCTGTCCTTTTTCCTTACCATGACTACCGGTGAAAGATACCGGTATTCCCTGTTCCGGAGATATTCCTTTGCTTTGTCTGTCCACTTTACCTTTGCGACAACCGCATCCTCTCCTTTGTAAATGTCCTCAATCCATCCTCCTGCCGGAGCCTGTACATCTTTGAGCGTCTGATGTTCATAGTCAATCACAAGGTCTAACTTCCGGCTCTTGAACTGTTTCCGGATTAATTCGACACTCTCATCATCAACCTCAAAATCACCCTTCTGCGAATGCACATGTCCGAGGGGAAGGATTTTTATCTCCTCCGGTACGCCTTCCACATCCACCATGCCACCGGAGCATATTACAATTCCCTCCAATTTCATCATCTCCTTTTTATTTCCCTTTCTGACAGCGTTATTACGCGTTATAACGCCCCTTTCTTCCTTACTGCAAAGGAATTTACCCTGATACAGTTAAAACCGCACACAGGCGTTTCTGTGCGTTCAGAATTATTTACCGCTCTTCCTCTCCTTAAATGCTTTCTTCAGGTTCGGATCAACACCTGACAAATCAGGTTTCCATGTGTCCTTTGCCGGGTTGTTTGAAAACCCTTTATCCGGATACTTATAAAGGACTTCTCCTGTGGAATAATCCACATCATAAGGAAGTTCCCTGCTTACCGGCTCTCCTGAACGCTCCACCTGTTTTTTGGTAAGGCTTATCACTGAGCATCTGCACCGGTATCCGTTTGGCGGATACCAGATATTCCAAATGGGATCATCTGCTGCATATATCCTTCCTTCCATCATTGCATGCGATTCCCTTACTTCCCCATCCCCTGCAGTAACGTACTTCCAATACGGACGCAGCTTTTTTGTAGTGGGGTTCGTCATGCTCTTATAATGTCCTGCGTTATAGGCTGTCTGCATATTGGTACGGAATATCACATCTGCATTAAATGGGTTTAACCCCTCATATCCGTTGCGTTCCAGAAAATCATTCATGGTATCCATGAACTCTTTCTTTGTCTTACCGTTCTCACAGGCATCCGTCAGTTCATCCAAAAATTTTTGGAGAACCTCAAGGCTTGTATATCCTGATACCGTAAACGCTTTTGCCCGGTACTCACTGTCCAATGCCTTATATTCCGCTGCAGTAAGCGGTTTCTTTTTTCTCAGGAACTCGACTGCCTCTTTGAATATGAAATCACCAGTGAGTCCATAGGCAGCTTCGCTCATTCCATGCTCCTTCCTATCAGTTCTGACAAGTACATTGCCTGATGCAGCACATCCTCCAGTTCAGGAGAGTCCATTTCTTCATACAGCCTCCCTACAGCCTTATCATCTTTCAAGGCTTCCCGGAGCGTTTCTAAATCATCCGCTGTGTCAACAATGTTAAGAATCGGCTTCATCATCCCCTGAAAAGCACTCTCCGCCCGTTTCACCGCCTCCGCTGCCATAGCGTCTATCTGTTCCTGTTCCGCCCCTGCCATCTGTTTCAGGCTATGCGTCAACAGTTCATTATCCGGCTGTGGCTGCTGCATCCGGGGAATCTCTCTTGGTTCAAGCACCATTTCACCATCTTCCGGTTTTGGGATATTGAACTTTTTATAAATGTGGCTCTCCGGGATTTTCAGTCCCATATCACATACAAGGATTTTATATATGTCCACTGTTTCCTTTTGGTCTTCCGCTTCCTGACAGTCAAACGTGAAAAACGGTATATCCACGTTATAACCGAAGTTATATTCCACTAAAGGTCTGATGATATCCCTTCGGATGGTGACCGCAAGTGCCTTTGCATCCGCAACCGTCAGGTCATGCCTGACTTCGTTATGGACTTTCCCCTGTGCATAGGAGCCTCCCCCTGAATCAGAGGAAAGTGTCTGCCCTAACACTGCCTTGCTCATCTGTTCGTCACAATATCTTGCAAGTTTTTCATATATCTCAACGCTTGTGGTCTTCTGGCTTTCAATAAACTCAATCAAAGTGGAATCCGGCACAATCCCGGCTGCATCGCTGCCCAGACTGTAAATAGCTTCCATGAGTGCTTTCTTATCATCGTCAGAAGCTGCTGCACTATATTTTCCCAACCGGAGGGGCATCCCGAACACCTCGCAGAAGGCAACCCAATCTTTCACATCATAATTCTTGAAAAGATACATCCATGAAACCACCCGGAGTATTCCGTTCCGGCTCGTGTGTCCTGACTTCGCTTTATACTTATGCACCACAAACTTATTTTCAGGAAGGGGAACACCGGAAGGAAATTCCCTCGTGCAGATTTCCATTTCATCTGTCTGGCTGTTCCAGACAAGTTTTTTCGGATGCACATATTCAATGTTTTCAATAATATTTGAACCGTCTGTATCAATTCCCCATTCGATTTCCATGACGCTCACGCCTTTGCCGATGGCATCCAGCATGTCAATGAAAATATCATCAAGGTTTTCTATCCCTTTCAGCTGTTCATCTATAAAGTCAGCCACCGTTTTGTCCAGTTCTTCATCGCTGAATGACTGCACCTCCCAATCAAGACCGGTGACAGCCAGTTTCCTTGTCTGCAGCTGTGAAAATAAATGGGGGTCTTTCTCTTCCATCTCTTCAAACAACTCCATCTGCTCTGACACATCCCCATCATCCGCTGCCCTGAATATTCTCGCCAGCCTCCTTGGTGTCAGTCCGTTGGACGGATAGGTGGAATATTTGTCATTGACATCCCCCACAGCCACCCTTGCCCGGACGGGCTTCCCCTGTCCGGTATCCACTTCAGGATTGAATGGTTTTTCTTTTTTCTTTTTCTTCTTTGCCAACGCCTTTCACCTCCTAGTAGGCTCCTTTCCCCATACGGAACTTCCGCTTGATAAGGCTTTGATACTTTGTGCTGCTTACAATCCCTTTGACCGTCTGTGCAAGCTGTACCGCCATCTGCAGTCCGTCCGGGGCATCATCATTCTTCCCCATAGGGAATTCCTGCATCTGCTTCAGCAGCGTCTTATGTTCCCTGTTGAATTTCAAGTATTTATTTTTTATTACCGGCTGAAGGGATTCAATACGCAGCACCTTATTGACTGTACTCTGTATTTCCTCGATTGGGATATACTCCCCTTCCTCCACTGATTTCTGTGCCATGACCTCTTTGAAGTAGAACTGGAACTGAACCGTTTCCACCCCAAACTTATAAAATCCTTTTCCATAGTCCCTCTTCAGACGCTTTGACATTTCAAAGACATCCTGAATAATGACATCGGGCTTTCTCTTTTCCACCGAAGCATCCACCACATACATATATCCGGTCTTAGTTGACAGTGCCAGATTGATGATGGAACTCGTATCAGACTTTTTATTTTTTCCAAGGGAAGGATCATTAGAACCTATAAAGATATACTCAGGGTTTTTCCAGTCCATCAGCTCCGGCTCATAATAATCAAACCACTCCGGGTTAAAAGTTGCATTGTCCGGATCAATCGGATCATTCTGCAGCTCACTGTTGAATGATGCCTCACCCTCTGTTACCTTAATTTCTATCAGGTCATAATAGGAGAGCTTATCTTCCCACAGGACTTCCACCCCTTCAAGCATTGCTTCTTGGTTCGCTTCATAGAAGGCTTTCGCATCATCCTCATGGTTTTCATTGAATAAATTGGTGTAAATGCTTTCCCATTCATCCCAGAGTTCCTGATTGACCGCCCATGAAATAACCGCCCTGTATTTCTTAGAGTGATACCTTGGGTTCTGAAGCACGTTGTTCAAAAGGGAATCATAATGCAGGACTGTCCCAATATACATAATATCTGTATAGGTATCTCCGGCTTTTGACACTGCTTTCTCAAACCACGACTTGAGCTTCCGCCTCTGTTCCGGCGTGTTTACGTTCTCATCGTTTTCTATATCATCAAGTACAATCAAGTCCGGTCTCCAGTTGCGGTGTTTACGACCTCTGATCTTTTTTCCTGAACCGATTGCCTCCACTTTTATGTCAGATTTTGTGAGAATAACGCCTGACCGCCAAGCCTTATCTCCCTTCAAAGAACCAAAGTCTTCAATGATGTCCCCATTTTCCTCCAGTTCTGTTTTAATATCTTCCAGAAAACCTTCTGCCTGTTCGGAAGAGTCTGAAATGAGGATGCAGTAATGCTTGTATCTGTACAGAACCGCATGGAGCGTATCCTTAAAGGTGAAATTTGTACTCTTGGCGTGTCCTCTTGGTGCAGCAATCACCTGTCTGGAACCCTTCAGCCTTGAAATTTCTTTCGCAGCCTTTGTTGGATTTCTGGATTTCAATACCCCTTTCGACCATATGCCATCCAGTTCCTCATGGAATGCCGGGGATTTTCTCCTGAAATAATGCGAGAGGTATGCCCTTCCAAAATATCCAAGGTCAAATGCTGCCAGTTCCTTCCGGAGTCCTTTCTCGCCTTCTATCTTTTCCCCTGCTTCAAAACGCTCCCGGAGCTCTTCCCTTTTCTGCCAGTTATCAGTATTTCTTGATACATAATCTATAAAAAGCTGTTTCTGATAGGCTGCATGGTCAATGATTTCCTGATCCGGTTCCTCATCCAGTTCCCGGAGCCATTCATCAATTTCAATCATCCTCCATCATCCTCTCTTTTGCTTTGGTCAGAATGTTTCTGAGCTGCTCTGCAGATTCCGCATCCTTCTTAATAACCGCCATCATTTCCGTTTCCATCTGCCTGAATGCAATGTCCGCTTTTTTCTTCATGTCCTGCCTTACCCGGTCTTTATATACTTTTGTCCGGGATAAGGATGCTATAAGCCTCCCTGCTTTATCCAGAGGCATCTCGCTGAATTCTTCCTCCGCCATTGCCACCTTATCCACAAGACCGCTCATCATCATCATGATTGCAGCCTCCGTATAATCTGCTTCCGGATTATCCTTTACAACCTGAATCAGTTTTTCTGTCTGTGCCTGAGCTTCAAGCAGCCTCTGTGTGGCGGTATTGGTTCTGGTGGCATACCGCCCCACGCTTGACTTGGATATTTTATACCCTTCGTTATTTAGAAATTCACTGATATAGGCGTATGTGTTGGAAGTGTCCGCAAGCATCACATCCACCTTCAATCTCAGTTCTTCAGGGAGCTCGTCAATTTTTGAGGATATTCTTGTTCGTGTCCGCTGCTTTCCCATTAAACATCCACTCCCGGATCATCAATGGTTCCTTCAGCAAGGTCTACGCCTGATTTCGTGAGGCGGATAACCGCATCTTTTGCATAGGCTGTGTAGGCTGTGACCTTTTCACTAGTAAACTCAATATATCCTGCTCCCTGAAGATAGTTGAGATGTTTGCTGATATCCGGGGATATAATAAGACCGGCTGCCATCATAGCATTGGAAATCTGCCTTGTAAGGGACGTGTTATTGAACCCCTTAACCAAACAGCGTATAATATACCCCCTGATTGCCTTATTCTGATTTACTTCTGCCTGTTCCATGTCTGTCATCGCTGTTCACCTCACTTGTTTTCCGTATTCATCAAGAGCAGCCTGTCCAGTTTTCCATCCATGCTCTTGACCTTGTCCTCCACTCCGTTCATTGCCCGGAAGAAATCCTCCCGGAGTACAAAGGTTGTGGCGAAGTCACCTTTAATATCATTGATTTCCTGCTTGATATTTTCGATGTCCTTGTCCGTCTTTTCTTCCAGTCTGTCAATACGCTCATTCACTTTTGCATCGTTCTTCTCAATCCGTTCCTGAATTGCTTTGTTGCCCTGTTCAATTTTTTGCTGTGTTTCTTTGTTACGCTGCTCCATCCCATCAAACCACCGCTTTATAAAAAAACCCATCACGCTGATTCCAAGTGTAATAACAGCAGCCATTATGTCCGAAAAAGTGATTACATAATCCATAGAACCACCCCTTATTTCCGGATAAGCCTTTGTGCAAGCTCTGTCACATCGTCCCATCCATTCATGCTGACCTTTGCAACCACAAACGAAGCAAGAAATGATGCAAATACCATGAACCACTCTACCGGCTGCTTCAGGTATGCCATCATTGCACAGAATACCGGGGTTGTAAGAACCAACGCCACGATATAGCAGAGCAGCTTCGTGGGAAGCCTGTTGACTTTTTCAATACTTTTGAGAGCTTCTGTGACAATCGAAGTAAGAAATGCACACACACCTATAAACGCCATAAGGATTCCGAGTGCTGCTGTCATGTTCTGTACTCCAATCTGTGTCATAAATTCTGCCATATAAATTCCTCCTTCCGGGCAAAAAAGAAGTGCAAAAAATAAGCATGTAACCTTCGTTACATGCTTATTCTATGCCATTTCCTATGAACTTTTTAGGGGAAGCGTTTCGGGAAAATATTTCCCGAAAACAACGAAAAAATGTAATATTTTCATTGACAACCACGTAAATGCGTGGTATTATATACTTGTAAGGAGGTGAAGGACTTGAGGAACAAAATCAAGGAACTAACCGAAGTAGTCAAGGAGCTCAATAAGCTGTTCGACCAGCTTATCAAGCTCGCTTGGAAGGTATCAGCTTTAGCCGGTGTGATACTCTTCATAATCTACTCACTTACCAAGTAAGGCAAGGGGGCGAAAGCCCCTGAACCTTCACTCATAATAAAAATAACACAGATTCCTCAAGAATTCAATATGAAAGAGTTGTTAAAAGAAGGCTCACGCCTAATCATCCGCATCCTGTTGTTTTTGCTTCCAATCGTCCTATTGGCTGCATTGTACCAGTTTTTATTTTAGGAGGCACACATGAAACTCAGAGAAATACGGAAAAATCAAAAAATGAGCGTCCCGGAACTCTCCCGGCTCTCCGGGGTATCCATCCGAACCATTGAAGATTTAGAAAAGCGTGGAGATGGGAGGGTCTCCACGCTCATCAAACTTGCTGACGCATTAAACGTCACTCTGGATCAGTTGTGCCGGAACTGACTCCGGCACCACCCATCCATTCTTCAATGGACATCTGACCGACTGGCGGTTCGTCTTTCATTATGTTCTGTATCTGCTTAATTGTCAGGTTGTATTTGTCCGCCAGTTCCTTGCTGTTGTAACCGTTGAATTCCTTCTTGATTCTCCGATTTCTCGCAGGACTGACCACATTTTCAACCTTTGGAAAATACAGTTCGTCACCTCTTGCATAGTTGCTCAGCAATATAAACTTTCTAATACCAATCAGGTCAACAATCTCCCTGTACCGTTCCCCAATATCTTCAATCGTGGTATCCTCAATCAATTCATTCAACAGTTCCTCATCCATCACAATCAGCCTTTCCTTAACTTACCTTCTTGGTGAAAGCCAGTTCTATCCACCCTTCTCCACTTGCCAGTTTACCCCATCCATCCTTTTCTTTCGTAATAGTATGGTTATCCTTATTCCCAGCTTTTTCCCGGATGTACCCTGCAATCCGGTAATCCTTCCCTGCTCCTGCCCGGATGCGGAGCGAATCACAGGTTGTCTGCACGTCAAAAGTTCTGCCCGGATGCTCAGTTCTTTCCGGTTCTTCCGGCTCATGGCGTTCCCCTTCCAGCTCTCCCTGACTCTCTGCTGCATCTTCAGACGCTTCTGCATCGCTTACGGACTCCCCTGTTGCCTCTGCAACAGTTCCAGCATCTGCCATTCCGACCTGCTCATTTTCATCATTGTATGCCGGGACACTGCCATCTTCATTTGTATCAAGAGCCCCTTCAGGAACCTCTCCTTTATCAGCAAGTGAAAGCACCATCTGCCCGGTTTCGTCAAAGACTGCACCCTCACCTTCCTTCTGCAGCTTTTCCACCGCACCTTTTTCCGTTTTGTATTCCTTGCTTGACTCTTTCTGGAACTTCCCGTCCCGGTTGTAATAATATAACATATGCATCCTCCTATTTCTTTTTTAAGTATTCGCTTGAAGCAAAGCCTGTCTTTCCGTCATAAACGATATAATACCACTTCACACCGTTTACCGTTGTATAATACCCATAGCATTGAACCTTTGCACCCTTTTTCATTTTAGCAATGATTGGTTTGTCTTTACCAGCCCCACTCCGCAGCATCAGCGGATCAGTGGACGTATTTACAATATATGTACCGGCAATGCTCTTTTTGAAAGACCTTGCAGATTCAGCCTTCGCTCCTGAAGGCTTTCCGCTGTTTGAGGTGCTTCCCTCCGGCTTGGCACTGCCAGATGCTGCAGCCGATGCCGACCGACCGTTTGTCAGGTTCGTTGCTGTGTGATGTCCGTCATTCAGCAGGATATCCCCTCTCAAAAGGTATCTGTCACTGGTCAGGTATTTGCTTTCCGTAAGGATTTCAAACCCTGCCTTCCTGAGCATTTCCCTCATGTAATGTGTACTTGTGATAGATACTTCCTTCAGCTTGGCATTATTAAGAAGATACCCGGCAGCTTTCACGTTTGCCATTACCCCGGAAGAACAGTCTGCCTCGCACTTGGTTTTAATTGCAGCAGGATTATACTTTGCTTTTGCAAGTTCATTCCAATAAGAAACCCTCTGTCCTTGGTCATAGCCGATATTGTCATTCTTTGCAGCCTTCTCAGAAAGGCTTGCAATCTTTTCCCTGACTTCCGCATCCGGATGCCTTATCACGCATTTCCAAGGACGGTTATACCATCCTATGATTGCCCATTCTTTTCCTGTCTGGTCTCCTGCCCTGCCTCCGCTGTACTTTCCATTTTCATCATGTCCGCTGTTTGAAATCATATCGTTTCCTCCTTGTCATAATCAATCGTAATGCTTGTTTTGGAATCCACCATCAGACACTTCCTGATATCCTGAATTGTCTGATCCAGAAACTCCTCCGGAAGCACTGCCCGGATAAGCTCTCCGTTCCTGATTTTATAAATGAACCAAAGTTCCACATCAAAATCCGGTGCAGCCCCTTCATTTTCATAGCCAAACACGCTGATAAGCGTATCCTTGTCTTTGGCGTAATCTCCTTTCAATTTCTTCAGCAGCAGCTTTTTCTGCTTTTCATCCGGCTTGACCGGCATATTTCCCTCAAGAAATTCTTCCAGAGAATACTCGAATGTGTAATCACCGGTAAAAATTGCTTTCAGCACACGCTCAAGCATTGGCTTGTACTTATAGTCTGTTTTCGTGGTCTCTGTCACGTTCTGCTTCCAGACACCCTCTGAAATCAATTCCCTCAGCTTGTCCACATTCAGGATGTCCAGACTCTGCGTGTCTGTCACTGCAGCACTCCCATCCGGTGAATAGTATTTGACATACTTTGTATTGCGGTCTTCAATCACCCTGAGACCTCTCGCCTGAATCTCCGCCTTGACTGCATCCAGTTCCCTTTTGCATCTCTTCTGTTCCTGATCCAGCCTGACCGCTTCGCTGACCAGTTCCTTTTCCTCCATTGCCTTCAGTTTTTCCAATGCCATCATTTCCCACTTCCTTCCATTGCCTGAACTGCTTTTGCAGCACATTCAGAGCATATTCCTTTGCCAAACAGTTTCTTTACATTTTCTGTGCTGCCACAGAAAACGCAGCGTGGCGTGTAAGGCTTAACCGTAACCACGCCATTGTTCAGGGATACTTCCATCGGATCACCACCCTGTATCCCAATCTCCCTTCTCATTGCCACCGGAATGTTGATGGAACCATGACTGGATACCTTTTTGTAGTTATTCTTCATTTCCCTGCTCCTTTCCATCCGGTTCACTGCCCGAATTCATTTTCTTTATCTGATAACGGATGCACTGGTATATCTGCCTCTCAGTGACACCCATTTCATCAGCTATTTTCTCATTGTCCCACCCTGCCCGATGCAAAGCCATAACTTTCCCTGCATCCAACCGTTCACCCTTCTTGGGACGTTTCCCTGCCTTCTTGGTACTCTCCGGTGGCTTTTCCTCCGGCGGTTTTAATATCTCCTCCATAATTTTCTTTGTACAGCCCATGCAAAAATTGATGTCCCTGTCTGGGACTTCAATTTCCCCTAACATTTCATCCGTTGCTAAATCAAAGAAATGCGGAATGATGCGTGTTCCCTCTGCCTTGATTTCCTTATTGCACCGGTTACAGATATAAAGCGTTTTCTTCAACATGACCACCTCCCTATGCATCCAGAATGTCCCTGATATACTCAAACTCCTCAACCACCTTGTACTCCGTCCTGCCCTCCTCCTTCAGTTTCATATGGAACTGGTAAAGCCTGATTGCAAGTTTCAGGACTTTGGCAGCACCAACCGCCTCCTGCGACACCCGGAAATTCCTGCCTTCTGTCTTTGCCAGAATGAAACCGAAAGCTTTTATCAGATAAATTTCCCATACATAGCACTGTGGTCTGTTGTTCCATTCCTCCATTGCCCCATCAACAAATTTCTTCCGGTTCAGCCTTGGCTTGTCCGGAGGAATTATCCCCTTCTCCTGAAGTTCCTTCTTAATCTCAGCATTCTGCTTTTTCTCTTTCTGTGTCAGGCGTTTCTTTTTAGCTGCCACATTCACCTCCCCTTTCTTTGATAACCTGATCTGTCAGCGTTTCCATCGCAGCAAGGTGTATGTCAAGCATATTGTCTTTTACATCCTCCAAGGACTTTCCCCGGCTTACCGCCTCCAGTCCCATAAGCAGCTGCAACGCTCCGCACATGGTCGCTAAATCAACCATGTCAACAAACTCCGCTTCCGTCAGCACCTTCCCATCCTTAACCTCTATTGTCAGTCTGCAATTCTTCTGCTCCGCCATCTGCACCTCCCTCTTCAAAGCAATAGCCATACATCTGTTTCAGCACTTCATCCATTCCCATTTCATGCATGACTTTCAAAATCCCGATGGCAACCCTTACAACATCCACCGGCATAATATTCAGGCACTCTATCCCGATGCTGTCATCCTGTATCTCAATCACAACACCATGCTCCACCCTGCCCTGTGTTCCGTCATCCATTACTTTGATTATTTCTTTCAATTCCGTCTGCCTCCTCTTTTTCCTTACGTTCTGCCATGCTTTTGAGTGCCTCTATCAGCTTGGAACACTGCTGGTAATCAAGCCATTCCACGCAAGCCACCCCGAACATCCTTTTGCATAGTCCGTTGACTCTTGCCGGTTTATCCCATCCGAGCCTCTCCGTCAGTCTGTATATTTTCTTCCGCTGATTGACCGTCCCGGTATTCCCCCTTGTCTGCCTGTCGCTCCTGCCATTCTTGGATGCAGAGCTTTTCATATTGCCAAGCACCCCTATCACTGTGCCGAGTTCTCTTTGGTTGAGCTGCTTTATGCTGTCTTTCCCGGTATGTGCCGAAACAATCAGATGCAGTTCCTCATCCGTCAGCGACAGTTCCTGACACTTCGCCAGTCCCCACAGCATCCTAATAGTTGGCTTTGCCATCCTTAACGCCTCCCTTCAAAAAAACAGGTATCTTCAGTTCCCCGGAACTTTTCTCCGGAAGCATTTCCTGATGAAACATAAATTCTTCATTGTAATCCGCATATTTCATTAAAACAGTAAATATCTCCTGCATAACAGAATCTGCTCTGTCACCTGCATCCATCTCAATCACTAACCTTCTTTTCATGGCTGACCTCCTTCTCTTTATAAAAATAATGGTTTCCATGCTTAAAGAGGTATTTCAGGTTCCGTTGATGCCATGTAGATAAACTCCTGCTTTCAAAATACAGAGCCCCTTCCGACTCATCCCATCCATCCATCACCAGTTCCAATGCATTCCAGCAATCGCTGTCAGGCTCTACCCTGTCATATCTTCCATTTGCAACCGGGCTGAACTGGTTCTCCTGCATGACCACTTCCTCAATCGTATCCGGGAAGGAAGCAGCCCACACCCGGTTCAAAACAACTAATATGACTAACGCCTTGCCTTCTGTATCCTCTCCCTCTGCTTCTGCCATAGCAATCTTTGCTAATATGTAAGACTCGTCAGCACTCCAGTCCAAAGACCACGAAGCCCTTTCGGGTTGTCCTGCTGGCACTGGTTCAGGAGTTTCCACAGTTACCGGCTCTGTCTGTATTGCCTCCGCTGTTTCTTCCATGACCGGCTCTGCAGCACCTTCACTTTCCCCCTCCCTGCCACATGCTGTCAGCAAAAAGCTCAATGCGAGCAGTGCTATCATCCATTTCTTCACATTCCTCACCGCCTTACAGCATCATCATGTTGGATGCCTGACTGACAATTTTCATGGTTACTTTGCTTTGCCCACTGTCCTTCAGGATGCGGATCACATTGCTGAGCGTCCGGTCAAGCAGCCGGAAGCATCCGGTCTGTGCGTTCTGTGCCCTGCTGATAAATTCCATCATGGCAGCATCGTCCACATCATATCCCTCCAGATAGTCCCTGACCTCCTGCTCTGACAGCCCCTTCAGCTTGTAATAGAAGTCCATCCTGTTTGCAAACCGGGCAAGGTTTCCCTTGATTTCTGCTTCAAGCCTTGGTTCTCCTGCAATCACAATCCCCACATCTGACTGGTCAAATATGCCCCGGATTATCTCCATCTTTTTTTGCGTATATTTATTGATGAGCTTGTCCGCCTCATCAATGATAAGCAGATAACCCTCATTCGCATTGAAGAAGTCCCTGATGCGGTTTACCCTGCTCCATATCGTCCCACCGGCACCCTTCGGCATTCCAATCTGTATTTCAATGGCTTCCACCAAATCCCTGCAAGCCATTGTGTCATCACATTCGATATATGCCACCCTCGGCATCTTGGCATACTTCTTCAGCGTGTGCGTTTTACCGTAGCCTGATTTTGCAACAATGATTCCAAGTGCCATATTTTCCTGACAAGCCTTGCATACGCCGATTGTCTGCACAAAATCCTTCGATTCAAAATATTGAATCTTCTGCTTAATTTGCGGAACACATCCGCCTTTGGCATACTGTGTGACCGTCTGTTTCCCGGTCTCTGCTTCATAAGCCTTCACAAAATCCATAAGCCGGGACTCAATCTCCGTTGGATCAGAACTGTATTTGTTGCCCAAATACTGGCTGACCGCACTCCTTGAATACCGAATCTTCATTGCAAGCTCTGCCTTTGTCATCTTCATTTCTGAAAGAATTTCCGTCACTCTTTCCCGGAGTGTCATTTCCTTTGTGTATGTGTTCAATGCTTCCATAATTCAACCTAACCTTTCTTTGCTAAATGCCTGTTTGCCTGTGACAAAAATAATAGTTCTATAACGCCCGGAGAGCTTTCAAAGCATCCTCCGCCTTTTTGTTGATATACTCATTTTCCTCTTCCTGTTCTTCCTGCCTTGATGGACGGAAGCCATTCTGAAATGTCCTGTCCCCCGGCAGCTGCACAATCTTCGCTTTCTTCTGCTTGCCCCCTTTCATCAGGTCAATTCCGCCTGTCGTTTCGCTGAACCCTACATACTGTTCATTCAGTTCTTCAAACGGAATCCTCGCCTCTTCCAGACGTTCCCGGTCTCGCTTCTGCTGGCGTTTCTGACGCTTCAGGTGTTCCTCCAGTGCCTTCTGTGGAACCTTTGGTGCAATCTGCAGCAATTCCTGACAGTATGCTTCGCATACCTTCCTTCCCTTTTGGAATACATAGATGGTAGCCATGTCCTCCGGATCATACTTAATATCCACCTTCTGCCCGATAAAGTCGCACAACTCGTCTGAACGGTACTCCATGCCCATGAGCTGTATCCCTATGTTTTTCACAAGCCGGTTCTCCGACTTCATCATCAGCATCGTTGCATAACTCCTTGGCGGAACTGCCTTCTCATAACGCTCGGCATTTTCAAAACAGGATAATGGTGTCAGCCATTCCTCCCCTGCTTTCTTCAGACCTCCATGCTGCCTTACCATATAAACTTCATGCAGCCATTTGCTCCATGCCTGATAAAATTCGTCTATGCTCATCAGTTCCCCACGCTCAAGCATCCCCTTAATATCCTTATTGACTTTTGCAAAAGTCTTTGAGCCGGTCAGCGTACCTGTATATGAAGTGAACCATTTTGTAAACTGGTTGCACACCGTACTGAAGAAACGCTCAATCTGCCCTTTGCTCCAAGGCTCATATGGCAATGCCCGGTGGTCATCCTTGATCCCGATTGACTTATAGAACCCTCTGGTCTCATCGTCAAAATCCATTCCGCTTCTGTCATTCCTGCTGCGTCCGGTCATGGTCTTTGCTGTGTAGTCCTTGCCATTGTCTATGTAGAGATACTCCGGAATGCCTCCCGGTTCGGAATACATCATCTTCAGGAGTGACTGCTTTAAGATATCGCTGTTCGCATCCTTGCACATCACATCCCCTATAATGGCTCTGCTCCTCATGTCAATCCAAGCTGCAAGATGTGGCTTGATGGCTGTCACCTTTCCGTTTGGATGCGTGTATGCAACCCAGCAGTCAAACGTGTGCTCATCACCCATAACTATCTGCATTACCTTCAGGCTCTTTGTATCCCGGCTTCCTTTCACCAGAACTTTGTTTTTATATTCACGAGTACCCCGGCTTGCCAGATACCAAGCGTTATACATATTCTCATCTTCCATCAGATAGTTGATATACCTGACCACCGACTGGTAGGAAGGTATCTTCTCCCACTTGTTGATGTTCTTGAGAATGTTCAGCTTGTCATACAGCATTTCCTTTGTCCCCTGATTCTGTGCAAACTCAGCATTGAACCAGATATTTTTGATTGCCTGTCTGACCTCCGGCGTAAAACTTGGGAACGTCCCTGCCTCCTTCGGCTTCCTGCAAAGGCATATGACTTTGAAAAACTCATAATTGCCACCGTCCTCTTTGTGGAGCTTGTCCGCCCACGCCTCGGCTTCCATATATGACTTCGCATAACGGTACAGTGTCCGCTTTCCCTTTCCAAGCCTCTCCTGTGCAAAGGTTTCAGCGTATTCCGTCCGTCCTTTCTCGTCATACTCCAAGAACTCCCGGACAATATTGCCAATCTCCATTGCCTTGTACCATTCGCTGTTGTGTTTTTCAATGTACCAGTCTATATCCTCCCCCACATACCAAGGAGCCTCTGTCGTTTCCTCCGCTTCCTGAACCGGAGCCTCCGCAGTTGTTTTCAGCTTTTCCCTCTCCTTCCACGATGCCCTCGCTTTTTTTGAAAGGGATGATACCGCCACCATTACCAGTTCTTTTCCACCGCTTTGACGTTGTTCCATCGTGACATGGAATTTTTCTGGTGATCTCTGAACTCTTTTCTTTATGGTTTCATAACCAATGCCTTCCAGTTCAGCAGCTTCGTTGAGTGTGACATATGCTTCAGCCATCGTATCACTCCCTTCATGCTGCTATATCTAATATGCTTTTTATTGCTTCAATGTACTTCTCCCCACTCCGCTCGCCATGTATAATTTTATTCAGATACTGTGGTGTGGTTCCGAGTGCATCCGCAAGCTGCTTCGCTGTCATGTTTTTGTCAACCAGCTGCTTCACTATCTTTTTTCCAAACGCTGAATATTTCCTTGTATTTAATTGACTCGTATCAATCACCGCCTTACCCTCTAATCTTTGTAGAGCTTCCTCGTCCGGGGTTTCTTTCCATTCAGGTTCAGTTTTTTCAACGCTGCCCTGCTGACTATTTCCAAGAACTCAGGAGTATTCTTCACAACCAAGTGGTTCTCTGGATCAAGTCCATTGCTTTTTATCAGTTTCTTTTGGTTGAGCGTTGGCACCTTGCCATTCTTCATCCTTACTCTCCTTTCCATAAACAATCATCCCCGGTATTGCTGCTATTGCTTCACGCATACCGCATACATCACATATCATTGTTTTGTTGTCTTTCCTTGATAACGCCAAAAGCCTCGGATAGCATTTACCGCACTTAGGGCATATCACATTTACCGCCTCCTTCTAAAGTATTAGTAAAATCATTCACTCTGTGCTACAATTAAACTGTGTTTTCTCCTATGCGGAGAACATCGTGGTATTTCAGAATACCGCCTTCATCAGCTGGTGCTGCAACACTGGCTGATGGAATTTGATTTTCACCAGTCGAACGACTGTTTTTAGATTGTGAAAATCTATGGGATATGTTATTTTTGAATTGGTTTAGTTTTAACCCTATAACGATTATATATTCGATATTAGAGAAAGTCAAGTGTTTTCTTCTGATATAAGATATTTATTTTCGATTATAGAGAATGGAGGTATTAATGGATAACATGATTGGACAACGAATCAAAGCACGCAGGAAAGAACTGCATATTACACAAACACAAATAAAGGAGGCTACAGGTATTTCAACTGGTAATTTAAGCGAAATTGAAAACGGACACATTCTTCCTTCATCAGCTGCTCTCATAAATTTATCCAAGATATTAGAATGTTCTGTTGACTATATCCTTTTCGGGGAATCTCGTAATTTAGAGAACTCAAAAATCTCTAATATGCGAAATTACATAGAAGATGATTTAATTAGGTATTTCAGAGGAATTTCCGAAGATGATCAAGAAGAACTACTAATGATAGCACAAATAAAATACAACCGTACCCAAAAGGCAAGAGGGAATGCCAAATCATCCCTTACAGAAAACAATGATATGTCCTCTGAAACAGCATGATTTTTATTTTGCTTTTTTGGTTTATTTATAACCCAAAACTAAGCATATTTTTGTCCCATTGCTTTCAAGGAACTATTTTCCGAAAAAAGGGTAGGAAATGTTGAAAACTCGGCAATGGGACACGTCTTTTTGATATTGCAATTTTGT
>OFFX01000195.1_pt1 | contig 52291 bp, 53 predicted proteins | sample 1521511 | NCBI WGS metagenome assembly OFFX01 (sample SAMEA3504125, study PRJEB24116) | mouse gut metagenome | biome: mouse gut; feature: mouse-associated habitat; material: faeces | place: Denmark | collected 2011
TGTATAAATTTTTCAAAGTTCACAAATTTATGCTTGACTTTTTATTTGCAGACTTAAGAAATGTTCCGGGCTGACATCCTCTTTGACAGTATTCATTTCACCGGAATCCCAAAATTGATTTCTGTGCCGTCGGTGGTTTTTATTGTTGCGGGACAATATGAAAATAACAGCATTTTTTGCAAATTACACCGCAACGAAAGCGGTACTGCTATGGGAAATAAGGTGGTAAACTATAAGTCGGATGGGCGCTTTGCATCTGTTTGACTTATTCTTGCGGGAAAAAGCGAATATCGGACAGGAAACGGGGTGAAAGATTGAAAATGAAATTTACAAAAATGCACGGATGCGGCAATGACTATATTTATGTGGACGGGCAGGCGGAAAGGATTCCGGCTGAGGAAAAGCCGGAGCTTGTAAGGCGGCTGAGCGACAGGCATTTCGGGATTGGCGGGGACGGAGTGATTTTTATTAATCCCTCCGACGTTGCGGATTTTGAGATGGAGATGTACAACCTGGACGGCTCCCGGGCGGAAATGTGCGGAAACGGCATCCGGTGTGTGGCGAAGTTTGTGTACGATAAGAAACTCACGGACAAGACCTCCATCAGTATCTGCAGCTTTGGGAAGATAAAGTATCTTGATTTGTATGTCAGCGAAGGAAAGGTATCGACCGTTAAGGTCAATATGGGCTCTCCGGTGCTGGAAGCGGAAGAAATTCCGGTTATTTTTGACGGTAATGTCGGGGCCGGGGGCAGCGCCGTGGAAAACGCCGGCAGTTTTGCTACTGACAGGGCGGTCATTGACGAAAAAATCGAAGTTGACGGCAGGGAATACAAAATGACATGCGTGTCAATGGGAAATCCCCATGCGGTTGTGTTTATGGACGAGGTGTCAACCCTCCCCCTTGACAAAATCGGCCCGGGCTTTGAGAATCATGTTCGGTTCCCGAAACGGGTGAATACGGAATTTGTGAAGGTCATCGACAGGGACAATGTGGAAATGCGCGTGTGGGAGCGGGGAACGGGGGAAACTCTGGCCTGCGGAACCGGCGCCTGCGCCACGGCGGTGGCCTGCATATTAAATGGTTTGACGAACGAGAAGGTTACTGTTAAACTGACAGGAGGAAGTCTGGATATCCGGTGGGACAGAGAGGAAAATCTGGTATATATGACCGGCCCGGCAACTACCGTATTTGAAGGAGAAATTGAAATATAGAACGGAACGCATAACAGGAGGAATGACGATGTTTAAGATTAACGACAATTATTTAAAGCTTCCCGGAAGCTATCTGTTTTCAACCATAGGAAAAAAGGTGAACGCCTATGCGGCGGCGCACCCGGATAAAAAGATTATCCGTCTTGGAATCGGCGATGTGACACAGCCCCTTGCCCCGGCGATTATCACGGCGCTTCACGGGGCGGTGGACGAAATGTCCCGGGCGGAGACCTTTAAGGGGTATGCCCCCGACCTTGGCTATGAGTTCCTTCGGAACGCAGTCTGCGAAAACGATTATAAGGTGAGAGGGTGCAATATTTCCCCTGACGAGATTTTCATATCCGACGGCGCAAAATGCGATTCGGGAAACATTCAGGAAATATTCAGCGTGGACAATAAAATTGCAGTCTGCGACCCGGTTTATCCGGTTTATGTGGACACCAATGTGATGGCGGGAAGAACAGGCGTCTATGACAGCGTAAGAGAAACCTGGAGCGACGTAATTTATATGCCCTGCGTTGCGGAAAACAATTTTGCGCCGCAGATTCCTGAGGGAGAGACGCCGGATTTGATTTACCTGTGCTTCCCCAACAATCCCACAGGCTCCACAATCACAAAATCCCAGCTTCAGGAGTGGGTGGATTATGCAAACAAAGTGGGCGCGGTGATTATCTATGACGCGGCTTATGAAGCATATATATCGGAAGAAGATGTGCCCCATTCCATTTACGAGTGCGAGGGCGCAAGAACCTGTGCCATCGAGCTTCATTCCTTTTCCAAAAACGCGGGATTTACGGGAGTGCGTCTTGGATTTACAGTGATTCCGAAGGATTTAAAATGCGGGGACGTTTCCCTTCATTCCCTCTGGGCAAGAAGGCACGGAACCAAATACAACGGCGCACCTTATATTGTGCAGAAGGCCGGCGAGGCGGTTTATTCCCCGGAAGGGAAAGAGCAGCTCCGCAAGCAGGTGGCTTATTATATGAACAATGCAAAATACATCCTGAACGGCTTAAAAGAGGCGGGCTATACAGTGTCCGGCGGCGTGAACGCCCCCTATATCTGGCTGAAAGCCCCGGATAAGATGACGAGCTGGGAATTTTTTGATTATCTTCTTGAAAAGGCAAACGTAGTGGGAACACCGGGCTCAGGCTTCGGCCCCAGCGGCGAGACCTACTTCCGCCTGACGGCCTTTGGCAGCTATGAAAATACCGTGGAAGCGGTGGAAAGAATTAAGGCGCTGTAGAGGATTGCGGCAGCTTTGCATGGCCAGACTGCCGAAGCAGCCTGCATCATTATGAAAAGAATTTGAAAAAAGTAATCTTTCTTAATATCAAGCAGGATTACTTTTTTTGCACCATAAATCATCATGGCACTAAACGTATCAGAACAGAGGGGATAAGAGTGGACGAGCGACAATTTGAAAAAGCCGTGGCGCGGATGATACAGGGAGATAAGACCGGGTTAAAAGAAATCTATGAAAATTATGCAGGGTATATCTACCGGATTGTTTACGAAGTGCTGCTGAATAAGGAAAATGCAGAGGACGTGACCAGCGAGTTTTTTATAAGGCTCTGGGATAAGGCGGAGCAGTTTAAGCCCGGAGGCGGTCACAGAGGATATCTTGCGGTTATGGCAAGAAATATGGCCATCGATTTTATAAGAAAGCACAGACGGGAGGAGCTTACCGCACTGATGCAGGATTTGGGAGCGGGACCGGAGGAGGAAGGACGCAATAAGGGGATTTATCAGGGAAATGCCGGTTTTTCTACGGATAAAGGCGCGGTGGAAGAGGAAGTTCTTGGAAACATGACAGTCAGTGAAGCCCTTGAAACCCTAAAACCGGCGGAGCGGCAGATAGTCAGCCTGAAGGTTTTGGGCGAGCTTACCTTTAAGGAAATTGCGGCGAGCATGAATATCCCTATGGGAACCGTCACGTGGAAGTACCAGAGTGCAATGAAAAAATTAAGGAGGTGCGGATATGAGTAAGGATTTTGAGCAGGCATATAAAGAAGCGGCGCAGATGGAAGCTCCTGACTTATGGGACAGAATCGAAGCCGGACTTAAAAGCAAATCCGTACCGGAGGAAAAAGCAGACAGAGACATAATTGTGTCAGAAGAAATAAAGACAGGAAAAGAATCTGCGTCAGGGGAGGCAAAGGCAGAAAAAGAATCTGCGTCAGGAGAAACAGCGTTGGAAAAGAAAGCCGGCAGAGGGAGAAAGACTGTCAACCTTCCATATTTAAAAAGATATTCGGGAATGATTGCGGCGGCGGTCTGCGTGGCGGTTATCCTTCCGGCAATTGCACTGTTAAGACCGCAGTTTAAGGGATATTCCACTGCGGATACCACTGAGGAAATTGCGGAGTCTGCCGCGGCAGATGCGGGAGCTGATGAGAACATGGCGATGCCGCAGGATGACATGGCAATGCCGCGGGAGGCCGGTACGGAAGCGGCAGGCCTTGAGGAGGCCGGTTTGGAGACGGGAAGTACAAAGGAAGCTGCGCAGGAACAGGCCGTAGCGGCGGACAGGGAGACAAGTGTAAGCGATGGTATGCCGATGGACGCCGGAGCCGGCGAAAAAGACGAAGATGCTGCTGCGTCTCTTAAGAACAGGGAGGCAGCGACAGGGAGCGCAGACGATTTTGCGGCACAGACAGCAGATGCAGCGACAGAAGAAAAAGAAAGCAGCACGTCCCAGAGCGCGGACAATGTCAATGCATCGGAAATGGAAGATGGCACTTTTATAAAACATGCAGTTATCAAAGTGACAGAGCTGAAAGAGGAGACTGATAAGGAAAGCGAAGGAGATTCCGGCATCCTCTGTAGGGCAGTTCTGGAGAAAACAGAATCCGCCTCGCAGCAGAACATGGCTGATTTGCAGGAGAATTTGTCTGAATTGCAGAAAGACGGGCAATTAATAATTTTAGTTCCGTCAGATATTGCTGCGTCACTTTATGAAGGCGGCGTATTTGAGGTGGATTTGGAGTATCGGGGCGGCAGGGAATATTCCTTTATACTGCGGAAATTCCATCAGGAAACAACGGACGGCACGCATAAGGAATAGCACTTACGCTAAACAAACGCGGTCACGCTTCGCATCGGCCTGACTCATTGCACGCGGGAATAAAATAAGAACCGCCAACAGGGCGGTTCTTGGAGTAAGATATGTAGCGGTCAGGCAGCAGGACCAACGTACTTTGTGTCACCAAATCCGAGAATCAGGATAAAAATGGTGTTCAAAAACAGAAGTCCGAAGCCAAAGCCGGTACCCTTGCCAAAAGCTTTGGCAAGCTTGAAGTTTACCATAATGCCAACGACAATGTTTACAATAGGCACAAAGCCAAGCAGGAATAACCAGCCCGTACCCCAGGCAATATCGTAAAGACAATACTGCGTATAAAAAGGTATAAGACTTGCCCAGCCGGGCTTGCCGGCCTTTGTGTAGATTTTCCATCTTGCAATAATTGTCAGAACAAGAACTGCAAGCGCAAAAATCATGTAAACGGTAAATACACCGGTACCTATTAATGCAGCCATCACATCATAAGAATCATAATCAGCGTACATCTCCGCCCCTCCTTTCGTAGAATATGGAACTTATCATAAATTATAATATTAGATATTTGCGATATTGTCAATTTATAAAAATTTTATAAATTATGGAAGCTGTCGTTATAGAAAGAATAATGACAGCTTTTTAATTGCATAAAAATTAATACATTTTTAAGATTTGCTTACCGTCGGTTGATTTATGACTAAAATTATTATATAGTTATAGAGATTAGAGAAACTATCTTACATATTTTGCGTGTGAGAATTTGCAATTTAAAGTTATTTCGTTCGTACAAATGACAACGGTATTTTCATAATTAGTAAGGAGACATTTATGGCTGAATTATTGGATTATCTTAAACGCGCGGTGACGGACGGGGCGTCCGATTTGTTTATCGTAGCCGGCAGCCGGATATCCGAAAAGGTAGAAAAGCAGCTTATTCCCATCAGTGAGGAAAACGTATTTCCGGGGGAAACGCAGAGGCTGATTTCAGAGCTTTATGAGAGGGCGAACCGCCCGATAGAAAAGTATCGTCAGGGAGGAAATGATGATTTTTCTCTTTCGTTGCCGGGACTGGCGAGGTTCCGCGTTAATACCTATCATCAGAGGGGTTCTATGGCCGCAGTGGTGAGAGTGGTAGTCTTCGACATTCCCGATTGGAGAGAGCTGCATATTCCGCAACAGATTATGGATTTGTCAAAGGAGACGCGAGGACTGGTATTGGTGTCGGGCCCGGCCGGCAGCGGCAAATCTACCACGCAGGCCTGTGTGCTTGAACAGATTAACGCTACCCGTGCCTGCCATATTATTACATTGGAAGACCCGATAGAGTTTCTTTACCGTAACCGGAAAAGCATTATCAGCCAGACCGAGATAGGAATCGACGCGGAGGACTACTTATCCGCCCTGCGGTGCTGTATGAGACAGGCGCCAGATGTGATATTATTGGGAGAATTGCGGGAAAATGAAATTATCCGTACTGCAATGACGGCAGCCGAGACCGGCCGCCTGGTATTTGCTACCATGCAGACCCACGGAGTGCTGAACACCATAGAAAGAATTGTGGATATTTTTCCGGCCGGGCAGCAGGAACAGATTCGCCTGCAGCTAAGTAATGTGCTGCATACGGTGATATCCCAGCAGCTTTTGCCGGGCACAGACAAAGAACTGGTTCCGGCTTATGAAATTATGCGCGTAAACAACGGCATACGTACTTTAATCCGTGAAAATAAAAGCCAGCAGATTGACAATGCGATTGCAGTGGGCGATGAGGGAATGATTTCCATGGAGCATTGCCTGCTTTCCTTATATCAGCAGGGAAAGATTACAAAGGAGACCGCTTTGGAGCATGCTTATTATCCCGAAAAGCTGCTCCGCCGGCTGGGATAAAGAAGGGACAGCATGGAACAGACTAGAAAGATAATTGACGTTCATGCCCATATCATCCCCGGTGTGGACGACGGCGCAAGAAGCCTGGAGGAGTCGTGCCGGATGCTTTGTATGGCTGCAGAGCAGGGAATTACCGCAGCGATTGCTACGCCTCATTATTCAAGAAAGAGAGAGCTTAAAGGGCTTGAAGAACTGACAGAGCGGCTGCAGCAGGAGGTCAGGAAGCATTATCCGGAGTTTGCCATCTATCAGGGACAGGAAACCTATTACCATGATGGCCTGACAGAACATCTTTTGGAGGGAAAAGCCTACACGCTTGCCGGGAGCAGCTATGTTCTGGTGGAGTTTGACGAAAGGGCGCCTTTCGAAGAAATTTTAAGGGGAATCCGGGCGCTGATGAATGCCGGGTATCTTCCGGTACTGGCTCATATGGAGAGGTATCCGGCTCTGCGCGGCAGGGGGCTTATGGAGGAGCTGCTGCGGAACGGATGTCTTTTTCAGATGAATTATGACAGCCTGAAAGGAAGCGGCCTTAAATATATGAAGGAGGTAAGCTGGTGCCGCAGACAGGTAAAGGAGGGGCATATTCATCTGTTGGGAACGGATATGCACCGCACGGATTACAGACCTCCGGAAATCGGAGAAGCGATGCAGTGGCTTACCGGGCATGTGGAAGATGAATTACTAAACGCCATGATTTTCGATAATCCATTACACATCATAAATAACGAAGGGATAAACTGAGGACATATAAATGGAAGAAAAAAATGCTACATATGAAAACGATGAGATAGATTTGCTGGAGTTGATACAGGCATTCTGGCACAGGCTGTGGCTTATCCTTTTGGCAGCTCTTGCCGGAGGAACCATTGCCTATGCATACAGTCGGTATGTGTTGATTCCACAGTACCGTTCCACAGCCATGCTCTATGTGCTGTCCAAGGAGACGACGCTGACCTCGCTGGCGGATTTGCAGTTGGGGAGCCAGCTGACGCTGGATTATCAGGTGCTCATTACCAGCCGTCCGGTGCTGGAAGAGGTGATTGAGGAGTTGCAGCTGGAGATGACCTATAAAGAGCTGCGCAGCAGCATCAGTGTGGAGAATCCTTCCGATACCCGTTTTTTAAATGTTACCGTACAAAATCCCGACCCTCTGTTGGCAAAGCAGATTGTGGATAAGGTGGCTACCACATCCTCGGACTACATCGGGGATATTATGGAAATGGTGCCGCCAAAGCTGATAGAAGACGGCGAGGTGCCTATGATTAAATCAAGCCCCAGCAACAGCAGGAATGCAATCCTGGGGGCATTGGTGGGCATGGTACTGGTCTGTGGAATTATTGCTGTGGAAATCCTGATGAACGATACCGTCTGCACGGAAGAGGATGTTACTAAGTACCTGAATATGACAGTGCTGGCTTCCATACCTCTGCGCGAGGGAGAAAAGAAGGAAAACAGGCAGGAAAAGAAAAAGAGAGCCAAGGCGTCTAAAATAAGTAAAAATAAAAGTAAAAAAGAGAAAAAGAGACAGAGTCAGGCGCAGGCGGACAAGGAGAACGGTTAAAAGATGGCAGGTAATAACTGGGCAGAGGAGAAGACAGTTCTGCAATACAATATAAAAGATGATTACAACTACAGGGAAGCAATCAAGACCCTCAGGACCAACATCCAGTTCTGCGGAAGTAATATCCGCACGGTAATGCTTACCAGCTCCCTGCCGGACGAGGGAAAAAGCAACGTTGCTTTCTCTCTGGCGGATTCGCTGGCGCAGATTGGGCATAAGACGATTCTGATTGACGCGGATATCCGAAAATCCGTTCTGCTTACCCGTTTCCAGAAAACCGGACGGGGGGAAATCAGCGGATTATCACAGTATTTAAGCGGACAGAAGCTTCTGAAAGATATTATTTATGAGACGAATGTAAAGGGAATGAACGTCATTTTGGCTGGTCCTTATTCTCCGAATCCCACTGAGCTCCTTGAGGAAAACCTGTTTGGCATTATGTTCGAGGTGCTTAAGGTTGCATACGACTATATCATTATCGATACGCCGCCCATGGCTGAGCTGATTGACGGGGCAATCATCGCCAAGCACTGCGACGGAGCGGTTATGGTGATTGAGAGCGGCGCAATCAGTTACAGACTTGAGCAAAAGGTGAAAAAACAGCTGGAAACCGCCGGGTGCAGAGTACTGGGAGCCGTACTCAACAAGGTGGATAAGAGCCAGTACGGGAAATACGGAAAGTATGGAAAATATGGTCATTATGGGAAATACGGCCATTATGGCAGATATGATAAATACGATGAAGAAGGAAGAACATGAGGCGTAACAGAAGAAACAGGGAAAAGGTAAAAATTTTACGCATAGGAATCATTATCTTTGCCGTGGTATGCATTATAATTGCCATTCCGGTGACAGTCCGGCTTTATCAGAAAAGAAAAGCCACAGAGGCGGCCATCGCCGCAAGGAAATATGTGGAATCCACAAGCAGCATCCGTTTTCGGAGCGAAACCATGGAATACGAAGGGAAAACCTACCGCCGAAACAGCAGCGTTAAGGCAATCCTGTGTATGGGTGTGGACAGAGAGGGCCCTATGGTAGAGGAAACCGTCCATACCTTTGGCGGACAGTCGGACGGTATTTATCTGATGGCCCAGGACACGGCACGCAATACACTGAAAATTCTGATGATTCCCCGTGACAGCATGACGGAAATTACTTTGACAGACTTAAATGGCAACGTTCTTGGAAAGGATATCCAGCATCTTACCCTGGCATATGCTTACGGGGACGGGAAAGAACTCAGCTGCGAGCGGACCGTGGAAGCGGTTTCCGGACTTCTTGGCGGCCTTTCTATCGACCACTATATGGCGGCGGATGTGGACGTCATTAACACCTTAAACGACAGCGTAGGAGGCGTTACCGTAACGGTAACCACTGAGGGGATGGAAAAGAAAGACCCGGCCTTTGTAAAAGGAAGAACCATTACGCTCCACGGAGAACAGGCGGAGGCCTATGTGCGTTACCGTGATATCACGCAGCATTATACTGCGTTAGAGAGAATGGAACGTCAGAAGGGATATATCAAAGGATTTTTTCAGATGGTCAGGGAAAAAAGCAAGCGGGACGTCAATACTGTGGAGAACCTTTTTGAAATGATACAGGACCACATGATTACCGATATGCACAAAGACGAATATCTGAAAGTGGCCATGGACGGACTGGAAATGGGAGAAATTAAAGATGATGATTTTTATTCCGTGCCTGGCGAGGCCATAGTAACAGATGTGTACGATGAATTTTATGCAGACCAGGAGGCGCTTACGCCGATTATTCTGGAACTGTTTTACCGGGAAGTGCAATAGTCAGTCCGGAGGCTGTGCCCAAGGACTGTTTATTGGATAAATAAAGTAATTTGAAAGGAGGAAAAGAAGAAGAAATGAAAAAGCTCAAAATGTATCTGGCTGCAATGGCCTTAGGGCTCGTTGTTACGGCAGGAATGCCGCTCAACGTTCAGGCAGCCAGCATTGATGCGGGAGGCACCGTTATCACAGACCCCGAAGTGCCGTTAGCTGATACGGACCTGGGTGCAGGCGACGAGTCAGTTGACCCGGCAGCTGTCGATGACGAAGAAGTTGGCCTTACTACCGTCAATGATGAAGACGTTCCGTTATCCAGTATGATTATGGGCAAAGGCTGTTCCTTTGCATTTCATCTGTTGCTGCTTGTAGGCGGCGCGGTTGTAGGTGCTGTAGGAATGAAGACCGTTGACACAGTCGGAAAGAAGGACGAGAAAGCAGACGGACAGAAGTAGAAATTGGACGGAAAGACACATACGGTAAGCGGCCGGGGCCGCTTACCGTTTCAAAGAACGTGGTTTATGTCAAGCTGTGCTGTTAAAACGGCTCGGCAATGTGAAGAGTATATTTTGGAAAACAGGGAGAGGAGGGGTACGTCTTGCGAAGGAAAGCGGCTATATGTGTATTGGCAGCGGCGGTTTGTATTCTGCTTGGATGCGTTTACTCACTTTTTTTTGGAAAATCAGGGCTTTTGAATTCTGAACGCAGGACGGTATCAGGACGCTCCTTAGAGAATGCGGAAAGCACTGTGACGGGAGAAAATCCCGCGGAGACGGAGGCGGGTGAGGATGCTGCCGGAAACGGTTTCGGAAAGCAAAATCTGACAGAGGCGGATGCCGGCGGGGAAAATCCTGAAGGAGAAGTCTCGGAGGAAAATATTGACAGGAACGACGGAAAAACGTCGGATGGCCGGGAGACGGACTCACAAAATGGAGAACAGGAAAAAAAGGAAACAGCCGCAGGCACTCTGGTGTTCAGCCGGGGAAACAGCGCTGACATGGAAAGAATGGTGCCTTCGGATGTTCTTGATATGATAGATAAAATCAACGCAGGGGAATCCCTTGCAGATACAGTGGGAATGGAGGAGCTGGAAGGCTACTATGCCTTAACTACCACTCACATGATTATTGCGAAGGATAAGGAGACGGAAAAAGAGGCCACAGGGAGTGGAAGACTGGCTCTGTATGTGCCGAATCTTCTTGAAGGATTGCAGGATGTGTCGGCGCTGGTCTATGACTGTACGGAAAAGCAATGGAAGCTCATTCCGGCGGATGTGGTGGATGCAGAAGGAAAGAGAATAAGTGTGACAATGAGTGGGGCGGGAGTGGTGACTACGGTTCACAGGGTGGAATAGAAAGTTACGGAAATTGGGGTGAGGGGTATGAATGCTGATGATAAGTACATAGTTGAACTGGCTAAGGCCTCGATTTTCGATAAAATTCCGGCAAATCCGGAAGAGGGGATTAACTGGAATTATATATTTAAAAAGGCCAATGAGCAGAATATCGTTGGGCTTTTATATTGCGCGGTGAGTAAGCTGGATGGAAAGTATCAGCCAGGCAGGGAGCTTATGGAGAAGTGGAATAAGCTGATGCTTACCACAATGGGAGTGATGACTCAGAAGTATTATGAGTTTCAGAGGATGTGCAGGATTATTGCGGACAGGGGAATCAGGCTGATTGGGCTTAAGGGGTGTATTGTAAGGGAGCTTTATCCGGTGCCGGAGCTTCGGACAATGGGGGATTTTGATGTTTTGATTCGTAGGGAGGATTTGGGGGAAGTTACGGAGATTTTTAAGGGGGAGGGGTATCGGATAGAGAATGGGATATATGGAGTGATATGCGGAAATGAAAATGTACTTTGGGAAGTTTTTCCGACTATAGAGGAGGAATTCAGGAAGAAACCAGAAGAAATGGATGAGATTTATTTTCATAACTGTATCGAGGATGGGATGATTAGTTATCCGAAGCCTACATATTTTCTGGCACATTTGATTGTTCATATGGGAAAACATTATGTGGAGAGAGGCGCCGGGATAAGAAATCTGTGCGATATTGCATTGTTTGTTGATAAATATAAAGGGGATATTGATTTTCAGAAGGCAAAGAAAATTTGTATAGATGAAGGATTTAGCAATATTTTTAACTACGTAGTTAATACGATTGACAGTTGGTTTGATATAGATGTATCGAAGATTGAAACGGAAAAAAAGGAGTGCGGCAAGTTTTTAGAATATTCTTTGGAATATGGGATTTTTGGGATAAATAATAATTCCATGGTTGTGAAGGTGGCAAGGTATGAGGATGATAGCATAGGCAGCATTAGGAAAATTTTCTTCCCTACTGTGAAATTGCTTGATAATAGATATACCTACTTAAAAAAATGGCCGTTTTTATTACCGATAGCTTGGGTTCACAGGATATTCTATGCTTTGTTCACACATAAATACTCGGCAAAACAAGTAATTGGAGAAATAAAGGGAGCAACTGAATTTTTTGATAGAAGGATTGACTGGTTAAGTGAATTGGGGTTGATGGAGGAGCATTGATAGGGAAGAATATCTGGAGAAAAGGTTATGAAAGCACGACTATGGTGGACAGTGTGCCAACTGTTTATACGGGGGGGGGAAACGTGCAGAATATGCCAGGAAAAACAAAATTTATGATGGAATGGGGGATCACGTATCCATTCAATTCAGAGTCGTTCCACTATATTCTGAACTGATAAGGTTTCATAATAATATTGCAGTTGCCAGAAACGTGGATTTTTGTACACATGATATTATTCACAGAGTGTTGAACCGACTTCCGGAAAATGATTATAAGCTTAAAGAGCATATCGGTTGTATTGAGATTATGGACAATGTCTTTATTGGTGCAAATTCTGTAATCCTCTATGGAACAAAGATTGGACCAAATGTGATTGTCGCATCGGGTTCCGTTGTTACAAAGGATTGTATGCCAGTTCGGTATATGCAGGCTGCCCGGCGAGAAAAGTCGGAAGCTTCAATGATTATGTTGAAAGGAGAACAGCCGGAAAAAAAGACAATGTGATAAGTACAACGATACATAACCAGGCTTTAACAAAGAATGAAATTGAGAATGCGTGGAGGACTTTTAACGAAGCGCACTAATAAAAACAAAAGCTAAAAAGTAAATGGGGAGATGTGAAAAGGATGTCAATTTTAGTTACCAGGTCTTCAATGCCAAGTCTTGAGGAATATGTAGAGGAAATCAAGCCGCTCTTTGAAAGCCGTTGGCTGACTAATATGGGGCCGGTATATAAGAAGTTTCAGCGTCAGTTAATGGAGTATCTTGATGTACCGGAATTATCTTTGTTTGTAAATGGACATATGGCGCTTGAGATGGCTATCCATGCACTTGGGTTGAAAGAAACGGGTGGTGAGATTATTACAACACCTTTCACATTTGTCTCTACAACACATGCGATTACTCGAAATGGCCTGACTCCTGTGTTTTGTGACATCAAGTTGGATGACTATACGATAGATGCGGAAAAGATAGAGGATTTGATCACAGATAAAACTGTTGCCATTATTCCCGTTCATGTTTATGGAAATTTATGTGATGTGGAAGCAATTCAGAAGATTGCTGATAACTATAATTTAAAAGTTATTTATGATGCTGCGCATGCATTTGGTGTTACATATAAAGGGGTGGGGGTTGGTAATTTTGGCGATGCATCAATGTTTAGCTTCCATGCTACTAAGGTATTCAATACGATTGAGGGTGGAGGTGTTGCTTTTAAGGACAAATCTTATTGCATGAAATTGCATGAGTTAAAAAATTTCGGAATTCACGGCTCAGAAGATGTTTTAGGGATTGGCGGCAATGCAAAAATGGATGAATTTAGAGCGGCAATGGGGATTTGTAATTTACGTCATATTACTCAGTACATCTCAGCGCGTAAAAAGGTGGCAGAACGGTATAATGAGCGTCTTGGTAGAATACCGGGGATTCGTTTATGTACTCAAAAGGAAGATGCGACTACTAATTATGCATATTATCCAGTTTATTTTGATGAGAAAAAATTTGGCAAGACCAGGGATCAGGTATTTGCGGAATTATCTGCTCAAGGTATCCATGCCAGAAAATATTTCTTTCCAGCGGTAAACGAGTTAAGTTGCTATAAAAATGATTATCGACAGAACACACCAATTGCACATAATGTTTCAGCACATATCTTGACACTCCCAATGTATGAGGAACTTGCATTAGAGGACGTAGATAAAATATGTAATGTGATTTTAAATTAACGAGATTTAAAATCATCAATAAATTAATAATATATAGGAATGGGGAATTATGGAACGCTCAAACCTGACAAAAGCAATGAGATGGAGAATTGCAGAAAGACTTGCAGAAGAACGTTTGGAAATAGTTAATGAATGTTGTCCTATGGTTAAGGTGAAAAACACATTTTATACCAGATATGTCAAACGTACAATTGATGTTATTGTTTCATTGATTGTGTTAGTTATTACTTTACCTATAAATTTAATTATTGGCATTATCACCTTTTGGGATGTTGGTTCTCCGATTCTTTTTAAGCAAAGAAGATTGGGGAAAGATGGAAAACTTTTTGACATAGTAAAGTTTAGAAATATGAAAAATATTGTTGATGATAGAGGTGAGCTTTTACCGCCATCCCAAAGGATAACGAAATTTGGAAAGTTTGTACGTAGAACATCACTTGATGAGCTGTTAAATTTTTGGAGTGTTTTAAAAGGCGATATGAGCCTGATAGGACCACGTCCATTATTGCCTGAACATTTAAACAGGTATAGTAATCGACATAAGCAAAGACTTGCAGTTAAACCAGGATTGGAATGTCCACCTCAAAAACTTAATGGACACGTATGGACTTGGGAGGAGCAGTTTGAAAATGATGTGTGGTATGTGGAGAATGTAGGTTTTATCACTGATTGCAAAATGTTTATAAAGCTGATTCGTTTTGCACTAGATAGAAAAAGTACTTCGGCGAGGGCATCAGTAACGCGGGGGATATTCATGGGATATGATTTAAATGGGATTGCAATTACATTGGAGCAAGTTCCACAGCATTATATAGACGAAGTTGCCGAGGAAATGTTGAATAATAATAATGAATATATTATGCCACTTGCGCAGTAAAAGGAATGGGTAAAATGGGTAAAAAATATGATGGGAAAATACTTTTAGTGCTGGGAAGCAATGTTGGGGCAGTAGATATTGTTACATATGCGAAAAATAATGGTGCGTATACCATAGTAGCTGATTACTATCCAATTGAACGTTCCTCAGCAAAGCAAATGGCGGATGAAGCGATCGAAATCAGTACGGCCGATGTTGAGGCATTGGTAAAGCTGGTAAAAGAACGACATGTGAGTGGAGTGCTTGCTGGGATTAGTGAATTTAATTTACTAAAAGCAATGGAAATAGCTGAAAGAACAGGCTTACCGTTTTATTTCAATGCTGAAATGTGGGAAAGTATAGAAAATAAAAGTAAATTTAGGACATTATGTGAAAAACATAATATCCCTTGTCCCAAAACCTACTTCACAGGCAAGAGTATTTCTGACACTGTATGGCAAAGAATTTGCTATCCTGTAATGGTCAAACCGGTGGATGCTTCTTCGTCCAAAGGCGTATATTACTGTTCTGACGAAAATGAATTGCGTATGCATGCGATAGAGTCCATAAAAGAATCTACATGTGGTGAAATTATTGTAGAAGAGTATATATCAGGCGATGAATTTACAGCTCACTATACAATTGCAGATGGAAGAGTTTCTTTAGCTTCAGTAGATAATCGTTATCCTGTAGCTGTTCATGCAGGAGACCCTACAACGATACCGATTGCACGTATATATCCATTTTTATACTTAGGTGAATATCTAAGGCAGGTGGATCCACAGATGAAAGCACTTTGTAAAGATATTGGAGCCCAAAATGCAATTTTGTTTATCCAAGGTCTTTATAATGATGAAACAAATTGTTTCAGTATATTTGAGGCTGGGTTGCGGAGTGCAGGAGAGGCACCCTATAGACTTATCAGAAGAGTAAATGGTGTTAATGCAATTACAGTATTGGTTGATCATGCATTATCTGTTCCTTCAGAATTTGATACAGAAAAAGATGACCCAACAATGAAAGGAAAATGTTGTGGAATTGTATCTTTTGTTACAAAAGGTGGGGTGGTTGGAAAAATACTTGGTTTGGAAGAGGCAGTAGCTGTAACGCCGAGTGTTCTTGAGTATGAAAGTCGTTATCCAGAAGGTACCGAAACGCCAAATGGCCGGACACTGCGTCAATTGATGATTCGATTTGTGATGGTGTGTGATAGCAGGGAACAGATGGAGCATGATATTAAGTATTTGAATGAACATATTACAGTTTTGGGTTTGGATGGCAATAATATGGTTATCAAAATGGAGCCAAAGAGGGTATATGGGACAAAATAAGAATATCTTGAAATTACAATTTCATCATAAATTTCTATGTGCCATATGAAATTTTTAGATTAAGTTTTTTACAGGTAAGTTGGTGTGACTATGAGGAGGTAAATGAGTGGATGAGAGCGCAATAATGTATGAGACACCTATTATATCAGTTGGTGATTTGCAGGGGAATCAATTATATATAAAGCGCGAAGACTTAATACCTTTTTCTTTTGGCGGAAATAAGGTTCGAATCGCTGCTGAATATTTTCAGGATATGATGAATTTACATAAAGACTGTTTAATAGGTTATGGAAACGCCCGTTCCAATTTATGTCGTGTGTTGGCGAATTTAAGCGCATTAAAGCGTATAACTTGTCATATTATCTCGCCTAAAGATGATGATGGAACATATGTAGATACAAGTAATAGTAGAATGGTAGAACTTTGTGGAGTGGAGATACATACATGTTCGAAAAGTAATGTTGCGGAAACAGTAGAGACTATATTTGAAAATTGTAAATATCAAGGTTACTCACCTTATTATATTTATGGTAACAAATATGGGAAAGGAAACGAGTCGGTTCCGATAAGAGCTTATGTAAAGACATATAGTGAGATATGTAGGCAGGAACAGGCTTTGAAATTAAAGTTTGACTATATATTCTTAGCGACGGGTACAGGAATGACACAATCTGGATTAATTGCAGGAGCAGAATTACATAGTGATATACGAAATATTATAGGTATTTCAGTATCCAGAAGCAGTGTTCAAGAATATCAAGTAATTAAAAACTTCCTGCATTCTTATTTTATGGAATGTCACTTGATGAGGCAACCACTAAATGAAATTGTAGTGTGCGATGATTATATTTGCGGCGGCTATGGTAAATATAATGAATTTGTTATAAAAGTGATTAAAGACAATTTTTTGAATTATGGGATTCCAATGGATACTACTTATGTAGGAAAAGGATTTTATGGCATGCAGGAGTATGTGAAACGAATGGGAATCACTGAAAAAAAAATATTGTTTATTCATACAGGTGGAACGCCGCTTTTTTTTGACTATATTGAAATATTGTCAGGAGGACATAGGGATTGAAAAAGCAGTTAAATATTTTGTTTACTTCAGTTGGAAGAAGAAGTTATCTTATTAAATATTTTAAAGAAGCGCTAGGAGATACAGGGAAAATTCATGTGGCAAATAGTATAGATGCTTCTCCTGCTTTTAAAGTAGCAGATTATTCTGTAGTTACACCATTGATTTATAGTGAAAACTATATTCAATTTTTGTTTAATTACTGTGAGAACAATGGAATTGACGCTATTATCTCATTATTTGATATTGATCTTCCTGTTTTAGCAAGGTATAAACAGAAATTTATGAGTATTGGTACAACGATTATAGTTTCTGCTCCAGATAAGATAGAGATTTGTAACGACAAATGGAGTACTTTTATATTTTTAAAAAAGAATGGATTCCAAGCACCTGAAACATATATTAGTTTAGAAAAAGCAATTTTTGATTTAAAGTCCAGTTATGTCAGTTATCCGGTCATGGTAAAGCCGCGTTGGGGAATGGGGTCAATTGGCATATTTGAAGCAGATAATGAAGAGGAATTACGCATTTTTTATACAAAGACAAAAAAAAAGATTCAGAGTTCATATCTGGCATATGAATCTACAAAGGATATTGACGAGAGTGTACTAATTCAAGAAAAGATTAATGGACAAGAATATGGATTGGATGTAATCAATAATCTCAAAGCAGAATATCAAACTACTATTGTGAAAATGAAATGTTCTATGAGAGCTGGGGAAACTGATTGTGCAATTATAATGGATAATTCTCAATTGAAAGAGCTTGGATGTCATTTGGGTAAATTGATGGGGCATATTGGCAATTTGGATGTTGATGTTATCTTAGCAGATGATAAATGCTATATTTTAGAAATGAATGCGAGATTTGGAGGGGGGTATCCATTTAGCCATATGGCGGGAGTAAATTTGCCAAAAGCTATCATCGCTTGGCTAAGAAATGAAAAAATAGATAGTACTATTCTGGAAGAATGTGTGGGTGTTAAAGCACAAAAAGATATTTCAATGGTAATATTGTAATTATTTTTGATATAAAAACATGCGGAATTACAATTTGAAAAATAAGAATGTTGCTTAAGCTCAGATGTTTCCAAGATACTCTTCATATGTCAGCTGTTGTAGAGAGTACAAATATTCTTATTGAATTATGATATATAATAATAAAAAGATAAATTACTCTTTTTGAAGGAATGATTTGTCACATGAGGATGAAATGAAAATATTAATAACGGGTGCGGGTGGTTTCCTCGGTACAGAGATTGTGCGACAATTTGTAAGTCAAAAAAATATACAGATAATCGCATTTTCAACTCAAAAAAGAAAAATCGAACGGCTGATTGATAATACAAAGAATTTTTCTGTATTTGATAGGAATGCTATATTCGACATGGATGCCGTTCTTTCAAATGTAGATGTACTGATTAATTGTGCTTTTCCTCGTAATGTGGATGGAATACAGATGGCTGACGGACTGAGATACATAAGTAAGTTGCTAGAAACGGCAGTTGCTGGCGGAGTAAAATCAGTTATTAATATTTCGTCGCAGAGTGTGTATAGTCAGTTTCGAATGGAGCCGGCGACTGAGGACACAGAACTTAATTTGGAATCAAAGTATGCCGTAGGAAAATATGCTACGGAGTTAATGACAAACAGTATCTGTGGAAGCATCCCGCATACAAATATTCGTATGGCAAGTTTAATTGGGATAGGATTTGACCAGAGATTGGTGAATCAATTTGTTAAGCAAGTACTTGCAGGGAATAACATATGTATAAAGGGTGGAAAACAATTGTTTGGATTTTTGGATGTAAGAGATGCTGCATCAGCCATCATTGCAGTTGCAGGAGGAAAAAATTGGAAGGAAGTATATAATCTTGGACCGGAAAAAAGTTTCTCACTTTTGGAAATAGCAAATTGCGTACAGGAAACAATTAATGATGCAGGTTATGCGAAAACAGAAATCGAATTATTCGAGACAGATGATTGGCAGAATTCCGGTTTGAACAGCATGGCATTTAAAATGCAATTTGGATGGAGAGAACGGTATAGATTAGAGGATACGATTGTTTCTATTGTTAAATATTTAAGATTATAAGAATATCGAAGATAGTATTGAAGTTTTGGAAAGGGCAGCTACAGATATGAACAAAAGGAAAAATGTTGAAAAGTCTATTTCGAATGCTACACAGGTTAATTCTAAAGAAAAATTTATGTCTGGAAGTGAGATTGATTTTGTAATCTTGTGGGTGGATGGAAACGATTCAGCTTGGCTCAAAGAGAAAAAGCAATATGAGAAAAAGAAGATAGATTACAGCAATAGTGAAAACCGTTTCCGTGATTTTGCAAATCTACAGTACTGGTTTCGTGGAGTGGAGAAATATGCATCATGGGTCAACCACATATATTTTATTACTTGGGGACATGTGCCAGAATGGCTTAATACGAATCATCCAAAGTTAACGATTGTAAATCACAGAGATTATATTCCAACTGAATACCTACCAACATTTAACTCAAATACAATAGAACTGAATTTACATCGATTAAAGGATTTATCTGAGCAGTTTGTACTTTTTAATGATGATGTGTTTCTGCTTGATTATGTTAAGCCGGAGGACTTTTTTAAAGATGGAATGCCAAGGGATGAGTTCATTTTAAATGCGATTATTCCGGCAGGCGAATGGGGACGAATTGCTTATACAAATTTGAATAATGTAGGAATTATTAACGAATGGTTTGTTAAGAGAGATGTGATAAAAAAGCAGCTGTTAAAAATATTTTATTTTGGATATGGAATAGGGTTACTGCGAACCATGTTATTATTACCATGGAATAGGTTTGCAGGTTTTTTCAATCCGCATGTAGGGGCATCTCATTTGAAGAGTACATTTGAGAGGTTATGGGAACTAGAATATGAAAAATTGGATACGACATGTAAGAATTGCTTCAGAGGTCTCAATGATTTGAACCATTGGCTGATGCGTTATTGGAATTTGTGTAGTGGAAATTTTATGCCAAGGAAGCACAGTTTTTCAAGGTATTATCGCCTTTCAAATAATAATTCAGTTATTTATGATTGTATAAGGAAACAAAAAGCGAAAATGATATGTGTTAACGATATGTCAATGGATATTGATTTTGAAAGAATAAAAAAGGAAATTAAGGAATCATTTGAGTTAATATTAGGGGAGAAGTCAGAATTTGAATTATAGAGGGGTACATTCCCCGCTCCCTAGGGCGTACAAGCTAATACCGAATGAAGTGAGGTTAGGGCGAATACCCTGCTCCTGCAAAGCAGGCGGCAAATGCCAAATGGCATTTGAGGGCTTGCCTAGGGAAATTTATTCAACGAATCACCAATAAATTTGTGGCTCAGATCGTAGCAGGAAACAATCTAAAGATGATAGGTGGTAAACAGCAGTTTGATTCTTAGATATAAGGGATGTGGTAGACGTTCTTCTGGCGGCTGTCAGAGCCAATTCAGAGAATTGGGAAGGGCTATATAACTCGGAACGAATGAGAGTTATACCCTAGAGGAAATTGCAAAGGAAGTTTGCCTGCTAAATAGGGAGTTATGCGAGAATCAAACTACATATGAACTCGAAGAAACAGATTCTTTTCACAACTCTGTACTGGATTGCCACAGATTTTGCAGGAGTTTTAGATGGTCACTTCAATATAGCTAAAAAAAGCTCTCTCAGTTATATAATAGAAAAGAATTAGGCACAATGGAATTTAGCAGGAAGAGATAAGAAGATGGGCAAACAACTAGAACTACGAATAAGTACAAAAACAATTAAATGGTTCTTTGTGTTAATTTGGTTTTTTGAATTCTCATATTTTGAAGATATAAATATTATTGATAATTTATTTACTATAGCAAAAGTAGCTGTCATGTTGATGTTACTGGTGGCAGGTATATTCCAAGAGAAATACAAACAGAGTATGTTTTTTGTGGTTATGGCAGTTGCTTATGCGGAATATCTCCTTGTGATTGTGGTGATTAAGTACTGTTATTTCAATAATAGTATCCACACTAGTGCGCCATTTATTATTTAAATACATTTTTTAAGTATTTTGTGCTATACTGAAACAGTACTACTGGAAGGAGCATAGCATGAATACCCCAAAGCCTTTATTACTTACAACCGAGCACAAGGAAAAACTCGAAAAACTTGTAAAATCCGGCATGGCACCGGCAGTTATCATACAGTGTGCCAAAATATTGCTTTTGAAAGCGGATGGCCTTTCAAATGATTCCATTGCAGAAAAGCTTGGCATAAACAAGAGAACAGTTCTCCTTTGGACGCAGAAATACCGCAACCGTTCCGCAGATGAAACACTGGATGATATTTTGAGTGTTTCCGAAGGCAGAGGCCCTTAAGAAGAAATCTCCGGTGAAGCCAGAACATGGATCATAGGTATTGCCTGCCAAAAACCGAAAGATTTCGGATATGCTGCTGAAACATGGACGAACCAGGCGCTGACCAGACACATCCGCAAATATGCCGGGGAGGTGGGCTATCAACGGCTGACAACGATCTCGGAAAGCAGCGTGTTCAACATCCTTGCCAAAAGTAATGTCTGCTGATGTACAGGAATATATAGCAACTGTACCGGACAAATTTGAGTTTGTGTTCACGCCAAAGCATGCGTCATGGCTTAATCTTGTGGAAGGTTTCTTCAGCAAGATGACCCGGCAGATGCTAAGGAACATACGGGTTAAAACAAAGGATGAACTGGTAACCCGTATCTATAAATATTTCGATGAAATCAATGAAACGCCAGTGGTATACCGTTGGGCATGGAACTTAGATGAAATTGATGCATCTGAAACCGTGATTATTGAAACATTTTCAAAAAGTGTAGATAATTAAAAAGTGTTATACTAGGCATCACCATAAAGATAAGGGAGTGGATGTGGATTTGGTTTTTGGCAGGCCTGCCAGTGGATTAATATATATGTGTCATCCTTTGGTTTGGATAAAAAATGAATAGTTCTTCTTAACCAAAGAGCCGCGTTCATTGATTACGCATTTCAATCAATGAACGCGGCTGCACAAACAGGAAGATTTGTCAATAGGTATTTGCAAATTTTCTGAAAAATATAGAAAAAATGTTAGAAGTCCACTAAAAAGTGGAGGTGAAGAAAAAACGAGGTGCTTTGGGAACGCAGCGTTTTCAAGAGGGGTGAGTTCGAGAGTACTCGATATATTATTGGAGGGGTGGCTTTGGTTAATATTAGTGTAATTATACCTTGTTACAACACAGAGCAAAGATTGCTTTTAGGATGTATAAATTCTGTAATATTTCAGACATATAAGGATATAGAGATTATTATCGTAGATGACGGTAGTTCTGTTAAGTATCGTGAAGTTTATGATAGAATAAAACAACTAGATAGTAGGCTGAATATTATATTTAAAGATAATGGAGGTGTATCTTCTGCCAGAAATTTAGGAGTGAGAAATTCGAAAGGTAGATATATTGTGTTTGTGGATTCTGATGATGAGTTAACTTCCTTTTTCTTACAAGAGGCATTTGAAATTATAGAAAATGAAAATGCTGACATTGTTTATGGCTGTAATATCCATATACAGGATCGTGAAAATATTGAAAAAATAGGAGAATTATCTGATAATGATATAGAATGCTTGTACGGGGAGGAAATTCAAAACCTTAAGCCCTACATGTTGGGGGAACATTTAAGGTTTAAAAATAGTTTGTATATTGGTAGAGGACCTTGGGCTAGAATTTTGAAGCGTCAGATAGCTGCTAATGTGAGCTTTGATACGGAATTAGCCATTTGTGAGGATATAGTTTGGAATTTGCAAGTTATAGATAAATGTAATAAGGTATGCTATGTAAAACGACCATGGTATATCTACAATAATTTAAATCTGGATTCTGCTGTTCGGAAATCTAATCCAAAGGCAATAGAGCAGGCGGAAAGCGGACTTTTGAAGGTAAAACATATTTTAGACTTGAAAAATGATAAACAGTACAAAGCGTTCTGCGATAGATGTCTGGAAGATATTTATAGAATATATTCTTGTACAACAAAAGAAGATGAAAAACGTATAGAAGATAAATTTTACAACGATTTTCTTTGGAGGACAATCACTGAAAGAAGATATTGGAATATGTCTGCTATGAAGCGTAAAATTAAAATCATTTTGTACAAATTGAAAATGATTCGTTTAATAAAACTTTATTGGTTGTGTAAGAACTGATTTGATATATTGAGAAATATCTGGAATATGCAAATATTTAGGAGCGAAACATATGAAACTTGAATATAAAATTAGAGCCCCTCAATTTTCAATGAAAACGAACTTGGCGTTTCTGGTATTACTCTATATAATGATTGAGACTATGGAAGTACCATATATAAGACGTTATATCTGGTTTTCGGGTACTGCATTATTCTATCTTATTGCGGCTACAATTGCACTGATTATATATGCAGGACGTGGAATAAACAAATATAAAGAGATATTTTTGTTTATTCTTTTTTTGGTAATTCTATCAGTATCAACAGTATTTAACGGTGGGAATTTGATATATTTGATACGTACGCTGGCACCTCTAATCGTAGTTGCTTCTATGTTTCTATACTGCCGCGAGGAGCAAGAGAGACGGGATGTTATTAATGTTTTAGTGTTATTTTATGTGATACTAATGGTAATTGATGTTACAACGATTTTATTATATCCGAATGGACTTTATTCTGATGGCCTGTATTCTACGTATTGGTTTCTGGGGTATAAAACGCAGAGAATGGTTTATATCTTCCCTCTGCTTATTTTCTGGGAATATAAGCAGCAGTTCAGAAAAAAAAAGCAACTAAAATCATTCATAATTTTAGTTGCCATAGTTCTTTTTGTTTTGCAAAAAACAGACAATATGTCTGCTATCCTTGGGGTGGCATTTTTCGTATTCATGAAATTTATCATTTTATTGGTGGGAAACCAAAGCAGGATTACAAGAAGTATTATTTATATACTGACAGATTTCAGACTGTTTCTCATAATATATGTTGCATTGTTTGTCATCTTCATTGTGTATCAAAATATGACATTAATTTCGAATTTCCTAGTTAATATACTTGAACGCTCAGTTACAATTTCGGGACGGACAAGGATTTGGACTAGCTGTCTTAGATATATAGAAGCAAAGCCTTTATTCGGATATGGCATTCTTACATCGGATGAGTATATAGTGATGACTGGCATGAGGGCGGGGACAAATGCGCATAATATTGTACTTACATATTTGCTTTCTGGTGGAATAATAGGCACAATAATCTTTTTCCTAATTAACTATTCTATATCAAAAAGACTGGACAAAACACCTTTTGAATTAATATTGATTGTGGGAATATATTCTATACTGATCGTGGGCATTTCATCATCGATATTGGCCCTGTCACCGGCATTTTGGGGGTTTTATTTTTTACTTTTATCAGAGAGGCAAAATAAATGATAAAAAAGATAAAAGATTTTATTTTGAGAAATCAAAATGGTTTGAATGGAAAAAGTGAGCATAAGAAAGTCAATTTGGAATGGTGGGCAGTTGAGGTTAACCTTGGAGATGCAATTTCCCCTATAATTGTGGATTGGGTACTTAATAAAAAGGGAATAAATAGAAACGGCATTATATCGAAAACAACTCACCTTATGGCGGTTGGCTCTCTTCTAGGGATGAGAAGATTTGATGCTACTGTATGGGGGTCAGGAGTTCTATCTTTGGGTATGGTTATGAGAGTAAACTCCCAGTCAAGATATAGAAAATATGATGTAAGGGCTGTAAGGGGGCCATTAACACAGCAGGTAATTAAATTTGCGGGATATAGCTGTCCTGATATTTTCGGTGATCCAGCTATATTGATGCCCGATATATATGTATCAGTGTGCAAAGAAAAAAGGTATAAGGTTTCAATAGTTTCGCATCATGAATTCAAAATACCACAGTCAATGGAAACATTGTGTAATATTATTGATATTAAAACCAAGGACTATATGGGTTTTATAGATAGCTTGAACATGTCTGAAAAAGTTGTTTCTTCCTCATTACACGGTATTATTTTAGCAGAGGCGTATGGAATACCGGCTATTTTCCTTGGAACTGGTATGGAATCACAATATATTAAATTTTATGATTGGTATTATTCCACAGGAAGATATAGTGTTAAAGTCGCTAAAACAATAGAAGAAGCCTTGGTTATGGAGCCGATGCCCCTTCCAGAATTGGAACAGATGAGAAAGAATATTTTGGCTGCTTTTCCTTATGATTTATGGGAGTGACTTAAATAGGAGCATAACAATTATGGGAAACGAGAAAAATAGTAAGCAGTTAATAAAAGGAGTCGGAATTTATGCGATAGGTACTTTTGGCACAAAGATACTTTCGTTCCTAATTGTTCCGCTATATACATATTATATTGTCACATCGGATATGGGGATTTATGATATCCTCATATCCACGATTAATTTGCTTACACCAATCATTACTATGCAGATTTCAGATGCCGCATACAGATGGATTATTAGGGCAGATGAAAAAAGCAAGGCGATTTACATATGCGCAACAATACAAGTATTACTTATAAATTGCACTCTTGCAATGCTGTTGATTTTTTTAACTAATTATTTTTATGCTATACCATATTGTACTTATTTTTGTGTTATTTTGGTTTTATCAAGAACATTTCAGACAATGCAGAAATTACTCCGAGGCTTGAAAAAACAGTGGCTATTTGCTATTTCGGGACTTATTTATACTATAGTTTTTTTGAGCCTTAATGTTTTACAACTCTGCGTTCTTAAGAGGGGGTTAGAAAGCCTTTTTCAGAGTGCGATTGCTGCGAATGTTGTGGCTATTCTTGTGATAATTATTTTTGAACCGCAATTTAGGATTAATTATATAAGCAGGCCAGACCATAAGCTTATTTATGAAATGTATAGGTACTCTGTACCATTAGTGCCCAATTATCTAAATTGGTGGGTTATCAACTCGTCAGATAGATATATTGTTTTGTTTGCTTTGGGAAGTTCTGCAAATGGAATACTTGCTATTGCCCATAAATTTCCAACAATGCTACAAGCAGTCTTGGGGTTGTTTAATCATTCATGGCAGGATCAAGCTATTGCTGATACGAATGCTGATATTGGGAAATATTATACAGAGGTATTTAGGAAGCTTTATCTGTTTGCCTTGCCCTGTCTGTTGTTCTTGATTCCGACAACAAAGGTTATCATTATACTTATCATGAGTCAAACGTACAAGAGTTCTTGTGATTTTGTGGCTTTTTATTATTTAGGAACGGTGTTTCAGAGCTTTGCATCATTCTATGGTGTTGGCTATTTGAGGAATAAGCAGACAAAAAAAGCTTTTACTACAAGTATTTATGGAGCAATTGTGAATGCTACAATGAACCTTTGTCTTGTATGGTTTATAGGATTACAAGCAGCAGCGATATCAACGTTTTTGGGATTCCTTGTTATGTGGCTTGTAAGAGAGCGACAGAACAGGGATGAGTTGCAGATTAAAGTTAACTGGCCTGAGTTTTGGGGATGCACGGTTGCGGCGATTGCTGTGAGCATGATTTCGATAGTAACTGATATGAAAATTAATATTGTTTTGATAGTTATAGGGGGGTATACCTTTATGGTTATAAACTATAAAAGTGTATTGCAGTTGGGAAGAATGATTATTGCGAAACACAGAGGAGATTCATCAGATGTTTCTGTGAAGTAGCCTGCAAAGGTTTTAGACCACGCTTTGATTCTCCCGGGAATTGGAAAAACGGTTCCTTACGGCATCTATGATATAAATTATGATGAAGCATAAAATGGCTGTATCTTGGGAAATAAGAACGAACTTACTACAAGGATAGAAAGCAGGAGAAAATAAAACTTAGGGGCAAGCTAATTGTAATAGAAGGCCTGGACGGCAGCGGCAAAGCCACCCAGGCAAGACTGTTAACAGAATATTTAACCGGTCAAAGTATCCCGGTTCGCAAGGTCTCTTTTCCCGACTATGAATCGGATTCTTCCGCGCTGGTGAAGATGTATCTTTTAGGGCAGTTTGGAGACAGGCCTGACGATGTAAATGCTTATGCCGCGTCATCATTCTATGCGGTAGACCGCTACGCCAGTTTCAAAAAGGACTGGGGGAAATTTTATGATGCGGGCGGCACGATTATCGCAGACAGATATACCACATCTAATGCGATTCATCAGTGCAGCAAGTTGGATAGAAAGAAGTGGGATTTGTACCTGGACTGGCTGTTTGATTTCGAATATAAGTTGCTTGAAATTCCGACGCCGGATATGGTTGTGTATCTGAAAGTTGCGCCGGAAATCAGCCAGGAATTGATGACAGGGAGATATTACGGTGATGAAAGCCGGAAGGATATCCATGAGAAAGATGTGGAGTATCTCAGAAGGAGCCGTGAAGCTGCCGAGTACTGTTGTGAGAAGCTTGACTGGAAAGTGATTCAATGTAATGTTGGGGAGAGCATGAGAGGCATTGATGAAATCCAGGAAGAGATAAGAACGTTATTGAAATAATTACATAAGCGATAAGGACAATTAGAATCAGTTACAGGCAGGAGGTAAATGCCATAAAAGATATCATCCCATTATTTATCAGAAAATTCATACATGACTTGGGGGTGGCACTCTTTACGGAGTCAAACTATAATTATTTGAAGAGGCTGTTTATAAGATTTTTTCGCAATTTTAATATAAGACATCTGGTTATCTGCCTGATTATCTCAGCAGTTGTATATCTGATTGTACTGATAGGGCAGAAGGAAAAAAGAAGTAAATGGTTTAGTGGCAGAGCACTGGCGGCGGCAGTATTAGCTGTTTATTATTACCTGATTATACTTTATACAATTGTATTTCGCCCTGTGTATAAAGCTCCAAGGTATCATTTGGAGCTGTTTTGGAGCTATCGGAAGGTGCTGGATGGCAGCAGCTATCTGGTATATGAGATTGTGCTGAACTATGTCTTATTATTTCCGGTGGGGCTGTTACTTCCTATAGTGAGCAGGAGAGGATTTTGGTTTACAATGGTAATTGGCCTTCTTACTTCGGTTGGAATTGAGTGTTCACAGCTGCTTTTAAGGAGAGGATTGTTTGAATTCGACGATATTATAGGGAATGTGTTTGGGGTGGTAATCGGGTATTTGGTATATAAAATCATTCGAAAGAAAGTATTTTAAGTCATGGACTAATGGCAGAGATTCTGTTATTATGGTATTATCGGCAGTATCTGCAAAGGGCAGATTCAGATGCCAGAGAAAAGGGGTAAAAGAAGGAGGAAAGCTGGGACAAGCCATGCCCGGTGAATTTGAAGAAATGAGTGTTGTGGTCAATTTGGATTTAGTGGTTCCCGCCGTTATCTCGACGGAATTTTCAAGCATGAAGTGCTTGCAGGGGTATAAAGAAAACAAAAAGTCGTACTTAAGTGCAATGACTATCAGCCTGAACCAGATTATGAATTATGCTTTGCGTATGAGGTCCTGGGATTTGGGGAGAGTGGTGGTTAATTTTGAAAGGGAGGATGTTTCCCGTTATCTGCATTCAAAACCGGACATATTTGTCCAGATTGACCCGTCGGAGATATATTCAATCAGTTTGGATTATGACGATGGAAGGGAAGAGGACGCGGTAGTAAACCTGATTAATGGGATGAAATCCAAAATTAATTATTCACCGCGTGTATTGCGGACGGTGGGCCTTTTGGAGGATTAGAATTACCGTTCAGGATTGCAGGCAGAGTAAAGGGGAGGCAAAATGACAGAGCAGACGGAAAAAGGCCAGGATACTAATCTGGGCGAATGGAATGACGTAAAGGTATTCCGGGACACGGTGCATCAATATATTGAAATTCCAAAGGCCTATGTTCATTATCTTATAGATACTTATGAAATGCAGCGGATTAAGAATGTGGCACAGTCAGGCTTGCGGTCGGTGTACAATGCCGCAACTCATGACCGCTTTTCTCATTCTATGGGGGTATATCATCTTGGGAAAAAGGCATTTCAAAGTTTGAAGAAGAATGTGGAAAATATTCTGAATAAAGAGAAATTCCAGATGAAATCTGGAGAGGAAAAACCGCTTTCAAAGGTTTTCAGACCGGGTTTTGAAATTACCGATGAACTGGAAATATGGGAGATGTTGTTCCATACCGCATGTATACTACATGACATAGGACATCCGGCCATGTCGCATACTCTTGAGTTCCTGTACGATGATATTTATACCTATACCGATATTGATGCCGGACAGAGCGGGAAGGAAACCCAGCCTATAAGGATATCCTTTGAAGAGTATAAGAGGTATCAAGAGCTCCATGAAGAATATCAGGTTACAACAGAAAATCCGGTTAAGTTTAAGGCATGTCTTCGGAAAAAGCTGTTGGATGAGGAATCGGGAGAAATTAATGGCAATCCACACGAGCGCATGAGTGCATACTATATTTTGGCGGGAGTGGAGCAGGAAAAAGGAAAAGGTGTTTGCTTTACTGAAGGCTCTCTGGCGGAAAATATAGAGAGGCTTATTAATTCATTTTGCCGACATATAGGTAAAAAAGAACCAATTAGTAAAAAGCAGGTGCTTGAGTATTTAAGATTTATTTGCCGCATGATTATAGGGGAACCGTATCGGGTGCCTGAGGACGAGGAAAGGGCGGATGAGCGTATTCTTAACAGTATAAAGAATGCGGTCATTGGACTTTTAAATGGAAAAATTGATGCGGACAGTCTTGATTATATTGCCAGAAATTCCTATTCGGCCGGATATGACACTAATAATGTTGATGTAAACCGTCTTTGCTCAGCCTATTCTGTCAGGTTCCAGAACAATCAATTTATCTCTGTGTTTGAAAAGAATGCCCTGAGTGTATTGGAGGGCTTTGTCAATGCCAGAAACTTTGAGCCCAGTTGGCTGTATAGTCATCATAAGATTGTCTATAATATTGACGTACTGTACAAATATATGTATAAGTATGCCGTAAAAATATTATACAGAAATGATTTACAGGAATGGTCGGATATTATACTGCAAAATTTTTATGGTGATGGGGAACCGTTGAATAAAGAAGGCAAAGATGAAAGCTTCTATAATAAATATATTGATAAAGAAGGTATGGATGATGCGAAGATTCATACAGAACAGCTTTCTCCCGATAGCATAAATGCGTTGGCAAATAGTTTGGCCGATATATATGTGGAGTCCGGACATTCTGTTCTTAAGGAATTGATTCAGTTAAATTCAAACAGCTCTGATGAAAGAGTAGCCATTGGCGCTTTGTGTATACAGAATGCAATTAGAGCAGAGAGTACCGTAAAGTTTAGAAGTGAAGAAGAATGGAATAAGAGCATAGAGCACTGGGTAGGAGGAAGCCGGGAACTGTTAGAACTTCGTGAAGACATATGGGATTATGTAAAAACAAAATGGGTTTTCAGCAATGCGCTTATTATGATTGCCGGTAAGAAGCTGGAGGACATTCAGGAATCCCGCCTGAAAAGGGTCATGGTTCAGGCAAGAAATTATTTGTTTAAACTGGCTGACGGAGACAAGACATTATGGGGTGAGGTTGAAAATAATAAAGAGGACTTTTTTGTTTTCCTTAATACATTGTTCCAACGTTATGTTGAATTGGCAGGTATTGAAGACTTATATTTTTCATATCTTTTATCACCCACAAGATGCTTTATGAACAATAAGTTCCTGTTCTACCGCTCGAACGATTCGGACATTGACGCTCTGTTTAAAAATCTTTATTTTACTTTGAAAATCAAAAGGGGACAGGAAGCAGGAAGATTATCAAAAACAGAAGAACAGTATTACGATTTGGCACAGGAATATTTTGAAAGAAAATATAAATCCAGCTTATGGAAGTCCTATCAGGAATACAAAATTTTTATAGATGAGGTTGCGGAAAATATTAAAATGGATGCTGACGATGTGAGCAGGTGTTTTCTGGAACTTATAAGGAGTGGAGGGAAAGAGATAGGATTTCAACCTGAAAGAAAAAGTGAGAGAAACAGCGGAGTGGAGGAGCAGAGAGTATATAAATATAATGAGGGCTTTGAAACAAAAACCACAGGAAGGAATGAATTTGAAAGCATTGCAAAATTCCAGGAGGTATTTTCCGTCCTCAGAGATACCGATTTTGTGATAAGGATACATACTATTAAATATAAGGATTTCAGCAATTCAGTTAAAATTGCATTTAAGGAAAAGGTATTTCCTCTGGGGGATGTCATTGATTTGCCGGATGTTCATGCCAGAGAGTTTCCATATATATTTTTGAACCTTTCTGATAATAATGAGACCACGAGAGGGGAAGAAAAAAGAAAATATCTGGAAAAGCTGAAAAAGAAGCTGGAAGGGTATTGTGTCGAAACGATTCAGCAAAAGTTTATAACAAAGAAGGAGGATACGGGTAACATTATGGCAAGCAGCGGTGGCAAGGTGTTTCGGGATGTGGTGCATGGGGATATAGCAATACCAAAGAAATTTATGTTTTTGATAGAAACAAAAGCATTTCAGCGTTTACGCAGAATAAAGCAGTTATCTACGGCAGATATGGTTTTTCCCAGTGCCGCACATACGAGATTTGCTCATTGCCTTGGGACTTTTTACGTAATGACGCTGATAGTGGAGCATTTTCGAAATATTTTCCAGTCGCTTCGTGTGCCCTATGAAGAAGAAGATGTGGATGCACTTCTGGCGGCAGCCTTACTCCACGATATCGGTCATGGACCGTATTCTCATAATTTCGAGCGCATGAAGGACAACAAAAAGACGCATGAAGATTGGAGCATAGAAATTATAGAAAAAGATACGGAAATGAGAGAGGCTTTGGCTACAGGCTTTCCGGATTATGAAATTGACGATTTTATAAGCAGGATAAAGTCTTATATTATAGAGGATAAGCAGAATAATAACGATAAATATTTAAATTTCCGTACGATTTTCAAATCACTTATGAGCAGCCAACTGGATGCCGACAGACTGGATTATCTGCTTCGTGATTCGTACAACACGGGAATTGGCTATGGAAAGATTGATGCATATTCCATTATCAGGGGGATGCAGATAACAGAGTATCGAAATCATTTTTATGTATGCATAACGGAAAATGCGGTTTCCTATATTGAGCAGTTTCTGTTTGGAAGATATAAAATGTACGATTCTGTATATTATAATGCTTACAAGGTGTTTTCCGAGGCGCTGGTGCTCAAAATTCTTGAATATGTGAAGATTAATCATGAGAAAGCTGGAATTTCGCTGGACGATACCATGAAGGCTTTGTTAGACAATAGTTCAGACAAAGATTTGAGTCTTGATGAATATCTCACATTAGATGATTCCTATATTAATGGCATTTTTGCCGGGTGGCAGAGAAGTACGGATTCTATTTTGGCAGGTATGTGTAAAGCGCTGCTTCAAAGAAAAGGTTATAAGCGGCTGTATATTATGAATCAGGGCGCTGATGATTTATACTATTTTAAGCAGGAATGGGAAGAAATATGTGAAAATTATTTCCCGGATATACCGATAGATATGGAATCTCTGAACAGTTTTATTTTTACTGAACGCCGTTTTACTGCTTATCAGTATATGCCAATGGACGAGATTGGCGGGAGTAAAGCAAGTCAGAAGATATGGGTTTTGACAAATGACGGCTTGCTGAAGGATTTCGCAGAGGTTTCCCCCATGTTTGCTTCAGATAATAAAAAGAAATGGGAGACCTATAAAAGTTTTGTATATTACAACAGAGATATGATGAATGTGGAGCTTGATGCCATGATAAAAACCGGGGCACAGATACCGGAAGATTTTGATAAAAAGAAGAAAATGTTTTTAAATGATGTTGAACAGTTAATCAAAAATTCCAATCTGCGGAATCACATAGAAATAGAGGAGAAGTACGAGTGCAGGCCTGCAGAGTTGGACAAAGTCAGACGGATGCTGGATTTACCCGGGGAAGAGATGAGACGGGATTATGAGATATCTCCCAAAAAAGAAATAAAGCAGGTGGATATCTATTATGATACGAAGGATATGGACATTGCCAAAAAGAAGTGTTCATTCAGATGCCGCCAAAAGTCTGATGGCAGTTATAAAATTACAATTAAGGCGCCGACGCCTAACAGTGGTTTTGATAAGGAAAGTCAGGTTGCCAGATTTGAATATGAAAAGGAGATTGGAAGCAGCAATATTGAAGAGGCATTGGAGTTTGTGCGAAATACGTTAAAAGGAGTGTTCCCGAAAATAGCGGGTGCTTTGACAGAGGATAATATTAACCAAATTTTTCAGCCGCAGCTGACGGTGAAAAATAACCGTAGTAAATATCTGATTTCTGACCCGAATGCTGACACTCAGGAGGGATTTCGGTTTACTGTTTGTCTGGATGAGGTTAAATTTATCCATGAAGAAAAGGAGCGGCAGGATTATCAGATTGAAGTGGAACTGGAATCTGACTATATTCATCGCGTTTCCATGAAATTTTTCACGGAAAAGATAGAAGAATGTCTGGAAAAGCCTGTACGTCATGAGCAATATTCCAAGTATGTCAAGGGATTGGTTGCATTCGGCTTGTACTATCCGGAAAAAGAGTGATGAAGTTGCTAAAAACGGTAATAGTTGCAATGCACAGTACGTAATTATGGGTATAACGATTAAGCGATGAAGAAGAAGGAGCACAGGAAAATGAGCGTATATATGGGACCAAAGATAATTATAAATAATGCCTTTTATGCCAAAAAAGGGGCACAGCCGTTTCTGGAAATCAGTTCATTGAGAAATTTTTGCAATATATTGTATGAGAAAATCACAGGAGTGAACAGAAGCGGTATTAGCTATAAGTATGTGCAGCTTCAGGTTACTGGTACGGATATAGAGGATTTTCTGGAGGCAGATACCCACTTTATTAAAGGAATCGGTAAAGTGGTTTGTGTGAAAGAGATTGAAGAGGAAACTGTTGAAAGGATTAATTCTGTGTATACGCCCGAAATTCAGGAAATATTAAAAGATGCAAGAGAGGAATTTGCGACATTGTCCTAGGCAAAGGAGAGAATGTGTACGAAGGAAGAACGAAAAAGTTCAGAGATACGATACATGGCTACATCGATATACCGGATATAATTGTGTCAGGTATTATTGATACGGAACAATTTCAAAGATTAAAATATATTGAACAGACAAGTATGCGTTCGCTTTATCCGGCAGCACGTCATGACAGGTTTATACATTCCCTGGGTGTTTATTGGTTGGGTAAACAGGCTTTCACCAATTTTCGTCATAATTCTCAACAGGTATTGTCAGAAAAAGAAAAGGACGAATTGACAGAGAAATGGTGGGATAAACAGGAGGTCTTATTCTCGTTGGCCTGTTTGTTGCATGACTGTGCACATGCACCTTTTTCCCATACTCTGGAAAATATGTATGTTCTGCGGAAGAAAAAGCTGAAGGCGAGAAATCCTCTGGGATTGAAGAAAGGCAATATAATTGCAGAGTTGGATTATCATCTGTTAGAAGAATGTAAAAGCGACGAAGAGTTCCTGGCTGATTTTTTGGAGGATGATAACAGTGCTTTGCAGTATAATGGAGTTGGCGCGCCCCATGAGAAGATGAGTGCTTACAGCATCATTACGAAATTTAAGGAGGCCATAAAAGAAATAGGGAAAGAATTTCTGGAAGAGAATATTACAGATAGGGATATTGTATTTATTGTACGAATGATTACCGGCTGTACATATAAAAACAGTGGGTTTATGGAATCAGTCCAAAACTGCATTATTTCAATGCTGAATTCTTCTTCCATTGATGTGGATGGACTGGATTATATTGTTCGGGACGCATACATGTCCGGGATAGATAATTACCATATAGATTATCAGCGTTTACTGAGCTCTTTTGTTATGATTCCAATAGAAGTTTTCGAAAACAAGGAAGGACAGAAGGTCGATATAGATGGTATTTGGCTTAAGGGAACAGAGCTAAGTATTAATAAGTTCAGTGCGGGCTCAATTTCGGGGAAATTAATAATTGATGGAATGGCGCAATCTGACGAGAAGAATGTGAAAGGTATAGGATGTGAAGTCCGTGTTGCCCAAGGGGCATGCTCGACAAAGTTTGATGATGAAATAAGGATTCAGGATATTCGAAGTGGAACTGTGCAGCTTACGGAATCCTGTAAATTCTATAAAAGCCAATTTTCGGGAACTGTCATACGGGGAAGGAAAATACAGACAGTGATTCATGGAGGTTTTTCAGGAAACAGGCCTCATGAATATATTTTGGGATATGATAAAAAGGCATTGAGTATTATAGATGGGGCTATTGAAGCGAGGAACCATGAATATCTCTGGGTATATACACATCCTAAAGTATTGTACAGTTCTAATTATTTACAGTGTGAGCTCTTGAGAGATTCCGCAAAATATTTATGCTGCAGTGTAAACAATAAGAAGTTTAAACGTGAAAAATTAATGTTTAAGTGTGAGGAATGTGAATATTTCAAAAAGGGAAGCAGTAAAGCTAACAACGTAGAAGATGATTTTCTATTATACATTATTGGCTATGATACCTATTTTAAAGGAGGGAAGGTAAAGTCTCTTACAAGTAGAATTTGTAAGAAAATGAAGGAGAAGGGATTTGTTTTTCGACAAACATGCGATGATGATTTAAATGCGCTGTTTAAGCGGATTTATATTGAGAATGAGGAACGAGGGAAGCTAAAGTCTGATAAAATAGATATGGAGTTCCAGGAATTTTTCTCAAGAAGGCACAAAAAGCCTTTATGGAAATCTTTTGTGGAATATGATAATTTCCTCAAAATGTGTGAGGAGAACCCGGAGGCAAAAGATGTGATTCCCCGGTTCTGTGAAGATGTGATTTCTAAGGCAGATACAAAAGGCAATAATTACGCAAATCCCAGCCAGGAACAGCAAAAAATCTTTGAGGCATACGGGCTTACAGATGTAGTAGTAATAAAATCCTCAGTCAAGACAAAGGAACTGAATGCTAATGAAACGCTCATTAGGTTTAAGGATCAGACGCTTCGGCTGCGTGATATTTTTATGAAGGAGAATCGAAAAGAGAAAATGTCAAAGGATTTTTATTATATTTTTGCAAATATGAAAAGAGCGCTTACATATAAGGAATACATAGATATGGTGAAAAAGTTAGATGTTTGAATAGCGACCACGTACATATGTTTAAGAAATAAGACTACGAAAGGCAGGAGGCAGCTCCTGTCTTTTCTATATTTTACTAATCCATGGTTTTATGTTAAGATATAAACGAGAAACATCCGGGGCGTAAGCGTATCGCAGGCTTTGGAGCAGAAAGATAAAATTGGAAAAAGGAACGGCCATACTATGTTTCAGATAAAAATAGCGGGTCTCGTAATCGGCATTGACAATAAGCACCGTTACGTCAGCAGGCTTTGTGAAAAATACAAAGTGAAGGGTGAAAAAGAAGATTTTCGCGTATCAGCTACAAAACAGGAAATTCAGAAGGAAGGGGCAGGCAGCCCGGGGTGGTTTTCACGTCCTTATTGTGAAAGCCTCTGCATCTACCGCACCATATGTTTAAAGCTGATTGAATATGACGCTTTTCTGATGCATTCAGCGGCGCTGGCATTGGATGGGGAAGCCTACATATTTGCTGCCAAAAGCGGTGTGGGAAAAACGACCCACGTCAGGCTGTGGATGCAGGAGTTTGGCGAGCGGGTACAGGTGGTTAATGGGGATAAGCCGGTTTACCGCTTTATAGACGGCAGGCTGCATGTCTGCGGTACCCCGTGGCGAGGTAAGGAAGGGCTGGGGAGCAATATTATAGTTCCTGTAAAGGCAATCTGCTTTCTGGAGCGGAGTAAGGATAATACGATTCGGCCTATGGAGGCAGGAGAGATTATCGGGCGGATTTTTCACCAGCTTTTGATGCCGAAGGAAGAAGAGGCGATGAACCGTTTTATGGATATGATTGACAGGGTGATTTCGGATGTGCCCTGTTATCTTCTGAGGTGTAATAAGGAGAGGGAAGCGGTGGAGGTGGCTTATCAGGGGGGTTGGAATATACCAGCAAGGTAATGGGTATAACTGCAAAGTTTATCTGTAACGGCCGTCCGCGGAGATTTGGCAAGTCAATACAGCTGACATGATTACCGCATATTATGGCAAAGGCTGTAATTCGGAAAGAATGTTTTCCGGACTGGTAATCAGCAGAAACGATGATTGGAGCAGGCAGGATGTCTGGTATACAAACCTAAAGCGGTAGTCAGCGTTATGTCATGGGGAGATTTTCAGAGTCATTGGTCGCGGACAGGAACATATGAGTCTTTTTCAAAATGATATGGTCAGTTTTACAGATAAGGATGATGTGCTTACACTTTTGATTCACCTTGGCTATCTGGCATATAATCAAAAAATCAGACTGCATGTATTCCCAATGAGGAAATCCGGCAGGAGTTTGCATTGGCTGTAAGGAAAAGTAAATGGAAAAAAATATGATAAGAAAAGTAAGAAGCACCAATGCATGATAGAAAAGGTAGGGTGAAAATTCAGTAAAAATATTCCTGTAATTTCAACCGATTTATTGACTATCTGAAATTGCAGGCGTATAATAAAACTGTCGAAAGAGGAGGGGAAAATGATTAAAGCAAAAAAGGGCTTTCTGTTAAGGCGGCTGGGAGAGGAGTATATGGTAGTGCCTGTGGGGGAAGCCAGTAAGAACTTTAATGGGATGATTCGTATGAACGAGACGGGAGCGTTCTACTGGAAAGAAATTGAGAACGGCATCACGGAAGATGGTCTGGTAGAGAAGATGCTGGAGCGTTTCGAGGATTTGGACGAGGAGACCGCCAGACAGGACTTAAAAGAATATCTTGCGACTATGGAAATCGCCTTGGAATTTGAAGATGGAAAATAGGACGATTGAGCAGGAGCTTGAGGAGCAGGGGCATAGTTTCTTTCAGACAGTGGGCGACAGCATGGAGCCTCTCTTACATAATCGGAAAAGTACGGTAGTGATTGAAAAAGTCTCGGGGGAGCTTCAAAAGTATGATGTGGCGCTTTACAGACGTCCAACAGGGGAATATGTATTGCACCGTGTGATAAAGGTAAGGCAGAAAGATTATCTGATTTGCGGGGATAATCGGTTTCACAGGGAAGCGGTTCCGAAAGAATGGATATTGGGGTTGATGGCTGGTTTTTATCCGGATGAAGGAGAAAAATATATTTCCTGTGGAGATAAGGAATATCAGAAATATTTGAAAACAATAAGTTGGCGGCATGGTCTTCGGTGGGTGAAAGCATTGTTGGGAAGAATGTACAGGAAATTAACAAGATAGTAGGTATGGAGCGGATAGAGGAGCTTTATATTTATTATAAATTAATATTGAGGAAAGGAGGAGATATTTATGAAATATTCAAAAGCCAGAGCGGAGGTTGTGTTGTTTGATAATAGTGACGTGATTACAACATCGCCACCGCCATGTGATAGTTTTGGTTCTTCGTGGGAGATAGGTGGTGAGAGTGGTGGCTGTAATTCTGTAAATGGTACACATCCATCTTGTCCAATTAGAAATTTTTGGAATTAGGTAAAATTTGGTATGTATATTTCTTAGTGCCATAGGGGACAGGTTTTTAATTTAGTATAAGTAACTTCTGTATATAGAAGATGTATTGTTATTGACGATGTGATATTGGCGGTATTCCTTGTGACTTGAAGGGATACCGCTATTATATTCAAATAGAAGAATTTAATAAGGATTATGGACGAAAGAAAATTTTTTGTTTTATAATTATAAACTAAGGATAATATTATGGAGCAGAGGCGGAAAGTAATTATAATTGTGTTGGTGACATTTTTGGCGAGCATTTTATTTTTTCTTTTTTGGATGGAAGAGCAGTCAGCCGGAGAAATGAAAGAACAATACGAAGCAATGGAAAAAGAATTACGCCCGTTGGATTTAGAGAGACGTAAACTTGGTCGGAAATTAGATGATTTAAATAAACAATTTGTGAAAAAATCCCAAGGGATGGCCAGTTTGGCTTTAGTATTTACAGATTTAAGTGAAATTATTTATACAGATATATTTCCACTAATGAAGGATTATGGCTTTGTTGGTGTATTGGTTTTATCTGAGGAGAGTTTCTTAGGTCAGCCAGATTGCTTAAATCAAGAGCAGTTTAAAGAGTTGATGAGTTCTGGATGGAAATGTATGCTAAAGTGGGATAAGGGAGCGGACCCCAAGGAGTGGTTGATATCAAGCGGAAAATTGGCGCGGGAGTTTGAGGTCGCTAGGCCCAAGGCAGTTTACTTTGAACAAGAGGCTTATGATAGTGAAATAGATAGTTTCCTTATAAGACAAAATTTTTCCGTGGCTGTACATCATGGAGAAGAAAACCAATCATTGATATCGTTGGAAAGTGACAATAGCTTTCGACACCTTGGTGCAATAGGGTGGAGAGATAGTAGAGTAGGTGAAGTGCTATATGATGCAGTAGCACAGAAAGGTGATTTAATATTTACAGTGGGGTCAGGTTCGGATTTAGAGAAATATAAAAATGAGGCATATGCAGATATGTTAGAGTGGATTTATACCTATTGCGAATCTGGGGAATTAATGGTAACAGACCCCATAAGCGTATTAGAGTACCGCAGAGGATTAGAAGCCAACCGAGAGAATCTAAAGAAAGAATACGAAGAAAAAGAATCAGAGCTAAAGAAGCAGATTGAAGCTCTGGATAAAGAAATAGATGAAATCACGGAAAAGTATGTAAGAAGTTAAAATGCTGCATTGATAATGAAAGAATATCATGGACAAAAAATATAATGCAAATACCCTTATCTGGCTTAGCAGAGTAATCGGGAAGAAAAAATGGTACATCCTCTATCTGGTGCTTTTACAGGCAATGCTTGGGATAAGCAGTGTGTTTTTTGCACTCTTTTTTCGTACTTTGATTGACAGGGCGGTTGCAGGCGAGGAAAGGGGATTTTTGCAGGCAGTGGCAGGTATGGCAGTCTTAATGATTAGCCAGATGCTGTTAGGCGCTTTAAATTATTTTTTATATGAATGGAGTCGTTCAGTGATGGAAAACCAGCTGAAAGAACGGCTTTTTTCCTGCTTATTGAGGAAGGATTACGCGTCGGTTATGGCAGTTCATTCCGGAGAGTGGATGAACCGGCTGACTTCTGATACAATAGTGGTGACAAGTGGGATGATAGAGATTATTCCGGGGCTTACAGAGTTGATAGTTCGGCTGGTCGGGGCGCTGATAGCCCTCTTTGTATTGGAGCCAATGTTTATCGTGGCGCTTATTCCCGGCGGAGCTTTAGTTCTTCTTCTTACTTATGGATTTCGCAAACTGCTTAAACGTATGCATAAGCAGATACAGGAATCAGACGGCGCAGTGCGGGTATTTTTTCAGGAGCGGCTTGGTAATCTGATGATTGTCAAGACTTTTGCGATGGAAAAGGAGACGTTGAAGGCCGCCGGGGAAAAGATGAGACAGCACAGGGCGGCGAGGATTCGCCGGAATCTGTTTTCTAATCTGTGCAGTACAGGTTTTGAGGCGGCAACAGGAGCCATGTACCTGTTCGGTGTGGCTTATTGCGGTTTTGGGATTTTAAACGGACAGATTTCTTACGGAACCATGATGGCGGTTATACAGTTGATTGGACAGGTTCAGTCGCCCTTTGCGAACCTGACCGGGTATTTGCCCAGATATTATGCAATGATAGCCAGCGCAGAGCGGTTGATGGAGGCGGAGGGGTATGCAGAGGATTGTAAGGAGAACGCCGTAAGTAATGAGGAGGTTTTGCGGTTTTACCGGGAAAAATTAACAGGAATAGGTTTGCGGAACGCCGGTTTTACCTATCAGCCGTTAAAGCAGGCAGAGAATGAAAAAGAAGACGCCCTCAGGCCGGTAGTATTGAAAGATGTAAATCTGGAAATTCATAAGGGAGAGTATGTGGCTTTTACAGGGCATTCCGGCTGCGGGAAAAGTACAATTTTAAAGCTGCTGATGAGCTTATATCCTTTAGATTGCGGAGAGCGATATTTGATGGAGGAACAGACAGGTGATGAAAGGGAAGAAATTCCTTTAACTGCCGAATGGAGAGGGCTGTTTGCCTATGTTCCGCAGGGCAATCAGTTGATGAGCGGAACAATCCGGGAGATTGTAGCCTTTGGAGAGCCGGAGGGCATGCGGCAGGATTCCTTGCTGATGCATGCGTTGGAGATAGCCTGTGCCGATGAATTTGTAAATACATTGGCCGATGGCCTTGATACAGTGTTGGGAGAGCGTGGAAGCGGTCTTTCAGAAGGGCAGATGCAAAGAATTGCTATAGCGAGGGCAATCTTTTCCAATCATCCGATTTTGATGTTGGATGAGTCTACAAGCGCCTTGGATGAAGTGACAGAGAAGAAATTGTTGGCAAATTTGAAGGCTATGACGGATAAGACAGTATTGATTGTTACCCACCGAGCGGAAGTGCTGAAGATTTGTGATAAGCAGATTATTATGACAGAGGATGGAATGGTTGAAGTAAAGTAAGGCAATATCACAGTGAGGAGGATAAGAGTAAATGTTTTACAGATTAAAGCGGAATTATATTATGCGCGGCTGGGAGAAAATGGCGTGGATGCTGGTACGCCGTCCCGAAAACAGCTATAAGGCTCTGAAAGCAAAGGAATTTCAGACCCTTTTGTTGTGTGACGGTGGCACAGATTTGGATACTGTCCAGATGACAGATGAGATGAGACAGGCTTTGGAGCAGTTTGAAAAGGAGGATATTATCGAAGCCTGTGAACCGGGAACTGTTTTGGAGAGGGAACAGTACTATCATTATTATGATAATCGTTTCATTCGATTAGCGTTCTGGTCTATTACAGGCCGTTGTAATTTTCAGTGTCGCCATTGTTTTATGGATGCGCCTGAGGGAAGGATGGGAGAACTTTCTCATGAGCAGGCGATTGGGCTGATTGACCAGATGGCTGAATGCGGCGTGTTGCGAGTGGATATTACTGGTGGGGAGCCTTTTGTGCGGAAGGATTTCTGGACGTTAATTGACAGGATTCAACTTCGCCGGATGACTATTGGCGAGGTGTATACAAATGGGTGGTTGCTGAATGATTCCATTTTGAACGAGTTTGAAAAGAGAAATTTAAGGCCGGAAATCAGTATCAGCTTTGACGGCGTAGGATGGCATGACTGGATGCGTGGCATAAGAGGGGCGGAAGAGGCGGCCATAAAGGCATTGAAGCTATGCGAAAAGCGCGGATTTCCAAGGAACGTAGAGATGTGTATTCATAAGGGCAATCAGGAAACTTTACCGGAAACTGTAAAGCTTCTCTCTGATATAGGTGTTCCGAGATTGAAAACCAGCAATGTATCGCAGACAAACCTGTGGGAGCATAACAGCGAAGGAAATGCTCTGGATACCCGAGAGTATACGGAAGCGATGATTCGCTACATTCCGCATTTTTTTGAGGCGGGAATGCCTATGGATATTATGTTGGGGGGAGTAATTACACTTCATAAAAATTCGAGGGATTATAGTGTTATTCCGGAGAAGCACTGCGGAACAGAGGAATGCCTGAGCAGTCATCTTTGTGGAGCAATCCGCTATGCCTGCTATATTACCCCGGAAGGACGTCTTCTTCCCTGTATGCCAATGACGGTCTGCCAGGAACAGGAGTTTTTTCCACTGGTGCAGGATATTGGCTTAAAGAAGGGGCTTAGCGACAGTTTCTATATGAATATAGTGGACAGCCGGATTAAGGATTTGCTGGCGGTTAATACGAAATGTGCCGATTGCGCACATAAGTATCAATGTGGCGGCGGCTGCCGTGCTTCTGCATTGGCGGAGACAGGAGAGCTTATGGGATGTGATATAGACCAGTGTCTGATTTGGGAAGAGGGGTATGTGGAGCGAATCAGAGCGGCGGCTGACGAGGCTATTGCGAAATATTGTATTGATAATGATAAGTGATAGCAACTCCGATTGGCATAAGGCAGAATTGCAGGTATATTACCAGCTTAACAGTGAGAGCCTCGGCTGAAATGCCGGGGTATTCCTGACGAAAAAGGTAGTTGATAATTAAAAGGAGCGCTTTATAATTATGTACCACAAAAAATCACGCCTGCAAAATTTAATCATATTAGCGCTGGACTGCGTTTGCATCAGTATCAGTCTGACACTTGCCAATTTTATCCGAAGCGGTTATTTTTTCAGCAGTGATGATGAGCGGATGGATTTTGGCATGCTGTTGGGGGCGTGTTTGGTGGTCTTTCTTGCCATGAATCTGCTTCGGAGCACGAACCGTAATATGTTCCTGCGAGGGCCTTTGCATGAACTGGTTCATATTATTAAAAATAATATGTTCATGTTTGCGGGCGCGGCGGTGATTTTGTATTTTCTGAATTTAATCGAGGCATATTCCCGTCTGGTGTTTTTCTATTTTCTATGGCTTGACTGCATTTTGATGCTGATTATCCATCAGCTTTGGAAAAGAACGCTTCCTTTCCTTTACCGGCGGTTTGGCGAGACAAGGAAGCTGCTTGCGGTAGCGGATAAAGACTATGCCCGGGAACTGCTTCGGGATTTAAAGAATATGAAGGATTTCAGTTACGAGCTTGTGGGCGTCGCATTAGTTGACGGGGATGATGTGCCGGAAGAACTGGAAGGGATTAAGGTGGTGGCCGGAGAGAAGGAGCTGATTGACTATTGCAGGGGAGCCTCTCTGGACGAGGTTATTATTGCAGTAGGAAGCGAAAGAAAAAGCGGCATTTTGCCGGTCATGGAAATTCTGGCGGAGATGGGAATTACCATTCACTATCAGATTCCGGTGCCGGAGTTATATGGTGCGCAGCAAAAGGAGCTTTCGCAGTTTGGACGTTTTTATACGGTGACTTATGCAAACCGGGTGGTGCCGGTAGGCCAGCTTTTATTGAAGCGCTTGCTGGATGTCTGTGGGGCAGTTGTGGGATGCTTCATTCTGTTGTTGCTTACCGCTGTCGCGGGTCCGCTTATCAAGCTGGAGTCTCCAGGACCTGTCTTTTTTTCGCAAAGCAGAGTAGGGCGTAACGGGCGTGTTTTTAAAATGTATAAGTTCCGTTCCATGTACGCGGAAGAACGGAAAAAGGATTTGATGAAGCAGAATGAGATGAGCGGTCTGATGTTTAAGATGGAAAACGACCCGAGGATTACGAAAATCGGACGTTTTATGCGCAAGACAAGTCTGGACGAATTTCCGCAGTTCATCAATATTTTAAAGGGAAATATGTCTCTTGTGGGGACAAGGCCGCCGACTCTGGACGAGTTTGCGCAGTACAGTCCCTATCACAAAAAAAGGCTCAGCTTCCGCCCGGGACTTACCGGCATGTGGCAGGTGGGCGGAAGAAGCAATATCACGGATTTTGAAGAAATTGTCCGGCTGGATGTAGAGTATATTGATAGCTGGTCGTTTATGCTGGATATAAAAATCCTCCTTAAAACGGTTCTGGAGGTCTTTAAGGGCAACGGGGCAAAGTAATTACTTTTTTGACCGATATTCCTCCGGAAAAATGGGTATAATAAAATGCAACATTATTTACTATAATGTTGCATTTTATTACTTTCTGCTATTATTATCGGATAAAATTTGAAATACTTTATACCTTATGCTAAAAAATTTCAATCAATTTGGCTTCATGTTTTTAAAGTTTAATTTTTTCAAAAACCTCATCCTTGTCATTCTGCTCAATTCCCAGATACCGCCTGGTTATCTGATAGGAGGAATGATTGTAGATGTTCATTAAAAGAGCCGGAGGCGTTCCCTGCTTCCATGCGTGATAACCAAAGGTTTTGCGAAGGGAATGACAGCTGATATTGGCGTCCAGCCCGGCGTAGGCGGCGGCTTCCTTAATCAGCCGAAAGGCCTGATAGCGGCTTAAATGCTGCTCTTTATGCATTCGGCTGTAAAAAATCCAGTCTTTTGCCTTTTTGAAAAAACAGTTTTGCGCCTCAAGCACTTTTCTGATTTCTTCATTAATATAGATTCTGTTTGATTTGCCTGTCTTTTGCTCCTTTAAGACTATGTGAGTTCTCCATTCTTTATTTTCAAAATCATAAATATCCCCGTAAGTAAGCGGCAGAATGTCCGATATACGCAAGGCAGAATTAAGGCCGATGATTATCAGAGTGTAATTTCTGATATTAGGTTTTGTGCATTTATAATATTCCTTAAACAATTTCAATTTTTCTGTGTTTCTGATGGGCTGTGTTGTACTCATAAAAACCTCCTTTTTGTAAGTGTCAGAATAAGTAAAAAGGAATCCCCGCGCTTTGCAGGTCATCCTTTTACAGGTAATGCAACATTATAGTAAAGAAAGTTGCATTTGGCAAAACCGGACAATAAGCATGGCAATAAATGAATGTGAGAAAGCAGGGAGGCTTCGGGATGGTAAGGCTGACAGTGAGCACAGAGGAATATCTGATGCTGAATGACAACATTAAAATTGTGTTTCTGGGGGGGACAAAGAACCATATCCGTATTCTGGTGGACGCCCCGAAGGATGTGAACATTGTCAGGAGCACTGTCCTGGAAAAAAGGCTTGCCGCTTCCGGGGAAGATGAAAAACTGCCAAAGTATTACGCGGAGCCGGAAACAGATAAAAAGTATCTGAAGAAAAAGAAGCCCCGCATCTGCATCACGCGGGGGAATCTGGAGCCCTGAAAATTTAAAAGGTAATAATCGGGAATCTTAAGCGGTTTGGAGGCAGGGCCCGTCTCCAAAAGGCTTTTGATATCCGGTTACTATAAATGTTATTAAACCAAACTACGCAAACGGATTTGCGTAATAATTCAAGGAGGAATATGTTATGTCAATGATAGTAAAACACAATCTTACAGCAATGAACTCTAACAGAATGCTTGGCGTTAATACAAAATCCCAGGCTAAGACAACAGAGAAACTGTCATCTGGTTACAAAATCAACCGTGCAGCAGACGATGCAGCTGGTCTTTCCATTTCCGAAAAAATGAGAAGGCAGATTAGAGGCCTTACACAGGCTTCCGCTAATGCTCAGGATGGTATTTCCTGCGTACAGACAGCAGAAGGTGCTTTGAACGAAGTTCATGATATGTTACAGCGTATGAATGAGCTGGCAGTTAAGGGTGAAACAGGAACTCTTTCAACTGTTGACCGTTCTTACATCCAGTCTGAAGTTCAGCAGTTAATGAAGGAAGTTGACCGTGTAGCTCAGACTACTACATTTAATGAGCAGAATCTGTTAGATGGTACCTTTACAGGTAAGGGACTTCAGGTTGGTGCAGAAGCAGGACAGCATATTGATATTTCTATCGGTTCTATGAAGATGAGTGTGCTGGCACAGAAAGCTGGTCAGGCAGGAATTAAGTATGCAACCAAGACTGATGCAGCAGCAACAATTACTATGGATGCAACAAAGGCAGCAGCGGTTGTTGCTAAATTTAATGACAATTTCAAAGGGTCTACATCAGATGCTACAGTAGCAAAGTCAACAGATTTTGCAAGCTTAAATGCGTTTGTTAAGACAGCATTACAGACTGTTTCCAAGCAGAGATCTGACCTTGGTGCTATTCAGAACCGTTTGGATCATACCATTGCTAACTTGGATAATGTTGTTGAGAATACCACAAGTGCTGAATCTGCTATCCGTGATACAGATATGGCTACTACAATGGTTAAGTATGCAAACAACAATATCCTTACACAGGCTGGTCAGGCTATGTTGGCACAGTCCAACCAGGCTAATCAGGGTGTATTGTCTTTACTTGGATAATAGAGAGTTTAATTGTGAAATAAGACAACTACCAAAGGGATTGGCGAAAGCCAATCCCTTTTATTTACATGCAGGGGCATATAAGGAAATTTGTTGCTAAAATAACATGTGTCTTGCACGCGGGTAGGGAGAAAAACTTTCCTCTGCTTGATTGTAAATTTGATGAGGGAAAGATATAAGTTCCAAGCAAATCGGAGTGAAAGGACAGAAGATTTTCTGTAAATTGGAATGCACCATTTTCTGGGAATAAGCAGGATGAAACGGCAAACAGAATAAATAGCTGTCTGCCGTTTAGATGGTATACAAATCTATAATATGCCTAGAGCCTCCAATTCTTTTAAAGCAGGGGAATAATCTTGGCAGAGTTTGAAATATTTAATAGCCATTTCCGATTCATCGGCCAGCAACAGAATTTTTCCGATTTGATAATAGGATAAAAAACTTGTCACACCATATGTTCGGCAGGAATCAAAGGTAAGTGCTTTTTGGAATTCGTCCAGAGCTTCTTCGTACAAATTGTTTTCAAGATATATCATTCCCATTGTATAGACAAAATCTGCGGAGGAGCTAAACGAATCATAAACATTCCTCAATGATAAAGCCTTCTCCTTTTGGCCAAGCTCAAGAAGAGTACATCCATAGTCAATAATCATTACATTTACATAAACAAGTTGTGGGTCAAGGTCAAAACTCAGGGCCTTTTCATAAAAGAGACAGGTTTTCAGGGAATCTCCCAGGGAGATGTATGTTTTTCCAATCTGGAAATAAATATAGGGGTTATTAGGTTCATCAAGCATTTGTTTAAATAGTAGTTGTAAATTCCGTTTTGCTTTTTCAATTTTTTCGTTCTGCCCAAGAAAATATCCGGTGTGGCCAATTGTGGTGTTAAGAAGTAAAGTTTCAAAAGCATTTTTATGTTTTGGTCTTAATTGTTCATGAATAATTCCTTCATAATGAAAATATTTTTTTGAAAATAAACGCTCAGTAGTGTCCGTGTATAGCTGGGGAGCATCGGGGGTATTTGTTATGTTTTGTCTTCTTACTGAACCTACATCATGTGGATAATGCTTTTGAAAATATTTTATTTCTTCTATATCAATGGATTCAATCCATTCATCGCAGTCTATCATTAGAATCCAATTATTGGATGCCATTTGCAGGGAATAATTTCTCGCTGCACTAAAGTCATCTATCCAGGTAAAGTTGAAAATGCAATCAGTGTATTTAGCTGCAATTTCTTTGGTTTGGTCAGTAGAGCCAGTATCCACTATGATGATTTCAAAGCCATAGGGGGCAAGGGAGGATAAACAGCGATCAATGTTTTTTTGTTCATTTTTTGCAATAATGCATACAGAAATAGGTAGTTTAGACATAATGCTCTCCTTAAGTTATTTGGATAATTCGGTAAGCCTGTCAAGAGCAGGTTTAAAGTCTCCGCATTTTTTGTAAAGAGATATGGCAGCGTCAATATCTCCTAGAACTTCATTAATGCAGCCCATATTAAATGTGGGGATAAAGGTGTTAGCGCCTATTACATGGACTGTGTCAATGGTTGTAGCATTTAAAAATTCTTTCATTGCTTGTATAACAAGACCGTTCCGTAAATAAATCAGTCCCATAAGGCAAACGAAGTCAGCTGAAGAACAGAAATCATTATAAATATTCTGAAACTGCAGTGCTTCTTCGTAACGTTCCAGGTGCAGAAGCGCATAACCGTAACCAATCACCATCATTTGGACGTACTCAGCATGTGGGTCAACATCATATTCCAACCCTTTGCCATAGTAGTAGCAGGCCTTTTCGTCATCATGTAGCATATTAAATGATTGCCCTAATTGAAAATAAAGGTAAGGGTCGTCAGGGGTTTCTTCCAGCTGTTTTAAAAGAAGTGTATTATTTCTGTCAACCTTTTCAGCCATTTCTTGGGCAGAACCATTATATCCATAATGGTCAACTTTAAGAGGTAATTCTACTCTTGTATATTGATGTCCATCTATAGCTCTGACTTGTTCGTGGATAGTTGATTCATAGTGATAAAATTTTCGGTTAAAAAAGCGTTCGAGCTGAAAAGTATAAATACTGTCGGTTCCATTCATTTGATAATGGTTTAAACAAGTTAGAGTACCTACGTAATAAGGGAAGTGTGAAATGATTTGTGTAAACCCATTTATGTCCAGTTCTATAATATATTCATCACAATCAAGCATTAAAATCCAGTCATGGGAAGCGCAGTTTATGGAAAAGTTCCTGGCGGCGCTGAAATCATTTATCCATTCAAAATGAAATATTTTGTCGGTATATTTTTGGGCGATAGAAATCGTTTTGTCAGTAGATCCAGTGTCCGTAACTACGATTTCATGGGGATAATCACCCATATATTTTTTTATGGAGGAGAGGAAACGCTCCATGTGTTTTTCTTCATTTTTAGCTATAACACAGATGGAGATTGGAGTCATGGATTTATCCTTTCAGTTTTGAGGTATTTTAATCAGTTTTGAAGTTTCTTGTATGGCTCTTGGTTTCCCAAAAGAAGCAATATATATGGCAGGCCATATGAAGGAAGTAAAGCCTTGCTTTCAAGGGGAGCCCTAGTACTACGTACTTAAATTTCCTGTGCAAATATTCTGGTCTATTTTCTTGATAGCACATGCCAAAAATCTTCAGCGTAGCCCACTACGCCTACGTTTTTTGACATGCACTCTCAAAAAAATATCCTCAGAAATTTACACAGAAATTTTGAGTACGTAGTACTAGTCGATGCCATCAAATAAATCATCCAGCGTAATATTGATATTCTGGAAGTGGATTATCTTTAGTTCCTTTTTATTTTTTTCTGTGACAATATTATAAAGATAATATTTAGGCTGCAGTTGGTCATAATCCAGGACGTAAATTTCCACTTGTTTTTTTCGCCAGTCAACAATCCAGTATTCGTCAATTTCCTGTGAAAGATACAGCTCTTTTTTTTCACCGCGGTCATATTTTTCTGTAGAGGGAGATAAGACTTCCATTACAAAGCGCGGATTATTAAAAAAGGAATTTCCCCTTCTGTGCCTGAAACGGCAGTTGATGGAGGCATCCGGGATGACTGTTTTTTCTTCTTCATTTACCAGCCATTTATACTGCACATTATCCCCGAATATTTTGCACAGGCTGTCCTGCATCTGGCTTCCTACTTTAATTACAAAGTTCGTAATAACAATGGAATGCTCTACATAAGCGCCTGCCATATCAGTTATTTGTATATTCAGCGCTCCCAAAAAATCACCTGCCTTCCTAATCTAAATCTATTATACCTGAAACCGGCTTAAGCGTCAAATTTTGAAGCGGGCTAAGTTTATTGATTGCCTTCCAGCATATGCAAAAGCTTTTGGCATACTGCCGTGCTTTTGTTCAGCTCAGCGGCGAGATTTTTTTTATCACAGGTAAGGGAATAAAGGGTATCGCCTACCAGTGGATTGTTTATACAGTTATATATAAATTCCTCCATCAATTCGGTATAAAAAGGAGTGAGCCGTGCATAGTCCCACCAGAGCTGCTCAATATCATAGTGGAAATATTCACCCTCCCATGGTTTCATTCCGGCAAAGTGGACAATTGTAGTTTCTTTTTTCACATCTTCATAATGAATGCCGCTGTCATAGGCCATTTTGGAGAAGAGGTCGAATTGATATTCGTCAAGAAATTTAATCTGTTTCCAATGCATATAGTTTAATAAGTCCTGGTCGGGTGCAAGCATTTGGTAATTTAGGCGATGGGATAACTCCATATAGTCTTTAAAGGAGTATTTTCCACGTAGCTTTTCAATGTTCCAAAGCATCATGCCGGCATTAAAGTAAGTAAAGCCTTGGACAATATAATCCCTTTTTGGTGTTGTTAATAATGTCAGGCATAAGTCAGTCTTCTTTTCATTTGGCGCCAGCCCGGACAGGCTGCTAAATATGTATTTGATTTTGTTGTTTGCTATATGGTTAATACTATAATTTGTTACAGATATGATATCGGATTATAAATAAGGTGTAAAGTAAGATTAGAGATTGGAACCATTTCAATCACATTGTGTTACTTTTCGCTGCCAGATAACAGTGGAAGGATATGTCTGGCTATGATATATTATAAAAAAGCACATGGAAAATATTTATGATGATAACCATAAGCAAGAACAAAAAGATTGCATTTAAAGTTGGGAGGCGGCAAAATGCCAAGTACGAAAAAGCTATTGATTTACAGATGGGGTTCCCTGAATGAGCCTATGTTGTGTGAAGCGGTAAGGCAGCTTCAAAAGGAATACGTTGCATTTTCAGGGGAAATGAACAACTATCATGGGGATGCTGCTTTTGCAGGCAGGTTTATGGAGACGCTTCATGGAAATGAAGTGGGGGCGGTGATCAGTTATGATTATTTCCCCCCTGATTTCCATGATTTGTGAGATCAACAAGATTCCCTACCTGTCATGGATCTATGACTGTCCCCAGAGCGTGCGCAGATCGCCTTGCATGGATACCAAAAGGCAGTGAAGGGATTTGGGCTGAAAAAAGAGTGGAAGGTATGCTTGCATGTGTAGGGATATAGAAGCGGAGATCATGGGGCAGGCGGTCTGGGGTATGAGAGAAGCGTTGGGAAGAGAAAGGGAGGGAATGTGAAAGGAACTATGATACTTAACAAATAGAACAATATGTCGTTTGAGGTGTCCTGTGAAAAGGATACAATACAGATAATCTATGAGAAATGTACAATCTGCAGGCGAATTGTAGATAAATATATTTTTATACTGTTCATCTTTATTAAAAAAGTATTAGATTTGATAAATATTTTGGTAATAATTGACAGGATAATTTGGATTTGCTAGAATGATTGCGAATTGTAAAATATTGTATTCTTTGATATGCTACAGTAAGGAGGGAGACTAAGAATATGAGCGAAAGGGAAATATTAGAATTAGAAAAGAGATATGCGCCTAAGAGGAAAGAAAATTCCTTTTATCGGGATATGTCGGAAATGAAAAGGACATCAGGCAGCCCAAATATTGCAGGAAGTTTTTCAAGGTATACATATTATTTTGATAAGGCTTCTCAAAAAATGATGTGCAAAGAACTGAAGTAAAAAGCGAGGGCTGAAATGTTAGGTTATAAGATCGAATTATATAAGAATATTATTTCTGACGATGGATCTGATGAAAGCGAAAATAGAGATTTAAATGAGAATGCCTACATCACTTTTGGAGATTACGATAGAATGGCAGTTTCCAAAACCACGGCATTTTCCAGAATGAGAGATATGTCCAGGCTGTCCAGGACATGGATTGGGGACAGGCAGACGATTTTATTATATGAATTGTCGGAAGACAATGAAGTTGTATATGAGGATTCTGAGGGAGCGCAGGGGTTTTA
>OFFX01000202.1_pt1 | contig 51175 bp, 55 predicted proteins | sample 1521511 | NCBI WGS metagenome assembly OFFX01 (sample SAMEA3504125, study PRJEB24116) | mouse gut metagenome | biome: mouse gut; feature: mouse-associated habitat; material: faeces | place: Denmark | collected 2011
AGGCAAAAAGGAAGCTGCCGCTTCACGATTATTCAATCGTTAAAGCGACAGTTCCTGGGCTGAACTGTTACGAATTATTCAACGACTTTTTGATAAAACGATGTTCTCCCCGCTTTCTTTTGCTAATATATAAATGTTGCCGGCATCACAAGTAACCGACATTGCGGGCGTATCACTAATCAATTTTTTGTTGTTCCCATCCTTGTTGCAGGAATATACACGATTTCCGTCTGTTCTGGATACATAATAAATCGACTGTTCATCCATGCAGAAATCATATGCAACTACTTTTTCATAAGTAAAAGTTTCGCCGCTTAGAACATGATACCTTGTTAAAACCGATTGCTCGTTTTTGTAAAAAATGTTTTCTCCATCGAATGAGATATTTCCACTTGTAGGGATGTCAAGTTTTGTAATGCCTTTCGTGAGACGGTTTACTTCTGTTATGCCATCATTGCCAATGAAAAATATGCTGTCATTATTTATGAAAAAATCGTGATGGAACTCTAAAAACTTCCATTTATCACCCGTCTCATAATCAATGCCAAAGAGGGAACGACCAGAATTTGTAATCTGTTCAAAAACGATTTTTTCCTCAAAGGTATCTAAATTAAGTTCTATCACCGACACCTTTGTTATACTGCTGTTATAGTTCCCGACACGGTTCACATAGCTTTCCGTAACCGATGTCGTATAATATAGATATGGTGAACATACACAAATCGCACATACCTTTTCTTCATCAGAAAACGCCCCAAACATAGGTGAGCGTACTAAATGAAGCATTTCTCCCGTGGAAGCATTTTTAAGATAATAATCAAAAGTTTCTGCGTCCTGTGTTATTTCATAGCCCATACAATCATATTCCGCTGATGAATTATAAATTAAATTCCAGCTTTTCCCGTTATCTGAACATCCTGTCATTATCAATACGAAACTAAGTATGATAGCAAGAGTCGGTACAGTTCGCATTTTCCTTGTTTTCATTTGCCATTTGTTAGAATTGCTCCGTAAAATCCAAGCGGCAGCCAAAATACATAAGAATACGGATACTGAAAACAAAATCAGCAGTGTAATCGTATGAATCTCTGCAAAAACAATTTTCTCATCACCTGTAAAAGCATCACTTGAAACAATATCTCCTGCAAAAAAGTCTGTTCCAAGCAGAAATGGCAAAGGCAACGGCAGACGGTAAATCATTGTTTTGGATAGACCTACATAGGGAATCATGACTGATACTGCACCTGCAAGCAGGGTCACCGCATACTTTTTCGCCAAAACAGAAATAAACATAAGAAGTATTGTTAAAAACACGCTGCCAAAAAGACGGAGCAATCCTATATATACATATCCCTCGAATAAAGTTATGCTTTTGTTGCTGCCTGCAAAGTAACTAAGGCTTTGGATGGGATAATTCCCATTCGGCAGTCCATATTTGAGGCTGTAAAATCCGTATTCAATGAGCGATATGCTTACGCACATCAAGAGGACGCCCGAAATAACAATGAACAGCTTATGCAAAGAGCTTTTTCGCCCCTCTTTTGAGGTCAAAATCAAAGCATCCATCTGGCAGCTATACTCGGAACAGAATACGGGCGTAACAATCAGCAAAATGCCAAGGAACAGGACAAAATTAAGCGTACCTCCGCCAAGAAGCCCCGTCCATCCGTTCGTTTGAAGAAAATAGCGGTTTTTGGCATTTTCGCAGATGTAGAGATATTGCTGATAAACGACCTCAAATCCGTTCTGATGTTCCAGAACCTTTCCAATTGCCTGGCTCTCCTTCTTATATTCGTTTTCACTGATTTTGCCATCATAGTAGCTTTCCAAAAGATAATTTTGTTTCTCCTTGGCGTCCGCAATTCTCTCTGCTTCCTGTTCCAGATAAAGAGAAGATTCATCGGTACAGTATCCATTTACCTTATCAAGATACCATTCATATTCACTTTTGTACTGTTCCATTGCACTATTATAAGGATTGTCTGATGCAACGAGCCAAATGGTGCCAAGTAATAGAACAAGGACGATATAGCAAAGCCCCTTTTGGTGGAGCATTATCTTTTTTATTTCGTACATGAATCCAGACATTTTATCCTCCTCTCCCGGTAATGACAATTCTTCTTAGAAAGTATAACCATTACCGTTATTACAGCCATTCCCACTATTACGGCAAAAATAACAGCTGCCAAAAAGCTTTGTATTGGATAGCCCGCAAAACCGATAAATTCCGTCTTGCCGAACAGAATACGGTTCGTGAGCAGCGAGTATGGGTTTATTATCTTTAGCCAAATATTGCTTGAGTAACTCTGTGATGCGCCTGTAATAATCAAACATAAGGCTACTCCAAAGTCAGCGACAAATGGGATAAGAGCATTATGCCAAAACATGGAAATCAATAGGAATACCATACTCATAGTCCATATGCCGATTGCTTTTGTAATTGCGGATAGAATTACATATTGCCACAAATTGCAGTTTACCGCAGCCGCACTGAAATTGCTGATGGCATACAAAGGAAGATTATATCCCTCCATTGTTCCAAATGAAAAGGAAAAGCCAAGATAATCCAGCACGGAAAACCATATTATAACACTTATTACAAATAAAGTAACTGCAACAATTTTAGCTAATACTGTTTTTTTTCCGCCATTAGGGTTCGTCAGTAACAGCATATCCATCTGCGTTTCCTTTTCATAGACGAAAGCGCTGATAATTCCGTATAAACAAAGAAACAAAACCAATATATTTGAAAAGTCATAGTTCAAATAATAGTTATACATTTCCTGATAGGCAAAAGCTGGTATATTCCGTCCAGAATAAAGATTGTAAATTACACTGTTTTTACGCACTTCGTAAGTCTGTCCTTGTTCCTTGTAAAATGCAGCATTTTCTTTTGCCTTCTTTGCCACTTCCGATGCATAAGTCCGATAATTATAGAAATATTCCATAGGCTGTACATAGTATTTTTCTAAGATGTTTTCGTCACTATATATATTTCCCGTCATCGTATTCGGGTCATCTGTGTCTGTGCTTGCCGTCATATCAGCCGTAGCATCTACTAACGGCTGATATAGGTCAAGAAGATTATTGATTTTATCGGTAGTTATCTCTCCACGATATTTTTCATAGAGCTGCCAATACACGCTGTTCCAACTGCGGCTGTCATTCCCGTCTGCCAAGTAGGAATAGGAATGAAATTCATTATTTATTTTGAACAGGTTTATTACGCTGAACAGAATAAGTACAACAAGTATTGACCGCTTGCAAAACAATTTGTAAAATTCATATCTGATTAAGCGTGTCATTTTTTCTCTCCAATGTCTTTCGACTCTCGCGGCATTCGTCAAATGCTCGTGCGAGCACGGCGCTTGACTCATTGCCCGCGGAAATAATATAAAAATACATCTTCCAAGTTAGGGGAAGCTTTTCCTGCGTTTGTTGCGGGCGAGCTATCGCTTACAATCCTTACTGAAAAATTTTCGCCCTGCTGCTTCATATTACTGACATAATATTTGTTGCTAAGGCAGGCAGCCTCTTTGGCGTTTGTTGTCACTTCCCACACTTTACCATAGATACTCTGTTCTAATACATCAGTAGTTCCTTGCGTAATCAAAGCGCCTTCTTTGAGAATAATAATCTCTTTTGCAATACACTCGACATCAGAAACGATATGGGTAGCCAGCAAAATCGTCCGTCCCTGTGCAAACTGTGAAATCAAATTGCGAAAGCGGATGCGTTCACTTGGGTCAAGTCCTGCTGTAGGCTCGTCTAAAATAAGGATTTTAGGGTCGCCTAACATTGCCTGGACAATGCCGACTCTCTGCCGCATACCACCAGAAAGAGCGCCAATCTTTTTATCTTTCGCATCGAAAAGATTGACAATGCCCAGAAGCTCCAAAGCCCGTTCTTTTCCTTGTTCCGCAGGGATTCCTTTTAATGCACACATATATAACAGGAAATCCATTACCGTAAAATCCCGATAGAAGATAGGGTATTGCGGCATATATCCGATTTTTGATAAAAAGTCTTTGCCCATTTTTTTTGCATCTTGACCGTCTATCAAAACAGTTCCATTATCGCTGCCCAAAATGCCGACAAATATATTTATCAGCGTTGTTTTTCCTGCGCCGTTAGCCCCTAAAAGTCCATAGACACCCTCCGAGAGTTCCGTGGTAAAATTCTTTAAGGCATATTTACCTTTATACTGTTTTGAAATATTCTGAAATGATACTTTCATAGATCATTACCCCTTAAAGCCAAATGTTGTGATCAAGGTGCTTACCTCGCCAATACCTCGCCCAAGCACAACGATACAGGCGCCGGATTCATCCAAAATTAAAACCTGCGGGACACGCTGGAAATAAGTACTGTTGTTATCCTTGACTGTTTCAGTATGGATCACATTTCCCGATGCTGTATCATAAATATTTATTGTTACGCTGGCTTCTCCCAAAATGGAAGTAGCAACATATTTACCTTGCTCAGAGCAGAAAACCCCGTCCTTTCCTTCGCTGCTGCCTGAGAATGTAATCTTTTTTTCTGTATTAGATGCAGTATCAAGCATTAGCAGCGTTCCATTATTTTTGTTAAAGCTCTGGGGCATGACAAGTAAATTCCCTCCCTTCTGCACTTCTTCAACATCCACTTCATAATCGGCTTTTTGGGTGATACTAAGACTTGCATTGTCTGTGGATACTGTTCCATAAACAGAGACTCCATCCCCGCCATTAGAGCTTATTCCCATGCCTACATAAGTTAAAGTTTTATCTCCCGTAAATGCAAGACTATCCATCGTTACAATCTCCATATTATTTGCCCTGCCATTTTCGGAATAGTTCAGAATGGCATGTACCTTTTGGGAAGAAGTATCATAGAGATAAAGTCCTTGTAATCCGCCGAAAGCGATTTGTTTTCCGTCCTGTGAAATGGCGACACTCGCCATTTGGAGGACAGAATCATCATTTACCAGCCCACGAAAGGAAATTGTATTCTCAACAACAAAATCCTTATTTAATAGGTATCCTTTTATTCCATTACTGCTTTGTGCCGTTGCAAATGAACTCGCGCTGCCGCTGCCATTTTCTTCACCGACAATGAAATACCCGTCCGAATAAGACTGCACACATAACTCATTCAAAAAAATATCCGCACTTGCTATAGTCTCGCTTTTCCCAGTATCATAAAGATAGAGCTTATCTGCTGCAACAATAATCCGATTGCCATCAGCGTAATAACAGCCGCTGACCTTTCCAGAGAAAGCCGAGCCATTCACTGTGCCAACATCCATAGTATTTTTATCTGTATCACGATTCTGTGGGTTGGACTTATTATTGTCGCTGCTTTCGCTTCCTGTTTTTTCCGATGTGTTATCTTCTTCGGATTGTGACGCATCTATGGAGATTCCGTTTTCAGAACGATTCACATTTTCCTGACTGTTACCACAAGCTGACAGATTAAGAGCAAAAGCAAGTATAAGCATAATACACATAAATTTCGTTTTCATTTTTCAGCCCTCCTTATTGAGATAAAATAGTTTCATTTTTACTTTCAGTTATTTGAGTATCAGATTTTTCATTTTCCCCACCATTTGCATTAAGATTACCGCTTCCTTTTTGGGGCGTTGCAGAGCTGTCAAATATTTCAATAGTTACGGATTGCTGACCGTTATCTTTAGAAATTTGAGAACTGTTATCTGCATTATTCTCGAATGGAATTGCGTTATTGCCTTTTTTATCCGTATCTGATTCCGTGCTGCTTTTTTCCTTAGCGCCATCCTGTGGTTTAGCGGCATCTTTATCATTATCGTTTGGCTCTGTGGGTCCGGTATCTTCGCCGGCATTCTCTGGCTTTGTAATATTATTGTCGATATTATCAGCACGAATACTGTTATTGGGTTGTGTCGTTATTATATCATTTTGGGATTTCTCTGTATTATCATCTTGACCGCCGCTACATGCTGACAGGGCAAAGGTCAAAACGAGCATAAACAACATACATATCAATTTTGTTTTCATTTTTCAGCCCTCCTTATAAAGCAAAATTGAGCCTGTCTTATTTGTAGAACAATCATTGCTTGCAGCAACAGCTACCGCATAGAAAGTATTGAAGTCGTCTAATTTAGAAGTGTCTATGACGGCTTCCATTATCCACACATTTCCTTTGCTCAATGTTGCATCGTATGAAATCACTTTATCAAACGATATGGGCTTATGATTTAAGAAGAATGATATGCCATACCTTGTACCCGGCGTTCCGCAAATCGTGTAACGCACTGTAAGTGTATCTTTATTGGTAAGATTGATATTGTCATACACTAATTCGCCATCATAGGAAATAGTCGAATAAACGCCGCTATCCAATGTATCCATAGTAATTTCATCCCAACCGTTTTTCACAAGCTCATTCTCAATAAAAGAGGAAGTGACTTTTTCCTCTGAAATGCTGACATCACGAAAAGCAGTTATACTTTCTCCATTAATGCTGTCATTTTCCGGAGCATCCTCATTAAAATGCAGTTTCAGCACCCTTTCAAAACTCTGATGATACCAGCCATAGCTTGAGGTTTCTTTCATATCAGGCTGGAAATCGGGCCTGGTAACGCTCACGACCGTCATATTCAGGGTATCGCCTTTTTTCCCTGTGTCCGGTGTGAACACAAAGGAAAATTTCTCTTCGTGCTTTTCTGATGTCCGGAAGCAGTGGAGATACTCATATTCCGCTCCTGTGTCGTTCACCTTGTAGGCTTGCGGCTTTCCGTCCAAAAAAAGCAGGAAGCCAATGCTGTCCAATTTCCCCTCTGATGAAAACTGATAGTCCAGGACAAATTCTCCACCATTATACTCATAAGGCAAAACACTCTGGTCATCCGCTCTGGCGGGACTGGCTTCCCCATGGCTGAGAAACCCTAAATCTCCGTCCTCCTGCGCCCCGGCGAATGGGTCTTCTTCTACATTTTGCGGCGGGGCATTCTCGTCCGCAATGTTATAGTTTCCGCAGGCCGCCACAGCAAAGGACAAAACAAAAATCATAGCTAATGATAAGAATCGCTTTCGCATCGTCTATCCTCCTACTTGTTTTAGATTCGACTTTCATTATAAAAACCAAAAGTCAAAATGTGGTCAAGGAATAGAAAAAAGTTTATGGAGAAACAGCTTAGTTCTTTACATAAAGAGAGCCAACAAACTGTAATTTCTCACAAGTCTGTTGGCTCTGCATCTGTATGTCTGGCTCTTTGATGAGGTATTTGTTCTTTTCAAGCGGCGATACGGGCAAAATCAACGCTTCGTTAATATTTTATCAATCAGGCCAAAATCCATTGCTTCTTTTGCTGTCATATAATTATCACGTTCGGTTGCAATAGCAACTTCATCAATACTTTTTCCTGTATTTTCTGATAAAATGGTATTTAATCGTTTTTTACTTTTTTGTATATGGCCAGATGTAATTTTTATATCGGTTGCCTGTCCCTGAATTCCATTTCCATGAATGGCAGGTTGATGTATCATAATTTCTGCATTAGGCAAAGCAAGACGTTTTCCCTTTGTACCTCCTGCCAATAAAAAGGCTCCAAAACTTGCGGCAAGACCTATACATATTGTTGATACATCACATTTGACATATTGCATTGTGTCATAAATAGCAAACCCCGCCGAAACGGAACCGCCTGGGCTGTTAATATATAACTGAATGTCGTTTTCCGGGTCTTGTGATTCTAAAAATAGCATCTGTGCAATAATCAAGCTTGCTGAGACATCACTTACTTCTTCTCCTAAAAAAATAATTCTGTCGGACAATAATCTCGAAAAGATATCATAGCTGCGTTCTCCCCGGCTTGTCTGTTCAATAACATATGGAATTGTACTCATGCTACTAATCTGCCTCCTGCTAAATAGCACATAAATGAGCATCCTTTAAGCGAACTCATCATGCATATCTTCGATTGTTTCGGATAGAACACGCCATTTTTCCGATAAATGTTTGGCGTACATTCATATAATTGTTTAAAAGCCAATGTGAAAGCCTGCTGTGAATCATAATGTGCTTCATAAGCAATTTCAACAATGGGTTGCTCTGTTTCCACAAGTTTTTGAGCTGCCAAAGTCAATCTGCGTCCTTGTATATATTTATAAACCGTACATTTTGTTTCTTCCGTAAATATTCTGGCTATATAAAATTTTGAATAATTCAATGCATTTGCTATTTTATCAAGGGGCAAATCCTCATTAATGTGTGTTTCTATATAGTCTACTATCTTTTCTACAATCGTACTATTGTTCATATATGATGCTCCTTTCCTTATCTAATATAGCATAACTTTCTAAAATTATCTTAATAGAAATTGCCCTGATTTGAAACCGGAATAGCGGCAGAATATCACTCATTTGTTGCCACCTTTGCCATCAAATGCCGACAAAGGCGGGGTCGGGGTGGCAGTATGCCCTTCTTCGGAACACCTCAAGGCGGCACGGAGACCATTAACATTCAACTTTGTTGATGTTATCTGAAAAACTTTTACTGAGCAATATCGGAGTCCGCATTTTCCATAATACCAAAAAGTTACAAAATAATTTTTTGCATCGCTTGAAATTCTGTTTCAAGTGATTTAATAGCTTCTGCGTTATATTTTGAATAACAAAACATTTTATCTGCCGTAAGCCTTTAGCAACCGCTCAAGTCTTTTCCAACAGACGTTACTGATCCGAGACTAACCTTCTATAAATAAACTGTAGTATCTCTTTTGTTAAAATATTTCGTTTATCCGGCGGCACTTAATAACATTATTATTATTGTAATAATAACTATGGTAATTAAAATTATTTTAATAATATTCCACATGTGCCGGTTTCTTAGTGTTCTTTCTGAGAGCTGAAAATTTATTCGTGATAGCTGTTCTGCGATTTCATTTTTATCACTCACATATTCTTTCGCCTCCATGTCTTTTCCCAAAAGTATACTTACAGGTGTTTCCAATATTTCGGATAAGCTTATTAAAAGATCAGCGTCTGGTACAGATAAGCCTTTTTCCCATTTGGATATTGTTTGACGGACAACATTCAATTTTACAGCAAGTTCTTCTTGAGAGAGTCCTTTTTCCTTACGGATCTTTTTAATATTTTCATTAAACATGATATGCTTGCCTCCTTCTGTTCCAATTATAAAATAATTATAACCGTTGCAGCAAGCAACACAAGTTTACATTTCAGTTTTTTTAATACCCTGGCAAATAAAACAGCATTGCTTTTTCAAAACATCCACTTAGCTCCCACCCCTCCCACATCCAATGACTGAACCAAAATGCATAAGAACTGTGTGGTCCGCGGTCTTTGCGGCAGCGGCCTGTAAGCGAGGCATTCCAGCAAAGGGCGGTTTTCTCTCCATATAACGCCGCACGCCGTCCGTATGTTTCGCTCTACTGCCTTCCAGTTTGTACCATACTGCTTCGCCACCTCCGGGTAAAGACATTTTGTCACCAGCAGAAGTCTGTCCGGCTGCTCCCGGCACAGTGCAATCGCGCTGGCCATATGAAAGAAACCGGTGTAATTCGCAGTCACACCCAGGCTGTACAGGAGATCGTATATCTCAGAAAATTCGTTTTGCATCTATATGAACCTCCATCCCTGCCCTGATTCTGGCCCTGCGGATCAGATGAAAAACCTCCGCCTCAGACATAGACATTGCACCCAGTTCCACCAAAGATATTCCAAATGCATCTGCAATGCTAAACAGCTTGTCCGTTGTAACATTCGCACATCGATGCTCAATATCCCGCAGACGGGCAATACTCACGTTTGACATTTGTGCCAGCTCCTTCTGTGTCAGTCTTTCCGTTTTTCGAAGCTGAACAATGTTCTCGCATATTTGAAGCGGCCCGTTGATACAATGCTGAAAGCGGAATGATCCGCGGATTTTTGAATGAATCTCTCTGTCCGTCATTGAAAAAATCCCCAAGATCCGGGAATCGACCTGGAGCGCTCTTGCTAAGGATATGAGTGTATCTATGGTTGTATTTTGGCATCCATACTCAATGTCCTGCAGACGGCTGACGCTGATGTTTGAGCGAAATGCTACTTGTTCCTGGGTCAATCCCTGGGCTTTACGCAGCCGTACAATATTTCTTCCAATTTCATCCAAATGCGGCATAATCATCCCTCCCTATTTTAGCATAGGAAAGAATTTCCAGCAGGTCTACCCGATATATTAGCGATTTGGAATCTCACTGAAAAAATAGAGTATAGCCTTTTGTACACAGAACTACAGATTTTTCCACACAACTGCTATCATTGTGAAATAACATGCCAGCCCGCCCACGATATTGGTAACAGGCTCGGCGGCCAGAACGCCGTAGATGCCAAGCCCCCACAGATGCGGAAGGAGCAGGATCAGGGGAACGCCCAGAATCGCTTTCCGAAACAGGGAGAAAAATACCGCCTGTTTTGCTTTCCCAAGGCTTACAAATACGGTCTGCCCTACATACTGGAAAGCCATGAAGATAAACAGGGCAAAATGCCATCGCATAGACACAACGGCTACCTCAAGAAGCTCCGCCTCTCCGTTAAACAGCCTCACAACCGTCTGAGGGAACAGCATAAGGACCCCCCATACAACAGCTGCGTATATTAATGTTACACGGCGGATAAAGCGGATTCCCTCCTTTACTCTGCCGCTCTCTCCTGCTCCGTAGTTGTAGCCAAGAACGGGCTGCGCGCCCTGGGTAAAGCCCTGCATGGGCATCTGGACTACCTCCCGGACGGAATAAATAATAGTCATTGCACCCACATAGAGATCTCCCCCATAGAATTGAAGGGATGCATTGCAGAAAATCTGAACCAGGCTGTTCGTAACCGACATGGTAAAGCCGGACAGCCCCAAAGCCAGAATCTGCTTTACCAAATCAGCTTTCAGACGCAGGGTAGACAGGCGCAGGCGGAGAATGGCTTTTTTGCCGCTCAGAAATATTAAAACCCAGAGTGCGGATATAAGCTGAGAAAGAATCGTGGCAGCCGCAGCTCCCTGTACACCCATATTCAGACGGAAGATAAATATGGGGTCTAAGATAAGATTTAGGAATGCTCCTATGACTACGGTGAGCATCCCGGTTTTTGCAAAGCCCTGGGATTCGATAAAGGGGTTCATGCCAAGTCCCAGCATAACAAAAAGATTGCCGGCAAGGTAGATATCCATGTAAGCGTTGGCATAGGGGATTGTCTCATCACTGGCTCCGAAAAGGTACAAAAGGGGCGTCTTTAAAAAATAGCCTGCGGCTGTCAGCAGGACGCCGAAAAGGACCAGCAGAGTCAGAGAATTGCCCATGATCTGCTCGGCCTTTTTTTCGTTTCCTCTTCCACGCTCAATGGAGCATAAGGGCGCGCCGCCGCTTCCGCAGAGATTGGCAAAAGCGTTGATAATGGTGATTATGGGAAATGCCACGCCCACGCCGGTTAGGGCCAGACGGCCGTCCCCCGGCATGTGGCCTAAGTACATGCGGTCCACGATGTTATAGAGAACATTTACAAGCTGAGCCAGGATCATCGGCAGGGACAGGCGCACAATGCCTGCGGCTGTAGAGCCTTTTGTGAAGTCGTGTTTTTCCGCAGTGTTATTTGACATAAGACAACCTCCTGTGTGCCGCTGATACCGGGATCCATTTTTATATGGATGTGACGTATTATTTTATTATATTACAAAGTGCGGAAATCAGGAAGTTTTTTCTGCTGCTCTATTAACAACTGTGGGAAATGTGGGAAATTGAGAGAATGAATGCGGAATTTATAGAATAACCGGGAAGGGGCTGCTGTAAAAAATTCCAGCCCCTTCCCGGTTGTTTTCAAACTATATCCGAAAGGCTTTCTGCCTTTATCATATCGGCGGTTCTGCGTATTTCTCCTAAGTTTTTTCTGTCTAAAAGCATCTGGTGGATGCATTTTTAAGTTTTGCTATAGCTTTCACTCAGGTGGCCATATAGGGGTTTATTCTTTCGGAGTGCTGTTCAATGTCATGCCGGGCAGCAGACTATTCCGTAACGGCCCACACTCTCGCCGGAAGTCCGGTTGCGCCTTCAATGCGCGGGTAGGATACAAGTACTACTGCACCTGCCGGCGTAACCTGATCCAGATTCTTTAAAAGCTCTACCTGCAGCTTCCCATGATCGAGAACATACCGTTCCCCTATGAGATCCCCTGCCTGCTCCGCAACTGCTGATGCGTCGGTATCCAGGGTCTCATGTCCGTTTGCCGCTGCATTTCGTACCTCGTAAATATATTCCAATGCTTCCAGGGACCAGCCCGGGAAGTTTTCGCTTCCGTCCTCTTTGATACCGGAGATCTGCTCCATATCCGGCCATTTTTTAGACCAGTCCGTGCGGAGGGCTACAAAGGCGCCTTCGGGAATCGGGCCGTACTTTTCTTCGTATCCTTTTATGTCCTCTACGGTTACGGCATACCGCTCGTCCTGCTTTACCTTTTCCGTGATATCAATGACGCATAGCGGGAAAATAAGATCATGGACATCGTATTTTTCAGATAATTCCCCTCCCTTTGCGAAATGTCCCGGGAAATCAATGTGGGTTCCGAACTGCCCCGGGAACTTAAATGTCTGGATCAGGCAGTCCAGCATGGGGTTTCCCCAGTCGAAGCAGGTCTTGGCAAGCTCCACGCTTCCGTCGGGAATACCAGACCAGTAGGGGCTGTCGTTGTTCATGGAATGGGACAGCTCTACCCATTTATATTTTTTTGCTTCCTCTAATGCGTCCCATAATTTGTACATTCGCGTTTTATCCTCCGATCTGTTTATTCTCTTATCAGGCTTTTCCTTATATCCTATGCGCCATGTCCGGTACAGCCATGCTTGTTCTCTCCGCAATGATGCTCGCCACAGGAATGACCGTGCTCGTGACCATGATGATTACATTGTACATTGGGATTGAAGTCCAGATTTCCGGCCAGGTATGCCTTAACAGCATCGTCCGCCATACCGGATACACCGCCGTACAGCTTGATTCCTGCCTCTGCCAGTGCCATCTGTGCACCACCGCCGATTCCGCCGCAGATTAGAATGTCTGCGCCCGCCTCAGTGAGAAAGCCGGACAAGGCTCCGTGCCCCTGGCCGTTGGTGTCTGCGATTTTTTCTGCTGTGACCTTTCCGTCCTCAATGTCATAGAGCTTAAACTGCTCCGTATGTCCGAAATGCTGAAAGATTGCACCGTTTTCATAGGTAACTGCGATTCTCATATTGTTTGCTCCTTTCATTGATCCGCACATGATTTCTGTGCATAGAGGGATACCCGTAGGGTGTTTCCTTAAGCCGCAGATGGTTTCTGTGCATATAGGTATGTCCTGCGAAACCGTATCTCCTGCTTTTTTACAGGCTTTTTGGCAATAACGGAGGGCTGAACCATCGCAAAGCCGGTAATTTCCGCCGGCAATCCGAAGTATTTTTCCATGCACCAGGCTGTCGGCCAGCTTTTCCCTGGCGGATTCGTAGATCTCGGTTACTGTGGTTCGGGATATATCCATCTGCCCGGCGCATTGCTCATGGGTCAGCTTTTCCAGATCCACAAGACGGATCACCTCGTATTCATCCAGGGTCAGAACAATCTCTTCCCCACAGGAAATGCCCTGAGGCATAAAGCTCTCATAAGCAGGCTCCCGGCAGATTCTTCTGCAGCGTCTTGGTCTTGGCATGGTATCACTCCGTTTTTATTTCCGTTATATGTCGGAAATATTATACCGCATTTTTGCAGACAGCGCAAGGATTTTTGCCTTTTGGAACGATCTCCTTTGCATTTACAAAAAATTATTCAAATTGTTCTTCTGTTGTTGAAAATTTAATACCTGCCATTGATATAATATCTCCCCACTCATCAACAAACAGATACTTACAGCTTCACCTCCCCCACCTCTTCTTACTCTTTACATAAGTCACTTCCTCCGTCTCAACACAATAAGCCGCCAGATTCCCCCCGAACACACACCCGCAGTCAATGGCAATATGCCCATTTCCACGATAAACAAGAGGCTGCGCGTCCGCCCGGATATTCGGCGTAGGCGTATGCCCGGTCACAATAATCTTCCGGTAATCCGAATAATATCTCCTGCCGTAATCCATACGCTCAAACAAAAAATCAAGAAACGCATACTCATCCAGATCTCTATGCTCCTCAAACTCCCGAAGCCCGGCATGAACCAGAATCAGCTGCTTTCCCCTCTCCTCAATCACCTCATAAGTCAGCCCGTCGCTCAGATAATCAAGGACCGCCCTCTGCTCCTCCCGCGGCAGGGCACGGAACTGATTGGCCGTTATCTGCCCGCCGTCCAACAGCCAGCAGGAATAATTCATCAAATCCTCCGATGTAAGATAATCCGCATAATTTTCCTCCGTAATTTCCACCGTCAGCCTTCTTAATGTGTTCAGCATCATATAGTCATGATTTCCCACAATATATGTCACATTGGGCCGCATCATCATATCCTGAATCACCTTAATCGGCTCCGGTCCCCGATCCACAGCATCCCCCAGGACGTAAAGCTCATCCTCATCCGAAAAATGAATCTTCTCCAGCAGTTCCCGATATTCCTCATAACATCCGTGTACATCCGATATAAGATAACGCATCCGTTTCCTCCTTCAAAATCCCTTAATATCCTTACGCTCCCCGCCCAAGTACGGCATTGTATAAATAACAGTGAATCCTGTGCCTGATATCTGCGTCAGCTGTGCATCTGCGAATCAACGGCACAGCAGTACGGACTACCGCTTCACAGCCTTCAAATAATTGTACCATAATTGTTGTCTTTTTTTCAAAAATATGTATACTGTAAGATAGAAACAGCATCATTAACCCTGGTCGTATAAGCGAACCAACCACACTGTTTTAAAACATTTTAAAAGGATATGAAAACTATGGATACTGAAACGACACAAACGAAAGACAGCAAATCCTTAGAAACGACCGATAACCCCGCAGAGCCTGTCATAGAAACACCCGGGAAGCGTTTTCCCATCCTGCCGGTACTTATATGCGTACCTCTGCTCTGCATACTGGCCGCCTACATAACCGGCGTCTGCTACTATCAAAGTCATTTTCTAAACAATACTGCCATCGACGACATCGATGTATCGAAAATGACCATTTCCGACCTGGAAGCCCGAATAGAAGATTATTCCCTGCGGGTCATACAGCGTCAGTCTGACGGAACCACGCTGGAAGAAGAAATTCCCGGGAGCAGCATCGGCCTTACTTATTCCTCAACGGAACCCTTTCAGGAAATCCTTGAAAATCAGAACAATTGGCTTTGGTTTCTAAATCAGGGACAAACCCATGAGCCGGAAAATCTTATAACCTGCGACGACGCCTCCCTTGAGACACAGATCGGGAATCTGAGCGGCTTTGACAGGGATTTTGTCACGGAACCGGAGGATGCATACATAGCGGACTATGATCCTGAGCAGGGCTTTCAAATCATCGAAGAGGTTCCCGGTAACAAGCTCAACCGCCAGCGAACGCAGGAAGCCATCCGGGCCGCTGTGGAAGATCTGACGGAAACAGTGAATCTGGAGGAAGCCGGCTGCTATGAAGAGCCGGCAGTTACAGCAGAAAATGAAGATCTGAAGGCCGCCTTTGAAAAGCTCCAAAGCTATGCAGAGACTACGATCACCTACGCCTTCGGAAGTGAAAAAGAAGTGCTGGACGGCAGTACCATAAGTACCTGGCTCCTGATAGACGGCTACGATATTGCCCTGGATCAGACCCAGGTTGAGGAATATGTAGCCTCTCTCCGCAAAAAGCACGATACCGTTTTCCGCCCCCGCACCTTCCAAACCAGCTACGGTACGGAAATCACCATCAAAAACGGAGACTACGGCTGGTGGATGGACACGGAACAGGAAATCGCAGAGCTGACCGAGATGATCGAGCAGGGACAGAGCGGCGAACGGACTCCCGTTTACCGGCAGACCGCAGCCTCCTACGACACACCGGATTACGGCAATACATATGTGGAAATCAATCTCACGGCACAGCACCTCTTTCTCTACAAGGACGGCGAGAAAATACTGGAATCTGATTTTGTATCCGGCAATGTGGCCCGGGGGTATACCACGCCCGGAGGCATTTTCGGCCTTACCTACAAGCAGCGCGACGCCACACTGACAGGGGAAACCTACCGGACTCCCGTTTCCTACTGGATGCCCTTCAACAATAACATCGGCATGCACGATGCCACCTGGCGGCGGGAGTTTGGAAAAAATATTTACCTGACAAACGGATCTCACGGCTGTATTAACCTTCCCTTTTCCGCTGCCAAGGAAATTTACGGGCATATAGAAAAGGGAACTCCCGTTATCTGCTACTATCTCCCCGGCACGGAATATGTACCGGAGTCGGAAGTCCCCGTGGATCCCAATCAGCCCCCTCTGCCTCAGACAGAGGAAGGAATCACTGACCCGAACCCTGTTCCGCAGGAAGAGGCGCCGCCGGAGTCCGTACCTCAGGAGGCTTTGCCGGGCAATTAAGCTTCCGTCCGTCTGCGTATCTGATGTCTGTCTTAGCATATAATCATAAAAACCCCGGGAAGCTGCCGAGAAGCTTTCCGGGGCGGTACATGCGAAGTTCTTCCAGCCATTTACCGTACCTGTACCAATCATCCTTATTATCACAATACACATGAATCCGCTGCATATCTAACGGACAGGACGCTCCCTGTCCGTGTTTTTCTTTCGATACGCAAGAATTTTAAACATTCTCCCAATTTTTAACGCTTTTTTCAGTTCTCGTTTTGCCATGATGCTTCCTCGTGATGAGCGGGATTCTCCGTCTTTCCCGTAAACTCCGGCTCCGCGTCCAAAATCTCCATAAACTCTTCGCCGGTAATGGTTTCCTTCTCATAGAGGAACTTGGCAATCTCATGAAGCTTGGAGGAATGTTCCGTTAAAAGCTTCTTTGCCTTCTCATGCTGCTCCTTGACAATGGCTACCACCTTTTGGTCAATCAAGGCCGCCGTCTCATTGGAGCAGGCCAGGGAGGTATCTCCGCCCAAATATTGGTTATTGACCGTCTCCATCGCAACCATATCAAATTCCTCGGTCATGCCGAACCGGGCAACCATCGCTCTCGCAAGCTTTGTAGCCTGTTCAATATCATTGGAAGCTCCTGTAGTAACGGAATGGAAAATAATCTCCTCCGCTACCCGGCCTCCCGTAAAGGTTGCAATCTTATTCTCAATCTCCTCCCGGCTCATAAGATTATGCTCCCCCTCCTCCACCTGCATGGTATAGCCCAGGGCGCCGGAGGTCCGGGGGATAATCGTAATCTTGTGGACCGGAGCGGAATGATTCTGCAAAGCCGCCACCAATGCATGTCCCACCTCGTGGTAAGACACAATGAGCTTTTCCTTGTCGGACAGCACCTTATTTTTCTTCTGGTAGCCTGCAATCACGACTTCAACGCTTTCCTCCAGGTCGCTCTGAATCACGTATTTTCTTCCCTGACGAACCGCCCTGAGAGCGCCCTCGTTGATCATATTGGCAAGCTCCGCACCGGAAGCTCCTGCCGCGGCCCGGGCAATGGCATTGAAATCCACATCTTCCGCAAGCTTAATTTTCCTGGCATGTACCTTTAAAATGTCCTCGCGGCCCTTGAGATCCGGAAGCTCCACCGGAACCCTCCGGTCAAACCGCCCGGGACGAAGCAGAGCAGGGTCCAAAGATTCCGGCCGGTTGGTAGCCGCCAGAATAATCACGCCCTTACGCCCGTCAAAGCCGTCCATCTCCGTAAGAAGCTGATTGAGGGTCTGCTCCCGCTCATCATTGCCGCCCATTCCGCCGCCGTCGCGCTTCTTTCCGATGGTGTCAATCTCGTCAATAAACACAATACAGGGGGCCTTCTCATTTGCCTGTTTAAACAGATCCCGAACCTTGGCCGCGCCCATGCCTACAAACATTTCTACAAATTCCGATCCGGATATGGAGAAGAAGGGAACCTCCGCCTCCCCTGCGACTGCCTTTGCAAGCAGCGTCTTTCCCGTACCCGGAGGGCCTACGAGCAAAGCGCCTTTGGGCATGGAAGCGCCAATTTCCGCATATTTTTCCGGATTGTGCAGGAAATCCACAATCTCCGTGAGAATCTCCTTGGCCTCATCCTCTCCGGCCACATCGGTAAATTTAATGCCTGTGGTGGATTCCACATAGATCTTGGCATTGCTCTTTCCGAAGGTCATGGCATTGCCCATAGGGCCGCCCATGCGCTTTGTCATGCTGCGCATCAAAAACTGTCCCAGGACAATCATAATGATAAAAGGCAGCAGGGATATCAAAAAGGACATCCACCATGAGGGTTCCTCTACAATCTCTGTCCCAAATTCGGCTCCCGCCTCATGGAGACGATCTACCAGGCCGGGATCATAGAACACGCCTGTTTTATAGTAATTGGTGGACTCCTCCGTGTCGGAAAATATAATCTGGTTATCCTCCACCTGGACCTCTTTGATTTTCCTTGTATCAATCATGTCTAAAAAGGTATCATAACCCACCTGCTTCACCTTGGGCGAAAGAGCCTTTGGAATAAACAGTGTGTTTAAGAGGATCATTACCAGCAGAACAATCATATAATAGTATAAAAATGGTTTTTTTGAGTTTTTGACTTCTTTCACAGTTTTCTCCTATTGCAGTTCCGTAATATCCCTCACAATACACCTGTATGAAATCAATTTCCAGTCACAAAAGCATATGCCTGTAAATCGATTTGTGCATTGTGAGGAATATTACTGTTTAAAGTTCCGTAATATCCCTTCCCGCACTTCGGTAAGAAGATATTGCTTTTTTAAGTTCCTTATACACATTCTCAACAGATTTTTAATATCAAAAGGCAGTGTACCACTAAGCGGCCCAAGGATCAATGAAAGAAGTGTGAAACAATTCTTAAATTTTTATTTTTTATTTCAATCAATGTCCTGTATCAACAATTTCAATAATTGCGTCAGTTTTACCAGCTCTGAAATCTCCGTATACTCCTGGCAGGAGTGCACCAGCTCCATAGCGCTGGCTAAAACCAATCCCGAAACTCCATGAAGAGACAGATTGCTCTGATCGCTTCCGCCGAAAGTCTTCACCAAACTGCTGGAAATCCCCAGTCTGTCACAAGCCGCCCGGAACCGCCGAACACAGCTGTGTTCCTCCGGTGTACGGTAAGCACATATAGGCACTTCATAGGTCATGCGGCTCTTTCCCCCAGCTTTTTCAGCTTCCTCCAGGAACAGCGCTTCAATATGCCGCGTCTGTTCCATCGCCTGCTCATGGGAATAACTGCGCACCTCTCCCACCAGATGACAATGTTCCGGAACAATATTGCTATTTGCACCGCCGCCGTGAATCGCCCCAATGTTCACCGTCATATCTTTTCCCACATGACCAAGCTCCATACGGGACACCGCTTTTGCCGCTATGGCAATGGCATGTATTCCTGTTTCTGGAGACAGACCTGCGTGAGCCGCCCGACCCTCCACTTCAATCTGAAAATTCACCAGCGTCGGAGCCTGAAAAGCCGCCGTCCCTACCGGCCCTGTCAGGTCCAAAATGTAGGACTCCTTCGCCTTTACCTTAGAAAAATCAAAGACCGCGCTGCCCTTTAGATGCTTCTCTTCTCCGATAAAAAAAACAATCTCCAGATCACGGCAGTCCGCCCCCTCTTCCGAAAGCTCTTTCAAAGCCTCCAGAAGCGCCGCTGTGCCGGACATACAGTCTGCTCCGAGAACGGTCGTCCCATCACTGGTAATACGCCCGTCCCCGCCGACCAAAGCCTTCTTTCCCCCGGACGGCTCTACCGTATCCATATGCGTCGAAAACAGGATCGGCGTGCCCGGTAGCGTGCCCTTCCGAAAAGCATACACATTTCCGGCCGTTCCCCCGTAGATGCTTCCGCCGTCGTCCTCCTCCACCGTAAAGCCGAGGCTTTCCAGCTCTTCCTTCAGCACATCTGCCATCCTGCGCTCCCCAAAGCTCGGCGCGTCAATGGATACCAGACGCTGAAAATTTTTTATCAATCGCTCCTTGTGAATCGGTATTGTTTTCTCTTTCATTTGTGTTTTAACCTTTCTACTTATTCTTGTCTGTGCCATTTCCGCCATATGGTACATACTCCTCCGCAGCCATAGAATATCCGGTCTCTGGCTGAAAAGTATATACATTCTCTTCCGGCCTTATATTGCTGCTCATCAATTCTGCTTGCTTAATTACTACATCGACCGCGCCTTTCGCTTTTTCCGGCGGGTACTTATACTTTCTCAAAAGATGCTTTACCTGCGTTCTCATATAAGCACGGGCGGATTCTTTTTTATCCCAGTCAACGGTTCTGCTTCTACGTATCAATTCGGTCAGCTCATATGCCATTTCCACTAAAACTTCATCCTGCATCTTTCTAAGGACTTCGGGATCTGCCGCTAACGCGTCATAGTTGAGGTCTTTTAGCAACTGTTGATACTCCGGCATCTCAAACGCTTCACTTCGTACCTCCTCAATCTACAACTTCGTATCCCTCTGCCGCCAAGACTGTCATTGCATGGTCAAAGTTCTTAGCCTTTAATCCCCGCCATCCGCCATCCCGCTCAGCTGTATCAGCTGGCGTATCCTTGGTCCTGCATACAAGAGATATTTCCTCATCAGTCTTGCACACAAAACATATGTCAGTATCCAAATTAATATCCGACACATTACTAACCTTGCATACCGTCAATTCATAAGGCAGCTTTTTAGTTTCATAGCTCCGCTCCACTTCTATGATTCATTGACCAACTTGCCGATCATATGCTCTATAATAAGTTCCAGACAATTCACCCTCGGAAATGCATTCGTCAGTTCCCTCCGAAGATACTCTTCATCATCGGTAAACTTTCTGACAAGGTTCGTGCATATCTCTTGCTTCTTATCCTCATCTTCGACAACACGCATTCTGCCGAACACGACCACGCTATTGATGTTTAATGCCCATTCTCCGTCTTTACGGTAGCCCTTATCCATCACACAATAGCTGACCTTATCGCAGGCAGCAATGGCATCCAACTTATGCCCTGTTTTCGCACAATGAAAATAGAGCCTGTTGTCCTTCTCTGAGTACCAATGGTCAAGCGGAATGCCATAAGGATACCCATTATCACCAATCATGGACAGAATCCCCCTTGGCTGTTCCTTCAAAATACGGATGCATTCTTCTTCGCTGATCTGTTGTTTAAAGCGTCTCATTTCTCTGAACATTGTTTCTCCCTCTCCACATAATGCAGTTCCACATCAAAGCCCAGATCCTCCATCATTGCCAGGAAGGTCTTGTTCATGATCTGTTCCTTGCTGCGAACGATCTTATTCACATATGACGGCGATGTACCGATATTCTCCGCTATCTTCGCCTGAGTGGTGGATTTTCGATACATCTCATTTTTACATCCATTTCAATGTTGTTCTTCAGAATACTTCTCTCCGCCACATATCTCAATTACTTGACTTATAACTCGATCCAGTATAGCACAAAACCCTTCTCATGGATAGCACAAAATCGAGTAGGAAGCGGTTTCAGTAGTTGACGTGCAGAGACTGATATGCTGTGGCTAAATCATAATAGCCCCAGTTTATCAGTCTTTCTTTGTTAAGAGCCCAGTTAACCGCTTTGTTTCCGGCGTTAAACCAGTACCCTTTTCGGTCATAGGCAATTGTAGCCGCATAGTGACTGTCTACTCCCAGTCCCATCAATTTTCTCATCCTCGTTCTCGGATATTTCCACTGTTTCCAGATGCACATACGAATCCGCCTGTACAGCCATCCATTCAGCGATTCGATGTTGTTCTTCATGTCTGCCATGCTAAAGTACTTCAGCCATCCCCGCATATATACTTTTATGCGTTCCATAGTTTTCACTATACTTCCGCACCTGCTTCGGGAAGTGAGCTTCCGAAGTTTATCCTTGGCTTTCTTCCATGACTTGGCATGTACACGGATGTAAATACCTTTGCCATTCTTCCCGAGGCAGAAACCCAGATACTTAAAATTTCGGATTGCAAACACACTGACCTATCCTTCCCACTACCGGGCGGATTCGGGACTTGCACCCGTTAGAAACGTGCGCCGCCGGGCGCACAACGAAAAAAATAAGACCCAGAAGAATGAAGTCTTCTGAGCCTTATAAATTGACTCTCTAATCCTGATTCAACTGTTATGGATTATGATGCCTTACCAAGCATGTCATGGATATATGCCCGTAATCCATTCTCCGTATCTATGCCGTATTTCTGGTTTATCAGGATATAATATTTCATGATCCTCTCTTTCGGCAGAAGCTCACTGGAAGGAATGCTGTCGCCATATCCTTTTCTCGCTTCCATCCAAGGAGTCTCATTATGTGTGATCCTCTCCAATACCTTCCCGCCATACATTCCAAACGTGTTCACAACCAGATCAATCACTCTCTTCTCGTCATTCGACAGGGCATCCCCAGTTCCTTCCACAAGCGCGAACCGCGCGTCATCGATCGGATTATATTTGAAATCCCGGAACAACTCATAAACCTCCGGATAGACCGGACCATGAACCCACGCCCTGCAATCCTCTTCAAAGATCGGTCTTTTATACAATGCGGAGTAAACGCCCTGGATGAAATACAGGAGCTTCTGCAGCATAAGCGGCGTTACCTCTTCCAGCTTTTCGAATATATACGCAATTACCCGGAGCATCTTATCCGAAACGGAAAACAGGCTCTCTATGCTTTCTGCCGCAGCAAACGCTTTCCTGAATGCCGCATCCGTCAACTTCTCACGGTTCTCCATGAGCTTCTGCTTCAAGTACACCGGGGATGAAAGCGCTGCTTTAATGATATCCGAATACTCTTTGGAAGGCATCTGTCCTTCCAGATATCTCGGAATCGTCACCTCTCCGAACCCAAGCGCCAGGGACAGAGGAGCCTTTCCAATCTTATATATCTTCATCAGCCTTTCGATGTCCTCAATCGATACAAGCCCTTCTGCAGCCCTGTACTGCTCGTCGATTTCCTGAACGTTCTTATCGATAAGGCCGGGAATGCTCATTTCCTCTCCGCACTCTGCACAGACAGCCACAGTAATTGCAAAGGTATATTCCTTATCCTTTATATTCTTTATGATATCCTTCTTCTGCAAAAAGTACTCGGTCTCTTTCCTGCATTCTATGCAGAAGTCTCTTCTTATCTTCTCTGTCATAATGGTCACCTCCGATTTGTCTCCTGGTTATCTGAAATAGTATGTAAGCGGATACTTCTGTTCATGGAACGAAATTACGATCACAAAACAGTTTTCCAACTTGTTGAACTTGATATACAGAGATACTGTTTTTTCTTCTGTCCCGGTTCGCTCCAAAAGAACTACATCTTTTCCAAATACATACAGTTGTTCGTGTTCAAAGCCCTTATGCTCATTCTGCAGGATTTCCGAAAAATCCATTGCAGTAAGACTCAATATGATTTCCTTGGCTTTTGCCTCATCAATAACATAATCCAGGAACAGATTAATGTTATCCTGCCGCCTGGCATTCCTGTCAAGCCTGTAATTGTCCTTTTCAACAGCATCCTTCACCTCGGAAAGATACTGCTCTATATCTTTCTGATCTATGTTCAATACTTTATCCTCCGCAGAGTATATGATATGTTTTTTTGTTTTTCCTATCATCATTATAGTTTCATGATTGCTTTTTGTCAATATCCAATCATCAAAAGCGGCAGGAAATTTCCTGCCGCCATTTGACTCCATATTCAGTTGGGCTTACACGTCTCGGACTTAAACTGCGTTCCTGCACATCTCTGTCAGCTGCTTTGCGATCCTGCGGAGCTTCTTGGAGATAGTGTTCTGCGACACGCCCTTCATCTTCACAATTTCTTCCTGCGAATACTCTTCGATAAAATACAGACGATACAGTTCCTGGTCAGCATCCGGCAGCTCGGACAGTTTCTCATAAAGAACTTCCTTCTGCGGATCTGGCTCTTCCGCCGTCATCTCCGCAAGCTGCCTGGCATAGATACTTGTGTCCTGGTTCTCGGTTTTCATAAGTCCATCCATAGACAGGTTCCAATACTCCATTCAACAGAATTGTAAAATAATTGACTCCTTCATTCTCCGGCCTTTCTCCATTTTGTGATTTCCAGACCATATATCGTGTAAAATCGGACGTAATAGTCCCTATACGAGTATCCAGACCATCACTGATCACATTGAATGCATTGTAATGGAATAACGTCGGAATATCCATTTGGTAATTTTTAACCTGCTTATAGGCATTTTCTATGGTAGTATCTTGATTTGCAATATTTTTCAGCTCAAATAACATCAATGGTATTCCATTGACGAATACAAGGAGATCCGGGCGCTTGTTTTTATATTCTATTACCGTATATTGATTGACAATCTGAAACGTATTCTTCGCTGATTCTGCAAAATCGATTAATTTTACTGTATAAGTACGCTCTTCTCCGGCTTTGCGGTAATTAACGGGAATCCCCTCCACAAGATATTTGTGAAAAGCCGCGTTCATATCCGCCAACTTATATAGGCCAAGATTTTTTATAGATTTATAGGCTTCTTCTATGATATCCTCGTTAATGTTTGGATTTATGTTTAACATTGAAGTCTTAAAATAGTCCTTCAATATCACTTCGTGATAATCCCTGTCAATATCCGGACCATAGAGATAATCATAGCCCATTTTTTGTAATTCGGTTATAATGACCTTTTCTAAAGTATTTTCATTGACGGACATGATTTTAAGTCCTTTCTCGTGTGCATTTTACGTGTAGTTTGCATGATTTGGCAGGTGCATGGATTTATAAGTCCTCAGCTTTGTATATAACATATCCCTCATAATAATAACTATGATCTATGCCTTTCATATACACTTCTCTATCATCAATCTTATCTGTTAAAGCCTGCTTCAAGATATGCTTTATTTCGATATCTTTAATTGGACTTCTTTCCATTGCCAATAGATAATCTTCTTTGTCTGCCAAGCTCCAATCAATAACCATGTACAATTCTTTTTTCAAGATTAAATCCAGCCAGATTCTAGTACTGCGGTCATTCCCCTCGCGAAATGGATGTGCAATATTCATCTCCACATATTTTTCAATTATTTCGTCAAATGTAGACTGCGGCATCTTCTCAATATTTTCAAGTGCCGCCTGCAAATACATCACAGAAGCAAATCTAAAATTCTCCTTTGCAAGATTTATAGTTCGCACCTTTCCGGCAAAATTATATATTTCATCAAATAAATATTGATGAATTGCTGCAAGCATTTCATATGTTCCGGTTTTGTAATTGTCCAAATATGCATTTCCAAATAATTCTACTGCCTTTTTCTTGCTTATCTTTTCTTCCATTCTGGCAAGTTCTACTGAGTCCGTGATATTAAGTTTATTATCTAAAGCCATATATTTTCCTTTCTAAATGTGAATGGACACATTAAATGACTACTCGTGCGCTGTGTCAGTATCGGTTGCCGCTTCACTCAATTCCAACATATAGCGGTCAAAGTCAGACAGAAAGAGCTTGTCCTGGATGATTCTGTATTTTTCAAACTCCGTTTCGGCATGGAGTTTTGCCTGTTCCGCGCTGATTTTTCCCGCCCCGGTCAGCAATTCGTTTCCATTAAATTCAAGGAAGCCGTCCAACCTCTTTGCCCAGTCCTCCATACTCATGGGAATATGCCGCTCTGCCTAGAGTTCAGCATAGTTCAGATAAAGAGTTACGATTCTCTCCAAATAGGACATTTCTTTTTCGCTTAAGTAGTTCTTTGCAATCGTGACATCGGCCTTGATAATTTTTCCGTCCGGGTCATTTCCCCAAATCGTCAAGCCCATATGCTCCTTTTGCGCATCCGCTCTTTCTACAATGAGTTCTGCGGCGGTATGTCTGTGAACGGCAAAATGCATTTTATTTTGGACTGTTTGGAAAAACAGGCGTGTGGTTTTGGCATCCTTGTCATAGTCAAAAGCAGTAGCGTACAAATCAGTGACTTTTTGATAAAACTTCCGCTCTGACAGCCGAATTTCCCGGATATACTGCAACTGACGGTCAAAGTATTCATCCGTGAACATATGGCCGTTTTTCAGACGCTCTTTGTCCATTGTCCAGCCTTGGATCGTGTGATCTTTGACGATTTGTCCTGCCCATTTTCTAAACTGAACAGCCCGCTGGTTATTCACCTTAAATCCAACAGCAATGATCATCTGGAGATTATAGTGATCCAGATTGCGTGAAACCTGGCGAATTCCTTCGGATTGAACTGTTAAGTATTTCTTAATAGTTGCCTCCGGCATCAGTTCTCCATCCTCATAAATGCGCTTGATATGCTGGGATATAGCGGCAACTGAAACATCGTAGAGCACCGACATCATTTTTTGTGTCAGCCATATATTTTCATCCTCATAGCGCATTTCGTAGCTACTTTCAGTATCGCCTGTGGCAGCCACAAAGGTAAGATATTCAGCAGCACTTGAATGTATCGTTATCTCTGTACCTTTCTTTTTTGACATATGATAATTCCTTTCTGTGTTTCTGCAATACCACATCATTTTCCGACATACTCGCGCCTCCCGTCCGGATATTCAAGGTACGCCTTCTGAGTTTTATCATCATATCCTGCAACAGGCAAACCCTTTATTTTTCTTACTTCATTATCAATCCTTTTCAGCGTAATACTCCAGTTTGGATTTTGAAGGTGTACTTCCTCCAACAGCTGTGCCAAGATTGCCGATAGTCCCTATTGCCCATTTAGGGTCGGCGTTATCAATAAATGATTCTTGAAAGAAAGCCTGGGCTTACTGCTCCTTGCCGCCGTTAAATGTATTCAGTTGTTAATCTAAAAAGTAGCTTGCAATTTTATCATAGTTGCCCAGAATTTCCGAATCCGGTACACCCATATATTTTGCCAAAGCCACTGAACCGTTCAGAGCTTTTTCAACTTTTGGATCAAAAGCTACCGCCACCAATCTCATATACTCTGCAAAACAGCGGTTTAACTGCTCGACATACTGCTGGTATTTTTTTGCCAGCTTTTCGTCCAATTCAGCAATATCCTTCAGATATTGATTGATGATTTCCTGTTCTTTAGCAGAAAGTGTATCCTTGCCGATTTGGTAAATCATCGTGCCGACAGCATTACCGATAACGGCGCCCAACATGGGAATTGGAATCAGCGCCTGTCCTACAAAGGAAGACAATGCACTTATTGACGCATCCAAACATAGCATTTCCGAATTATTGATAAATTGAACTTCGTTGATAGCATCATTTCTAAAGAGATGTGCTTGCTCTGCAACACCAAATGCTGCTGTGGTTACAGCACTGGCAACTGCGGCAGGCGTGGCGGTAAAGTTGGTAAGCACATAAATACTCACACCACGAATCCCGCCTTTGACTGTACCTTTGCCCGATTCTCCAACAATCTCAATCCAGTCATCCTGGTCAAAATTATTAATTCTCTTACCAGACTTGTGTTTACGGGCAACGGCTATAGCGAATGCGGTTGCACCCTCAGCCGCAGCCGCGACTGCAGTAACCTTAACACCTTCTGCAACGGTCGGCTTACTGCCTTGATAAGCTGCGTCCCGTTGTTCTTGGTCCGCTTCACGTAAGCGGCCTTTTTCCTTGTCGAACGCCGCGTCAATCGTACCTTGCTGAACTTCGCCATATTCCAGTATAGAGGGCTCTAGTTTGCTTGGATCAATATTATTGTCATAAAAAAATGCATGAACCTCTTTCCATTGACGGAGTGAAAATTCACCCTTAGATGTCGGTAGCTTGTTTGCTGCATCAGCCGACATCTCCAGATACGCCATTATCTTATCGTAGTGATCTTTTGGAATTTGATATTTATGTCCTTCTGCAAGATATTCCGGATAATGTTTCAGATGCTCTGCAACAGCCCGCAATGATAAATGGCCGCCTGATTGGACAAACTTTTGCTGAATAGCCTCTGCTCCACGAGTCAAATCATTGGGGCCATTATCATTTATCCAAATATAGCCCGCTGATTTTCCAAGTATCTGCTGACGAGCATTGCCGATGCCACATTCTGCAATTTCAGCAATGAATCCATGCATACCCTTGTCGCCGCCGCGATTGCGGATGATTATATCCTCTTTGATGGTAACAAGGGCAGTTTCAATAGTTTCCATCGCATCGGCAAAGTTAATATTCTGTTTTGACAAAGCCTCAACAAGTCTGTCTAAGCGCACTTGATTTAAGTAATTGATCCAAGCGCCAACAGCCTGTTCTTGACTGCTTTTTACTATTTTCTCTGCGTTCATGTTCTAAGTCCTTTACTGAATGCTCTTTCTCAGCGATGCCGCAAGAGATTTTGTGTTATTCACCAACACACCCAATTGCATCTGCTGTTCTCTTGGAATTACAGTAAAGTCCTCTCCAAAATAAGTCAAGCAGCCATTATATTGCTGTCTCAAATTATCTCGAAGAGCTACCACCTCATCAAGCAATTCTTGAATCTGCGCCGCAAGCATTCGTGCCGTATTGGTGTTCTTCTTGACGGCCTCTATCTCTTCTATTTTCTTTTTATCAAGTTTCAACTTATTCATACTAAAAAGCACAATGGAAGAAAGCAGGGTAACTCCTGCGATGCCCCAGCCAACGGGACCTGCTAATGCCAAAAACGCCTGCCCTGCTGCCATGCCGCCGCCACCTGCAGCCAAGGCACCGCCCCCCAGCCAAGCAAGGGCTGCATTAGTCGCTGCCGCACCGGAAAGTGCTGAAATAGCCGTCCCCGTCGATGCTGTACCAAAGGTAGTAGCTGCCCACATAGCCACTGTCGGAGCAACACTTACAATCGCAGCACCAGTAGCAACACCAGCCCCAGCACCCAAAGCAGATTTTTTTGCCGCCTCAAGTTCCTGTTTGGCAAACTCACACATACCGATAAATTTTTCTCTGTGTGCTTTTATCTCCGCTATATCGGTATCAAAGTTCTTGGGGCGATTTGCAATACTGTTTACAAAGTCCTCGATATGCATAATCATATCAACAGCACGAGTTCTTTCACGGTAAAGTGTCGTACCTTTCTCATTCATAGTAGTATATGCATCATTATATTGATCTACCGCTATACGAAGAGCATCGTCCAACTTCACCTTGGGTTCTGTTTCCTTGGTCTCTTTTTCTTTTTTCGGCAGTTTTTCTTTTTTAGGTGGTTTGATTTTGTCTTTTGCAGTATCAGGCTTTTTTGCAGACTTGTCTTGGATAGTCTTAATCAAGCCGTCGGCAGATTCCTTCACCTTTCCAGCCGCCTTATTTGTGCCGGTCTTTACCCTTTCGGCAACATCTCCGACACTGTTTTTTACTTTGCCTACTGTCTCTGAAAAATCCGGTTTTGCCATATTGACCTCCTATATATCATTTCAGGATGTGCCAGGTTCAATAGCTAAATTTCTTCTTATAGATATTTCCTGAAGGTTTTCTTCATCTTTATCATGACATCAATCAGCCAATCAAATTGTGCGATCCATTGATTCTTATCACCGAAAGTCACACTCTTTTCGATAACAATGCGGCTTGCCTTGCGCTCCGGTAGTTCCCGCCACTCAAAATACAATCCGGCATCGGATTCAATGGCGTCCTTCTTCTCGAAAAGTGAGTGAAATAAGTCCTTATCCTCACTGATATACAGTTCTACGTCCAGTTCATTTCGCTTTTGAATCTGCGAGACAGTGATGTGGCAGGCAGAGGAACCTACGCTGAAGTTCATCCAATGATCCATAGAAGGCTTCCGGCGATTGAAGTTCTTTGCGAACTGCGCGTTCCGGAATGCGTAGTCCTGGAACGCCACCCAATAATCATATCTCTGCTGCTGAGTCTCGCTTGCGGACTCATTTTTCTTTACTTCCTTTGTCCAGTCGTTCGGCTTTTCGATGACCTCAAACTTCACGGCAGGCTCGGAAGTACCGATGCGGTACAGCTTTATCTCGCAGAGGAAAAATCCGATTTTCTCATCGGTATGGTTGTTCAGCCATTCAATGGCAGCCTTGTGTTCCTCACGAGCGTGTTTCACTACCCATATAATCACATCCGCAGATTTGCCGGATGCGTAGGTTATCAGCTTGCCAAGGTGGTCGTGGTTGGTGTCCTCCAGCTGATTTTCGATGATAATTTTCCGATCCGTCCCAGTCTCAGACGCAAAGATATCAACATTGAAATCTCCTACGGAGGATTCCGTTTCGTCAACAGTAATATCAATCCCCACCGCATCGGCAAGGAGAGCGATATTATCATCCTGCGACAGCCAAGGAGTAAAGTCCAGGGCTTCATGCGGCCATACCGTCCGCAAGTCCTTTATTTCTTCAAGTCTGCTCAAATTCACCATAGCATCATTCCTCCTCGCGTTTTACATATGTCAACTCAATATCATATCCCAGCTTTTCCATGAGCTGGAGAAAAGTCTTATTAACAATTTTTTCATTATTTTTTATGAGCCGACTGACATATGGCGCTGAAGTCCCTATGTCCTCTGCCAATTTCGCCTGGGTAACATCACCCTCTATACATTTCACTTTTACATCGACTTCCACGTTATTCTTCAGCATTCCGACTCTCCTTTGCCGTAGTAACATATATTGTACTTACACTACAATTTATTGTACCATAGATTTGTGAATTTTTCTACTCCTTAATCACTATAAAACTTCCGGCTCTCAAATTTGCTTCTAAATGAATCGCCAAGTGTTTAACAACCTTATATATCTTTATTGCCATTCTGTCATACTCCGAAAACCAGAAAGGCAATAATCCAAAAAAGCCGCCCCCTGACCGAATATTCACCTTCCGGAAAATATCACCCGCAAAACATCTAAATCCCTAATTTTCTATATTAACTTGACACCCACTTCCATCTGTGATATCTTTTAGTTAGATATTTAGACATTCATCTAAATAAAAAAATATTTCCAAAACCTACCGCACAAAAGAAAGGAGGCCCACCTCTTGAACGATGCCTTCAAAGCCCTGTCCGATCCCACAAGGCGCAGAATCCTTGAACTGCTCTCCGACCGCGACATGTCCGCCGGTGAAATTGCCGAATACTTCGACATCTCCAAGCCGTCCATCAGCCACCATCTAAGCACCCTGAAAGCAGCCGGCCTGGTCCTGGACGAGCGGAAGGGACAAAACATTATCTATAGCTTAAACACAACCATTTTCCAGGATCTAATCAAATGGTTTTTTGATTTTTCCAAAGGAGGCGCAAGCAAATGAAAAAACAAACCATCTTTTTACTCGTCATCTGCATCCTATCCTTCGCAGGGCACCTGTTTGTATACCCCATGCTGCCCGAAGAAGTCCCCATTCATTGGAACGTATACGGCGAAGCAGACAATTGGGCCGGCAAAGCATCCACCCTGTTTCTTGCCCTGCTGCCCATGCTGATGCTGCTCATGCTCCGCATAATACCCAAAATCGATCCAAGAGGCAAAAGCTACGAAAAGCACCAAAAAGCCTACCAAATATTCATCACCCTTTTGATCCTCTTCCTCAACATCACCCTATGGATCACCAACGCCCTCTGCCTCGGCTATCCCGTCCCCATAGAGCGCCTGATCCCCATCGGTGTAGGAATCATCCTCCTCACCGTCGGCAACCACATGCCCCAGCTCCGCACCAACTACACAATGGGCATCAAAAACCCCTGGACCTTAGAAAACGAATGGGTCTGGAAAAAAACTCATGCCACAGGCGGCATCGTATTCATCCTCATGGGACTGTGCACGATTCTAAACGGCTTCCTCCCCACCCCCTGGATGGCCCAGATCACCGTCGGCATCATCCTCCTGGGCGTACTAGGACTGGAAGTATACTCCTATCTTTTATTTAAGTCGCTTCGCGACGGCACTAAAGAGTAAAGTCGCTTCGACACACCTGTAATGAGAGAAACTTTTATTCGAAAAGGCACTCATAAAAATTTCTCTCGTGCGCCTTTGCGACTTTACCAGCAGACAAACACGCAACACCACACAAAGAACTCAAAAAACAAGCCGCCCCCAAAGCCAGGGATTGCCGCAAAATAAGCCGGACGGCTTTTCCGATATCCGGTGTCCGGCTGTTCACGCACAGTCTGTCTGATACGGACGAACATTGACCTCAAAACATAAAAACACACAAAAAGCAACCAGGTCAATGTCCGTCCGAAGCAGACAGACTGTACGTGAACCGTCCGAACACAGATATGGAAAAGCCATCCGGCTTATTTTGCGGCAATCCCGTCCCCCCACCCCCTGTTACCAAAAGCGTTCTGTCCCTATTCTCCGTTTTCATAATGCAAGCCTCCGGCCTTCTCCTCTCCGCCCTTAAGAGAGCGCTTTCCTGCCAAGATCCTTCTTCATTAACAAAAGCCCAAGAGAAAAGAACACACCTCCCACTATCAGACACCCAATATAATATACCGTCGAATTTATAGCCTCCAACTTTTCAATAATTGACGTTCCAAACGTAGAATAAGCATTAAAAACAGAATGGAAAAACATGGAAGCCAAAAGATTCCGGTACTTCAGCACCAGATACCCGCAAACCAATCCCACCAGAAATGCATAAACACCCTGAACCAGATTCAAGTGCATCACCCCAAAAAGCGCCGCCTGCACCACATTAATCACCCAAAACCGGGCGCCTGCACGCTTTAAATACTCCAATGAAAGGCCACGACACACAAGTTCCTCCCCCACCGGCGCCATAATCACCGTCGCAATGGCAGAAAATACGGTCAGCTCCCCAATTCCGCTGTCCTCCATCAGTTGTTCATAAGCCTCAATCTGCCCCGGACTCACCATACTCCAGAGAAGGAGCATTATTCCAATCAGACACTGTGCTCCGATAGCAAGACAGAAAATGCCAGCCAGTGAGCTTCCGGAAAAAAGCCCCCTCTCCCCTTCTTTCCTTCCGGCCCTCTGCCGAAATACTCCAAAATAGTACCACAGTCCCGTAACAAAAAGCGTCATCACCTGGGTAACTACCATAATTCCCATCAAGTTATCAAGCGCCATCTGCGCCCCGTCCGCAACACCATAGCAGAGCATATACCACACCATCAAAACAACGCTGCCCACAAATTGTATCAGCAGCATCACAGCTACCGGAAGTATGCTCATCAAATACCATCCTATTTTTTTCATCTGTCTTCCTCCAAAAACGCCTGCGCCAAAAAAGGAATCCTTTCCCTGTTTGAACAGCAGGATTCTAAAATTTTTCTTTATCTTATCAGATTTTATAAGAAATCACCAGCTCATTTTTTCGGTCTTTTGTTCCGCAAGCTCCCTTTACACCATGCGCATCCGGCCAAAACCGCATCTTTTTCCAATTACTTCCTAATCCATACAAATCCTGCAAGCCAATTGGTTCTGTGACTTTGTCACGGAAAGAAAAAATTTCCTACCATATACTCATAGAAACAGTCCGATTCCCTATCCCGTACCGGCAGACCATGCGTCATATTACCGGCCAGCCCGTACATTCGGACATCAGCAGAAGGAGATTATTTATGCCAAAAAGAAAAGCAACTATCAGCGCCCGGGAGTGCGTGGCCTGCGGATGCTGCGTCAAGGTCTGTCCCAAGAGCGCAATCACCGTTCCAAAAGGCATCTGCGCCGAAGTCAACAAAGCCCTGTGCATCGGATGCGGAAAATGCGCCAAAGAGTGCCCTGCAAGCATTATTAAAATGGAGGTGGCCGAACCATGAAGCAACAGAAAAAATGGTATGATTACCTCTGGATCGTTTCCCTTACTTATCTGATTCTGGGATTTTTCAACATCCTGTTTGCCTGGCTCGGCCTGCTCTGCTTTTTCATCCCCCTTCTCATCTCCATCGTGAAGGGAAATAAGGCTTACTGCAGCAAATACTGCGGCAGAGGACAATTATTTGCCCTCGCAGGCGGACGATTCGGGCTTTCACGGAAAAAAGACATCCCAAAATGGATGCGGTCCAACTATTTCCGCTATGGATTTCTCACTTTTTTCTTTGCCATGTTCTTCCTTATGCTGTGGAACACCTACCTGGTATTTGCCGGGGCAAAGAATCTGAAGACGGCGGTGACGCTTCTGTGGACCTTCCGGGTTCCCTGGCACTGGGCTTATCACGGCACATGGCTTTCCGACGGGGTGGCGCAGTTTGCCTTTGGTTTTTACAGCGTTATGATGACCTCCACCATCCTGGGGCTGATTACAATGGTCTTGTTTAAGCCGCGCTCCTGGTGCATCTACTGTCCTATGGGCACCATGACCCAGCTCATCTGCAAGGCAAGAAATGTGACCTTATCACAGAAAATAAAAAAATAATTGGGTATCCTAAGGATATCAAAAGAAAGGAAGGTAACAAATATGTCAGTACTCACTGTAAATAGAAACAATTTCGATTCCGTAAAAACAAGCACAAAGCCCGTTCTTCTGGACTTTTACGCCGACTGGTGCGGCCCCTGCCGTATGGTATCTCCCCTGGTAGACGAGATTGCCGAGGAAAATCCCCAGTACCTGATCGGCAAAATCAACGTAGACAATGAGCCGGAGCTGGCCTCCGCCTTCGGCGTGGCAAGCATCCCCACTCTGGTTGTAATCAAGGACGGAAAGGTTACCCACCAGTCAGCCGGCGTTAAGCCGAAGGATCAAATCCTTGCTTTACTTGGCTGAAAAACTCAGATAAACTGTCAAACAGCAAAAGGGGGCTGTTGCAAAATAGACGCGTAATCGTCTATGGAACAATGGCTCCATTCTTATATCCGAAAATAGAAAAGGAGTGCCGCAAAATCATTCAATCAGATAATTTTGCAGCACCACCCTTTTTATATATTATTCATTGATAAAGTCTGCAATGACTTTTGCCGCACATTCCGCATTTGTACCAATCGCCGGATGTCCGCCTGTCTGAAACATATGTACCCGGCAGTCAGGGACTTCTTCCTTCATCTGCCCATACTCTTCCGCCAGATCCTTCCGGCACATCGTGTCCTCCCGGCTTCCCATAAGCAGGAGCGGAACCCGCAGTTCTTTCAGCGGCCTGCAAAAAAGCGGGATTTTGGAATCGGCACATGCGAGAAGAGCCTCTGTGTTGAGATCCACCACAGTTTCCCAATCTTCCCCCTGGCACCACTCATAAAACTGCCTGGCCATCCCGTCATTTTTGGCAAAAGCCCGTTCTTTTCGTAAATCAGACGCAAAATTCTCTGCAAGCGTCCTTCCGTCAAAGCTGTCGGCAACAACCTTTTCCACCAGATCCGGGCGCTCCAGGGCCGCGTTCAGAGCAACCCACGCGCCGCCGCTTGTGCCGACCAAGCTTACCTTTCCAAAATCAAGATGCTCCAGTAAGGAAAGCGCCTGCATTGCCTGCGAGTGCCACAAGTCCGCCGGAAACCTTTCCACCCGGTCCGACTTCCCATTTCCCAGAAAATCCATGAGAATCACTTTAAAATGCCGGCTGTAGAGTGGCAGAACCATTTCAAACATTTTGGAAGAAGCGGTGTCTCCGTGAAGGAGCATCAGCGGCTTTCCGTGTCCTGTTACCTGATAATAGATGTTCTTTGTTTCATAGATAAAATATGACATTTTATTTGCCTCCTAATCAATTTTTATTTCTGCCTGATTAGCAAGGCGGGAATAACATCAGCTCACGCCTTGCCGTTATTCCGGAATCCAAATTCCCATAACCAAAGCCTCCTTTCCAATCCTTTTAATAAAGCCCTTTCTTTTATTTGCGTCAAAAACGGTAAATCCAAAAGAGCCTGACTGACTGTCCCTGAAACGGCTGTTTGCCGTCAGCAAGGCGCGGCAGCTTAAAGGCATTGCTTCCGCAGCCGCTTCTTATCCAGAATGCGGATTCCCTTACGGGAAACCTCCACAATTCCCTCATTTGCAAAATATTTCAGCATACGGGAAACCACCTCGCGGGCAGAACCCATATACCGGGCAATCTGCTCATGTGTCAACGTGATGGTATCCGATCCGGTGCGGGCCGACTCGTCCGTGAGAAATATAGCCAGCCGTTTATCCATGCTCATAAATAAAATCTGCTGCATCACCCACATTACATCGGAAAAGCGGCTCACCGCAGCCTCCAGAGAAAATATTTTGATGGACGGATTGCGCTCCGACACCGCGGCATAAGCCGGACCGCTGATCACATAGCACTGGCTGTCCTCCTCCGCATTTATGAATACGTCAAAGGTAATGGACTTAAGCACACAGGAGGCGGACAGCATACACATATCCCCCTTGTGAAGCCGGTAAAGAGTGATATCCTTGCCGTCGTCGGATATCATGGAAAGGCGAAGGCTGCCGGAGCAGACAAAGATCACCCCGGAACACTCATTGCCGTCATGAACACCTGCTCCCTTTTCATATGTTACGGACATGGAATGGCGGCAGATATAATCACGATCCCCTTCCGTAATCTCTTCCCAGAAAGGAAATATTTCCTTGTAAACAGGCTCAACTATCTCTCGTTCCATATATGCGCTTCCTTTCTGTCCCAATTCTGCTTCTTTTCGTCTCTAACCGCAAATTCAAATAAATTTCTATCCGCAAAATGCATATATCGTAAATCTGACTGAACAATTCCTAAAATACTCTTTTTCAGTTCCGCATCTTTCAGTTCGTACCCTGGTTTTCGATGTATTTCTGCTCCTGAAAACAGGTATCCGTAAACCGTCCAAACACTTCCCTAAAGATGCTGTTTTCCAGTCCTAAACTCAAAACTCACACTACTCCTCCAAGCAGCAGTCCCGAAACCACCGCAATCCCATAAAGCAGCGCTGCAATCTTCACATTTTCCCCCACAGGATGATTGGAGCGAAACAGCACCGCCGCTCCCACGCCGGCCCCGGCGCACAATCCCGCAATGGCCGATGCAAAGCTCAAGCCCCCTGACAGGTAAAGCTCCGTAATCAGCACCGAGGAAGCACAATTGGGAATCAACCCCAGAAGCGCCGCCAGAAACGGCTGAAACGGTGTATTCTTCCCTAAAATCCTGGAAAGCTGCTCAATCCCCACAAGCTCCAAAATCAAATTCAGGCAAAAAGTAAAGATGAGTAGATAAACACCCAGACGCACCGTATGAAGAAGGGCCGGGCGAAGCACTCCGCTGGTATCGCTGCATCCGCAGCTTTTACACATTTCCTCAATATGCTTCTCCTCCTTCCTCCTCCGAAACAGCAAATCCACCAGGCACCCCGCCCCTATACCGATCATCACCTTCCAGATCAGAAGAGACCCAATCACCTTACCGCTTCCCGGGTGGGCCAGCAGTATCAGTACCGCCTCATCGGAGGTGGAGAGAAACACCGCAAGAAGCGTCCCCAAAGTAATCAGCCCGCCGGAGTAGAGATTGGCCGCCGCCACTGAAAATCCGCATTGCGGGATACATCCGAGAACCGCCCCCAGAAAAGGCCCCGCCTTCCCCACCCGCGCCAGTACCCGGCTGCTGAATTGATTGGAATAGTGCTCCGCGGACTCAATTACCAGAAAAGCCGCAAATAAAAAGGGAAGGGTCCTCAAGGTATCAAGGACCGCATCCAGCAAAGCATCCGAAATCATAATTCTACCTCATAATTATACCAATGTCATTCAATCATTCTTAAGGTATACCATCTTTCCGGAAAATTGGCAAGTTTTATTTCGCCTTAGTATCCGTACCGCCTCCGATATTTCACAAACATCGCGCCGGACAATGCCAAAGCCATCAGCTCCGCCGCCGGAGTAGCAAGCCAGATACCAGTTACCCCCAAAAATATCGGAAGCACAAGCATAGAAATCAGCATAAATACAAAGGATCTGGAAAATGCCAGCACCGCCGAAACCACACCATTTGACAAAGCCGTAAACATCCCGCTTGCAAATATATTAAACCCGATAAAAAGAAGCGCCGCAGTACAGATGCGGTTTCCCGTCACCGCCAAATCATACACCGGATTGTCCGGCCGGGCAAATACGGACACCAGAGATCTTGTAAGGGAAAATGAGGCCACCACAGTCACCAGCGAAATCGAACAAATCACCTTCAGACTAATTCCCACCAGTTTTTTAAGCTTCTCATGATTCTGCTCCCCATAATAAAAGCTCAGCATCGGCGCCACCCCATAGGAATAGCCCGTATACAGAGAGCTTGCAAACATCAGCACATACATAATAATCGTCACCGCCGCAACGCCGTCCTCCCCCACATAGCGGAGCATGGTCCAGTTGAACATCATGGTGATAATTCCCGTCACAAGAGCCGTAGCCATCTCCGAGCATCCGTTAGAGGCCGCATTTGCCAGAACCCTGAGGCGCATTACCGGCTTCCGAAAGTGAAGAAGGCTCTTTTTGCTGCTGAAAACAAAGAGGCCCGCTACGGCCGTAACGGAATACCCCAGCCCCGTTGCAACAGCCGCGCCGCTGATTCCCATGCCAAAGACTGCAATAAACACATAGTCCAGAATCATATTCAAAACACCGCCCGTCACGGAACAAACCAGGGAGAGCGCCGCTTTTTCGCTTGCAATCATATAAAGGGTAAAGTTGTTCATAAGTAAAATAGGGATGGTAAACATAAGGTAACGGCTCAAATATTCCACACAGTAGCCCTCCACCTCCAAAGAAAGACTCATTCCTGCAAAAATGCGATCCATCAAAAGATAGCCCAAACCGCTCATAACCAGGCCGACGAATACATTTACCAGAATCAGAAACGTAAAATCTTCTCTGGCCTCTTCACTCTTCTGCTCGCCCATTTTCTTCATAATCACGGCGCTTCCTCCGGTGGCAAGCATCGTAGAAATGGCGGTGACAAGCTGAATCACAGGTGCGGTCAGATTGATAGCGGACAGGGCGTCGGTGCCGATAAGGTTGGAGACAAAAAGTCCGTCCACCATTGTGTAAAAAGACATGAATACGGTCATGGCTATGGTTGGGACTGCGAATTTTAAAATGTTTCTTAAAGTTACAGGTTTTCGGTATGCGTTTTGATTTTCCATTCTTTCCTCCCGGAATATGATTGCTTCCAGTTTTGCAGCGCTATTTCCAATATACTTTATGAGAACAATGTTCAATCATTTAGTCCTGATTCTACTGATTGCTCCGTACATGGCACACGGCGCTGTCGTTTCCAGTTTCTTATTGAAGTTTCCTTTCGTATCTGGTATCATATACCGTACAGTAACAGTACGATCAAGAGGAGATTTTAACTTATTTTGTGCATGGTTCAGGGAGATAATGAACCAGGTATGACCAGAATGTATATTCATAAGTAAATTCCGCTTTTGCTCCCCGCCGCAGTACCCGCTAAAGGAAAGCAGGCTCCCGCCCAATGAACATGCGGCAGATCTGCCTGTTTCTCTGCCGGTGAGAATAAACATGTGGACACATTTACCTGAGACTTTAGGAGGCACACTATGAACGAAAACGACAAGCTTCTGACAATCGGACAGTTCGCGTCCCTTCACGGCATCAACAAAAAGACCCTGATGTGGTACGACGATATCGGTCTGTTCAAGCCTGCGGCCATCCACCCGTCCAATGGATACCGCTGCTACAGCTACTACCAAAGCCCCATCCTGGAAACCATTCTCCTCCTTCGGGAGCTGAATGTCTCCCTCCGGGAAATTCAGACTTTTATGCAAAACCGTTCCGCCGAAAATCTGAAATGCCTTCTGGATAAAAAGATAGAAGACCTGGATCTTCAAATCAACCACCTTAAGGCAGTCCGCAATACCTTATGCGGCCACCGGCAGAATATGAACACCCTGCTTACAATGGATTTATCCGAAATCAGTATTGTGGAAAAGGACGAACGCTGCCTGGTAACGGTGGATATTGATGAGAATACTTCCTTCGAAAAGGAGGTGGAGCTGATTACCACCGAGACAGCCCGTTTCGGCCTTGGGCGCCTCCATGATGCTTCCTATGGCTCCATGATCCCTGTGGACAGCCTTCTTCACGGCGATTTTCAGCATTATACGAAGCTTTTTATTGAGATTCCGTTTCTTCCGCGAAAAAAAGGGCTGCATACGCAGCCCAAAGGAAATTATCTCAGAGCCTTTCACAAAGGAGCCTGGGACGGACTTGCCCGCCGCTACTCGGAAATCCTGACCTATGCCGGGAAGCAGGGACTTGTTCTGTCCGGTTTCTCCTATGAAAAGGGAATCAATGAAACGGTCGTTGACCGCATTGAAGATTATATTGTACAGATTGAGATACCTATAGCTCCCCAATCGTCTTCGCATCCTGCACACTCTCCCAATCCGCACGGAAGTCATCAATAGCCTTCTGCACGGAAGCCATCTGGAAGGTGGAATGAAGAAGCTGCGGCGGAACGGTTACGGTGTGGGCGCCGGCAAGAAGCGCTTTATTGACCTGGGCAATGTTCTTGAAGCTCGCTGCCAGGATCTTACAGTTTGCATGGTTCTCTTCGATTCCGTTGCGGAATGCGGAAATGGCTTCGGCAAAGTTCACGTCCAGGTTTTCCATTCGATTCCGGTAAGGCGCTATGTAGTCGGCGCCGGCCATAATTGCCATGAAGCCCTGGATCTTGGAATAAATGGCGGTAGCCGTCACTCCCACGCCCTGGCTTTTCAGCTTCATAATGGCCTGTAAGCCTGCCTCTGTGGTGGGGATCTTGATGAATACGCGAGAGTCCACATTTTTTAGAATGGCATCCGCATCTCTTAAAATTCCATCCAAATCTTCCGCAATGGTCTGGATATGCAGCGTGCGTTCCATTCCGATGATGGCGCGAATTTCACGCATATGGGCGAAGAACTCAATCTTTCCCTCTGCCTTCAAAATGCTCGGATTGGATGTAACGCCCGTGAAAGGGTAAATCTGGCTGTATTTCTTAATGCTCTCCAAATTGGCTGTGTCAAATAAAATCTCCATAGCTGGTCCTCCTATTCCAGTTCCGTAATATCCTCTCCGGCACACCCGTATGAAATCAATTTCCAGCCACAAATCCATGTGCCTGCAAATCGATTTGTGCGCTGGAGAGGATATTACTGTTTCCAGTTCCGTAATATCCTCTCCGGCACACCTGTATGAAATCAATTTCCAGTCACAAATTCATGTGCCTGCAAATCGATTTGTCCGCCGGAGAGGATATTACTGTTTCCAGTTCCGTAATATCAAACTATTCTCTTGTGAAATGTTTGATCTGAATTTCTGTATACAGCCTATCAAATCATCCAACTATTGTCAATAAATTTTCCTTCTTTTAAGCATTTTATCCAACAGACGCATATTTTCGCTCCATCTGCCCATGCTCTCTGTCTTAATACAAAAGTACTTTGTTAAAACTTTGTTAAAATATTATCTTTTTCTATTGCATTTCTAAAAATACCTGCTATAATGGGTCTCATAAATAATAGCGAAGTAGGATTTTATGCGTCAAGTGTTCGATGGATGGGGAGTCGCCTCGAAACGAAAAGGAAGCGCCTGTGCGCTTGTCTTACGATATATTATCCGCACCCGTTGCTACAGATGAGTGCAGCTCATGTGTGGTCGGAGCTAGATATTTATAATAGCAATGAGCAGGGCGCAGTTTAAAATGTCCGCATTTTCAAGCCGCCGCTCATACAGTTACCATTAACCTACCACACAACAGGAGGTGTATTTTTTATGCAATTATGTTCCAAAAATGCGTTCCGTTTCAAGGAGCAGCTGGGATGCATCCACAGCGTACAGGGCATCTGCTTAGGCGGGCTTTTCGTGTCCCTTTACGTGGTTCTGTCTCTTTTTAACATCCGGTTTTCCGAAATTCTGGAGTTTCGCCTTGCTTTCCTGGCCCTGACCGCAGCGGCCTTCTACGGCGGACCCTTAATGGGAATGACCGTGGGAATTGCCGGCGATGTGATCAGCTTCTTTGTCACACCCCAGTCCGCACCCTTCTTCCCGGGCTTCACACTGACTTATGCCATTATGGGCTTTCTGTTCGGCATGTTCCTCTACCGCACGAAAATCACGCCGGGACGAGCCTTACTTGGAGGACTCACGGAATTTGTCATTTCCTGTACCCTGTCTACCTTCTGGCTTCACCTGATGTACGGAATGGAATGGCAGTATCTTCTGACAATCCGGCTGGTAAAAAATACAATTGCTCTGGGCGTTTATACGGTTCTGATTTATGTATTCCTGAACGCATTTTCCAGGGTACTGGGGGCAAGCCGGGCTGATGCAAAGCCGATTCGCCCCTAAAACGTGCGAGGAGAAAAACGCAGAAAGCTTTGTAGTTTTTGACCCTTGCGGCAGTTCCTGATAAAGCTGGGCTGTCTCCGTGAAATAAACTTGCTTACATATCCGCCGGCTCCTTGCCTTCGGAAATATACTCCCATAAAAGCGGCGCTGTTGAACGTACATCAAACAGCGCCGTTTTTAAACAAAATTTTTCTTATGGTATTTTCAACCTTTCTGTAATGCAGATTATCTCCAAGCATGATGACTGTCGCCAAAGCAGCATTCTATATTGATATCTTCCTTTTTCCATCACGCTCATTGACATAAGCTCCCGTCAGGAAGCCGCCAGGCTCTTCAATGTGGTAATAGAGATATCCCCTACCACAGCCAAATCCTCCGCCTGGTAAGCATAGGGAAAATTGTCCTCAAAAAGTATTTGCGAGGAAGGGGGAAATTCTTCATCCCCGGCCCACAGAATAAAGCGCACATGGAGTCCGTTGATAAACTCAAACTCATAAGCCGCATCCCCCATAGAAATCTTCTCGGCCCCCAGTTTTTCCATTGCCTTTGCAAACTGATCCAGTTTAAATCCAAAAGCAAATTTAAGCCTTGTCAGGCACCGCCCCTCGAACTGGCGGAAATACACCTCGCCCCAGGGCACTTCCCGGTAGGTGAGATATTTTCCCGTGCTCTTCACCGACTGGCCGGAAATCAGAAAGCGCAGCACAATAATCTTAGCCGGAACCATCTCCGAGCAGCGTACCGCCCCTTCCTCTCCATTTTCCGGATGAAGGGCAAACTTTGGATAATCCACCAGATAGCGGTATCCCATCAGCCGGATATGAAACTGCTGCTTCTCCTCGTCATAATCCACACCGCAGCGGGAAGCCGCCTCTTTGGGTTCTATTTGACGGTATTCCTCCAGATAATGCTCCAGAGGAATCCGCTCCTTGTTGTCTTTTTCATAGGGAAATTCCATTGTTACCGTTACTCCTTCCTACTGCTCTACTGACGGGAAAAGTGAGCTGTCCGTATGGGGCAGGAAGCAGCAGGCCACAAACTCATCCATATAGCCCGGCTCCGTGGAAAGCTCCAGATAAGTCATATTCTGCGCCAGCTCATACACCTTCCGCTCCGCCTTGGTAGACAAAAGCATGGCATAAGCGCCGGACAGGGAGGAGTTGCCGATATAGTGATAGCACTCTACCGGAATATCCGGGAACATTCCGATATTGATGGCATTCTGCATATTGATGCCGCTTCCGATACCGCCGGCCACATAGACCTGCTCGATCATGCTGATATCGAAATCCAGTGTTTTCAGCATGGTACGAATTGCGGAGAAAATCGCGCCTTTGGCCCGGATAAAGTTATCAATATCCACCTCCGTAATCTCCACATCCTTCACAGAGCCGGACTCTTCCTCAAATGCCAGCACATAGCTGCCCATTCCGTAAGCATCCCGCTTGATCCGCTTTCCGTCCCGGATAAACTTTCCTTTGGGGCTGATAATCTTACACCGGAACAATTCCGCAATCACATCAATAATACCCGATCCGCAAAGTCCGATGGGCTTCTCTCCCTCATCCCCGATAATGGTGAAATCAGGCTCCATCGTCTCCGCATCAATGGTACATGCCTCAATAGCTCCGTCCGTGGCCCGCATACCGCAGCTGATATCGCCGCCCTCAAAGGCCGGCCCTGCGGAGCATGCGCAGCTCATCATAAAGTCGGAATTGCCGAACACCAGCTCTCCGTTGGTACCCAGGTCAATAAATAAGGAAAACTCCGGCTGGTTCCACAGCATACTCACCAAAGTGCCTGCCGTTATATCGCCGCCCACATAGCTTCCGATATTGGGCGCCATAATAATATGAGCATCCGGGTGAACCTTCAGATTAATATCCGACGCATAGAAAGAGTTTGTCTTAAAAAATGCCGGAATATACGGCTCCATGCGCAGCGGGTCCGCATTGATTCCCATCAGCAGATGGTTCATGGTGGTATTGCCCGCAATCGCCAGGCGGTAAATGTGCCGGGTGCTGATATGAGCTGCCTTGCACATCTGCTGAATCATGGGGTTCAGAGTTTCCGCTACAATGGCATCCTGAAGCCTTGTGCGTCCGCCCTGCTTGGTGGATTCAATGATTCGGTTGATAACATCGGCGCCGTAGCGGATCTGTCCGTTGCCGGTGGACGCCTTGGCCAGAATCCTTCCGTCTATCATATCAACCACAACGGCGGACACGGTAGTGGTTCCGATGTCAACAGCCAGGCCGCCTACGATAAGATCCTCGTTGGCTCCGTATACGTCGTAGACGAACACATGGCGCTGTGCCTGTCCGATGATACATTGAAGCTCAAAATTACTGCTCCGCAGGGTATTTGGGAGCTTTCTGAGACAGGAATAGGGAATCCGTATGTACCGGATTCCGGTAGCCTCCTGCAAAGCACGGATTACCCGCTCAATATCGGGCATGGTATCCTCAAGGCTCGGCGGGTCCATTTTGATCCGCACAATGTGAATGTTGTTGTGGAGGGGAAGCTCTGCCTCCTCAATTTTGCGCTTGGACTCGTCAAAGATGGCTACCTCCTCCGGGGAGCTTAAGTCCGCCACCTTCATACGGCTGCGGTAGGCGGAGGCAATATCCGGCACCATAACCTCCACATCTCCGGCCACCTGGCTTACACAGGCCAGGCGCCAGCCTTCCTCGTACTCGGTATCGCTGATGTGGCGTGTTTTTTTGGAATCCAGTTTTCCTTTGATAAATTTTACCTTACATTTTCCGCAGGAAGCATTGCCGGAGCAGGGGGCGTCAATCACCACATTGGATTTCCGCGCCGTCTCCAGGAGATTCTCTCCCAGGGCCGTAGACACCGTTACCTGATCGCCGTCCTCAAATCGAAATGTTACATTTGCCATTTTCCAATATCCTCCTACTATTAAAAGTCGCTGCGCGACAGCTCTAAAGGGTAAAGTCGCTTCGACACACTTGTGATGAGAGAAACTTTTATTCGAAAAAGCACTCTTAAAAGTTCCTCTCGTGCGCCTTTGCGACTTTACCAATTTAAATCGCTGCGCGATGGCATTAAAGGGTAAAGCCGCTTCGACACATCTGTAATGCCTCATTGTTAAAATTATAGCATATTTCAAATCATATTTCAAAGGCAGACTTTAATCAAATTTCCTATTTTATTCTTCCATATCGTCGTATTTCGAATGAATATCTTCCGGCCGTTCCGCCGAATCATCCCGTATCCACCGTTCATCCTCATACCTGTAGCAGTACACCCCCGTATCACCGGACTGAATCCAGATATTGTAGGTATCCGACTCCCAGCAGATTCCCCAGAAATCCCTTGCTCTCTCCGTATAAAATTCAAATACCTTTTCTTCTGTCCCCGTTTCATAGATGCAGACCTTTATGTGATTGACTCCGGAGTCCACGATCTTTTCCGCTTCCTGTATAGCATAATATTTTTCATCATAGCTGCAGGTCTTTTCCGCTGTAAAAGATCCCCAGGAATCCGTCTGCACTTCCTCTTTCTCCGGGATATTCCTGCACCCGGTTAGAAGAAGCAGCAGCAAAAATATTGCGGCAGATTTTTTCATAAACACTTCCTCCAGATCTTTAAAACTAATGTTTTGACATAACAAAAACGGAACAAATTATAAAAATCAAAGCAGACTGCGGTAAATCTGTTCTCTGGTTTTTCCGTCTTCCGAATCCAAATACATAAAAGGCAATGTAATTTTTATTCTATCAAAAGCCTTCGGAATGTCAATGAAAAAGCTATCTCCCTTATATCTTTTGTCCGTTTTTGTCTGTTTTTCTTTTAATCTGTTGATTTTTCTGATTATTCTATTATTTTGTCCAAAATTATAATACAAAATAAATTTTATCTTCATAATTTTGTAATGTTTTTTGTGTATACTAGGAGAAACAAAAGAAACTCATGCCAGTATGCTTCGGGCATCAGCCGCTGCTATGAATGTTAAAAGATTTTCGGAAGCTTTACCGGATTTTCCGCATACTGATTTGCAAATCACGAGATAAAAACAGAAATGGGGGGTGTCTATGAAAAAGCAATTTTTATCATGCCTAATCGGTCTGACAGCAATTACATGTTCTCTTATGCCAATAAAAAGAGATGTATTAGCTGCCAATCCGGCAGACAACAGCGCGGAAACCGCAGAATATGGAACCCTCACCGCATTTATCCTCCCTGTCAAAGCGCCGTCTTCCGTCCAACTCACTTATGTGAATCTGGCGGAGCGTGAAAAGTGGATTCTGGATGAAGTGCTCTCCGACTATGTGTCCGAACATGTGGTAATGCTCCATGAATCCGGCAGGGATTACACCATCGGAGACTGGATTGACCGTGAGGCATATACCTGTCTCTTTCTGGAAGCGGAGCTTTCGGAAGGCCACCGCTATCTGGTCTGCGGCTACGCAAAAGCAGGCGGCGGCTATGTATATTTTGAACTCTCCTCCTCCGCCCCCTTAACAGAACAGCAGGTGCGTGAGAAGATGGAACAGAGCTTCGCAAGGCCCCAGCGTTTTCAGTCAGGCGTTTGCTAGCAGTCCGTATTTCATCTCCGTTTTTACGGCGGAGATAAGAATATTCCATTATAAGAAATACCGGAATCTTGATGCAGATTATCATCAAAGATTCCGGTTTTATTTTTACAGGGCCTTCTGTTTCTCCTATAGCAGAGCTAAAAATGCTTCCACATCCTCCCGCCTTGTAGCCCAGCTTGTTGCCAGACGCACTACCGTATGCTCCGGGTCCGGCTTTTCCCAGAAGCCCATTGCAGCCTCCTTTTGCAGAGCCTGATATGTCTCATTTTCCAGAAGGACAAACTGCTGGTTCGTGGGTGATTGCAGATAAAGGGGATATTTCTTTTTCTCCAGTCCCTCTTTCAAGAGCTCTGCCATCTCGATTGCGTGGCGGCTGATCTCAAAGTACAGGCGATCCGTAAAGAGGGTATCAAACTGTATCCCCAATAGACGCCCCTTTGCAAGAAGCGCTCCGTGCTGCTTCACAATGCTCAGAAAATGCTTGGGCATATTTTTCTTTGTATATACCAGGGCTTCCCCGCACAGAGCGCCTACCTTGGTTCCTCCGATGTAGAAGGCGTCGCAGTACTTCGCTATCATAGGCAGGGTTACGTCCGTGTCATGGCTCATAAGGCCATAGCCCAGACGCGCGCCGTCCAGGTAGAGAGGGATGTCATAGCTCTGACAGATGGCCGAAAGCTCTTTCAGCTCCGCCTCGCTGTAGAGGGTTCCGTATTCCGTAGGATGGGAGATATAGACCATTCCCGGAAATACCATATGTTCATGATTTTCATCCTGCCAGAAGCTTTCCAACAGGGATTTTAAATCCTTACCGCATATTTTTCCCCGGTGCTCAGGAAGCTCCAATACTTTGTGACCGTGGTATTCGATGGCGCCTGCTTCGTGGGCGCTTACATGGCCTGTCTTTGCCGCTACAACGCCTTCATAAGACTTTAGCAGGGAGTCAATGGCTACGGTATTCGTCTGCGTGCCGCCTACTAAAAAGAAAATCTCCGCCTCGGGGCACTCGCAGGCTTTACGTATCTTTTCTTTTGCACGCTCGCAATACGGGTCCTGCCCGTAGCCGGTAAGCTTCTCCATATTTGTTTCTGCCAGGCACTGTAAAATCCGCTCGTGGGCGCCTTCCACATAATCACTTTCAAATGATAACATAGTTCCTCCATTCCGGTTTCGTAATATCTCTCAAGTACATCCGTATGTAATCTGTTTCCTGTTCATAGTATCCCATCATTCCAAAATTCCGAAATGCTGCAAAGCATGCAGAATCCCGCCTGCGTCCACATCATCCGTCACATAATCGGCTCTTTCCTTTACGTAATCCTCTCCGTTTCCCATCGCCACACCGATTCCGGCGAATTCCATCATCTCCACATCATTTTCCCCATCTCCGAAAGCTATGATCTCCTCCGGCCGGATTTTGTGGGCTTCCAATATCTGCCGCATTCCCGTTACCTTGCCGCCGCTTTTTGGAACAATATCCGTCCCATACTCCGTCCACCAGGTAAGCTTACAATTTGGCATTTGGTGAAGAACCCCGTAAGCCTCATCCCTGCCGGAAAACACATTGACCAGATAAATCCGATTCCCCGGATGATATTCCCCAAGCTCCGGCAGTTCGGAAGAAATAGCCTTCTGCGCCTGTTTCACTCTCTCATCAATAAAATTAATATAAATCCGGTCCTTTTCCACAAATGCAATGGGCAGTTCTCTCTTTTCAAACAGAGGAAGGACCTGCTGAATATCGTATTCATCAATGGGAAAGCCGCACAAAACCTCTTTCCTCTGATCGAGGCAGAGCTGGCCGTTCAGCAGCACATAGCCGTCAAATTCCAAGTCCCGTGTCGGAAGCTGCTCCAGTTCCAAAATGTGCCGGCCTGTGGAAGTAAAGATCCGAATTCCCCGTTCCCGAAGCGCCTTAAGCGCCTTGCGTGTATCCTCAGGAATGTTCCCATGCTTATGGGACATCAATGTTCCGTCAATATCAAAAAAAACTGCCTTTATACTCATATTTTTCTCCTACTAATTTTAAGCTCTGCAACATCCTTCAATGCTCACCGGTATAAAACTCATTTCCAGTCACAGCTACAGCTCAATCTCCATTCCCGTATAAATCTGCTCCACACAGTTTCCCAGCTCCTCCTTTAATATAGCAAACGCCGGCTCTCCTGTACAGTGGCCCGTATATATTTTCCTGATTCCTGTACTGCGGATGCGATCTGCCAGCGCACGTACCTCTTTTTCAGAAGATTTGTAGAGATGAAAGCCGCCCAGCATGGCATACAGCTTCTTCCCTGGAAATGCCGTCTCAATTTCCCGAATAATATTGTCCGCTCCTCCGTGAGAACAGCTGCTGAATATCACAAGTCCCTTTTCCGTATCAAAGACCAGGCTCTGCTCATGGGCAAAGGAATCCGGCCGAAGCCTTCCCCCCTCTTTTACGTACAGGTTCACACGCTTTGCGATTTCCTCCAGGCCCAAAGTACTGTGAGGAATCAGGGTCACTCCCGGCAGAATCTCATAATTTCCGGAAACATATCGGATTCGCCCGCCATAGGTTTTGAGAAAGCCTCTGTGGATACCTATGTACTTGCGGAAACACCATTTCCTTCCATAGCAGTTTTCCTTCGATCCCTCCCGCAGATAGAAAACAGCTTTTTGATTCCGGGCAAAAAAATCTCCCATGCCGTCTGCGTGGTCATAGTGTGCATGAGACAGCACACCGCAGTCTACCTGTGTGAGATCGATTCCCATGTCATCCGCATTTTTCAGAAAACGCCCGGAGGCGCCGGTGTCCAGCAGGATTTTATGTTCTTTATATTCCAAATAGAAGGACAGTCCCCACTCCGGGGAAAGATTATTTTTTGTCAGATTATCTACCAAAATGGTTGCTCGCATGTGTAAAATACCTCCTGCTGTTTTCATTTGAAGCATCTGCTGCTTCACTTCTGTCTCGCCGCAAAGAAAATGTGGAACTGTCCATAAGTCCCACATTCATGTTGTCAAAATTGTTTGTTTTTACATTAACTTTCCGCTATACCTGCACCACTCCCAGCCACTGCTTTATTTTTTCCACAGGTATATCCAAAACCTCCGAAATATCCTCTACGGAGCTTCCCTTTTCATATAGCTTCTTTGCAGCTGACATTGCTTTTTCCACAGCTTCTTTTGCAGCTTCCTTTGCGGCTTTTTCCGTTGCTTCCTTTGCAGCTTTTTTCGCGGCTTTTTCTGATGCCTCTTTCACTTCACTTGCTATATAAGTCCGTAAAATATACTCATCGTCAAACAATGTCATCATAATATCCACAACCTCCTTTTCCCTGTTCTCCAAATACTCTTTTAAAACATCCTGGTTCTTGCAGATATATTTGTAACGGATCATCTTTGGTATAATACTATCCTAACACAACATACCTTTTATGACAATTTCTTTCTTGGAAAGAAGCGGCCTCTCTTTATGATTCGGAACGAAACACATAGATATTTTCAAATCCCGGCGCAAAGCTGCACCAGTGAAAGCAAGCCCACGGATGCCTGGAATCTTCCTTATAGAGAAACAGTTCTATATCGCCTCCGTGGGTAACATAGTAATCATTATAGAGCATTCTGCCTTTTTTGTCATACTCTATGTTGCCGCTGGAATCCCAGGTACCATGCATATTAGAGGAGCGCAAATACTCCGCTGCCTTTAAAATTCCCTTTTCATCATACTCAAATGCTATCCGGCCGGAATAATCAATGTCCTCATCCCACCAGCCCCAATCCTTTTCCTGGTCCTCCTTCTGCAATTCCTCTTCAATTGCTTCCAGTTTGCCGTCCGGAGTATATATGCAGGTGCTTTTAAATGGAAAATACTCCTTCCCATCATTCCAGTCATCCGTATCCTCCAAACCGCTCCACGTTCCGTCCTCATTAAAATGCGCGCGTTCTTTGTGAAAACAAAATTTTTGTCCGCTGGCAGCCACATCCCCGGGTGCATGATTTCCCTCTAACATCCAAAAATCAGTGATAAATGGAAAAGGGACTTCTTCTCTATACTCATACGACAAATCCGCCATCCGTTTTCCATACAAATCATACTGCCGTTCCCGTATCATCCGCCCTTCTTCATCCCAGTTGTGAAGAAGATAACCTATTTTGTCTTCTTCCCTTAGACAGTGTGTCGTACAATATATGGCCTCCCGATATTTACTTGTTCCTGCCTCATAGTCCACCCAATACTCTCCCCATAAATGGACAATAAAGCAGTACTGCGCCTTCTGTTCATCTATATAGTATTCGATAAGTGGCTCTCCTTTTCGGTTATAGACCCTGCCATCAGGCTCTTCCTTGCGAATGTCCTGGGTTTGTAAATAATATTTTACTCAAACTTCCCACATTAAAAATGGTATTTGCTCCTTGAAAAATCAATACTTT
>OFFX01000218.1_pt1 | contig 49284 bp, 41 predicted proteins | sample 1521511 | NCBI WGS metagenome assembly OFFX01 (sample SAMEA3504125, study PRJEB24116) | mouse gut metagenome | biome: mouse gut; feature: mouse-associated habitat; material: faeces | place: Denmark | collected 2011
GTTCACGGCAGATGCCCCGTTAGTATGTATGCTTTTTATCCGGCGGCTTTAGGGTGGGGAAGGACGGCCCATTCTCACCTTCCGCCGCCGGACGCCAGCTCTGCCGCCCGCGCCAGGGCGGCGTCGATGTTGGGCGCGAAGTTCTCCGCTCCCACCTCGTCGAACAGGCCGGACTTGCGGAATACGGACATCGGCTGGGCGTTCACATGGGAGAAGATCACCGTGATCCCCTTGTCCCAGCACTCGCCGCACAGCCGCTGGAGGCTGTTCAGCGCCGTGATGTCCATGGCGGGTACCGAGCGCATCCGCAGGATCAGCACCCGCCGTCCGCCGGAGGGCTCCAGGTGGGGGATCTTGTCCGCCGCGCCGAAGAACATGGGGCCGCTGATTTCGTAGACCATCACGTGGGGAGGCACGCTCTTCATCCGGCCCTGACTGGCGCCGGCGTCCTGTATGTACGCCCACTCCTTGACCACCGCCACGTCCGCCATCCGCTTCATGAACAGCAGGCAGGCCAGGGTCAGTCCCACGACGATGGCAACCACCAGGTCGAACGCCACCGTCAGCAGGAAGGTCACGGCCAGCACGGCGATGTCGCTCTTGGGGGAGCGCTTCACCACCTTTACCACCGTGCGCCAGCCGCTCATGTTATAGGCCACCTGGAAGAGGATGGCGGCAATGCAGGGCATGGGGATCAGGGCGGCGTAAGGCATCAGCAGGACCAGCACCAGCAGCAGCACCCCGGCGTGGACCATGCCCGCTATCGGGGAACGGCCTCCGTTTTTGATGTTGGCCGCCGTCCGGGCGATGGCCCCGGTGGCGGGGATGCCCCCGAACAGGGCGGAGGCGGCGTTGCCCACCCCCTGGGCCACCAGCTCCATGTTGGAGTTGTGCCGCGCGCCGATCATCTCGTCGGCCACCACGGCGGACAGCAGGGACTCGATGGCCGCCAGCACCGCGATGGTGAAGGCGTCGGGCAGCACCGCTGCCACGGTCTCATAGGAAAAGGCGGGCAGATGGAATTGGGGCGGCGCGCTGGAGATGGTATACAGGTCGCCGATGGTGTTCACCGGCAGGGACAGCAGCTTCACCTCCGCCGCCGTCACCAGCACGGCGATGAGGGAGGCGGGGATCTTCTGCAGGGGTTTGATCATGGGCCACAGGCATAGGATCGCCAGCGCCAGCACGCCGACCCCCACGGCGGCCCAGTTCACGGTAGAGAAGGTGCGGACCACCTCCCCCAGCTTTTCCATGGTCTCCACCGGCGCGTGGGTGAAGGTCAGGCCGAAGAAGTCCTTGAGCTGGCCGATGACGATGGTGACGGCGATGCCCGCGGTAAAGCCGGTGGTGATGGTGTAGGGGATGAACTTGATCATACTGCCCAGCCGCAGCAGGCCTAGGGCGATCAGGATGATCCCCGCCAGGATGGTGGCGGCCGCCAGGCCCTCCATGCCGTTTCGTGCCACGATGCCCGCCACGATGGTAGCGAAGGCGGCGGTGGGGCCGGCGATCTGCACCCGGCTCCCGCCCAGGGCGGAGATAACGAAGCCTGCCACGATGGCGGTGTACAGTCCCTGCTCCGGTGCTACGCCGGAGGCCAGCGCTAGGGCGATGGACAGGGGCAGGGCGATGATGGCGACGATGACCCCGGCGGTCAGATCCTTCAAAAAGTCCTGCCGGGAGTAATGCTTGAGAGAGTGGAACAGCTGAGGCGTCAGGTCTTTCACGATAGTTTCTCCTTTTCCCAATAAACGCTCCACGCAGTATAGCACAGGATATCCTGGAACGCAACCATATTTCCCCAGTTTTTTGCACAAAATATAGGGGGAAGAGCGCCATCCCTGCCTGGGAAGCCTTTGCCCTTCCCAAGGGGATGGTTTTGTGGTAGAATACGGGCAGAACGAAAAAGGAGGCGCTTCCTTGAACGAGAAACTTACCCTGCGACAATTGACGCTGATCGGCTCCATGCTTTTTGGAATGTTCTTTGGGGCGGGCAATCTGATCTTCCCGCTGATCCTGGGGGCCAAAGCGGGGCGGAACCTGCCCGCTGCGCTCCTGGGGCTCCTGATCACCGCCGCGGGCATCCCCCTGCTGGGCGTCATGTCCATCGGCCTCTCCCGGAGCGAGGGCCTGCTGGACCTGTCCGGACGGGTGTCCCCGAGATTCCGGAGCCTCTTTACCTGCGCCCTTTACCTGACCATCGGCCCCCGGTTCGCCACCCCCCGCTGCGCCGCCGCCAGCTTTACCATCGGCATGGCTCCTGCGGCGGGAGGAAATATGGGGCTTTGGCAGCTTGGGTTTTCCCTGTGCTTCTTCGGGGCGGTGCTGTACTTTTCCCTGCGGCCCTCCAGGATATTGGATTCGGTGGGTAAATTTTTGAACCCGGCGTTCCTCCTCTTCCTGGGGATCATGCTGGCCGCGGCCCTCATAAGGCCCGTCCAGACGGCGGCCTCGGTGGTTCCCAGCGGAGACTATGTCCACTCCGCTTTCTCCGCCGGTTTCCTGCAGGGCTACGATACCCTGGACGCCCTGGCGGGTCTGGCCTTCGGCATTGTCGTCATCCGGGCCGTCCGCCAGCTTGGGGTCACCGAGCCGGGGCGGGTGGCGGTGAACACGGTGAAGGCGGGGATCGTGAGCATGTCCCTGATGGCCCTGATCTACGCGCTCACTGCCCTGGTGGGTGCCCAGAGCTTCGGACTCTACGCGGAAAGGCTCTCCGATCCCGGATTCACCGGGGGTGACGCCTTTGCCGTCATCGCCCGCCACTACTTTGGCCGGGGAGGCGGACTGCTGCTGGCGGTCACGGTCACCCTCTGCTGTATGAAGACCGCCGTGGGGCTGGTGATCTCCTGCTCCGAGACCTTTGAGGAGCTGTTCCCGGGGAAGCTCGCCTACGCCCAGTGGGCGGTGCTGTTCAGCGGCGCTTCGCTGCTGATCTCCAACTTTGGGCTTTCCAAGATCATCGAGTTTTCCGCCCCGGTCCTCTACTTCCTCTATCCTCTGGCCATCGTGCTGATCCTGCTGGGACTTTTCGGGCGGTTTTTCGGCCACGCCCGCACGGTCTACCGGTGGACCATGGGAGCCGCGCTGGCCGCGGCGGTCCTGGAGCTGTGCCGGGTGGTGGGCTTTCAGCCTGTGGTTGGGGCCGCAGGGCGGGTCCTGCCGTTCTATGGCTACGGGCTCGGCTGGGTGGTCCCGGCGGCGATTGGGTTCGCGGTGGGGATGGGCTTGGAAAAGAGACGGTAAGGCTTGCCGGAGTTTCCATAAGCACGAAAATCTGTATACAAATGAGGCAACGGCCAGTATTGGGTATTCAGCCCAATACTGGCCGTTATTTACGCTATTGCAGATCGCTTTACATCATGGAAAACAAAATGCAGCCGCCTTTATGCTGCCTGGGCGGTGATCCGAACCAGAATAACCGCGATCTGCGCGCGGTTTGCGGTTCCCTGGGGGTCCAGGACCCCATCGTTTCCGGTGATGATCCTCTCGGCTGCGCACCAGCACAGCGCCTCATAGGCATACTCCGATACGGCCTTCGTATCTGTGAAATCCAGTTCGGCGTAATTGCCCTCGGCGATCGTCTTGTCCTTGCTCTGGGCGTAGCGGTAGAGGATCGCCGCCATCTGCTCCCGGGTAATGGGCTGGTCAGGGGAGAAGCGTCCGTCCGTTCCGCCGGAGATGATCCCCTTCCCGGCGGCCCAGTAGACGGCATCCGCGTAGTAGGCACCGTCGGCTACATCGGAGAAGGATACGTCCGTTTCCGCCTTGGGGCTGCCCTCCAGGCGCCACAGGATAGTGGTCAGCATTCCGCGGGTGGCCTTGGCATAGGGAGAGAAGGCGTTATCAGAAGCGGCGCCCATCAGATCGTTGGCGTAGACGGTTTTTACCGCGTCGTAGAACCAATCGGTCTCCGCCACATCCTCGAAAGGCAGGGCGTCCTCGCTGTCCCCGGTTTGGCTGCTCAGAGCCGTCATCATGTTCATCACCACAGAGGCAGAGGTGTTGGAGGCCTCGGTGTAGTTGAACGCATAGGTATCGTGGGCGATGCCGTCAGCCTTGTCGGACATGCAGCGAAGCACCGCACAGGGGACGCCGTACTGGTTGCACACCCGGGCTACCGCCGCGCCCTCCATCTCGCAGGCCAGGGCCTTGAAATTGTCCTGGAGCGCCTTGACGTAACTTTCGCTGGAGATGAATTGGTCACCGGTGGCGATGACGCCCTGGTGGACCTTCTCTTCGCCCAGCACCTCGCAGGCGGAGGTATAGGCGATCTTTGAGAGAGCCTCGCTCACGGGAATGATGCCGGTGTCCTTGTTTGCGGCGGCCTCGCCGTTCCACTCAAAGCCGTCATTGGTTTCCGTGCCGTAGTCGTGCTGGACCAGACCGGTGCCGATGACCATGTCCATCACGTTTACATCGTCCCCCACGCCGCCGGCAATGCCGGTGAAGACAACGCCGCCTACGCGGTAGTTGTTGATCAGCGTCTGGGTGCAGGAAGCTGCCAGCACCTTTCCGATACCGGCCCGCACCAGTACAACGTCCACCCCGTGGAGGGTCCCGGTGTAGAAGGTGCTGCCGGATACGGTCTCCTCTTTGGTGATCTCGGCTTCCTCTACCAGCTTTTGCAGTTCTACATCCATGGCGCTGATGATGCCGAGGGGGCCCGATTTGGCTTCGCTCTCACTGGCGAATGCCGCTGCCGTTCCCAAGGATACCGTCAGAAGCATTGCCAGAAGGAACGCGCTGATTTGTTTCCATGTCTTTCTCATTTTTGCTGCCTCCCAAAATTGTTTGTTTGTTGTGCTCCCGGCGACTGCCTCCTTCACCTCCTCCTGCTCCCGGCGTCAAGCGGTCGATTGGACTCATTTTAGCAATTTGCGGGGAAAATTGCAAGTTTGCTTGGGATTTTTTTTGTAACCACGATCCAAAAGTGCTATTCGGGAATTATAACGTTCTTCCGCTTTTCTTCTGCGATCCGGGAGCGGTATTCACTGGGGGTGACATTTTCATACTTTCGAAATACCTGGGAAAAATGGGAGAAATTGGAATATCCCAATTCCAGAGCGACCATTCCAACGGAAATGTTGGAATGTGCCAGCATATTTTTTGCCGCTTCCACTTTCATCAACGTGATATATTCCTTGATGCTTTGCCCGGTCTCTTTTTTGAACAGCTTTGTAAAATACTCCGCACTTAAGCCTACGTGGTCCGCCACATCCTTTACGGTGATCGCATCCGCGATGTTATCAAGAATATAGCTTTTGGCTTTTTCAACATCGTTGCGGGGGGCCTGACCGGTGCTCAGCTCCTGTACCTTCTGCATCATAAAGCGCATCGCTTCACGTAATGCGTCCGGACTGGAATAGCTGTTCATATAATCGTAATAGCTGAACTGATCCTGGAACAAGGAATGGACGTCTAAATTGTTGTCATAAAAGTACGTAAAGAACATATGGGTTATGCGCTGGTGCAAGTCGCATAGCCCGCGGCTCCCGTGTGAGTTGGCATGAGCGATCCGTTCAAGACAATCATCAAATTCGTTCGTCAGAATACGGTATTGGCCTGCTGCCAATAAACTGCGCCAGTGCGAGCCGCTTCCGGTGATATAGTCGAAAGTACCGCGTGGAGAGCAGTCTGGGTCATAATCCAGGCGAATGATGCCGTTGGCTGCGTTTTTCTCTCCAATGCTGTCGCGCACCCGGCGGTACTCTCCCTGGAGGGAGTCAAAGGACACGGCCTGCCCCACATAGCAGCGGATAGAGTCCTGCTTCATAGACTGGCACAGATAGTCAAAGAATTTCCGCAGCTTATCGATATCCAGATCAGGATCATCTTGGAGAGTCGAAAAGACCAGAAGAACAAATTCCCGATGCCGGTCCACCGTACTCAGAGGGACCAGCGGATAGGAGATATCCGCCTGCTTCAAGGCATTGATCATCGCTTTATGGATCTCCTTTTCGGTCACGATAGGCGGATCCGCTTTGCGGAACTGTCCAACGGAAAGGATCATCAGCCAGGCTTTCTTTTTCGGAGAAACAGAGTAGCCGATCAGATTCAGCAGTTCCATCGAAGACTGAACATCGGAGGTATCGCTGGAGAAAAGATTCATTGCCACACGATCCAGAAGCTCCATTTCTCCAGTCTGCATCCATTTGCCGACTTCATAGAGCTGGTTCCGCTTTCGCCGCTCATAGCAATGCTGCAAGGCCCGGCGCAGGACGCCTTCGATCACGTCATACGGCGCGGGCTGAACGATATAGTCAAAGCATCCCAGCCGTACGCTGATCTGAGCATACTCGAAATCCGCATGGGAAGTCAGAAGGATGGTGATCAGCTCCGGATAAAGCTTCTGCGCCCTGGAAATCAGCTGCAAACCATCCTCGCCGGGCATTTCGATATCACACAGCAGGATATCAATGGGCACGGAGCTCATGATCTCCATAGCGCGTTCCGCGCCGGTAGCATAACGAACAACATCGATCCCAAGGTCCTGAAAGGAGATCCCTGCGGCAATGCCCTCAAGCACACTGGCCTGATCGTCCACAAACATTACATTCATTTGCCTTCCTCCTTTTGCTGATCGTTCGGCTTGATGCCGGGGCCGGAAACAGGATCGCTATTGTACTGCGAGAATGACTCGGGCAGATAAAATACGGAGCAGGCGCCGCCGTTCGGCAAATTGTAAAAAGCGGTTTTGTGCTGCTTTTTATATAGTATTTCAATTCTCCGGCACAGGTTTTGAATGCCCACATGGAACTGAGCGAACACGCCGTCCATTGGCTGAAGCTGCTGCAGCGCTTCTTCGCTGTAACCAACACCGTTGTCTGACAGCCGGATACGGACAAATCTCTGCCCTTCCAACTCCAACCAATCGATTCGGATAAAAAAGTGTAGGATTTTATCACTCTGAGGATTATGCTTGTGAAAATTTTCTACAAAGGTTTGGATCAGAACCGGCGGAATAGGGTAGTCCATCAGCTGCGGATCGACACTTTTGGTCAGGAGAATATGATCGCTTCGCTCCAAATCAATAATTTCAAAATAGTCGTCCACCTCAGCCAGTTCCGCGCGGACCGGCACGAAAGTCAGACTGTCATGAAATACATAGCGGATATGATTGGAAAAGCGTGTGATGATCCGCAGCGTTTTTTCCTGATCTCCCAGCATTGTCAGGTTATATAGGCTCTTCAAGCAATTGAGCAGGAAGTGCGACCGCGTTTGAAGCTGGTAATATTGCAGCATGGCGTGTTCCTTTTGGGATTCCTGCCGCATTTTTTCGGTTTCCAATTTGACCTTCTGCTCAACCAGAACTTCCAAAGCATCCTGGATCTCGGCAATTTCCTGGATGTTCTCCGGAACTTTCTGAATGGAGACGGCCCCTTCGGCAATCTGCTGCGAAATTTCTTTGATCTTGTTCATGGGATAGATCAAAATTTTCTTTGCGTAAAAGTAAATTCCGAAAAACGTCAGGCAGACCACAAGGAATGCCAGTATCAGCAGGTCAATAAAGATCCACCAGTTTCCCCACATGCTGTCAATGGAAATGATCCCGCAAAGTCCAAGGCGGGATTTTTCATCAAACCTTGTTTGCAGAATATAACCGACTCCATTGACATGAAGATAAGCGTTGTTAGCGCTGAGCATTTGTTCCAAGGAAATGTTGTGGCTTTTCACATAGGATTCGTTTGTAAGGATCTGATCCGATGTCAGGAAGGAGTAAGTGATAGAAGACTCGCCGTTGCTTTCAAAAGTGTTGGAATAGGCAGTTACATCTACCATGGCGCAGATGTAGATGTTTCGGAACCGTCTGGCCTGCATCAGAATGACGGACTTGTCCGGCGTATTGGTGACCATCACCTGCCAGCCGATCATTTCCAGGTTTGTCTGCCCGTCCCAGAAGCCGCGGACCTGGTCCATTACCTGTATGGTCTGTTTTTTCAGCAAGCCGCCCAGAAAGTTGTCTCCGATGTAGTAGTATTTTTCATCTACCCGGTCATCGAAAACCATGATCCCGGTATTCGATGTAATGCGGCTGCGGACCATGAGACGCACGTTGTACCACGCCAGTAAAGCCTGTTCTTCCGTGACGGCCTCCGGGTCCAGAGCAAGGACGTGAAACCCGGAATCCTGATAATAGATGTTATTGCAAAATTGCTCAAGATCCTCCATTGTATATGTCATACCGGAGAAATAAACATCCATTGCCGCATCATTGCAAAATACCAGCTCCTGCTGGGTGGAGTAGAGCGCATAGCCTCCGCAGACCAGCAGGCATACCAGAGTGACAGCGATCATAGCTGCAAACATCCGGAGCATAACTCGTTTGCCTGAATAGCGTTTTGTCATGACGTCTCCTTCCCGCGTCGGGAACTCTGCGCAGCACAGTGGTTTACAGGGGCGTTTCTCCGATCCGGGTCACCGCTCCCGCTTTCAGAAGAACAGTTTGGGTCATGGAGGTGCGGATGGTAACATCCGCCGCGCTGGGGTTATAGATCGCAGAGCCATCCACGGAATAGATGAGGCGGCGGTAGGCAGTAACATAGTCCAAAATTTCTCCGTTTGTTGCGAACCAAATTTGATCCTTATGGAGCGCCAGAAAATCTGCCAGTGTTTCTATGACATGCCAGTTGTGGTCGGAATCAAATTCGTAGGCATGACCCCATACGTAGAACAGCATCGGGAAGAATGGCATCCCATCCAAAAATTCCTGGGCCAGATCCATGAGTTTGGGGTCATTATGGTGACAAGTGGGATCCCACTCCAGAAAGTTTTCCGGAATAGAGAACTGTCTGGTGGATCGGATGGTCCTGGCTCCCTGATACCCTGCCAGACGCAGGAGTTCCATGACCGCATGATCATATACGCCGAAAGGATAGGCAAACATCTTAAGGGGCTTCCTGGAAAGCTGCTCCAAACGGCGCTTGTCTTCCATAATTTCATAGGCGGCCAAAGGGCTTCCGATGGTATCCAATGAGGAATGATAGAGACCGTGACCAGCAATTTCGTGTCCAGAATACAACTGTACTACTTCTTCGGACTTGACCTTGGAAATATCCAGATCAGGCTTGCCAGGGAAACCGCCTATGTCTGGGTGCCCAAGGAGGCCGGAGCTCAGGTTAAAAGAACATTTGATGCCCCGTTCCCGAAGAAGCGGAGAAAGACGGCGGTCCTGTACCACGCCGTCGTCATAGCTGAAGGTGCAGGCCTTGCTTTTTCCGCCGGGAAATACCAGCGAGTCAAATCGTTTTCCCATTAACATTCTCCTTTATCTTTTGTTTATTCAAAGATTTTTTCGTGAAGCTGGTCATCGGCCGGTCAAAGATACCTTCATTATATCACACTACCGCAAGATGTCATGAAAAAGCGAAAGAGATTTTTATGACGGATCACATGAAGCGGCAACGGGTGTCCGCAGCTTGTTCTTATGTATCAAAAAGCGTGTGCATCAGCGCCTGGGCCATGCGCCTGCCGCCATGCCAATTAGGATGCACGCCGTCACCCAAATGCAGTCCTTCCTGCATAATATGGGGATCCATAGGGTCTCGGAGTACGGCATCCATATCCACGACCCCTTCCGCAATATGAGATTGGAGCAGCAATGTATTTAAGCCGCAACGGAGCTTTTCCGCCGCGGCTCGCCAGCTGCCGGCGAAGGCGCCAAAGGGAGAAATGGTTGAAAGATAGACCTTGCTGCCCTGAGCGTGGGCTTGTCTGACAATATCGGCCAGCGCGTCAAAAATATCCTGACAGCTTGGAACATTCGGTTCAGAGAAGCACAGGCTGTGGGAACAGTCGTTTACGCCCTCCATCACAAATACAATATCCGGGTTGGCTCCGTCATAGACATCCGCATAAAACCGGTCCTTGCCTGCAATGCCGAACTGATGTCCCCCGCCCGGGAAACCTTCGCATTTTGGAAATGACTTCTGAACACGGTTTCCGGCGATCCCTGCATTCATCACAGCGTATTGGCCGGGAAAGCGGGCATAGAGCTGCTCCAGAAAGGGGTCCATAAAGTAAGACATATGGGTAATAGAGTCGCCAAACAGAGCGATCAGTTTCACATCGTCCGCGGCCAAAACTGAAATTTCACACAAGCCTGCCGCAAACTGAGGAGGATACGGATCGTTGGCTAGAGACGGTACTAGTTGGGACTTGACGGTAAATCCAAGGCCATTGGTTTTGTAGAAATTTCCGGTCTGATGAACGCTTTGCCAGCCGATGCCGGCAGCGGTGGTGCAGACGCACCGTAAAACAGTTTTTTCTCCAAAATACAGATACACAAGGAAGTCATCCTGGGGATTGACGGTCATGGATATCTCATCCGAGTATGGCCGGGAGCCGGCGGGTACAACGATCTTTTCCCGACCGTCCATGGTGACTGTGACCCGTGAAGAGACTGCACCCGTAACCCGGTTATGCAGGGCAACTGCCGCATGGTCAATGACCATTGGCACAGTATTGTAGAGATTATTGAACCGCAGGCGGAGCTTTTCACCTCCAATGTTGTTGGTAAATACACATGCTTGCGTGATGTTTTCTAATACGCCGAGGTCATGGTTGTAGTTGACCGGCACATAGCGCCAGGAGGGGATCCATTTTGCCATTGTGCTTATTCCTTTCCTTCTTTGGGTGTGAATCGGGGCAGGCAACGAATGCCCACAGCGTAGCTGCTGCGCGTAAGCTTCTCCATAAAGTAGTGGTATTTCTCCATCTGATCCGATGGAAGCATATGGGTTTGATTGCACAGAAGATCAACATCAAAATCACTGCGGTAAGTTTTCCACTCCGGGCGCCTGCCTCCGTTGGGATCGCCTGTGGCGGCATAGCTGCTCCAGTAGCCCTGGATCAGCTCCATAAACGCATAGTCTTCCTTTTGCCAGATATATTCAAAAAAGGGACTGCGCTCTCCTCTGTCCACGGTGCCGAAAACATAAGGCATTTCGCCGCAATGGGGACAGCCTTCCGCATGTCCGCGTGGGGTTTCATTTTCCTTGGACATGAGCCATACATAGGCCCTGTGCCCATAGTCGCGGCACTTCTGGGCCAGCCGGATGGACCCCATCAGCATGATATCGGAGGCAATGGTACTTACCTGTTTAGCGGCTTGACTCCCGGTGCTGGCGGGATACCAGCGGCGCATATTTTCCAGATTTTCCGGAAATTCCTCTGCCAGCCATTGTTGATACGCTTCCGTGGTAAAGGAGGCGGCATCGACACAAGGGAATTCCTGGGCGCAGGAGCCGATCATCACATCGAAATCATTAAATTCCCCGTTATCTATCATCTCTTCGTATGGTTTTGGCAGAAAAGCGCCGTCAACGCAAAAGGAAAAAGCATGGGGCATACCACCGTTTTCACTGGCAAACTCCTCATACAGGTCAAATAGCTCCCAGGCATCCTTCTGCCGAAGCTGCGCGATACTTTGACAGCCTGCGCGACGCATAAATTCGATGCCCCGCTGCTCCATGACAGCCATAGGCTGGGGCTTCATGAATCCCCAATATACCGGTCCGCTCTCAATGGATACCCGCTGGATCAAACCCTTCATCAACGGAGAGGCGTGGAGCGCGCCGGTGCCTGCCGCGCCGCCGGACTGTCCGGCTACGGTAATTCGTTCCGGGTCTCCGCCAAACTGAGAAATATTTTCTTTTACCCAACGACAGGCATGACGCATGTCGAACAGGGCATAGTTGCCGCAGCTTCCGCCGCCCTCTTCTGTCAGCTCCGGATGGGCGAAGAAGCCGAAAAGATTCAGCCGGTAGTTGATCGTAACAACGATCACATCCCGACGGCTTGCAAAGCCGGTACCATCACATACGATCTCACATCCGCTTCCTGCAACCATGCCGCCGCCGTGTACCCAGAGAAATACCGGGAGTCTATCAGAGGGGGCTTTTGCGGGAGTCCAGATGTTTAAGTACAGGCAGTCTTCTTCGTACTGGGATGGAGCCAGCGCCTGCGGCACACCGTGGGTATTGGCAGGCAGATCCGGCAGAGCCATCACGTGCTGGATCGCGGCCGCGGAATATTGCGTTGCTCTGCGGATACCACGCCAGCTGGCTGGCTCCTGCGGACGGCAAAAGCGCAGCGCTCCCACAGGAGGCGCGGCGTAAGGGATGCCTTTGAATATCTTCAGATCCTGCTCGGTATAGCCCTGGAGCCATCCCTGGCGCACACGGACCAATGCTTTTTCAAAATCGCTCATGAGATTCCTCCTGTTCAGCGCTGCATATCATTTTTATAAACTTTCATCAAACTGATCAGACTAGCGGGACTGTCCCGGCTGCTTCTTCTCAAAGGCGGCAACGGCTCGATTCCAACCGCCGCCGTAGAAATATACCGCAATTGCAGCCATTCGTAAGAACGCCGCGATCAGCAATGCGTAGAAAATTCCGTGATAGTCATTGGCCTTTACCCCCAGGTAATAGGCCAGTGGAATGCGGGAAAATGCACCAAACTGGGCAGTGATCATTGGAACCACCGCTTTTCCCGCGCCTCGCATGGTATTGACCAGGCATCTGTCCACGCCAAAAAACAAACACATGAAGGACATAATGAAAAGTCCCTCCGAGGCATATCCGATGACCTCTTGGTCTGTAGAAAATAGTTTTGGGAACTGTCCGCGCAGTGCTAACAGAAGAATACACAAACCAGCACCCACTCCGGTCAGGAAGAGAATACATGTATTTGTGCCCTTTCGGATGCGTTCCAGACGCAGCTGCCCCATATTCTGAGCCACAAAAGTACACAACGCAGTGGACAGCGCCATAATCGGGATGTTGACCAGATCGTCTACTTTGGTCACGATGCTGTTGGCGGCGATGAACGATGCTCCAAAGAAGTTGACGGAGGATTGGACGAACAGGGCCGCAATGGTGTTGCCCACATTTTGAATGGCAGCCGGCAGTCCGATGGAGAGGATCCGCCGCGTTTCTTCCGGGTCCGGTCGAAGCTGATGAAGGGACAGCGATATACCGTAACCGCCTCGATTTAGACGGAAGACCACGCCTATGCCGGATACCAACTGTGAAATACCCGTGGCAATAGCAACGCCGGTCACGCCTAAATGAAATACCAGTACGGCCGTCAGGTCCAGAGCAACGTTCAAAATTGAGCAGCCCAGCAGAAATAAAAAGGGCCAGGTGCTGTCCCCCATACCCTGCAAGACGCCGCTGCCCATTTGGTACACCATGTTTCCGGTGGTGCAGACAAAAATCACAACGAGGTAGTAAAAGGTATCGTTCAGAATGCTTTCCGGCGTACCAAGCATTTTCAGCAGCGGCCTGCACACGATCAGCCCGAAAACTGTCAGACAGATGGACCCGGCCAGGGTCAAAAAGGCAATGGTCCCAACCGCCCTTTGCAGGGCTTGCCTGTTTCCGGCACCAAACCGCTGGGCGACCACTACGCTGGTACCGGAAGACATCCCGACAAAGAACAGCATGATAATGCTCATAACAGGCGCGCCGGCAGACACGGCCGCCAGTGCGTTCTTACTCACAAAATGTCCCACGATTATGGAGTCTGCCACATTATATAGCTGGTTCACAACTGTGCCGAGAAAAATGGGCATAGCGAAGGTCAAAAGTCTGGAGAAAATGGGGCCCTCTGTCAGGTCAACTCGACTTCTTGCCATTTACTTCAGTTCATCCTTGATCAATTGAGCCATGAAGGCAGACAGCTCCGCAAAATGATCCGTGACATACACCACATCGTTACAGATGGATACGTTCAGGTTGAACAAAAAACGGCAGAACCACTCGATACTGACCAGCAGCTCTCCGTCACGGTGGAGCGTCTCACAGTACATGGCGTACAAGTTATCATCTACCAGACAGCCAATGACGCCTCTGGAAAATTTGGCAACTCTCCCGTCAGAAAGTTTGACAGAAGCTTCCAGCCCTGCCTCATCAACGGTATATTCCGCGCCGAATACCTGGGCCAAGAACCGCAGGCTGACACACAGATATTCGCCCCGCACCATTTGACCGCCCTCCAGGCCATGATATTTCAGCTTTTGCCATAGGACGGGAGCGGTGGGCATCTGGACGACCTCGTTGTGGAGCCAGGCGCTGCGGCATCCATGGGTCAAAGACAGAGAGAATTTGTCACCCGCCGGTTCCCAAATGGGACCGTCCTTTACCAGGGTGCCGTCCGGTTCCCGATGTACGCCGGAGAACATGTAATTCCAGCAATAAAAGGCTTCATCCAGCGCCTGTCCATGATCCCGGTTTTTGATATCCAGATAGACCATGTCGGCTCCGTCCCCGGTGTAGAAAGCAAAATTGTCCTCACCAACAATTCGGATCTGCGGCCTGCCGTGAATACCGTTGACCTTGGCCCAGTAGTTCCGGCCGGTCCGCTGGGCGGTTTCCTCATCTCCCATGGGGCCGTCCATTCCGTTCTTTTCCGGGTGAGAGATCCAAGTGGGGACGGGGCCGCCCCAGTTGCGGATCGAACCATCGGCAGTGTACAGCTGGGAAGCGAAAGCGGAGGAGCCAGAGCCTGCCGCGCCAGCCAAAATGTCTCCATAATACCGCGCAAACTGGTCGGTCATCATATGTCCCATGGACATGCCCTGCATGTAGATACGTCCGGCATCGATATTGTACTTCTCCTGCATTTGACCGATCAGAGCCCGCACAAAGTTCAGGTCATGATTGTCATGAAAATCATCAGGGTCCATCGGGATGGGCAGGACCAAATTGGGGTTTGCGCGAACCTTGTCCGCCATGCCTTGGATGGTCCACATCATCAGAGAGTGGGCGTTCGGGAATACACAGATGAAGCCCTCTTTCTCCGCCAGCATCGTCCAGGAGCTGTAGACAGCCTGGGCCCAGCCGTTCATCTGTCCGCCGTGGTTGCTGACAACCAGGGGGACTTTTTTGCTTCCGTCATAGCTTTCCGGCACATATTCATACCAGGTATCCGTCAGGCCGTCCGCCAGAACGCCAGTGTATTCCTGGAGCCTTGCGGGATAGACCTGGGAGTTGTTGCCGTTTTCATTGACCGTCATGTCGGTGCCCTTGATACCCATGGGGACGTAGTCCCGGTTGGCGTCGTTAGGGCTTCCTGCAATTAACCTTAGACCCATATTTGTTTCCTCTCTAAAATAAATTAGGTGATACACCCCAAATCAGCATGGTGATGCTTGCATGATTTCATTTCCATATCTGCGGATCTTACGCTCAACAGCTAAAATATGCCCTATGCTTGCGATTTCTTCAGAGTGTGCAGCAGCAGTCCGGCGGACAGGCAAGCCGCTGTGGCATAAAAGAAGAACAGCAGACAAAACAGGTATCCGGACAGCAGCGCTTCGGGGATTATCAGGAACAGTGCCGGATATCCCAGATTGATCAGCGCCAGCGCCAGCGTTACAGGCAGCTCTTGAATGGCCAGAATATAGGCGTTGCGGAAAGAGATCCCGATCTTTTGTTCATAACGGCCGGTAAGCCCTAAAAACCACAGGAAGACACCTCCTATGATCCAAGTAATCACGAACGCTGCCGGTTTGACCGGAAGTCCGATCAGGATAAGAGAGCTCCAAATTCCCAGACCGGTTGCCGCCATTACGATACCGATCCCCAGCAAAGCCAAACCGTTCACAAAATTCCGAAGCAGTCCCCTCAGATAGCTGCGGATCAATTGCGTATCCCGTGACTCCCATATGGCGTACTCCTGCTCATAAAGGGAAATGGCGGCAGCGCCAAGGGTAATGATGGGCATCGAGCATAACAAAAACAACATATTTAGGATCAATTGATCCAAGACGGCGCTGAGGATCTTTCCCAATGGCTTATCTGGTCGAAGCAAGGCGGATACCTCCGTAGTTATGGTTTCATTCCCCTCTGCCGTGCCTGCGTATCGTGGAGAATATCCGACAGCAGCCACGCGGCATACCTGGAAAGGCGGGAAGCATGGCTGGCGGCATAGGTGCAGTCGCCATGATCCGAAACATGCCAGTTATACAGCGCCGAACAGAACCATCCGGCAGGCACATAGAGCTTTCCGTCCTGCGTAACTGCTTCACAGAGCATGGATTCCACACAATTGTCGATGGTACAGCCGATACACCCGTGCGCAAAGGTCAACTCTCTGCCATCCGGCAGTCTGATCTCTGCGGTATCGCCGTCCCGGAGGATGACGCCATTAAACATCTTTGTTAAAAATGCTACGGGAGCGTACAGATAGCTTCCCCGAACGATATGTTCCCCGTTCAGGCCGTGATACTTGATCTTCTCTCGGCGGAAGCAGGTGCCATCAAGCTCTGTTAGCTGTCCGCCCGCCAATGCTTTTGAGGCCCCCTCAGAAAGCAGCAGCGCGTGTTCGTCCTTGTGAAAGCTTTTTCGCGTAGGCACATGGCACAGTTTTCCCGTCTCATCCCGGTAGACCCCGGAAAACAGGTAGTCCCAAACCAGCTGGGCATCATCAAAGGTCTGACCATGGTCCCGGTTGAATACGTCCATCAGCATCACATTGCCAACGCGGCCCCGATAAAACAGGAAGTTCTTATCTCCCCGAATAGATACCTCCGGCAGTCCCATGGCATCATTCAAACGCCGCCAGTAATTCAGATTGCCAGTGATGACAGCGCGGTCATCTTCGCCATAATGCGGCGGTGTCCTGTCGTGCTCCAATCGGGAGGACCACACATCCAGCGGACCGCTTTCGTTGATCAGGTCTCCGTCAGCAGTAAAAAGCAGCTTGCAGTTACTGGGGCAGCCGGAACCGGCGGCGGCAGCAAAATGACGGCCTATATACCGGGCGACCTGACTGGTCATGGCATTGCCCATGCTCATGCCCTGAATGTAAACCCGGCCTGCGTCAATGTTGTAGTCCTGCTTCATTTTTTCCAGCAGCGCCAGCACCAGACGGACATCGTGAAAATCCTGGACCTGTCCGATAGGGCGGTTCAGTGCAGGGGCGTCCTGACCAGCGGGGTCACAGATTTCATCCACCATATCCGGATCGCATTCGATCATCCACATTCCCTTGCTGCTGGCATTGGGGAATACGCACAGGAAACCCTCTTTATCGGCCACATGGCTCCAACTGGTATAGATGCACTGGCCCCAGCCGGTCATCAATCCGCCATGCATGGAGAAAACCAGGGGAGCTTTTTTGTTGGGATCATAGCTGTCCGGCACATAGACATACCAGGTGTCCGTGATGCCGTCCCCCAGAAGATCGCCGCGGTATTCCTTCAGATTTTTGGGATAGACCTGGGAGTTGTTGCCGTTCTCATTGACTACCATGGTGCTTCCCTTGATGGCCTGGGGAAGGTAGTCCCGGTTTTCGTCATTCAATTCACCGGGAAGTAAATGTATTTTCGCCATATACTATCCTTTCAGAAGTTCAGATCACCGATTCGTTCTTTGCGATGGAAGCAGCCCTTTACGGCTTCAGCAGCCAGCGGACGGCGGCGGGCAGACTGACCTGGCAGGAGTCAAGATCGGCATCCGCTTCCAGCTGCATCGTTTCAGCGCCCAGTATGGAAGCCATCCGCTCATTTTCGGCCTGCACCGGGGAACCGGCTTCCCAGGTAAAATAGAAAGCGCTGTTTGCTGGCTTAGGCAGGGCAAACAGATCGTTACAGCTTCCATGGAACTGGGGCAGATCTCCGAACACGGCCTCCAGAGAATCTTTGGTGTGAGGCGTACCGGTATCTTCACCGGCCGCGGCCTTGGCGATCAGGTTCTCCATATCCAGGATCCCGTTGATGGCAATGGCCTTGGAGAAGGTTTCCGGGTGCTTCAGCGCCATTTTTACCGCGCCGTAAGCGCCGGTTCCTGTACCGCCGATCCAGTTTTCGGCGGGATCTTCTGAAATAGGGAGGCAGTTGCGGCAAATACCCGTCAGTTCGTTGTTCAGAAAGTATTCGTATCGCGGACCGAATTTCATGTCGGTACCCATAGCGTGATGCTGATCCGGAGCGATCAAAAAGATACCGTATTTTTCCGCAATCCGTTCGGCGGGGGTTTGAAGCCAATCGAGAGCTGCGCCGCCATCGGCGTGCAGCAGCCACAGCACAGGATATTTTGTTTGATGAGATGTATCGTCAAGGGCCAATTTACTCATGCCGGGACAAAATACACGAATAGAAATAGAGCCGCAGGTGATGACGGAAAGCATATTCATTTCAATGGATGCCATGATCCCAGCCCTCCTTACTCAGAGGCCCGCACGAAGGTGTTTTTGAGCATTCCTTCGGCCGCCAGCCAATCCAGATATTTTTTGACATGCTTATCGCAATATTCCCAGTTGTGATAGCCGTGATCGATGACCCGGTAAATATTCAGGCCCTGAGAAGCGTACTTGTCCATGAAGAGCCGGTTGTCCTCATAATGGGCATCTTCGACTCCGGTAGCCATGTAAGCGCGCGGGAACTTCTTGCCTGCAGCCATCTGCTTGTTGATCATATAGCAGATGTCGTTTTCGGTGTTTACGATATAGGACTGCTTGCCAAAGGCGGAGCGGAACATGTAGAACTCCTCGTTGCCGGCTGCCATGGCGGCGTCATCATCTATGGGCAGATCCGCCATGTTTTTCAGCCCGGAGAACAGCCCGATGGCGGCGAACTGCTCAGGATCGCGAACCAGCCATTTCAGGGAACCATATCCCCCCATGGAGAACCCTGCGAGAAAGTTGTCTTCCGGTTTTTCGGATAGAGGGAACAAGTGGCGCACCACCTTGGGGGTTTCAATGGACAGCTGAGAAAAATACTTGAAATCACCGTGGACAGTATCCATGTAGCCGGAGCAATAGGTGCCCGAGCAGACCACGGCAATGCCAACCTCGGAAGCGTACAGCTCCAACGAGGTGTAGCGCTGCCAGTCCGTATAGTCAAAGCCGCCGCCGGACTGGAGCCACAGTACGGGATAGCGATAGTCGCGGGGACGGCTGGCCAGCGAGGTGCCCCATGTGCTTTCCGGCAGGATCACGTTTACGCCGGCCTTCATTTTTAAAACTTCGGAATAGTAATATAATCTGAAATTTGCCATGCTGATTCCTCCTTATTTGGGATAAATAGCCCTGCGCTTGAGGGGCAGGAGCCGGTCCAGCCCCAGCTGCAGATACCGGTCCCACAGCTTGAAATCATGGTCGTATTCCTCCGCGCAGAGATAAGTAACGTCCATATCCATCACCTGCATGGCGGCGGCGTCATCCTCCACCCGGCGGCGGATAAATTCCTCGCTGCCGCAGACCAAAATAAATTTGCATTCCGGGTCACCGGCATCGCGGTGATATTTTATCTGGAACGGGAGATCGGCGGGACTGCCGGGAATTTCCTCAGCAGAGCCGAAAGTTGTATTGTACAAGGGGAACAGGTTTCGGAAATGATCGCCGCGCAGTTCCTGCATCAAAGTGTCCGTGCGCATGGTCATGCCGATCCCGCCGGAGATATCCAGACAGGCGGCATAGCGGTCCGGCCTGTTTATGGCGCATCCCAGCGCCACATTGCCGCCCATGGCGTAGCCCATGATGAAATTGTCCTCCCGTGCAGGGCTGGAGGCAAATAAGGACTGGATCACCGTGGGCAGCTCCTCTGTGATAAAAGACATGTATGGGATGGCGTACTTGGCGTCATAGCCGAAGGAATTGGCGATATTGGGTGTGACCAGCATCACGTGATTCCGCTGCGCGGCCTCCTCCACATTGCTGTAACGGTAGGTCAAGGTATCATCATCGCCGCCGCCGTGGATCAGATATACCGTTTGAAATTTCATACCAGGTTGATAACGAGGCGTATTGGGGGCCTCCGGAGTGCGGTTCGTTCGATTTTCCGTTCTGCTGCTGGGCGGACACCGGTAACTGTCCGTGGGAAGGGCCACCGTTGTATCGGTATACCGGCCTAAGATCTCACTGCGGTAATTGAAACGAAAAATTCCCATGATCTACAGCTCCATGGCCTCGTAAGCCATATCCCGTATTGTAGGATGGATCTCACTGTAGGCTTCCATCATACCTAATATCTCGTGGGTATAAAAAATACTCACATGGTTCACAGGATCGACCAGTGAAAACGCGCCGGCGGCTCCGTCCCAGCCAAATTCGCCTACGGGACTTTTCGATTTGGTACCGTCGATCAGCGTGCGTACTCCCAGGCCATAGCCATATCCCGCCTTGCCGGTTCTGGAGAAATCGGACATCTGCACATCCGTAAGCCAATTGCGGCTCATGGTGGAAATGGCGTTTGGCGTTAGGATCTGGCTGCCGTTGGAGCCTGTGCCGCCGTTGGCCAAAGCTTCGATCACCTTGCTGTATTCATTTACCGTAGCAGCCAGTCCGGCGCCGCCGCTTTCGTAATTTCTGGTAATGCGGTAGATCATGCTCTTGTCCGGTTTGATCTCGCCGGTGTTCCAGTCCTTCGCGTATTGGGCGGATAGACGGTGCTTTTCACTTTCGGGGATCTGATAATACATTTCGGTGATTCCCAACGGTACAAACACGTTCTTTTTCATATATTCGCCAAAGGTCATGCCAGTGACTACTTCAATTACCGCCGCCAGCACGTCATGGCCCAGCGCATAAGAATAGTGGGTGCCTGGTTCAAACAGCAGCGGCATCTTTGCCATGGCGGCAACAATCTGCCGTGTATTCGCTTCGCCGTTGGTGGCGTTGACGACCTCGCGAATGGGCTTTGCCGCCACATCATAGCTCATGCCTGACGTCATGCTCATCAGCTGATGAATATGTATTTTGTTTTGGGCAGGCAGCAGAGCAGATTCCTCGGTGGGCCAGGAGAAAGGAAACTGCCCCACTTTAAAGTCGGATGCGTACTGCATGGAAGCAAATTCCGGCAGATATGTTTCCAGCGGAGCGAACAGATCAATTTTACCCTGTTCAACGAGCTGCATCACACCGGTCATGGTAATGACCTTGGTACAGGAGAAAATATCATACAGGTCTCCTTCGGATACGGGCACTTTGCCATCGTGATCACTGTGGCCGGTCATGTACCGGTAGACCGTATCGTGTTCCTTCGTGATTTTAATATCCAAACCATGGACGCTGTATTTTTCCTCCAGGGTGTTTAAATAGCCGGTGAGTTTGGTAAAGTCCATTTCTTTCGTCCTTTCCTTATCCGGGGTATCCTCTGATCATATTAAATCTCCTGATATTCCATGTATCGAAAGTTTTCTGGAAACAACTTTCCAAAAAGCAGTTCCCGGATGACGTCTGCCATGTTGGCAGAAAGCGCGGCAAAGTGATCGGTGATATAGATCACCCCGTCGCAGTGAGAAACCTGCAAATTCAGGAGGTACTGACAGAACCACTCGGCACTTACCAGCAGTTCTCCGTCTCTGTGGAGCGCTTCACAGTACATACTGCGGATATCACGGTCGATCACGCAGCCGATGCTGCCCCGGGCGAACTGCAGTACTCTTCCGTCTTTTAGGACCAATTTTGCGGTAAGGGTATCATCGCCGGAGAGATATTCCGCGCCGCAAACTTGCGCCAGAAAGCGCAGCGGAACGCAGATATATTCGCCCCGGACCTTGGTCCCGCCGTTTAACCCGTGATATTTGAGCTTCTGCCATTTTACAGCTTTCGTGGACATGGAGACGATTTTGTTGCCAAACCAGGCTTTGTCTGCGCCGCCGGTGAGCGCGATGGCAAAGGCATCTCCGATTCTCGGCAGCGGCGTTTCAGACTTTGTGACAGAGCCGTCTGGGTTCCTGCGAAGACCGGAAAAGAAGTAGTCCCAGTAGAGGAAAGCTTCATCCAGCGTCTGACCATGGTCACGGTTTTTGATATCGTGGTAGACAACATCACATTTTTTGCCAGTGTAGAATGCCAAATTATGCTCCCCCACGATCTGGATCTGAGGAAGAGGATCGCATTCATTCAAATGCATCCAGTAGAAACGGTTGAACCGGTTCAGCAGAGGTTCGTCATAGGGCCGTCCAGGAGGTGTTCCATTGGTTTCAGGACGGGCCTGCCACACAGGCAGATGGCCGGCGGTATTTTTGATCTCGCCGCTGTCGGTGAACAGCATATCTAATTGAGTAGGTCCGCCGGAACCAGCCGCTCCCGCCAAAATGTTACCGTAATACCGGCAGAACTGTGCGGTCATCAGGTTGCCCGCGGACATGCCCTGCATAAAGATCCGTCCCTCATCAATGTTATATTTGCGCTGCAGTTCGGTGATCAGGGCCTTTACATAGTTTAAATCATGATTTTCATGATAGTCTTCCGGCACAGCGGCCAAGTCCATATCCTCGAAGAAAGACGGCGTTTTACCGCGGTCAAACATTCCCTCGACCTGCCAGATGCGGGCCTGATGGGCATCAGGGAATACGCAGATAAATCCCTCCCGATCGGCAAGCATCGTCCAAGAGGTGTAGATGGCATGTCCCCACCCGGTCATAAGGCCGCCGTGGATCCCCACGACCAGGGGGACCTTCCTGCTTCCGTCATAGCTCGCGGGGACGTATTCATACCAGCGGTCCATCAGCCCGTCGTCTGTCAGCACGCCGGTATGCTCCTGCAGCCGCTCGGGATAAGGCTGCGAATTGTTTCCGTTTTCGTTGACTACCATATCGCTGCCCTTAATCGCTTCCGGGAGGTAGTCGCGGTTTTCATCGTTGGGCGTACCCGCCCGAAGAATTACAGTTCCATCCATAAAGTATCCTCCTCAACCCAGCGTCAACCTGTCATAATCGGCCAGTACGCCCTGGCCGGCCAGCAGATCTCGAATCAGGCTGGCCATGTTGGCAGACAACTCTGCAAAGTGATCGGTGACGTACACCACACCGTCACATTCTGTTACGGTCAGATTCATCAGATAGCGGCAGAACCACTCCACGCTTACCAGAAGCTGGTTCTCCCTGTGAAGCGCTTCACAATACATACTGCGCAGCTGACCGTCAATTACGCAGCCAATGCTGCCGCGAGCAAATTGAAGGGTCCTTCCGTCACGCAGTGCCATTCTCGCGGTGAGAGAATCATCGGAATAGGAGAGTTCGGCGCGGAATATCTGGGCCAGCAGGGACAAGGGGACCATCCGATATTCTCCGCGAACCTTCTGGCCGCCGTTCAGGCCATGGTATTTGAGCTTCTGCCACTTGCGGACCTCGGCAGTCAGAGGGTGGACCGCGTTGCCGGTCCAGGCGCTGCGGCAGCCGTCTGCTACGGCAAAAGCAAAGTCATCGCCCTTGCGGGGCAGGATGCTCTGCTCGCAGGTGATCGTTCCATCCGCCTTTCGACGGGCTCCAGAGAACAAATAGTTCCATACAAGAGCGGCATCGTCCAGTGTTTGTCCATGGTCGCGGTTTTTAATGTCAAGATAGACCATATCCGCCTTTTCTCCGTGATAAAAGGCAAAATTATCCTCACCTACGATGCGTATTTGCGGAATGGGCGCGCAGCCGTTCAGCTTCATCCAGTAGTAGCGGTTGTACTTATTGACATACAGAGAATCGGACTTGTTCGGAGGTATGTCGTTGTTCTCCGGACGGGACTGCCACACAGGCAGATGGCCGCTTTTGTTTTTGATCACTCCTTCAGGAGAGAATAGTAGATTTGTAAAGGTGGAGCAGCCGGAACCGGCTGCTCCGGCGAGAAGGCTGCCAAAATTCCGGGAGAAGAGTGCGGTCATCAGGTTGCCCATGGACATACCCTGCATATAGATACGCTCTTCGTCGATATTATATTTTTCTTTCATACGTTCAATCAGCCCCAGAACCAGCCTGACATCATGGTTATCCATAATATCCGCAGGGGCATTTGAGGCTTCAGGAGGGAGAGGCTCCTTGACGCCTTGGGCATCGTCAAAACGCCATTGCCCCCATTCCACACACCATACCCGCTTTTCAGATGCGTCCGGGAAAGCAACGATGAAATTATTTACCTCGGCCACCATTGTCCAGGAAGTGTAAATGGCCTGGCCCCATCCAGTCATCATTCCACCGTGCATGGATAGTACCAGAGGCGTTTTTCTGGAAGGGTCATAGCACGATGGGACATACTCATACCAGGTGTCCTGCTTTCCATCGGGCGTTAGCGCGTCATGAAATTCCAACAGCCGTTGGGGATAGGGCTGTGAGTTGTTTCCATTTTCGTTGACGACAATGTCGCTCCCTTTGATTTTCTCCGGGAGATAGTCCCGGTTGCCGTCATCAGGAGTACCTGGACGCAGAATAAATTCTTCCATATCATTTGATCCTTCCGTTTAGTAAGGGCCGCCGCATTCTTTATCCAAACCAAAGAAGCGGATCGCCTCCTGAATGCCCAGATCCCAGAAGCGCCATTCGTGCCCGTAACCGGGGAGAGAATACCAATGGGCCTTCAAACCGATTTCCTGGGCGTGCTTTTGAAAATCGCAGAACAGTCCATACAATACCGCGTCGTCTTCACCGCAGGCAAACATCAGCCTGGGAAGTTCCCCGGTGTTGACTTTTTCATCCAATATTGCCCACACATTCTCATTGGAGTGGACAAAAGCTTCAAAGCCGCCGGCATTTTTCAGCGTAGTCATGGTGCGGGGATTGTCCAGGTCCAGCAGAATATTCGGATCTCCACAACGCATTCTGGACAGCTCGACAGGAACGGCGGACAGAACAGCGGCGGCGGCAAATCGCTCGGGGTGGTTCACTGCATATTTAATAGCGCCCCGGCCGCCCATACTCAGGCCTGCGATGAAATTGTCGTTTCGTTTGTCAGAAACAGGAAACCAGCCGTAGATCAAGGGCATCAGCTCTTCTGTCAGATAGTCATACATATTGTATCCCAGCATGGTTTCTTCCCAGTTGGAGTAATTGGAGTTTAAAGCGGAGGGCATAACGACAGCCAAGTTCTTCTCGGCGGCATAGAGCTCGATATTTGTCCTTCGAATCCAATCATTGTTATCGCCGCAGGTGCCATGGAGCAGCCACAGGACCTTGTACCGCTTACCGTCGCGGTAGAACGTTTCGGGAGATACGTCTCGAGGTTTATCCGGCAAAATGACGGAAACCTGTGTGTTTCCATTCAGATACTGACTTTCAAAAGTGTATGTAAGTAAGGACATCGTTTCACTCCTCGTTTATGACCGATCTGCCGTATCCAATGATTTATGTCTCAGTGCGCAAATTTTGGTCCATTACGTTTCACACAAAAATCGGAGACCGGCGGCGAATACTGCTTCTTCCGTCTTCCCAACATGCACAGCGGTTTTAAGCTGGCGTGCAAAAGAAGCGCTGGCATCCACGGCATCGAAATCCTCGGTGCAGCCCAAGAAAATGGCCTTGGGCGCTGGATTTCCTGGATGCAGTATATCCAGCCCGCTTCCGCGGACGCTGTCTAAGCTGCCAAAAACAGCCTCCAGATTGGGGATGCTCAGGCGGGGGATCTGAGCGCCGGCGGCGGCCGCCTCGCACATGGCTGCGGCATCGTACCGGCCGTTGATAACAAAGCACTTAGGGAAAATATCAGGATGGTTTGCGGCGTGCCAGACAGCGCCGTAGGCGCCACCTCCGGTGCCGCCAGCATACTGCCTGGATTCGTCCAGAGGAAACATATGCCGGCAAATTCCAGGCAGCTCCCGGCATACAAAGTCACCATATTTGCCGCCCCACCGCAGATCTATACCAAAGGAATGCATCAAACTGGGGGAAATGATAAACAATCCCAGCTCATTGGACAGGTCCTGCAAATTTTTGATGGTTCGAATATCGGTATCGTTACCGCCGATATCGTGGAGGAAATACAGGGCGGGGTACAGCCGGTCCTGTGCAATTCCCGTTCCGTCCGGGAAAATTACCGTTGCGGAGAAGCTGCCCGCCAAAGCAGTAGACAATGCGTTCAGTTCCAATACGGCCATACTATTGGTCCTCCATAATGTAATCGCTGTGAAGCGGGATCCAGTTTAGAAAGTTCTCCACATGGCGGTTGCAGTAGACCCAGTCGTGTTTTCCGGAATCCCGTACCTGGGTAAAGTCCAGACCCATGCGGCACATTTCATCCATGCAGGCGTAGGCATCCTGAGCACCAGGGTCCTCCGAACCGACTGCCATGTAGAATTTGGGAAGATCGGTCCCGGCCTGCAGATGCTTTTCCAGCATATACAGGTTGTCGTCCGGGGTGTTGCGCCGTTTGGCGGCGGAGCCGAAGGAGGCCCACAAAGTAGCGAACGGCTCCTCACAGAAGTCATCACGGAGGCAGGGCTGGCCAAGCTTTTCGTCCGGTGCCACCGGCGTTCGGGGGATGATGTTGATGGGGCCGGAGAAATTGCCAAAGGCGGCAAACATTTCAGGCCGCTGCATGACAAATTTGAATGCGCCGTAGCCGCCCATGGAAAAACCGGCCACGAAATTATTTTTCCGTTCATAAGACAGCGGGAAAACCTTGCGCAGGTATTGAGGCAATTCATATGCGATCTGATCCCACCATCTGTAATCCCCCTCGGCAGTGTTTACATAGCCGCAGTAGGAAATACCGGGCAGAACGACCGCGATGCCATGTTTAGCGGCGTACAGCTCCAGGGCGGTGTAGCGTATCCAATCTGTATGATCAAAACCACCGCCGCACAGAAGCCACAGTGTTGGATACCGGTAATCTGCCGGACGGTCCGCCAAGGAATGGCCCCACTTGTTTTCTGGAATGATTATGCAGACGCCCATTTTTTGCTGCATGACATCAGAGTAATAATCAATTTTGCATAGTGCCATACGTGCATCCTCCTTTTTTAACTTGGTAAAAATATAATCCTTAATTTGACTGGAAGGGCGGCCGGTTTCCTGTCGGTATTGGTTTCTTCGCAGCCAACGCCCCATAAAGGGAAAGCGTTGGCTACGAAAAAGAAAAGACAATTAACCTTTTACGGAGCCAAGGGTAATGCCCTTGACAAAATACTTTTGGAAGAAGGGATATGCGATCAGCAAGGGGATCACCGCCACAACCGCGATGGCCATGCGGACAGAAATGTTGGGGACATCGGCGGCGTTGATCATACCGCTGACATGGGAAGTCAGGAAGGAGGCCTTGTTCATAACGTCGTTCAGATAGTTTTGGATGCCGTAAAGATCAGTGCGGGTAGTGATGAAGTAAATACCGTTTGTCCAGTTGTTCCAGTAAGCGATCAGAGTCATCAGGCTGATGGTGGCGATGATGGGTTTGCTCATAGGAACCACCACCTTCACCAGCGTCTGGGTTTCAGAGGCGCCGTCCAGCATAGCGGCTTCGATGACCTCGTGGGGGATGCTGGTGGTAAAATAGGTGCGCATCATGATCACCAGGAAGGGATTGAACAGCAGATAGGGCACGATCATGGCCCAGATAGTGTCCTTCACATGTACCAGGTTGGTATAGACCAGATAGGTAGGCACCAGACCGCCGTTGAACAGCATGGTAAAGAACAGAATCAGGGAAAAGAAGCTCCGGCCCGGCAAATTGGTTCTGGATAAGGGGTAGGCAAAGAGAATGGTCATGACGACGCTGGCGGTAACGCCGCAGACGGCAATGATGATGCTCATCTTATAAGCCTGCACAATGGAATCCCGGGTGGCGAAGAGGAAGTTGTAAGCCGCCATACTGAATTCCTTGGGCATCATGGAATAGCCGTTTTGCACCAGATAGGTTTCGGAGGTAAAGGAACTGACGATCAGCAGCCAAAACGGGATGAGGCAGGCAAGAACCAGAAAGATCAAAAGAACGTTGAAGAAGATGCTGAAGCCTCTGCTCTTGTTTATCATTTCAAAAACCCTCCCTTAGAACAGCGCGCTGTCCTTGTCAATGATGGAAACCAGTTTGTTGGCAGTGAATACCAGGATAAAGCCCAGCAAAGACTGCAGGAAACCGGCGGCAGAGGAGCGGCCTACGTCATTGAGCTCCAGCAGTGCGCGATAGACAAAGGTATCAACGGTCTGCGTTGTGGAATACAGCATACCGCTGTGCTGCGGGATCTGGTAAAACAGGCCAAAGTCGGAGAAGCAGATGCGGCCCACGGCCAACAGGACTAGGGTGATGGCGGTGAATTTCAATTCGGGCAGAGTAACGTGAACAATTTGTTCCCAAGTAGACGCGCCGTCCATCACGGCGGCTTCGTACAGCGACTTGTCTATGCTGATAATATTGGAATAATATAGGATGGAGCTGTAGCCAAAGTTCATCCATAGATAGACAATGGTCAGGATCACAGGCCAGTATTTGGGTTCGTTATACCACTTGATCGGACTGTCCATCCCCAGCATCGGGAGAATGGTGTTGTTCATAAAACCATTGGTGGGGTTGAGGAAGGCGTAGACAATGTAGCTGACGATAACGGTGGACAACAGATATGGGATCAGAATGACGACCTGGCTGAACTTTTTCAGGAATTTACTGTGAACTGCGTCCAACGCAATGGCAACGGTAATGGCGAGCACGTTGCCGGTAACGATGAAAAGAAGGTTATAGAGGATCGTATTGCGCAGGGCCTTCAATGCGTCATTATTGCTGAACAGAAACTTGAAATTTTGCAGGCCGACCCAAGGGCTTGCGAAAATACCCAAGGAGTAATCGATTTTCTTAAAAGCAATTACCAGACCGCTCATTGGCAGGTAGTTGTTCATTATCAGATAGATCAGGCCGGGGATCAGCATAAGATACAGGGGGAGGAATTGCTTGAATTTTTTGCGCCTTTTGCTGCGGATGTGGTTTTTTTCCGCATCCGACAGAACTGCTTTTTGCGCGGCTTTCACCGTTTGCTTTTGTGCCATCGTATCTCCTCCATATTTCCTCCGTCAATTTCTGTTCCGGAGTTTATTTATAAATAATAGTAGCAAATTCTGTTTTGAGAAGCTATCACTTTTCTGCCGTGATTTGTCGAGTTTCTGAATAGTGGCAATAAACACGCTTCTTTTTTGTGCATATTGACAGTTGGGCCGGATTTTTTCGCCAGAAAGACAACAGAGTTCCCCAGGAAATTGATAGCGCTGGGAAGAGCGAATCTGCTATAGTAACAGCATATAAGGCGTCCCGCAACACAAATTCAATTAACAAAGGAGAAGAAAAAATGAAGAAGTTCCTTGCATTGCTGCTGGCTGCCGCAATGGTTTTGAGCCTCGCCGCCTGTGGCGGTTCAGAACCCCCTGCTGCCAACCCCTCAAACAACGACGCGCCCCCCAGCGAACCTTCGGCCGATCCCGCGGCCCCCGGTGAATATCCTGTGATTCGCTGGGCGTATACCGCGCTGTTTCCCACTCCCGATGAACCCTTAGTTGAGGCTGCTATGAATGAGATCCTCCGCGAGACCTGCGGCGCGGAGATCGACTTGGTTCGGATCGATTTTGGCAACATGCAGCAGCAGTTCAACCTGCTGCTCACCGGCGGAAGTGATTCCATCGACGTGTTTTCTTCTTTCTGGTACATGCCTTTGAATACGTTGTATTCCAATGGCCAGTTGGCAGACATGTCGGAGCTGATCAACGACTATCCGGAGGTTCTGGACCTTTTCAAGGACTACCCCGAGGTCTTGGATTGCTGCAGGATCGATGGCAAGCTGGTTGCGCTGCCCACGGTCGCTCCTTATACCTCTCCCATGGTGTACCTGTGCAAGAAGACGGACTCCGATTCTGCGAATATCGATTGGAGCACGATCACCAACTATGATCAGGTTACCGAGGCTCTGCTGGCGATGAAGAAGGTCAATCCTGACCATTACTACATTCCCGGCGCAACCGAGACCTACTATATGCCCAAGGATATCGACTACCTTGGCGATACGTACTTCCTCGGCGTTCTGACAGATCCCGCCAACAGCACCACGGTTGAGAATTATTACGAGTCTCAGTACTTCGTCGATTTCATGAACCGCGTCAAGATTTGGCAGGAGAACGATCTGATCTGCCCCGATCCCATGTCCAATAACAACCCCACGCTGATGTCCATGCAGTTTGGTCTGGTCTCCGGCACCCCCGGCTACAGCTTTGATGCCGGCGAGTTCTGCGACGAGGCGAACATCAGCATGCAGTATGGAGACGAGGTCGTGGGCGCAAACCTGGGCGACCGTCTGATCACCACCGGCAACATCGCCACCTATCTGTGGCACATCACCAGCTTCTGCCAGAACAAGGAAGCGGCCATGAAGGTCCTGGCTGCCTTCTATACGGACTCCCGCCTGTGCGATCTGCTGGGAAATGGTGTGGAAGGCTCCAACTATGTGGTTGGAGACGATGGCCTGCTGTATTGGCCCGAGGGCAAGGATAACACCTCCTGCGGCTGGACGGGCATGAAGGCTTCCTACAGTCTCCCCAATGCAAGCGAGTGCCAGCAGTGGTTTGATGTTCCTTCCTATTTCTGGGAACTGGCGGAGCAGACCAACCAGGAGGCCATCCCCTCCAAGGCCTTGGGCTTCAGCTTTGACCCCTCTCCCGTTGCGGATCAGGTTACAGCCTGCACCAACGTATATAATCAGTACTACCTGCCCCTGATCAATGGCGAGGTTGATATTGATGAGATCCTGCCCGTATTCCAGAAAGCTCTGAAGGATGCTGGCATCGATGCCATTGTCGCAGAAAAGCAGGCGCAGTTGGATGCCTGGCTTGCTGCCAAGTAATGATTTTAGAACGCAGCGAGGGCACTTCGGTGCCCTCGCTGTGTTAAGAAAGGACGTGATGCCATGAAGCAGACGTTGACCCGGCAGGAACCGGATAAGCTCTGGAACTTGTCCTATATTCTGGTCCTGACCGTCAGTACGCTCAGTTCCTTTTCCTTCTATATGGTCGCGACGATCATGTCGAAGTACTTAGTTAGTCTGGGCGCAACGATCGCCTTTGCCGGATTTGTTGTGGGCATGTTCTCCATCACCAGCCTGATCTGCCGCCCGTTCTGCGGCATAATGGCTGACCGGCTGAACAATATTTGGCTGCTGATCATCAGCAACATTTTGATGAGTATTGGCTTGATCGGATTTGCGGTTTCCACCAATATGCCGTCCATGATTCTTTTCCGGATATTGAACGGCGTAGGGTTTTCCATTAACGGTACGGTGCAGATGGCGCTCATTGTGCATTTCATTCCTTCAAACCGGCTCGGTGAGGGGATTGGCTACGTGGGCATCAGCCAGCTGATCGGATCCGCCTGCGCGCCCGCTATGGGACTTGAAATCGCGGAGATGTTCGGTATGCCCGCCACATTTACGGCAGCGGCCGGGCTGACGCTTCTGGCTGCCGTCATACTCTTATTCCTGCGCGGGCTGCAGCCAGAGAAGAAAAACAGCCGGAAGAAAATACGGTTCGGCGACATTATCGATCGAAAGGCGATCCCATTCACCATCCCTTATTCCACCTTCTCTTTCACCAATGGCATCATCAATGGCTATCTGGTCATGTTTGCGGATGCGCATGATATTGGTAAGATCAGCGTCTACTTCACGTTGTATGCTGTTGCCGTTTTTCTGGTGCGCCCCTTTTCCGGCAAGATCATGGATCAGAAGGGCCTGCGCTATACAGTGTTTCCCGGCATGGCCGTATGTGCGCTGTCCTTGTATCTGCTGGGTATGAGCAGCACCCTTTGGACGATCTTGGCCACCGGCATTCTGCGGGCTTTGGGCCAGGGCGCGGCTCAACCCTCCCTGCAGGCGGGGTGCATCAATTGTGTTGGCCGTGACCGCAGCGGCGTGGCCACCAGCACCTACTTTCTGGGCGGTGATATTGGACAGGGCATCGGTCCAATGGCAGGCGGATTTGTGCTGGCCAGGATCGCAGGCCTTGCCGGATATCAGGTGCTGTTCGGCCTGTGCGGCACAATGATGCTGGCGGCAATGGTTTATTTCTATTTCTTCTGTAAAAAGGAGGGGATTCGCTGATGGATTTTTCAATTCCCCGCTGTACGCCAGAGGAGGTGGGGATCCCTTCGTCACTGGTAGAAAATTGCATCCGCTCCTTGTCCCATCCGCTTACTACCATGAATGGATTCATGGCCGCCCGTCATGGAAAGATCTTTTCTGAATGCTGGTGGACTCCCTACCATCCGGAAATACCGCATTCCAACCATTCCTTTGGCAAGACCTATACCGCTTCTGCCATCGGTATTGCAGCAGGAGAGGGCCTGGTCCGGCTGGACGAAAAAATAGTGGATATCTTTCGAAGTGAAATTGAAGAAAAGAATATCCACGTCCCAGACGGCGTGGAGCGGATCACCGTTGAGCATGTTCTGACCATGACAAACGGCATGGCGTATCACCCGGATATGCGCGGGGACTTTGTGGCGAACTATCTATCCACACCGCTTGCATATGAACCGGGAACCCATTTTGCCTACAATTCTACCGGCTCGTGTATGCTGGGAGCGATCATTTTGAAACGCTCTGGCATGAACATGCGGGAATATCTAACACCCAGACTCTTCCAAAAAATCGGAATAGAGCCGGATCAATTCGTTTGGAGGCAGTTCCGTGAAAGTGGGATCGATGCGGAACCGGGAACCTTTTCTACCACCCAATGTAATTTGCGGCTTGCCATGTGCTATTTGCAGGGCGGCAGATGGAATACGGAGCAGGTCATCCCGGAGGAATACGTTCGATCCGCACTGACGGTGCATACCTCTACTGCCCATGCGCCGGAGCAGAAGGATGGGCTGTGTGGTTACGGCTACCAGCTTTGGGCGTGCAGCATTCCCGGCGTGTTCCGCTTTGACGGCGGCCAGGGACAGTACGGGATACTTTGGCCGGAAAAGGAGCTGGCGATAGCCATTCATGAAGGCGCGCTTGGCCCGCTGGGACCTCAGAAAACCCTGGACGTGATTTACGGATCACTGTTGGATCATATCACGGACGATGCGGCCCTCCCGCCGGATGATGCCGCGCTGCAATCTTTGCGCAAAACGGAAGCGGAAGCGGCGCTTCCCAGCGACCTGGCTTCTCCCAGGCCTCCTGACAGAACATTCTCCGGATACTACACCGTGGAGAGCGGCGTTTTTGATCCCTGGATGTCGGCCTCGCCCCCTGGCAATGGCGATTTGTTTACCCTGTTTCGCAACCCGGAAAAGGACATTCCGATCAAAGAGTTTCGGCTGGATGTGGCGCCTGAGGAATGCCGCCTGATTTTAGATACCGGCGCCGTGCTTCGGGCCTCCTGGAATGGGGCGCTTACCCATCATTTTGTAGAGTCTCCCTTTGACAGCCTTGGCGACTATGCCGCTTCTGCCCAATGCGGCGAGGATGGCAGCCTGCTGATACATTTTCACTGGCTCAATGGTTGGTTTGAAACGACCATGCGCTTTGCCAGGAAGGGAAACGGTCTAAGCATTACCACGCGAAAGCTGCGGCTTAACGAGGATGACAACTTCCTGATCTATGAAGCCAACGCGGTGCGTCGAAAGGAGCCGGCATAATGCAACACTACTCCATATCTGACCTTGCGGACCGTCTTGTGACCTATGGCAGGACCTTCCGGGAACCCGAGGAGGATATTCTGTATTTCAACTGGAGCGGCAGCACGGTGGAGTTTATGTTCTCCGGGACACAGCTGACCGTAACGTTCCGCGCTGAGTGCGGCTATGAGGTTGAAGGCCTGCCTGATGATCCCAATGCGCCCAAACGGCCAACTTGGCCTTGGGTCGGTGTGTTTCTGGATGATATGCTGGTACCTGCCCGCAAATTTCAGGTCTCTTCATGTACTGAGACATGGCTGCTGCATCAAAGCGCAGTGTCTGAAACACATCGAGTCCGCCTGACCAAGCTGACGGAAAACAGCAAAACATTCCTGGGGCTTTCGGCCTTTACCGCTGAAGGAGCGTTTCTGCCCATCCGGAAGCAGCCGCGTAAGCGGATGGAGATCGTAGGAGACTCCATAACCTGCGGCTACGGCAATTTGGTCAAGGACCCAAACCTCCGCTTTTTTTCCGCAGATGAGGACAACTGGCATGCCTATGGTCCCATTGCAGCACGGAAGCTGGGGATGGAATATTCCTGTATCAGCATTTCGGGCATCACCGCCGTAAAACATCCCGGCTGGCATTCCGCCTATGCTATGTGCGAACTCTACGGCTATACAGACAGAGTGCAGCAAGAGAAGTTGAACATGGCTCCGCAGCTTTGGGATTTTGAAAAGGAGCACAACGATTATGTTGTGGTCAACTTGGGGACCAATGATTGCTATGCCATCTTATTCTGTCCCGAGGCTGGAGAATTAGAGAAATTTTCGGATGCGTATACCGCATTCCTGACAGAGATCCGCCGGGTCAATGGCGCGGATACCCAAATTATCTGCGCATTGGGTCCCATGAACTACTATCTGTTTCACGATATTGCCGAAGCCGTCCGGCGTTACTGCCAGCGCACGGGTGACAAAAGAGTGCATGTGCTGCGTCTGTGTCCTATGCATCCTTTCGATGGTATTGGGGCGGATGGGCACCCTTCTCTGGATACCCATGAAAAAATGGCACAGGAGCTCACTTGCTTTATTCGCTCCCTTGAAAATCAATAATTTACCAGAAAATTTCTGGAGAAAGAAGGAAAGTACTATGAATCCTTATGTCTTTGAACCCATCAGACCGGTTGTTCAAACTAAGTTCGGCAAGCTCCGTGGTGTGACTTACGGAGATATCAACATCTTTATGGGCGTTGAATATGCCAAAGCGAAGCGGTTCCATATGCCGGAGGAGCCCCAAACCTGGGAGGGGATCAAGGATGCGTACCGGCATGGGCCTATTGCGATGCAGGTCCTGGCGCCCAATACGTTCTCCTACTACAGAGGCCTGCACATGCTGGAACTCCAGAGTGAGGACTGCCAGAATCTGAATATCTGGGCGCCTAAAACGCTGAACGGAGAAAAGAAGCCCGTTTTTGTCTGGATTCACGGAGGCGGATTTTTTGGCGGCAATGCCTTTGAAGAGATCTCCTTTGATGGGTTCAATTTGGCGCACCACGGCGATGTGATCTTTGTTTCCATCAATCACCGCCTGAATGTTTTGGCCCATATGAATCTGGAAGAATATGGCGAGGAATTTAAAAATTCCGGCAATGCCGGTATTGCAGATCTGGTAGCCGCCCTGAAATGGATACATGAAAATATCGCGGCATTTGGCGGTGATCCGGGAAATGTGACCATTTGCGGACACTCCGGCGGCGGCGGAAAAGTGCAGTGTCTGTTTCAGATCGAAGAAGCGGCGCCGTATTTCCAGAGGGGCATCTGCCTGAGTGGCGCAAGATACGGTGATCTCTATCCTGCGAATACCGAGGAAATCAGCAGAGCGACCACCAAAGCGGTAATGAACGAGCTTGGGATCACCCGGGAGAATATCGAGAAAGTCTACGATGTTTCCTTTGCGGATCTGGCAAAGGCCTGTAAGAAGGTGTCTAATCCTCTGGCGTGGGCCCCTGTTCCGAACGCCTATTTTCCCGGCTTCCCCGCGGATGCGGGTCTGATGCCCTTCTCCAAAGGCAAGCCGGTCATCTATGGTTCTACTCTGGGTGAGTTCCCCATGGTGAAGCTGACTGCGGAGGAGAAGGCCGCTATGACAGAGGATGATAGGATCGATTTCCTCAAAAAACGGTTTGGAAAAGATGCGGACCGTCTGATGGCCCTGTTCCGGAAGGCCTATCCGGACCATGATATTTTGGATTTGGCGTATGCCGATTCCAGCCGCCGGATTGCGGCCATAAAATCTGCCTATTCCCATGCGGCGGCAGGCTGCGAGAACGTGTATCTGTTCCTGGCGTCCTACTGCGTTCCTGAAGATGGCCGTATTCCCATTTGGCACGGCGGCGAAGTTGCCTATATCTTCATGAATGAGGATAAGGTCTTGGTTTTGAACGAGGCTGTTTATGGACAGAAGTATGGACAGATCCTCAGCACTATGGTCTTGAATTTTGTGAAGTATGGCGATCCCAACAATAAGTATTTGCCCAAATGGGAGACGGTAACTGAAGAGCAGAATAACACGATGATCATTGACCAGGTGTGCCGGAATGTTGCACATCACGATGATGAATTGATGGAGTTGTATGACAAAGTTTGCCCACCGTTTGTGCTGAATTTGAAGATGAACTGAGCGATCTGGAAAAGAATATTCTTTTGACTTTGGACGGCAGGGGCCTTTGATAGCCCCGTCCCCTATATATGCTGAACGGCGGTTTTGAAATCATCAATTTCAAAACCGCCGTTTTCATATAACCGATCCAGTGGCAAAAGGAAGCTGATGTCTGCCGCCAGCTGTGCCTGCCGCTCAAAATTAGCAGCGATCCTGCCTCCCTACTCCCCGGCGGCCCGCTCCTTATACTGCGTCCCCCAGTCCCACATGGCATCCAGGACCGGCTTCAAGCTGTGTCCCAATTCCGTCAAGGTGTACTCCACCCTCGGCGGCACCTCCGGATAGACCGTCCGGGACAGCAGGCCGCTGGCCTCCATCTGCCGGAGCTGGGCGGTCAGTACCTTCTGGCTCACGCTGCCGATGGACCGCTTCAGTTCACTGAAGCGCTTGGTCCCGGAGAGCAGATCCCTGAGGATCAGCACCTTCCATTTATCACTGATGAGCGTCAGCGTGGTCTCCACCGGGCAGGCTGGCAGGGTGTTTTCCATCATCTCGTATCCTCCGTTCAAATGATCTCCTATTTTATCCCACCGGAGGCCGCGCCGTCAAGACGGTTACCGCCAGGTGCCTATACCACAATATTGTGCGTACTTCCCAGCTCTGCTCCATTCTGCTATGATGAAGGCATCGAAGGGAGAACATCCCTGACCGCAGACCATTTGGAGGTACATTTCATGAATAAGCGCAATTTTACGACCGTCCACCTGAGCCAGGGCGAGATGCACATTTACGACCTCGGCGGCGTGAGGCTCCACGCCTGCCAGACCGGCGACCCGCTGGCAGACGAGGTGTTCCTGTTGGAGAAGGCCGGACAGTTCGTGGTCCTGGAGCCTCCCTGCTTCACGGACAGCATCGCCGCGCTGGGCGAGTATTTGGAGGACAAAACGGTGGCCGGGATGCTGGTGGCCTACCACGGGGCGGGCGCGTCCTTCCTGAGGGAGGTCCCCAAGTACGCCACGGCCAACGCGGTGGAGTACGCGGAGAAGGGCGGCGGCAGTGCCCTGATCGACCAGTTCGCCGCGGCGTTCGGAAGCGCCTTTGACAGCGGCATCCACGCCGTCGATCATGTGATCGGAGAGGGCCCGGTGACCATCGGCGGCATTGAATTCATCATCCACCGGACCGCCGAGGCGTTTGACGTGGAGATCCCGGAGATCAACGCGGTCTATACTCACATGCTGGGCCATGACTGCCACTCCATCGTGGCGGGCGCGGGCCACGCGGACGGGATGATCGCCCAGCTGAAAGCGTACATCAAGAGGGGTTATGACCTGATCCTTACCTCCCACTACACGCCGGAGGATCTGAAGGACGCCCAGACGAAGATCGACTACCTGGAGCGGCTGAAGGCCATCGCCGCCGTCTGCCGGGACGCAGGAGCCTTCAAGACGGAGGTGAAGAAGGCGTATCCCGCATACGGCGGTGAGAATTATCTGGATATGACGGCTGGATTTTTCTTTGAATAAGCAAACGCTCCCTGCGGGTATGTCCCGCAGGGAGCTGATGCTACTGCCCGCTGTTTTCCGGCGGCGTGGGCGGGGGGACCGGGGGAAAGAGTTTTTGCAGTTCCGGTACTCTGCAAGCCTGTATCCAGTCTGGCATTCCGGGTTTCCAGACCAGGCTCTCTTGGGAAAGGTTCCCCTCCGCAGCCATCGTCATCAGCGCGGCCTCGCTGAAGGGGCCGTGGGCCTGACCATCTACCACCACATGATACAGCAAAGTGCTGCCGGGAGCAGGCGGCGGCGCGGCTTGCTGCATTCCGGACATCATCCCGCCGATCATCCCGGCCATATTCTGGCCGATCGCGCCGCCTACCGCCATACCCGCTATCATACCGGCGGGGTTCCAGCCTCCGGCGGCTTCCGGGGCGGCGCCTCCGCTCATGTGTCCCAGCGCTTCTGCGCCGACCATACCAACGGCGGCCTGCTGGTTGAGCTGGTGGGTCGTGAAATACTCTGATTGGGTTTGGATGCGTTGGGCGAACTGGGCCTCTTCACGCTGGGCTTTCAGCACCGCCTCCGAATGTTCGGCGCGGATCCGCTGGACATCCTGCATCTCCTTGATATTGACCGCCGTCTGGGCCTGGATCGATGCGGCGGAAACGTCCAGGGTTACGGACTTCAACTGCCGGTATCCATCGCTGGCTTTATCGATCTCGATGGCGGCAATGTCGATCCCGGACACGGATATACCGAAGTCCTGACACAGGCGCTGGCGCAGGCCGGACTCCACCAAGTCGTTGATCTCCTGGATCTTTCGCTCGATCTGGAGCACGGGAATGGCGTGCTCGGCAGGAGCGTTTGTTACCACGCGCTTCACTGCTTTCGATACGGCATCCTTGATCTGTCCCTGGAAAGTACTCAGATCAAAGTCGTCCAGTCTGTGGAGCCGGATAAATTCCTGATAGTCTGCGATTTTGAAGCTGATGGTCCCCCGGACCGCCGTGGGCACGCCGAAATCCATAAAGCGGGGATCGAACACATCGAAAAAGGGCACACCGAAGCGGATCTGGATCAGCTCCGCCAGATTGATAAAGTAGACCTCCGCCTGGAAAGGGCTGCCGCCATCATAGAGCCTGCCGATCAGGCTGGCCAGCACGGGAAGGTTCGCCGTCTCCAGGATCATGTCGGCGGGACCTTCTATGTAGTCATATACAAAGCCGTCCGGGCGCGTATATGCGAGGACTGCCACGGAGCCGTCCTTCACCCGCAGGGAGGAGCCCCAGCGGATAGCGTTTTCCCGCCTGCTGCTCCCCAGCGCGGCGCCGTTGGGTCTCCATTTCCAAATTAAATAGGAGGGCTCGTCACAGCGGATGACGTCCATAGTGCTGGGGGATTTTTTGAATAAAGCCATGAAATTTCCTCCTCTTAGTCAAATATGCCAGAGAATATGCTTTTATACTCGTCGATAATCTCTTTAAATTCCTCTGTGTCCTTTTTCAATTCTTCCATACTCTTTTTGGGATTTTCTTGCGAAGCTGCGGATGAATCTTGCGTTGACGAACCTCCCAGCTTTCCTATTATTAGCAATAAAAGCATAAGACCGACCCAAATTGCAAGCATAAATAGCAACTCTCTAGAACTCTTTGTTCGTCCTCTATGAATTTCCTTTTTCCTTTTTTCATAAATCGCATTTATATCATCGAAATCAGGACTATTGCCAAATGCAAGTTTTGCCTTTTGATAAGATTGTTCAAATTTAGCAATCCAAGCATTTGTAATTAGTTTCCGGGATCTGCTCTCGGAAGAGCTTCTATCATCCAATACATCTGTATCAATATTAGAGGAGGCAAGGATCATAAACTCTAGTATATCCTCTTTTGTGTTGGGTATGACAAAACTATGTATTGTATTTGCAATGCTTTTATCAATAGGATTTACCTCGTCCTCTTTTCTAAAAACCCGCCACACCGAATTTTTGGCTTTCTCGTAATCGACCCTACTTGCCTCAATTTTTGCTATTTCACGTTCAAGCCGCTGAACCGCTGTTGATGCAGCAGCGTTACGAATTTCAAAACCACAGGAATGGCAAGTAACCTCAAATGCTGATAAAACTTCCCCGCAATTGGGACACTTCTTCATCTCGCCTGCATATACCTGCTTGCGGCTTTCTTGATCTGCTGCAACTGATTTTTTGACGATCGCACCACAGGCAGAGCAATATGCCGCTTTATCTGCTAATTTCTGGCCGCATTTTATACAAAACATAAGAAAATCCTCCGGTTAAAAAAATCGTCTGAACAGTCCTCCGAAGAATCCATCATCGGAATCATCACAGGAATCGTCATCATTAGAGGGAACGCCAGGATAATTTTCCTGTTCAACAAAAATATTATCCTTTGAAATACTATTTTTGTAGCCGCATTCGGTGCATTTCCAAACATATTTGTGATCGTCAAAACCTTCTTGGCAGTTTAGATTTGCGCCGCATGAGTCACACTACCACGTAACATTGGGGAATCTTAACATTGCTGGTTCCTCCTTAGATATATCAAATAGTACACCTTTTGCAAGTTGCCCCTTGGCGTTGCTTTGCGAAAAACTTTGTTGCTTTCTTTGTGCGGTTCGGCGGAAAAGCCCTTGCAAATCCGAGGGAATTGTGGTAAAGTATGTATTAGTAAGCGGCTATCAAAAGGTGTACCTTATGATAGCTGCGATTATTTTTTCGCATCAGAGACCAGCCGGTATTCCCGCAGGCGGCGGTAGAAGGTGGCCTCGGCCAGGCCGGTGCGCTCCAGAGCATCCCGGAAGCCCAGCCGCCCCGCCTCCCACTCCGCCACGATGGCGGGGAAGTCCTCCGGCGGCTGCACGTTGGGCCGCCCGAAGCGGACGCCCCGCTTTTTGGCCGCCGCGATGCCCTCCGCCTGCCGCTGGCGGATATTGATGCGCTCGTTCTCCGCCACGAAGGACAGCACCTGGAGCACGATGTCGCTAAGGAAGGTGCCCATCAGGTCCTTCCCCCTGCGGGTATCCAGGAGCGGCATGTCCAGCACGGCGATGTCCACGCCCTTCTCCCGCGTCAGGTACCGCCACTGGTCCTGGATCTCCTCATAGTTGCGCCCCAGCCGGTCGATGCTCTTGATGCAGAGCAGGTCGCCGGGCTTGAGTTTTTTGACCAGCCGTTTGTAATTCGCCCGGTTGAAGTCCTTTCCGGACTGCTTGTCCAGAAAAATGCGGTCCTCCGGCACCTTGGCCTCCCGCATGGCCAGAAGCTGCCGGTCCTCGTTCTGATCTGCGCTGGACACCCGGATATAACCATAGGCCCCTCCCATAGTGCTGCCTCCTGTCGGATAGATTTCCGTATACCTTTTCATAGTATAGGCCGAAATCAGCCGCCGTTGCATGAGGCAGTGCAACCGAAAGGCAAAAATACCGCAAAACCGTCCATCAAGACGGTTTTGCGGCATTTATAACAGCATCAAGGTATCCGGTCCTTGCGGGGAAATATCCACACAGCCGAGCGTCATTTCCACTCTCTCGGACTTTTCCCATACGCGGCCCGGAACGCCCGGAGGAAGACGGAGTAATCCCCGAACCCCGCGTCCTCGGCGGCCTTGAGCACCGGCACGTCCCGGCGGATGGCCTCGGCGGCCTGCTGGAGGCGCTTCTGCCGGATATACTGGTGGACGGAGCAGCCGTAGACCTCCTTGAACCGGTGCATCAGATAGTACCGGCTGAGAAAAAAAGCGCCGGCGAGGCGGTCGATAGTCAGCTCCTCTCCCAGGTGATCCAGAATGTATCGGGTAACGTCTTCCATTTTCGGATCGAAGCGGTAGGAGGAGGGGTCCACCTCCTCGGGGGACGCAAGGAGCGCGCGGTTGAGCTCCACCAACAATTGCAGCACACAGGTGTCCGCCAGCAGACGGGAGGCAAAGCCTCCATCCCGAAGAGATGTTTCCACCCGCTCAAACATGGCCCGCCAGCGCTCTCGTTCCTCCCCTCGCGGCCGGTGGAGATGCATCCCCCGCCGGACAGTCAGAGCGAAGCAGTCCGACAGCTCCGCCTCCGGCGTACTGTAACAGGACATGAACTCCCGGCCAACCCACAAAACCATCCTCTCGTACGCAGGACCCGTCTCTACCACCGGCAGATGAATCAGATTCCGGCTGACCAGCAGAATATCCATGGGCTGCAAGGGATAGCTCCTGCCTTCAATATGGTAGGTGACGCGTCCGCCCAATAGCAGCACCAGCTTGTCAAACTCATGGTAGTGGTAGTCCAGCGCCAACGTCCGGTGGTCCCGCAGATGGAAGAGGCGGTAGGGTTCATTCAGGTATCCGCGCTTGCCGATTTCACTTCTGTCCAGCATAAATGTCCTCCTGACAAAAATGAGGAGCCACAGGCTCCTCATCGGGGGATTACTCCATTGGTGCGCCGCAGTGGGGGCAGAATTTGGTGTCGCTGATCTTACCGCAGACAGGGCAAACCTTTCCCTCCTCCGGAACTACCGCCTCGGCGCATTCCGCTTCCTCCCGCTTTGCCTGAAGCTCAGCGATTTTCTCCTGGGACGCACGAACGGCGGCAATGACGTCAGCAATGGCCTCGGGGACCTCCTTGCCCTCGTTCTCGCAGGCGTACCACTGACCAATGGCGCGGTAGTTCTTATCCAATTCCCGCTTCTCGGCAATGATGGATGCGGATATTTTAGCGGAATCAGCAACTTCCCTGGCTTTCCCGGCGGCGGTAGACACGGCGGCCCTGGCCTTCTGTGTCATTTCCTCAAAGTAACTCATTTTACGCTCCTTTCAAAACTGCGTATCAGACCGGTCCTTCTCCTTGCTCTATGGCCCACATTATAGCCGATTTTTTCCTTTCCCGCAAGGGGTTTTTGCAGGTTAGGCAGTCTGGGCGCCGGATTTTTCTTGCCTTGGGCTGGCAAGTATGGTAGAATGTGTATAGTTCCGGCTGTTTTTTCCGGATTATGACGACATACGAAGGAGAGGTTCATGATGGGTTTGTTTGGAAAACCGGCGCGTTTAGAAGAGGAGGAAACCGTTATCCAGGATCAGTACGACGACCTCCCTACTCTGCCCGAGCCGCCCAGCAGTACCGTTATCGCCGCAGGCGCAACAGTGACCGGTACTCTGCGGGGCGATGGCATCATGCAGGTGGAAGGCACCGTGGAAGGCGAAATCGACCTGAAGGGCGCGGTGATTGTAACCCCCACCGGCTTGATCAAGGGCCCTGTTACCGCAGACGTGATCCGGCTGGCAGGACGGATTGAGGGCGTCGTCACCGCCAGGGAGAGGCTGCTCCTGCAAAAAACCGGCAGTCTGGAGGGTGATATGACTACCCCCACGCTGGAGGTGGAGGACGGCGGCCGGCTGAACGGCCGCAGCACCATGCCCCCCCGGCCCCAGGCCGGATACCAGCCTATGTCCCGCGCAGAGGAAGCTTCCTGAAATTGAGTGCAGCAGAGGGACCGGGTCTTAAGGCCCGGTCCCTCTATGTGTGATCCGTTTATTTGTCTCCAGCCGTTATCCACTCCAACTCCAGCGGCCACGCGGCCAAAGGCACGTCGGGTTTGACGCGCTCGCCGTGGAAATCGCTGCCGCCGGTGACGTGCAGGCCGTATTTTTCCGCCAAGTGAAGGTAGAATGCCTCCTGCTCCGGCGTGTATTTGGGATAATGGCACTCAATGGCGTCCAGACCGCAGTCCGCCAGCTCCCGGACCAGGCTCTCCAGAGCCGGGCCGTCAATGCCAATCTGGTAAGGATGAGCCAGGGAAACCTTGCCGCCTGCGGTCTTGATGGCTTCCATGCAGGCCCGGACCGGCGGCTTGGGCCGCTCGATCCGACGGTGGAATTCCTCCGTGTCCAGATAGCGGTCAAACGCCTCCCGGTTGCTGGACACATACCCGTATCGGGTGAGCGCCTGGGCAAAGTGGGGCCGGCCCACGATTTTTCCGCCTGCCAGAGCCTCCACCCCGGCAAGGTCAATGACGATTCCCTTCTCCTTCAGAAAGTCGATGATGCGCAGGCTCCGCTGGTCCCGGCTGTCCTTCATTTCCCGGCACAGCGCCGCCAACTTTGGAGCCTCCGGGTTGACGTTGTAGCCCAGAATATGGAAAGTATGATATTCCCGCGCACTCAATTCGATGCCCCGGATGATCCGCAGGCCCAGCTCCTTCCCGGCGCAGACCGCTTCCTCCAGACCGTCCAGGGTGTCATGGTCCGTGAGCGCCAGGACTTCAATGCCGCATTTTTTTGCCAGGGCCACTACCTCCGAGGGCGTATACTGGCCGTCGGAGGCGGTGGAGTGGGTGTGGAGGTCAGAAATTATCACGATGCTTCGTACCTCCTTGAGTGCTAATCGATTACTGAAAAAATATTTTCTCCGGGGATTCCTTCATCGTAGTTTGAGAACATATCTAACACTGGGTTTGTTACGGTACAAGTACAGTGAAACATAGCACCAAGCATTTTTTCCGCGCCTGTAACTGTCATTTGACTTCGAGGAAATAGTGAAAGATATTTTTGAATAAAAGTGCATGCGGATTTTTGTACTGCCATTGCGCACTCATAAGAACTTTCATATGTATCCAATACTGGATTTCCATCCGTATCAATAAACTTCAGTGTGTTCTCTCCGTCTACCAGAATTGTTTCCATCATTTCCATCACTTGAAGCATGAGCCCGCCACTACTGTATTTTGAATATAATTCTCCATTTCCAAAGGCTGCATAAACATGTTTATTTTCCGGAAACATCTGATTTGGATGGTCAATTGTTGCACAATACAGTCCTATCAATTGCTTATTTATCTGTTTTTCAAGATAGTACTGAACAGTGCCTCTGGCTACAAAATCGAATATTGCTGCTTTTTTATCATTAATAATATTATGATGTTTCAAATATGCCTGATAATTCTTCCGTTCAAAACTTGCCTCTTTGAAAATCTCTGGCATATAATTTTTTAAATATGCTATGCTTTCTTCAACGCTGCCTGCTTCGTTGGCATGCGCGGGGTTAAATGCTTTTGGTTTGACCCCAAACCGATTTTTCAGCATTTCGCCATTTGTTCCTCTGTACCTCTGTGTGCTTAAAGCTAAAGGTAAATCATCCTCACTTTGAATAGATGCGACAGACAGCGCACGACGTGACGCTTTTATATAGACTTGGTCAACGTTTGCCATATATCCATGCTTCTGCATAATCTGGCCAATCTGATAAAACAGAAAACCGTCTCTGGAGGGATAAATAAACTGCTCAATTCCGAGCTCATCAATCTGTCGCGCTGCCCACTGCATAAATCCAAGCGCCCAAGGACCAATAAAACTGTACCCCATCTGTTCCGGTGTAGACACTGTTACCCGCCCTTTGGTCTCATGCAGTGCAAAAGGGTCGTCAAACAACTTTGCACACACTAGTCCCAGCGCCAAACGGTCTCCCAATGCCGACATACGCTCCACCAACAGTTCTGAAAGGCTGGAGACCATAAATAAATCATATCCGCTCCAGACATGCCAGCTGTCGATCCCCATGCTGCGAGCTGCCTGGACATCAGATGCCTGATTATCACCAATATGAAGTATACTTCCTTTACTGAGCTGCTTCAATCTGATATACAGTGTCCCATCGCTTTTCTGTGCCTTTTCCTCACAGGATATCAGCAGTGTGTCATATCCTTTGATTCCGTGGCTGGCAAGCAACGGCTCCATGTCCCGTTTGGGGAGATACATGTCCGATGTCAAAATTATCTGCTTGTTCAAAGCATGGGCATATTGAAGCGCCTTTACTATTCGCTTTCGCGGAAAGGTCAGCTTTCTTTCCAAAGTCAGCTCTTGCTCGCGCCAGCGCTGGCATTGTTCTCTGGATATTCCTTCCTGACAAATCTTCTCATAAATATCATCAATCGTTGCGCCATAGGCACAGCTGCGCTCCGCTTCTGTGCGAATCGTTTCAAACGGTATGTGTCTCTTTAAAGCTTCTTCGGTCTCCCACTCTATCAGCGCGAATACATCTCTTGGCCGAAGGACATACCTAGCTAAAAGGGTATCAAAAATGTCAAAGGAAATGACGTCGTGCTCTGCGATTGCCTTTTGCAGATCGTCCCAGGAATGGTTCCACTCATCCAGACTGGACTGGTCATAGGAATCTGACGTTTCCTGTAATTCCTTTCCTGTGATATCATGGATGACCATGTTATGAGCTTCCGCAAATTTGTGGATACGGCGAAAAATAATTCTTTTGGACGATTCGGAAGCGACGATCACAATCCGGCTAGACATCTGTGCCGCTTCTTCCAATGACAATATCCGTTTTCCGTAAAGTTCCCCCGAGGTCTTTGTTGGCCCCAAAATGCCCACAATGGTATAGCCGTCTGTCAACTTGATAATTCCCTCAGTATTTCTGCCAAATCCATATAAGAGAATTGGCTCCGCTTGATAGGCGGCCATTCCTTTTTGAAATGCATCTGCGCTGCTACGCTGCGCCAAAGTGTAGTTGTCCATTTTTGACTGCCTCCAGGCTTCTTAATTGAACTTCTCCGGCATTACTGCGTACAAAACTGTATCAGTATCAATATTTGAATAGTGTCGCACATACAGCCTGTATTCTGGAACCAGAGCTTTGATATATACTGGAATTTCCATCATATCCTCCGGTTTATGATAAATACAGATCGCCAATTTGGGCTTATCCCGAAGAATTGTCTGCCGGGCACCTTTTAAGGACTCCAGCTCGGCTCCCTCTACATCCATTTTAATAAAGGTTACGCGCTGCGTAGAGGACCGTTGCGCCTCCTCTGAGAATATCGCCTGATCAATCGGCATCACACGAATGCTGGTGTCTCCTGAAGTATCTATTTTTGCGCCGAGATCACCGGTTGATTGGAAGTACAACGTTTTTTCTTCGCTCCATGTTCCAGCCTGAAAAATCTCTGCTTCCGCAAATCCAGTCCTCTCTTTCTGTTCCAGACAGCGCAGATAGCTTACAGGGTCTGGTTCAAAAGCATAGACTTTTTTCACATGGTTACAATAATTTTTGAGTTTCAGAGATGAACCTAAATCAAAGCAGCCTGCATCGACAAATACTTCCTCATCCTCATATTTCATACATTTCAAGTTAAAATACTGCTCAGGATCATCTTCCCGCCAATGACCCGCTATATCAAAAATGAGATTTGCAGGATATCTCTCAGCATTTAATATCCCGCGAATTTCCTCTGCACAACGCGTTGCAGAAATTACTACACTAAAATTCCGCTGGGTAAACAATTCTTCCGGACTGATTACCGGATAGCCTAAATAGCCGTGTTTCTGCTTCTTTTTTGTATGGCTGCAAAAGCCCCAAAAACGCTTATCACCTGCGAAAAGGGGAAGAACTCTTTTGCCGTCCGCTCCTGCCCCATATAAAATAATCCGGTTGCCCATTGGCATAGAATTACATAAATCAAGTATATTTTGATCTGCGGGTGTCAGTCCCGGCGCATATGTTGATACTATTTTCCTGAGATATTTATACTTACCTGAAATCAGCCAGCTTAACTTATTCAAATATATTTCTTTGGACTCCTCATCTTCCAGCATATCATACACTGTTTTCCAACCGTTCAGGCAATTATTGATTGTTACTGCATCCACGCTTTAATTCTCCTAATAATTATTAAGATTCTATAAAAAGTTCTCTCTTGCGGGCAATTTCCTGGACTGTTTTCAGTAAAATCTTGATTTGTCAATATGTTCCCAGTTATTTGTTGCGTATGCAGAAACTCCACTATTAACAGAAAACGGAAATTGCAAAACCCGTATTTTATCCATGATGTAAACAATTTCCTTTCTTCCATTCTTTTAAAACATCCATTGTCTCAAAAATTCCGCTTTTTATATCATAGCGGGCGTTCCAGCCTAAATTTTTGAGTTTCTCTGCATCCAGCAGAGCTTTTGACGCTGTGGAATATCCCCTTCGCTCTGCTTCGTCCGGTAGTTCAAAAATTACTTGAGTCCCAGCGTAATCCGCAATAAGCTGCGCCAGCTCCTTTAAGGTAATATCCGATTTTGCGTCCGCCAGATTATACGCTTGCCCTGTCTCGCCGCGGAGAAGCACCCATAGGATTCCCCTTGCCGCGTCGGCGGCGTGAGCATAAGAGTAAAGCTGATTTCCCGCGCTTTTCAGTACAATGTTTTCGCCCTGAACGCCTTTCTTTATAAACTGCGCAATGGCTTTGGAATCCGTCATACGCATTGTTGGACCATAGCACCTGGGCAGCCGGATGGTGACAGCATCCACACCCTTTTCTGCCATATATGCATGGCATAACGCTTCACTGACCCGCTTTGCCTCCGGATAACCTGCTCGGAGTGTATTGCAGTCGATTTTGCCGCAGTAGTCTTCCCGGAAATACTCCAGATCTCCTCGGTTTTCTCCGTAAATTTCAACGCTGGACATACAAAGAAACCGGCTGCCTTTCTGTTTTGCAGCCAACTCCAACAAATTGCGAATCCCCAGAACATTGGACAGAATGGTACTCACTGGTTCTGTGGAATAGGCCACGGGATGGGTAGTGCTGGCGGCGTGAATCCAATAGTCAGCCTCCACGTCCAGGTCCTCCGGCGGCAGGCTGACGTTGTGCGCCACAAACCGGAAGGCATCGGACAAAAGCCATGGTGTAAACCGCAGTTCTGCTGTAGCGCGGTTTCTACCCATGGCAATGATTCTGCACTGTGTTTCCGGTGTCAGATCCTTGTTGTGGACCATGACTGCGTCCACCAAAAAGCTGCCGATCATGCCAGTGGCGCCGGAAATAAACAAAGTCTTGCCATTCAACTCATCCCAGTACGGGAAATCAGAAATAAACTGATGGATTACCGCCAAATAGCGCGTATTTTCCGTTATCTGCATAGGCACCTCTTATTTCAGCCAGGAGTCCTTTTCCATTTTCATATAACTTTTGAAAAGTTCAAAATCATCTTTTGTGGTAAGTTTTATATTTTTCTCCGACCCCGCCGCGAAATACAGACGCTCTCCTAGATCGACCATCAATGTGTTTACATAGGTAGAATTCTGAATACCAACTCCTTCGGAAAACGCCTTTTCATAGGCCCACAGCAGCTTGCTGTACCGGTAAGCCTGCGGCGTAGAGACGCGGCGCAGAGTATCCCTGGGAATATATTGGGTAGTGGAGGTTGTGTCATCCATCACAAATATTTGCTCGTTGTAGGGCAAAGCGGCTACCGCATTTCCATGCTGCCTGCATTTGACCAAGACATCGGAGAGTACAAAATCCTCCACCAAAGGACGGATCCCGTCGTGTACCACAACAATGTCTTCAGGGGAGCAGTGATTTTTTAAATAAAATATGCCGTTTCGGATGGATTCCTGTACAGTTTCTCCCGCTGGCGTTACCCAATTCAGCTTGTCAATACCAAACTGCTTGGCATATGCCTGCAAAATCTCTGTCCAGCCGTCCAGGCATACCACCTCAATAGCATCAATCTCCGGATGATGCTGAAAGCATTCCAGTGTATAAATAATTACCGGTTTATCATATACATTAAGAAACTGTTTGGGAATTTCCTGATTCATTCGCTGGCCTCTGCCGCCGGCAACAATCAAAGCTATATTCATATCAATTCTCTCTTACAATCCCCAGATTTTTCTCCAGCCTCTCCACAATCTCCTCCGGGGTTTCCTGGCCGTCGTTGTCAATAATGACGTCGGGGCGCTCCGGCTCCTCGCAGAGGATGTCCACGCCAACCACATTCTTCACTCCGGAGCTGTACAGCCCCTTCTGATCCCGGTGGTACAGCGTCTCCCAGGTGGTGCGGATATAGATTTCCTTGTA
>OFFX01000221.1_pt1 | contig 49116 bp, 43 predicted proteins | sample 1521511 | NCBI WGS metagenome assembly OFFX01 (sample SAMEA3504125, study PRJEB24116) | mouse gut metagenome | biome: mouse gut; feature: mouse-associated habitat; material: faeces | place: Denmark | collected 2011
GCACTTCCAGTGCAGCCTGTTCGATGACCTGGATATTTCTTTAGAGGATATTTTTTACAGAACATTCTAAGAACAAAAAAGGCCCTCCCAGTATTTGCAGTACTGAGAGGGCCAAGAATATCTTTGGAAATGGGGTGAATCGGTGGAACGCGTATTTTTGTATGTGAGGGTTAGTACAGAAGAGCAGGCTATCCATGGGCTGTCAATCGAAGCCCAGCTTACCGCGCTGGAAGCATGGGCAAAGGAGCAGGGGCACAAAGTGGTCGGCGTATATACAGATGCCGGCATCTCCGCCCGCAAGCCCGCCGCAAAGCGTCCCGCCCTGCAAAGGCTCCTTGCGGATGTTCAGACAGGGCTGGGGGACTTGATTGTATTCACAAGATTAGACAGATGGTTCCGCAACATCTCCGAATACTACAAGGTACAGGAGATTTTGGAAAAGTATCATGTTGGTTGGAAGACGATTCAAGAGGACTATGACACCACGACAGCATCCGGGCGGCTGAAAATCAACATCATGCTGTCTGTGGCCCAGGACGAAGCCGACCGCACCGGCGAACGAATCCGGTTTGTCCATGAGGACAAGGTGCGCCGGGGAGAAGTTATCAGCGGCAAAGTACCGCTGGGATATAAAATAGAAGAGAAGAAAATGGTGATTGACCCGGAAACTGCGCCAATCGCCCAAGACATTTTTAAGCAGTATACAATTATCCGTTCTGTACGCGCTTTGCGGGAGTATACCATGAAAAAACATGGTCTAATTTATTCCCCTACAGGTCTGCGGGTGCTGCTGACCAACGAGCGCTACATGGGCAGGGCACATGGACAGGATGATTTTTGCCCGCCGCTTATCAAGCCGGAGCGGTTCCGGCTTTGCCAGGAGATTATACAGCAGAGGGCCCAACGCAACGCCGAAAGGTCAAGCCATATATATCTTTTTACGGGCCTGGTCCGCTGCGCTGAATGTGGAAACAGGTTGAGCGCTCACGTTGTGGGCAAGAAATACATCTATTACCGCTGCACAAGGTATGAAAAATTACATCTTTGCACGCATAAAAAAAGGACAAGCGAACTTGTTCTTGAAAGCTGGCTTTTAGAGAATCTCATACCTAATTTTGAGGAGTACAACATAAAGCTGGAAGCGCAGAAAAAGGCCATGCAGCCTGTTGACACAGAAAGAATCAAGCGCAAGATGGAAAAGCTAAAAGACCTGTACCTGAGTGATTTAATTGATCGGTCCGTTTATGAAAGGGATTACTGTACTTTTCGTGATGAGCTACAAGCGGCTTATAATCTGCAAAAGCCCATCCAGTCCCCCGTTGATACCGAAGAACTAAAGAGCCTTCTTAGCGTATATCATTCTCTATCCAAAGTAGAACAGCGGGAATTTTGGCGGCGAATCATTGGGGAGATCATCATAACAAACGACGACCGTTTTCTTGTATCTCCTGTTCGCCATAATTAAAATTACAAACTGGCAACTGGCCGGGCAAAACCGTGGCCACCGCCCAGGGACGGTGTCTCCGCCGGGGGCGTGGGATGGTCTTTGTGGACCTCCCTGGCACCTACTCTTTGCTGGCCCACTCTGCGGAGGAGGAGGCCGCCAGAGACTTCCTCTGCTTTGGGGGCGGGGACGGGGCGGTGGTGGTCTGTGACGCCACCTGCCTGGAGCGAAACCTGAACCTGGTGCTCCAGGTGCTGGAGATCACCCCCCGGATTGTGGTCTGCGTCAACCTTTTGGACGAGGCCGCCCGGAAGGGAATCCAGGTGGACCTGGAGGGGCTGGAAAGGAGCTTGGGGGTGCCGGTGGCCGGGACCAGCGCCCGCAGCGGCAGAGGGCTGGAGGGGATGCTTTGCCGTCTGGAGCAGATGGCGGGGCAGCCCGCCCCAGGGCGTCCCCTGGGGGTGGTTTACCCCCAGGTCATCGAGGATGGCGTCTCCCTTCTGGTACCGGCCCTGCGTCCTGCGGTGGGGGAGCGGCTGAATCTGCGGTGGCTGGCCCTGCGGCTGCTGGAGGGGGATGAGAGTTTATCCCGTGCCCTCTGCGCCTATTTGGGGGAGGATATCCTCCAGCGCCCGGCGGTGGCCGAGGCCCTGGCGGCCGCCAAAAATCTTTTGAGCCAGCACGGATGGGGGCAGCGGGAGCTGGAGGAGGCCATGGTGGGAGCCATCGTCGCCACAGCGGAAAGCGTGGCCGCTGGGGTGGTCTGCGCCCCGGCCCAAGGCCCCAGCGAGGGGGACCGGCGTTTGGACCGCCTCTTTACAAGCCGCCGCACCGGCATCCCGGTGATGCTCCTGCTGCTGGCGGCAGTCTTCTGGCTCACCATCACCGGGGCCAATTATCCCAGCCAGCTTCTCTCCACCGGACTCTTTGCCCTGGGGGACTGGCTGACCCAGGGTTTGGCCGCTTTGGGCTGTCCCCAATGGCTCCTTTCCCCTTTGATGGACGGCGCCTACCGGGTGCTGGCCTGGGTGGTGGCGGTGATGCTTCCCCCTATGGCTATCTTCTTCCCCCTCTTCACCCTTTTGGAGGATTTTGGATACCTGCCGCGGGTGGCCTTCAATCTGGACCGGTGCTTCCAATGCGCCCGCGCCTGCGGCAAGCAGTCGCTGACTATGATGATGGGCTTTGGCTGCAACGCCGCCGGGGTGGTGGGCTGCCGCATCATTGATTCCCCGCGGGAGCGGCTCATCGCCATTATCACCAATAGCTTTGTCCCCTGCAACGGGCGGTTCCCCACCCTCATCCTCCTGCTTACAGTTTTCTTCATCGGCGGCGGTGAGGGCTTCTGGCCCTCGGTGCTGTCCGCTCTGGGGCTTACCGGCGTAATCGTCCTGGGGGTGGGCGCCACCCTGCTGGTTTCCCGCATCCTTTCCGCCACCATCCTCCGGGGGATGCCCTCTGCCTTCGCCCTGGAGCTGCCCCCCTACCGCCGGCCCCAAATCGTCCCGGTGCTGGTGCGCTCGGTTTTGGATCGGACCCTCTTTGTTCTGGGACGGGCGGCGGCGGTGGCCGCCCCGGCGGGTCTTGTCATCTGGCTGATGGCCAACATCACCCTGGGGGAAGCCACCCTCCTCCACCACTGCGCCGCCTTTTTGGACCCCTTTGCCCGGCTGCTGGGGATGGACGGGGTGATTCTGCTGGCCTTTATCCTGGGATTCCCCGCCAATGAAATCGTCGTCCCCATCATCATTATGTCCTACCTTTCCGCCGGAAGCCTGATGGAGCTGGAAAGCACCGCCCAGCTCCACGCCTTGCTGGTGCAAAACGGTTGGACCTGGGCCACCGCCGGTTCGGTGATTCTCTTTTCCCTGATGCACTGGCCCTGCTCCACCACCTGCCTCACCATCCGCAAGGAAACCGGCAGCTGGAAGTGGACGGCGGTTTCGCTCCTGGTGCCCACCCTTGGGGGGATGCTCCTCTGCTTTCTCTTCACCGCCGCGGTCCGCCTTTTGGGCCTGGTTTGATAAAAGCCGGAAATCGGGGCACACTTGGGGAGTGGGAGGTGGATTTTTTGCTCCAAAGCTACAGCCGCTTTTCCCTTGCCCTGCTGTTTTTCCTGCTCCTGGCCCTGCCCATCCTGGGAGGGCAGGCCGCCTGGGGGGAGGCCGCCGGCCGTTCCCTCTCCAGCCCTGGCCGGACGCCCGACCACACCTCCGCTTCCCTTCCCCCTTCCGGCGGCCCTGGGGCGGAGCTCTCCCCCATTGTGGCGGGATATTACCCCTACTACGCCCGGATGGACGGCTTTCTTCCTGGGGACCTGGCGGCCCAGCACCTCACCCACATCCACTACGCCTTTGCCGGGGTGGACGAGGCGGGGCGGGCGGTGCTGGAAAACCCCAGCCTGGACCTTGCCAACTTTGCCGGTCTTCGGGCCCTGAAGGAGGAGCATTCCGGCCTTCGCACCCTTCTTTCGGTGGGGGGATGGGATTATTCCCGGAACTTTTCCCTTGCGGCCTCCGACCCGGAGCACCGGCAGGCCTTTGCCCAAACGGCCGCCGGGCTGATGGAGGAGCACGGCTTTGACGGCCTCGACCTGGACTGGGAGTTCCCCGTCTCCGGGGGGAAGGAGGGAAACCTCCACAGTCCCCAGGACGGGGAAAATTACCGGCTCCTACTCCAGGCGGTGCGCCAAGAGCTGGATGCCAGGGGGGCCGCCGCAGGACGGCGCTACCTGCTTACCGCCGCTATCCCCCCTGGGGAGGGCTTCCGGGGGAATGTCCAGAGCGCCCCTTTGGCAGAGTCCGCCGATTACCTCTTCCTGATGGGGTACGACCTAAGCGGCCCCTGGGAGCGGCAGGTGGGGTTCAGCGCCCCCCTTTCCGCCCCTGGGGAGCAGCCCAGCATCCGCAGGGGGGTGGATGCCTACCTGGCCGAAGGCGTCGCCCCGGAAAAGCTGGTGCTGGGCGTCCCCTTTTACGGCTATCTCTACCGGTTCTCCGGCTCTGGGGAGGAGGGGCTGGGCAGCCCTTTTCGCTCTGCGCAGCCGGTGGGGTATGATACGGTGACCAGCCGCTACCTGGAGGAGGGCCGGAGGGATTTTTCCCTGGAGGCCCAGCAGCCCACCCTTTCCGGGGACGGCTGGTTCCTCGTCTACGACGACCCCTCCTCCATCGCCGCCAAAGCCCGCCTGGCCCAGGAAAAGGGGCTGGCGGGGGTGGGCAGCTGGGAGCTTTCTCAGGACCGGGAGGCCCGGCTGCTTTCCACCCTTGCCCAAACCTTTTGCAGCAGCTAAAAGTCCCAGGGGGTACTCCCCTGGGACTTTTCGTTTAATCCTCCAGCAGCTCCTTGCGGAAATACTGCATCAGCTTCTTTTCCCGGCGGGAGACCTGCACCTGGGTCATCCCCAGCTCGCGGGCGGTCTCGGTCTGGGTGCGGTTGCCGTAGTACCGCAGGATGATAAGCCGGCGGTCCTGCTCCTCCATCCGGGCCATGGCCTGCTTTAGGGCCAGGATATCCGAAAGGCGCTCCTCCGGGGAATCCACCGGGAGGTCGATTTGGCCGCCCCCCTCCTCCTCGCTGCCGGTGAGGGAGACCGGCGGGGTGGTGGCCGCCAGGGCCTCCGCAATCTCCCCAGGGGTGCGCTCCATCGCCTCGGCCACCTCGCTAAGGGCGGGGTCCCGCCCCAGAACAACCCCCAGCTGTTCCTTCACACGGGCCGCCTTGATTCCCAGCTCCTTGACGCTGCGGCTCACCTTCACCGCCCCGCCGTCCCGGAAGAGGCGGCGAATCTCCCCCAGGATCACCGGCACCGCGTAGGTGGAAAACATCACCCCGCGGGCCTCGTCGAAGGCGGCGGTGGCCTTCACCAGCCCCATACATCCCGCCTGGAAAAGGTCGTCGTATTCGATTCCCCGCCCCCGGAAGCGGTGGGCGCAGGAGTGCACCAGCCCCAGGTTTTTTTCCACCATGGTGCTTCTGTCCTCTGCGATCAATCCCCCGCCTCCTTTGTTCCCTTATCTCCCTATCCGTTTCTGGATTTAAGCCTCCGCTCCAGGGTGACGGTGGTCCCCTCCCCCAGGCGGGAGCGCACCCGCACCCGGTCCATCAGCTCCTCCATCACAGCGAAGCCCAGCCCGGCCCGCTCCCCGGTGGTGCAGGTGGTGTACAGGGGCTCCCTGGCCTTTTCCACGTCGGCAATGCCGCAGCCCCTATCCCGGATGGTGATAACCATCTTCCCGCCTGGATAGAGGGCGGCGGTTATGTATACCGTCCCCAGGGTGTTCCGGTAGCCGTGGACGATGGCGTTGGTCACCGCCTCGGAAACAGCTGTTTTAATGTCGCAAAGCTCCTCCACCGTGGGGTCCGCCAGGGCCGCAAAGGCCGCCGCCAGGGAACGGGAAAGACTTTCGTTCACCGAGCGGCTGGGAAAGCTCACCCGCATCAGATTTTCCGGCTTTTCCCGCTTCATCAGGCTCCTCCTCTCTTTTCCTGGATGTCCAGACTGCCAATTCCCGCCACCTGCATCACCTTGCGGATGTGGGGCGGCAGGTTGCGGAGGGTCAGTTTTCCCCCCATGTCCTGCATCAGGCGGTACCGCCCCAGCACCACCCCAATGCCGGAGGAATCCATAAATTCCACACCGCCAAAGTCCAGCACCAGCATCCGGGGGCAGGTGCGGCGCACGCTGTCATCAATGGTTTCCCGGAGCCTGCCGGCCCCGTGGTGGTCGATCTCCCCGGTGAGCATGGCGGTGACGGTGTCCGCCTCCGGCGCAACCTCAATCTTTACCGGCATCTTCTATCATCCCTTTCTAAGAACCTGTATTCATAGCCGGACAATGCCAGATGGGCGAAAGATTTTCCGCCCTGCAAGGCAAAAATCCGCAGAACTACTTGGTGTAATTCAAGGATTTTTGACACGGCAGGGCGAAAAAAGAGCCGGCCAGATGGTGTTGGAGGGTTGTGAATACAGGTTCTAAAGCATAAGAAAAAGACCGTATCCCTGGCGATGGCTTGTCCTGCCATTTAAGGATACGATCTTTTGTGTGCGGATTCTGCTACACCCTGTCGAGGGTGCGGCCTATTTCAGCAGCAGCCCCACCGGGCAGTGGTCGCTGCCGTACACGTCGCTGTAAATAAGGCTGTCGGCCACCTGCTCCTCCAGCCGGCGGGAGACCAAAAAAAAGTCGATGCGCCACCCGGCGTTCTTCTCCCTGGCCCGGAAGCGGTAGCTCCACCAGCTGTAGGCCCCTGTCTTTTCCGGGTAGAGCAGGCGGAAGGTGTCGGTAAAGCCCGCCGCCAGCAGGGCGGTGAGCTTGTCCCGCTCCTGCTGGGTAAAACCGGCGCTGTTCCGGTTGGGGCCGGGATTTTTCAGGTCGATGTCCTGGTGGGCCACGTTCATATCCCCGCAGACAATCACCGGCTTTTTCCCGTCCAGCCCCACCAGATACCGGCGGAAGTCCTCCTCCCACTCCATGCGGTAATCCAGCCGGGCCAGCTCCTGCTGGGAGTTTGGGGTGTAGACGTTCACAAACCAAAAGTCCGGGAATTCCAGGGTCAGAAGCCGCCCCTCGTGGTCGTGGCGGTCGATGCCCATGCCCCTTGTTACAGCCAAAGGCTCTGCCCTGGTGAAGACCGCTGTCCCGGAGTAGCCCTTCTTTTCGGCGCTGTTCCAGTATGAATGGTATCCGGGGGGCAGAGGGATTTGTGCCTGTCCCTCCTCCATCTTCACCTCCTGGAGGGCCAAAATATCGGGCAGCTCCTTCTTTACAAAATCGGGGAACCCCTTCCCCAGGCAGGCCCGCAGGCCGTTGACATTCCAGGAAATCAGCTTCATCTTTGTCCTCCTGTTTGGCATCTCCCTCTTTTTCTTTTCGCGGGAAAAGAAAAAGAGGCAAAAAGAAAAGCGGCAAAGTGTCCTTATCAAGCAGCGGGAAAGAAAATCAGGGGCTGGAGGGCTCTGTCTCCTTTGTGTGGCGCAGCAGCACCAGGGTGCTGAAAACATCCGCCACCGGCAGCAGCTGCAAAAGGTAATGAACCCTGTCAGGGCGTGTCTCCGGAGCGGACCGGGCCCGGAGGTTCTTTACCGCCACACAGCCCACACAGCCGGTCTGGAGTATCAGGGTGCAGGTGATGGCGATGGGGATGGGTAGGAGCATAAAGAAAATTCCCCTGGAAGCGGCCACAATGATAAACCAGGCCAAAACGCTGTACAGAAAGTTCAAAACAAAGAAGGGGATGGACCAGAGCTTCAGAAGCCTCCAGGCGGACCAAAGCCCCTGAACATCCTGGCCGCTGCCGGCCCGCGCCGCCATGGCCACCGCCACCCAGCCCAGGACAAAGAGGACCCCGATAAAGACCAGGTAGAAGAAAAACAGGCCCTGGCCGCCGTTCCAGTGGGGAAGCAGAATCATCGCCGCCGGCACCGCCACGCTGAGAGCCAGGTGGAGATACATCCCTCCCAAAAAGAGCTTTGCGCTTTTCATCTTTCTGTCACTTCCTTATTCCGCCACCATAAAATAATAGGCATCCACAGCGCCGGAGGAATTCCGGATGGACAAGCGGAAAAATCCCGCTTCCCCAAAGGTAATATCGTAGCGGTCGCCGTTTTTCAGGGGATGTTCCTCCTCGGTCCACTGCTCATCTCCCGCCAGGCTCCCCAGGGGGGCGGAGGTGTAGACCCCTTGGCTCTCCTCCTCCAGGCGCTCCAGGGTTGCCACCACCCCGTCGGCGTAGCACTCCAAAAAGTTCTTTGTCCCCAGGGGGACGGTGAGGACGATGACGTCCACCAGCTCGCCGTCCAGGGTGGCCTCCAAGCTGGCTACCTGCACCGAGCTGGAATCGTAGGCCTCAAAGGCGTAGTCCCCCACCGGCAGGGATTCCGGCAGGTCCAACCCCGGAATGCCGGTGTGATCGTGCTCCCCTTCCATCTCCAGGGATTCCGGCGGCGGGGAGCTGCTTTCCGGCGGCGGGGCGGAGCTTTCCTTTCCCCTCCCGCCGCAGCCAGCCAGGAGCAGCATTGCCGCAAGGGCCAGAAGGGCGGCTGTTTTTATCATTCGTTTCATAGGTAAGGTCCTTTCTATTCTGTAGTTTGAATTTCCTGGGCGGAGACAAAATGCCAGCTTCCATCGGGGTTTTTCCCCATGGTGTAGCGCAGGGTGTGCAGCCGCTGGGTGCAAAGGGGATCGCCGTAAAAGGACACCTCCGTCTGGCAGCTGTTTCCAGCGGTTTGGGGCATCCCAATCAGGACATAGGGAGAATTGGGCCCCCGACCCCACAGGAGGTAGCCATCCTTCTCCTGGGAGTAGAATTCGGTGTTCCGCCCGTCAAAGCCGGTGATGCCGAAGCTCCGCTCCACCGCGGCGGCAAATTCCTGGGGAGTATAGACCATATCCTCCCCCTGGGGCTTCACCATCACCATGGAAAACTCCGCCACCGTCTCCGGAGGCAGCTCCCAGGGGCTGGCGAAGGTCTGCATCCCGTAAAGGGAGATAAAAACCTCGATGCTGTTGGCCGCCTCGTTTTCCGGGCTGCTTTGGGTCTCCAGACCGGTCCAGTTGTAGTACCGCTCCGAGGCTGGGCGGAAGTAGAAGGGGATGACCTGCCCGGCCTCCCAGCTCATGTCCTGGCCGCAGCGGACCACCAGACGGTATTCCTGGCTTCCCTCCGGGAGGAACCCCTTGCCATCCTCCACCGTCACCTGTACCTTATAATCCCCCTGGCTGTCCAATTCTTCCGTCACCCCGGTGATGCGGGCCTCGGTGATGCGCACCCCCTCCCAGGCGGCGCAGTCCCCGCTGGCTACAGCGGCCACCTGGGCGGCGCTGCCGGTGTGGATAGCCGCCAGGAAGTCCTCCGCCACCCGCCGGGCGGTGCCCTCCTTGTAGGCGGAGGTCTGGGAGGAGCCTTCCCGGAGGAGCTTTCGCTCCCCGTCCTTCCGGGGTGCGTCCAGCCGCCACCCCGCCCCGGTGCGGGAGATGCTCATTGCCGTCTCATAAAGGGAGCCGTCCAGCCCCTCCTCCTGGAAGGAAAAGGTGGCGGTAAGATCGGAGCGGCGGCCGGTGAGGCGGATGCTGTCCTCCACCACCTCGTACCCCAGGGCAGAGACGGCGCAGGCGGCGCTGCGCCACAGGGCGCCGTCCCGCTGGGCAAGGGCGGGATTTCCCTTTGCATCGGGGGCCGCCAGCAGGGCCTCAACGGTCTCCTCCTTGGCGTAGACCTCTTCCAGCCGCTTTTTCAGGGCCCCCCGGTTGGAGAAACGTTGGGAGGTGACAGGGTAGTAGAGGGCCCCGTCCAACTCCCTTTCCCCGGCGCGGTCCACCGGCAGCCCGTCGGCAAAGAGGAGGTAGTACACCTCGTAATCCGCCGCCAGCAGCTCCTCAAAGGCGGCGGTGATATCCTCGTCGCTGTTTCCCTGGGGGGCGCTGTCCCCGCCGCATCCCCCCAAAAGGGCAAGGCAGAGGAAAAGGGAAAGGACCCGGCACAGGTTTTCCTTTAACATGGTACAGCCTCCCTTCTCTCCGGTTTTGCCCGCAGGAACTTTATGGGGATGCCCTGGGCGGCGAACATCTCCTCGTGCTCGGTAGGAACGTTATCCGGCAGCGCCTCCTGGTGCAGGTCCCAGGTGAGGTATTCCACCCTGTACCCCGCCTGGGGGAGGTACTGCTCCAGGGTATCCCGGAACAGGCCGCTGTCGTCCGTTTTGAACCACAGCTCCGCCTCCTCCCCCATCCACCGGCGGTAGCTCATAAGCTGCCGGGTGTGGGTGAGGCGGTGCTTATGGTCCCCCGGCTTGGGCCAGGGGTTGCAAAAATTCACATAGATCCGGTCCACCCGCTCCTCTTCCCCAAAAATCAGGTGGAGCCGCTCGATATCCCAGGACATTAAAAGGACATTGTCTACCTGGGCGGCGGGACGGTCCGCGGCGCTCAAAGCGGCCTCCACCTTCCGCTTAGCCAGCGCCAGCACCTCGCTTTTCAGGTCGATAGCGATGAAGTTCACCTCCGGGTGGGCGGCGGCCTCGTGGGCCAAAAAGCCCCCCTTGCCGCACCCCAGCTCCAGGTAGATGGGGGCCTTGCGGGGGAACCGGGAGGCCCAGCTGCCCCGCACCTCCTGTGGCGCATCCACAAAGAAGGGGCAGGCGGCCAGCTCCGGCCTGGCCCAGGGTTTTCTTCTCAGGCGCATAGGTGCTCACGTCTTCCCTTTCTTCTTTTTGTCCTTCCCCGGCTTTTCTTCCTCCGGGGGCCGGAGGGTATCCAGCACCCGTTCCGCCAGCAGCAGGTCCCGCTGGGCCCGCACCGCCAGCTGGGTCACCAGGGCGGCCTTGGCGCGGGCGGGCTCGTCCGTTTCCCCCAGGCGGGCCAAAAGGGCCTCCGCCATGGCGGGGGTTTCGGCAAAGCTCTCCCGCTGGGCGGTGAGGAAAAGGCGGTACAGGCTCCCCGTTTCCTCCTCCCCCGCCACTGGGGCCAGCAGCCGCCCCAGGTCCTGGATGGTAAAAATACGCTTCAGCTGGCAAACCAGGGAGAGCAGCATCACATGGACGCGGCTATACCGCTTGGCCGCCGGGGGCGGCAGCAGCTTTGCCTTGCTGTAGTTATTTACCATAGAGCGGGTGACAAAAGGGGATTCCCCCTCCCGGTTATAAAAACCCAGACGCTTGTCCAGGTAGGTGGTCAGCTGGTCCATGTAAATCTCCAGGTCCGGAATCTCCTCCGGCAGAATCTGCGGGGCCTTTTCCATCTGCTGGGCGAGCTTTCGCACCTCGTCCTTCCATTCTGGCATCCTTCATCGCCTCCTGGGTTCTATTATAACGGTTTTACAGGTGCCCCGCAATAGATTTTGCGGTTTTGAAAAAAAGGTAGCCCTGCCGCACCTTGCGGGCAGGGCTGTAGGTCCATCTGCTAAATCCCCATATCATCCCCGCTGAGCCACCGCACCAGGTAGTTAATCACCACCACAAGGGTGATGAGCACCACCGCCAGGGCGGCGGTGAGGAGGATCTTCCCCTCCTCCTGGGTGGAAAAGACCACTGTGCCGATGGTCTCGTTCCCCACGCTCCACAGAAGGGAGGAGAGGGTGATCTCCGAAAGGGTGGGGGCCACCACCAGGAAGAAGGAGCTATAGAGGTTAGGGCGCAGGAGGGGGAGCATAATGCTGGAAAAAGCCTTTAGATGGCTGGCCCCGGCGCACCGGGAGGCCTCCTCCAGGGAGGCGTCGATTTGGGCGATGGCGCCGGAGATGTTGTTGTACCCCAGGTTCATAAAGCGGGCCACATAAGCCACCAGCAGAATCCAGATGGTGCCGTAGAGCCGCAGCCCGGTGACAGGCAGGGGCTGGGCGAAGGCCAGGATCATCGCCAGGGCGATGATGGTGCCGGGGACGGCGTAGGGCACCGTCACCATAGTCTGCATCAGCCGCACCCCCCAAAACTTCCGCAGCCCCCCCCGGATGGCTACATAAGCCACTGCCAGGGCCACCACGGTGATGATAAAGGCGGAGGCCGCCGAAAGGAAGGCGCTGTTCATAAAGGCCCGGCGGATGTTGCGGATGGAAAAGAGGCGGGAGAAGTTCCGCAGGGTGGCGTTATCGGGGCCAAAGGGCAGGCCGAAGGTTTTGGTAAAGGCGGTGGTGAGGGTGGCCAAAATGGGGGCCAGGGTGGTGATGGAAAAGACCAGGGCCAGGAAGGCGCAAAGCCCCCACCGTCCGGCCCTGCCCAGATGGGAGGGCTGCACCGGGGCGCTCTTCCCCCCCACTACCACGTACTTCTGGGTGGCGAGCACCCGGTTATAAACCGCCAGCCCCAGCAGGCCGAAGAGGGCCAGCAGGAGGGAGTAGGCGGAGGCCAGCTGAAGGTTCCCCGGCAGGTCCGGGCGGTTGATGATGGCGTAGATTTGGGTGGTCATCAGCCGGATCTGGTTGGGGGCCCCCAGGACGGCGGAAACGCCGAAATCCGCCAGGATAAACATATACACCAGCAGGGTGGCCCCCAGAATCGAGGGGGTCAGCAGGGGCAGGGTCACATCCCGCAGGGTGCGCCAGGGGCTGGCCCCCGATACACGGGCGGCCTCCTCCACCGAGGCGTTCACCTTCTTCATAGCCGGCAGCACCACCACATAGGGCACCGCGTACCGGTAGATGGAGAGGACGAAGACCATCCCCCCCAGGCTGTAGATATCCACCAGGGGCTCCGCCGCGCCGGTGAGGGAGCAGTACAGCTCGTTAAAGACCCCCACCGGCCCCAGAAGGAAGGTCCAGGAGATGGCCCCGATGAAGGGGGGTATCAGGTAGGGGATAGCCAGAAGGGAGCGCCAAAGGCCCCGCCCCGGCACATCGGTGCGGGCCACCGCCCAGGCCAGGAACACCCCCAGGGCGGTGGAAAAAAGGGTGCTGGGGAGCACCACCTTTATGGTGTTCAGGACGCTGCCGGCGATGCCCCTATCCTGGAACACCGCCAGGTAATTGCCCAAGCCCAGACCCTCCGGGGTTTTGAAGCTGTTCAGTATCAGCACCGCCGAGGGATAGATGACCGTAAAGGCCAGCACCGCCGCCGTGGCAAGCCAGATGAGGGTGGGGGCCGCCTCCCCAGGCCGGACCCCCTCCCCCCGGTTTTTCAGGGAAAAATGCCGCAACGGGCCTTCCCCCTTTCTGCTAAGATTCGCCCCTCCCGCCCCATCCCCGAAGGGAGGGGCGGGAGAGACGCCAGAACGGGGCAGGACCCCTTATTCTCCGAAGATTTGGGCAAAGCGCTCCCGCAGGGCGGCGGAATTTTCAGTGAAGTCCTTCAGGTTCAGCTCCACCGTCTTAATGTCCTCCACCGGGGGGGCGCCCTCCGGCACCCCTACCGACGGGTCCACCGGGATGTATCCCTGCTCCACAAAGATGCGCTGAGCGTCCTGGGTGAGCATATAATCCATCAGGGCCTCGCAGGCGGCCTGCTTCTCCTCCTCCACAGTGGAGAGGATGGCGATGGGGGTGGGAATCATCACCGCCCCGCTTTCCGGCCAGATGGTCTCCACCGGGGAGCCCTCGTTCTGGGCGTTGCGGGCCATAAAGTCCACCACCGAAACGGCGGCGTACTCCCCGGAGGCCACCTTCGTCTGAAGGTTCCCGTTGGACTGCTCAAATTTCACGTCGTTTTTTGCCATGTCCTCGTAGAGGCTCCAGCCCGGACCGTCCGGGCCCACCAGCCCCACCAGGGTGGTAAAGGCCCCGCCGGAGTAGCTGGGATTTGCCATGGCAAATCGGCCGGAAAGCTCCGGCTTTGTCAGGTCGGTCCAGTCCTTAATTTCCACATCGCATTTCAGGGTGTTTTTGGCGATGATGTTAAAGATCTGGCGGACCTCCCAGGCCATACCGTCGTTGTAGTTAAAGGCGGGGTCCAACTTCTCCGCCCCCTTGGGGGTGTAGTGGCGGATGAGGCCCTTTTGGTCCAGCTGGTTCATATAGCCGATGTCCGCAAACCAGATGATGTCCGCGTCGGTGCTTCCGGTCTCCAGCTCGGTATTGATCTTGCTGATCACATCCCCTGTGCCGGAGCGGAACAGGTCATAGTCGATGCCGGTTTTGGCCTTAAAGTCCTCCAGCATATCGGTGACAAGGTCCTGGGGTTCCGAGGTGTAGACGGTAATCTTGCCTACCGCCTGCTGGGTTTGGCTCTGGGACGGGGTGCTGCTTTCCTGGCCCGCGGAAGAAGGTCCTGTTTTTTCAGAACAGCCTGCTGCTGCGGACAGGGTCAGCATCCCGGCCAGAACCAAGGCTGCCGTTTTTCTGCCCGGTCTGTGCTTTCTCATGTGGGTATGCCTCCTGTTTTATAATGTATCTCCCCAAAAGGAAGACCAAGGGTATTATACCATCTTTTGGCGGCGGCAGGTGTGTACGAATTTTAAATAAACGGATTTTTCTTTAAGCCGGGGGCATTTTTGCAGCTCTGGTGTAATCGGGCCCCATATGGTATACTATAAGCTGTTACAGAACAGGAGGTTTTTTATGAAACGTCGCCGCAGCCCCAACGTCCATGACCCCCGCAGGCCCTCCCGCTGGCAAAAATGGCTCTTCCTTTTTGTCACCGTCACCCTGGTGGCCTCCATCGTCTTTATCTCCATCTCCATGGCCCTGGCCCCCACCGAGCCGGACCCCGCCCGCCCCAACCACCGGGTGAAGGGGGACTATGTGCTGATGCTGGCCCAGTGCATCCTGGGGGTGTTCGCCCTTTCCCTGCCCAGTATCCTGTGGCGGCGGGTGCGCCTGGAAATCCCCTCCAATATGCTTATCCTGTACGCCATCTTCCTCTATTGCGCCATCTACCTGGGGGAGGTGCGGGCCTTCTACTACAACGTCAGAAATTGGGATACCATCCTCCACACCTTCAGCGGGGCGATGCTGGGGGCCCTGGGCTTTTCCTTCATCACCTTCCTCAACAAAACCGACCGGGTGCCGGTGAACCTCTCCCCCGTCTTTGTGGCCACCTTCGCCTTCTGCTTTGCCGTCACCCTGGGGGTGGTGTGGGAGATTTACGAGTTTACCGCAGACGGCATCCTCCACACCAATATGCAGAAATTCGGCCTGGAGGACGGCACCCCCTTCCTGGGGCGGCTTGCCCTTCGGGACACCATGAAGGACCTTATTGTGGATACCATCGGGGCGGCGGTGATGTCGGTAATTGGCTATATCTCCCTCAAGCACCAGAAGGGCTGGGTGGAAAAGCTGCTCCTAAAGGCCCACAAGCATCACGGAACGGTTTGAATCCCCTCATACAGCTGTCACACAGGGGTGATAGGATAGGGGCAGCCTGAAATTTGGGGAGGGAATGCTGTGTATCATATTTTAGTGGTGGATGACGAGGAAAACATCCGCCAGCTCATCAAAAAATACGCCAACTACGAGGGCTACAAGGTCACCGAGGCCTCCGACGGCCTGGAGGCCCTGGAAATCTGCGGCCAGTGCAGCTTTGACCTTATCGTCCTGGACGTGATGATGCCGGAGCTGGACGGCTTTTCCGCCCTGCGCCGCCTGCGCCAGGAGGACCGCCGCACCCCGGTGCTGATGCTTTCTGCCCGCGGGGAGGAGTATGACCGCATCCGGGGGTTTGAGCTGGGGGTGGACGACTACGTGGTGAAGCCCTTTTCCCCCAAGGAGCTGATGCTGCGTGTCGCCGCCATCCTCCGCCGGGCGGGGGAGCACGAGGACCTGCGGGAGGTCTACACGGTGGAGGGGATCACCGCCGATTTCACCGGGCGGCGGGTGCTGGTGGACGGCGCGCCGGTGGAGATGACCCCCAAGGAGTACGACCTGTTTTTCTACCTGGTGAAGAACCGGAACATCGCCCTGCCGCGGGAAAAGCTCATCAGCGACGTGTGGGGGTACGATTTTTACGGGGACGAGCGCACCCTGGACACCCACATTAAGCTGCTGCGAAAATCCCTGGGACCCTACAGCGGCCGCATCGTCACCCTGCGCGGGGTGGGGTACCGCTTTGAAGGGTAAGGCGGGAAAGCGGCTGGGGCAGCTGGGCATCCAGTGGCATTTAATGGCCTGCCTCACCGCCTTTGTGGCGGTGCTGATGCTGCTGCTGTGGCTCTTCCAGGTGGTCCTCCTGGATAATTTCTACCAGGCCATCAAAACCCGCACTATCAAAAGGACCGCCCAGGGCATCGCCCGGAACATTGACCAGCAGGACCTTTCCCAGCAGCTGGACAGCCTCACCCGCCAGCCGGACTTCTATGTGCGCATCCTGGACCGGGAGGGAGAAACGGTGTATAACTCCCGCTCCGGCCCCATGAGCATGGTCCACGATATGGAAAAGGAGGAGGCTTTACGGTTTTTCGCCGCGGCGGAGGAAAAAGGCGGGATGGTGTTGGAGCTGTTCCGGCAGGATTTTCCCAACCCCTTTGCCGGACCCTTTGGGGAACCGGAAGCCGGGAAGGACCACCGGGAAAAGCGGATGTGGGACAAACGGCACACCACCCTGGTGGTCTGCGCCCAGCTGGTGGAAAGCCAGGAGCAGGGCACCCTGCTCATCCTCCTCAGCAGCGCCCTTTCCCCCCTCAACACCACCGCCGAGACGCTGAAGGTACAGTTCCTCTGCATCGCCGCCATCCTTCTGCTCCTTTCCGCGGGAATTGCTTTTCTCCTTTCCCGCCACATTGGCAGGCCCCTGGCAGGTCTTAGCCGCAGCGCCCGCGTATTGGCGGAAGGCCGGTACGACGTCACCTTCGAGGGCGGGGGCTACCGGGAGGCTTTGGAGCTTTCCGCCGCTCTCACCTACGCTGCCGCCGAGCTTTCCAAGGTGGAGCAGCTGCGCCGGGAGCTTATTGCAAACGTCTCCCATGACCTGCGCACCCCCCTCACCCTCATCGCCGGCTATGGGGAGATGATGCGGGACATCTCTGGGGAGAACACCCCGGAAAATGTCCAGATCATCATCGACGAGGCCCAGCGCCTCACCGGCCTTGTGAACGATATGCTGGACCTGGGAAAGCTCCAGGCGGGGGCCCAGACCCTTTCCGCCGCCCCCCTCTCCCTCACCGCCATGGTGCGGGAGGAGCTGCTGCGCTACCAACGGCTGGTGGAGCGGGAGGGGTATACCATCCTCTTCGCCCCAGGGGAGGAGGCCATCGTGGACGGGGACCGTTCCAAGCTTTCCCAGGTGGTTTATAACCTCATCGGCAACGCGGTGAACCACACCGGAGCCGACAAAAAGGTTCTGGTGGAGCAGGAGGTCCGGGACGGCTGGGTGACCCTCTCGGTGCTGGACAGCGGCCCCGGCATCCCCCCGGAGGAGCTGCCCTACGTTTGGGACCGGTACTACAAGGTGGATAAGACCCACAAGCGGGCGGCCATCGGCACCGGCCTGGGGCTTTCCATCGTCCGGGGGGTGGTGGAGCTGCACCACGGCCGCTGCGGAGCGGAAAGTACCCCCGGCCAGGGGAGCCGCTTCTGGTTTTCCCTCCCCCGCCGGGAAGAAGCAGTGTTATAAGAACCTGTTCAGCATCTAACCGCACGCCGACTGGCAGGTCTTTTTCCGCCATGCTTTGCCAAATTTTATTGCAATACATACAGTATTGCTGCAAAAATTTGTCTGCGCCTGGCAAAAAGATCCCTTGCCATCCGCCGCGCGTCCAGATACTAAACAGGTTCTAAGAAATATCCCTCCCCTTTCCTTTTGGGGAGGGATATCTTTATGAGGCAACGAATTTGACAGGTCCTACCTCCCGGTCCGCAGCATCCGCTCCCGGCAGGCGATGCCTGTGTCCAGCCCCTCCATGAACCGCCGGCCGTCGGCGGCGCTGCCCACAATGGCGGCGTAATGGGTGGGGACAGCGGCCAGGGGCCGGATGGCGTTCACCACCTGGGCGGCCTGGGCGGCATCGGTGGTGTAGGTGCCCCCCACCGGGAAAAGGGCCAGGTCACACCGCACCCGCCGGGCCTCCGGGGTGTCGTCGGTATCCCCGGCGATGTAGTACCGCGCCCCGCCCATGGTGAGGAGATACCCCACCCAGCCGTTCTCCCTGGGGTGGTAGGGCTTGCCGGGATTGTAGGCGGCCACCGCCTCCAGGGAGAGGCCCAGCACCTCCAACACCTGGCCGGGGGCGATGACATAGCTCTCCAAACAGCCCAGCTCCGCCGCCCTTTGGGCGGTGGAGGCGGGGGTGACAAGGACGGTGTCCGCCTTTCGCACCTTCTGGATATCCTCCGGGGAAAAGTGGTCATAGTGGTCGTGGGTGATGAGGATGAGGCCGGCGTCATGGCGCTCCTCCTCCACCCCAAAGGGGTCCACATAGACCACCCGCTCCCCGGCGATGCGGATGCTGCTGTGGTACAGCACCTGTACCGAATCAAAGAGTTTTTCTATATCCATTGCAAATCCTCCCTGTCATTTTTCCGCCAAATCCCCAATAATCTCCCTCTCCGCAAAGAGGGCGGTGGCACCGCCGGTGTGCCAGTAAACCACCCGGCTCCCCTGGGGAATCCTTCCCTTGCGTATCTGGTCCAGCATCCCGGCAAAGCCCTTACCGGAATAGACGGTATCCAAAAGAATCCCCTCGGTGCGGGCCAGCAGGCGGATGGCCTCGTTGCCGGCCTCGTTGGGTATTTCGTACCCTGGGGCGTAGTAATCCCGCTCCACCCAAAGGTCTTTGGGGGCAACCCGCTCCGATGCCTTCAGGAGCTCCAGGGTCCGGTTCGCCAAGGCGGCGGTGCGCTCTTCGTAGCCCTCATCTTTAGGGCTGACGGCGACGGAAAGGATGGCGGTCTTTTGCTCCTGGCCCAGCAGGGCGCGGCCGGCGGCGAGGCCCGCCAGGGTGCCCCCGGTGCCGGTGGCATGGCAGACATAGTCCGGGGCAAGGCCCATGGCCTTCCCCTGCTCCATCAGTTCCACCCAGCCGGAAACAAAGCCCGCCGAGCCTACAGGGCTGGCACCGCCCATGGGGACATCATAGCAGCGGTGGCCAGCTGCCTCCAGCCAGGCCGCTTCCTCCGCCCCCAGCTGGAAGGAGCGCTCCTCCGCCTGGGCTTCGCTTTCCCCCTCCCGGAGGGGAACAATCTGCACCTTAGCGCCGAAGATATGGTCCAGCAGCAGGTTGGCCCGCAGGCCGCCGGGGTCCGCCTCCACCACGCTCACCAGCCAAAGAACCGGGTTCAGGCCGCACTGGCGGCAGGCGGCGGCGGTTTGCATAGCGTGGTTGGACTGGGTGGCCCCGTAGGTAAAGACGGTATCGCAACCCTTTGCCATGGCCTCCCCCAGCAGAAACTCCAGCTTGCGCATCTTGTTGCCCCCAAAGAGATTGCAGCCGGAAAGGTCGTCCCGCTTCAGGTACAATTCCACCCCCAGCCGTTGGGAAAGCCGCTCCAGCCGGTGGAGATGGGTGGGATAAAACCCAAGGCTCCTCCGAGGGAGGGCGGCCAGCAGCTCCTTCGCTTCCCAAATGGTCTTCATCCAAAGGGCCTCCTTTTTTGCAGTTTTGGCAAATTGCCGGTGTCTATCAAAGCATTTTCCGCAGGGCTTCGGCGGTCTCCTGCCAGTTGGGGAGGAGCTTCCCGGAGCCCTGGGCAAAATTTGCCTTGCCGCCTCCCTTGCCGTTATAGAGGCCGTTTAAAATCTCGCAGAGGTACTTGCAATCGGCGGGGCTGTCCGCGGCCTTCCCCAGCAGGTAGCAGACCCGGCCCTCCCCGCCCTCCTTCCCCGGCGTTTGATAGAGGATGACCGCGGCGGTCTTCGGTGTTTCCACCAGGCGGTTCAGGAGCAGCTTTGCCTCCTTGGCGTCCAAATCCGGCTGGCAGGTGAGGACCACCGCCCCCATCCGGCCCCCGGCGGGGAGATTCGCCAGAAGCTCCTGTGCGATGAAGCCGGTGAGCATTCGCCCCTTTTCCCGCAAGGCGGCCCCCTGGGCGGCTATCTCCCCCTTCAGGCGGCGGATGCCTTCGGGAATCTCCTCCTCCTTTACTGAAAGGGCGGCCCCCGCCTCCATGGCTACCTGGTTTTTCCGTCCGTAATCCCGCAGGGCCCGGCCCCCGCAGAGAAACACCACCCGGCTGCCCCCTTTTGTGTGCTCCTGGCGCAGCAGCTTCACCATCCCCACTTCCCCGGTGTGGTTGACGTGGGTGCCGCAGCAGGTGCAGATGTCCCCCTCCTCAATCTCCACAATCCGCAGGGCTCCGGCAATCTTTTCGGTCTTTTTGCGCAGGGTGAGCTTTTCCACCTCCGCCTGGGTGGCGGTGTAGCAGCGGATTGGATGGTTTTCCCAGATGTTCCGGTTGGCCAGGTCCTCGGCGGCGTCCATCTCCTCCTGGGTCACCGGGCGGCTCAGGTCGATGGTCACCAGCTCCCGCCCCATGTGAAAGCCGGTGTTCTCCACCCCAAAGAGGCTCCAAAAGGCCCAGGAAAGGATATGCTCTCCGGTGTGCTGCTGCATATGGTCCAGGCGGCGGGGCCAATCCAGGCGGCATTCCAGCCGCTCCCCCACCGGCACCGGCTCCTTGGTAAAGTGGTAGATGCACCCTTCCCTCTCGCGGGTTTCCAGCACCTGCACCATCCCCACCGTGCCCCCGTCGGAGAGCTGGCCGCCCCCCTCTGGGAAAAAGGCGGTGCGGTCCAGCACCACCCGGTATCCGTCTATTATCGTTTCGCAGGCCAGCACCGTGGCCTCCCACCGGACCAGATGGCTATCCTGCTCGTAAAGCCGTTCTGTCTCCATATCTCCTTATACCTCCAGGGCCAGCTGGCCTAATTCCCCTTCGCCTTCGGCGGCGATTTTCTCTTCGGTCTGCCGCAGTATCGCTTCCCGCAGGGCAGCGGTTTGGGGAAACCACTGTGCCTCCCGCTGCCCGTACTCCCGCTGGAGCTGGTATTCCAGCGCTTCCCAGGTGGAGATGGGGGACTCGTTGTGCTGAATCACCGCCTCCAGCTTGTCGATGACCTTGTAGAGCCGGGCCTCCGGCGTCTCCAGGGCGTTCATTTCGGCAAACAGGCCGGCAAATTCATGGCGGGTGGCCGGTGGCAGGGTGGAGAGGATATTCTCCACCGCCTGGTCCTCCACCGCCTCGTCCTCTTTGCTTTTGCAGAAAGTGGGGATGTCCCCAGTAACAGCTTCCCCCAAGTCGTGGATGAGCAGCATTCGTATCACCCGGTCCACCTCCACCTCCGGCAGCTCCTGCTCCAAGCAGAGGGCCATTAGGGCGGCCCGCCAGCTGTGCTCCGCCACGCTCTCCGGGTTCCCCTGGGAGTTGGTGCAGTGGCGGGTATTGCATTTGAGCCTTTCCGCCAGGGACATAAAATCCAAAAATTCTTTCCAGTCCATCCTCTTCTCCTTATGTATTACGCCTTGTCCCCCTTGGCGCACTGGGGACAGAGGCCGTAGAGCTCCAGGTTGTGCCCGGTGATGGCAAAGCCGGTTTTGGCCCCCAGGCTTTGCTCCAGCCCCTCCAGGGGGCAGCCGGGGATGGGCACCGAGCTGCCGCACCGGGTGCAGATGAGATAATGCCGGTGGCGGCTGTCCCGCAGCTGGTAAAGGAGGCTTCCATCCTGACCGGAGCCCCGGAGGAGCAGCCCCTTTTCCACCAGGGTGGTCAAAGTGCGGTAGACGGTGGAAAGGCAGGTGCGCCGGTTTTTTTCTGTCCCCTCCCCCGCCAGAACGCGCCGGTACACCTCCCCGGCGGCAAGGGGCTCCTGGGCATGGGCCAGCACCTCCAGCACCGCCTGGCGGCCGGGGGTGTTTTTCAAACCGTATTCCTTTAAAAAGCCAGATTCCATGGGGCGCCCTCCCTCCACCTGGAGCAATTCTCCCACCCATTATACCCCTGGGAAAAGAGGGTGTCAAACCGGCAAAGCGCCCTGCCCCAGGCTTTGCTTTCCTTGGGCAGGGCGCGCAGCTGCAAGACGGTCTTGCTAAAGCTCCTTTTGCAGCTCCCCGCAGAGGGCGGCCATCTCCCTCATCTCCTCCTCCGGCACCATCTCCCCCAGGTCGTAGTCCAAGGGATGGTCGGCAAAATCCCGGAGCGCTTCCACCAAAAGGGCGCGCTCCCTGGGGGCGGCGGTGATGCGAAGGGCAGGCAGATGGGTGTCCATCTCCAGCTCCTGGGTATCCAGCCCCCCGTTTTTATCACACTCCAGCAGCAGGGCGGCAAGGTCGGTGAGAAGGTCGATGGCACAGTGAATCTCCATCTCCCATCCCTCGCTGTTTGTATAGACCAGGGGCGTGTGGCTTCGGAAATCCCCCTGGGCGGTGTCCAGGCCGAAATCGGCGAAGATTTCCCCCACCGGGATTTCCTCCCGCCCCTTTGCCGCCAGGTACTCCAGCAGGGTCAGGCTGTCATCGGTGCCGCCCATGTATTCACCCCAGTAACTTTCGGTGATGTACATGGTCATTCCTCCTCGATGACGATTTCGTAGTCCTCCTCCTCTTCCCCAAGGGGGACCGCGTAAAACCGCTTGCCGATAAGCTGCCGCAGCTCCCGGATATCCTCAATGTCCATCGCCCCGAACTCTTGGTAGCAGGTGACCTCGCTGGCCCGGTTCACCTCCTCGTAGAAATCGGTGGCGAACAGCATATATTCATCCAGCAGCGCTTCGAAGATCATCTGGGGGATGTCCTGGGGGGTGCCCTCCTCCTCGCCAAGCTGATCCGGCTCCAGCTGGAAGGAGAGGGAGGTGACGTAGATCATCTTGTCCTTCACAATGCCATAGGGGTCCTTGGTTTGGTAGATACCCTCCTCCACCTTCTCAAAGTCTGGGGAGGAATATTTTTCCGGGGTGTAGTCTCTGAAATGGGTCATGTCTCGCTGCTCCTTTCTATGTCTCTATAGCCATTCTCCTTCGGGGAAGGGGTGCCCTCCCCGCAGAGGCTGATTTCCTCCTTGCATCCTTCCTCCAGGGCCTCTTCCGGGGGCTTGTCCTCCCCCAGGCGCTGGTCAAACTCCCCTTCTGCAAACCGGGGCCGCCGGGAGCGCTCCAGCCAGAAGTCCGGGTCGTAGTCCTGGGGCGGGATGGGGCAGGGCTTTACCCACCGCGCCGCCAGGAGGAACACCCCCAGCAGCAAAAGGGAGAGGACCGAGCAGAGCGCTCCGGGAATAAGGCCGGGTGTGGTGTAATCGAAGCGGATGCTCACCGGCCCGGCAGGCACCCGCACCGCCATAAAGCCGATGTTCACCTGCTCCACCGCCGCAGGCTGGCCGTTCACGGTGGCGCTCCAGCCCTTGTCGTAGGGGACGGAAAAGAAGACCAGCCGCTCCCGGTCAAAATTCGCCGTGGCGGTAAAGCCCTTGGTATCGGTGACGAAGCTCTCGCAGGTCATCCGGGCCCGGTCGGCCACATCCTGCTTCAGCTCGTCGATGGCAAGGCCCCCCTGCCAGTCCTTCTCCACCGGGCGCAAAATGTCCTTATGCCGCCCGGCTGTCTCGTCGTCCAGGTAGACGGCGTGGAGGAGGGCGCGGGACTTATAATCGGTGGGCAGGGCCTCCCAGTTCTTTTCGCTGATGTACCGGTCATAGGAAAAGCCCATGGGCAGGTAGTTTTCGTTTTGGTAGATGTTGTACCCCAGGCGGCTGTCCGCCAGGGTGAAGCCCCGCATGGGGGCCTGCTCCTTTTCGTCGCCGGGGATGTAAAGCCACTTCACCGAAAGGAGGCTGCGCAGGTGGACATATTTTGCCTCCGGCTTGGAGGAGACATCCCGCTTCACCCCCACCTCCGGGTAGAAGGCCATCAGGGAGGCAGGCACCACGCTGTGGAAGCACTGGATGTTCGGCAGGTCCCAGTACATCCCCAAATTGTCGCTGCCCTTGTAGATATCGCTGCGGGCAAACTCCCCCTCCTCGCTCATCCCCATCACCCCGCGGCCGGGGAGGGCCTCCTGCACAATCCAGCGGTTATCCGAGTAGGTAGCCTTACCCACCAGCATCATGGTGAAGGTAAAGAGGAAGCACCCCACCAGTATGGCGGAGCAAATCCGCTCTTTAAACCGGGGATCGTACCGGTAGCGCTGGATGAGGAAGGCGGCGGCCAGGAAGAACACCAGGGTCAGGGAGCCGGTGGTGAGGAACTTATCCACATATTTATACAGTCCGAAGGTCCATTCCCCGTCGGTTCGCCGGGGGGTGAGGCCGGAAATTACCATAACGAGGGCGATGACCCCGCCGGTGACGCGGATGGCCTTGGTAAACTTGGCCTTCTCCACATTTTCCAGAGCGATGGTGGTAGCCAGCGCCATCATCAAGGTGGGCATATAGTACCAGCGGGCGTAGTAGGAGTAGTTTTCCAGCACAAAGAGATGGTTCCCCACCGGCACCAGGGCCAGGATGGCGCAGGCGCCCAGCAGCTTCTTCAGCCAGCCGCCCTTGGCGGCAAAGAAATAGGCCAGCACCCCGATGGCCCCCAGCAGGGGAAGATAGGCGGAAAGGGAGGCCCACTGCGCCCCGTGGTCCGGGAAGAAGTTGTTGAGGGCGGGCATATCCGGGGCGAAGAAAAAGCTGTGGAGGATGCCCAGATACCGCTGGGGGTTGGAGTAGTACCAAAGATACCCCCCCAGCAGCAGGTTTTCATCGGTGGTGCGGGGGTTGCCCATAATCGCCAGCACCGAGGGGAGGAAGGCGAACATCGCCAGCCCCATCCCCAAAAGCGTTTCCGCCGCCAGGCCGAAGAAGCGCTTCACCGTCAGCCGCCACTGGGGGGAGGCAAGACGGCAGCAGAAGTAAAAGACCAGGAACACCGCTTCCCCAATGAAAAACCAGTAGTTCACAACGGCGTTTATGGCTACCGCCAGGGCAAAAAGGCCGTGGCGGTTTTCGGTCATGGCCTTTTCCAGCCCGATAAGCAGCAGGGGGAAGAAGACGATGGCCTCGTGGAAGTGGTTAAAGAAGATATTATAGACCGCAAAGCCGGAAAAGGCGTAAAGGAGGGAGCCGAACACCGCCCAGTCCCCGTCCCGGACAAACCGCCGCAGGTACCAGTAGGCGGTGACGGCGGCGCAGGCGGATTTCAGAACCAGCAGCGGGGCCATCAGGTGGGGGACGAAGGAGGTGGGAAAGGGAAGGGTGAGCCAGAAGAAAGGGGAAAAGAGGAGATAGAAGCTGTAGGAACCGATGAAATTGGCCCCCAGGTCGGTCTTCCAGCTCCACCAGATGTTCCCCTCCCGCACCGCCTGGTGGGCCAGCTGGTAAAAGGGAATCTGCTGGACATTAAAGTCCCCGTAAAAGAAGAAATAGCCCTTATCGTAGATGACATAGGGGAGAAAGGCGGCGGCCGCCACAAACAGCCCCAGAAGAAAAACCTGGAGCGTCCTCCCCCGCCGGGGCCTCAAACTGTGTTCCATAGGATGCACCTCGCTGTGAGAAACTGTTTCACCAGCCGCTTTGGCCCAGGGGGCGGCAGCCGGTACGGCTTGTTGTATTCTGTGAAGGATGCTGCCAGCTTATTCCAGCACAGGGTAATTATAGCACGGATGAAACAGAAACTCCAGAGATAAGCCACGGCATTTTTTCGGCGGGGAAACCCGCAAGGCAGCGTCCACCCTCTTTGGGAAGGGCGGACGCTGCCTTGCGGCGCTATTTAAAATTTCCCGGCACGGTTGGGTCCGGAGCCGTTATCCCGGCGATGCCGTCACAAAGGCGGGCGAAGATTCGGGCCGGAAGCTCGCTCCCCTCGCCGCCCCCCTCCGCCAGAATCACCACGGCGTATTGGGGCTTTTGGGCGGGATAGAACCCGGCAAACCACCCGTGGAGCACCTCCTCTTCCCCCTGGAACACCCCTGTCTGGGCGGTGGCGGTCTTTCCCCCCGCCCCGCCCCGGTCGGGACGGGCATGGGTGCCGCTTCCCCGCTCCACCACCCCGATGAGCATTTCCCGCAGGGCGGCGGCCGTTCTCTCGGACATAATCCGGCGGCTGGGGCCGTTTCCATCCCGACGCTCCTCCAGGCTCCCGCCGTCCTGGGTAGTCCCTAGGTAGACTGTGGGGGTGACCGAATACCCCCCGTTGGCGATGGAGGCAACCATCTGGGCCACCTGGACCGGGGTGGCGGTAAGCTCCCCCTGGCCGAAGGAAAGGTTCGCCAGGGCCCCGTCCCGCAGCGTCTCCGCCGGCGGCAGTTCCCCAGACGCGGCTATCACCCCCTCCGCCAGGCGGACCGGGGAGCCAAAGCCCATGCCATAGGCCATGGACCACAGGGCCTTCCCCCCCACCTGCATCCCCAAGTTGATGAAATAGGGGTTGCAGGATTTCTCCAGGGCCTCCGGCATGGTGAGGCTGCCGTGTCCATAGCGGTAGTGGCAATGGTACTTCTGCTCCCCCAGCTGGTAGTACCCGCCGCACTGGTGGCTGTAGCCGCTTCCATATCCCTGCTCCAGGGCGGCGGCGGCCACACAGAGCTTGAAGGTGGATCCAACGTTATAGGCCCCCAAGGCCCGGTTGAAGAAGGGGCTGTCCTCCGCCTCCAGAAAATCCTCCATGCGGGTAAGGTCGTAAACCGGGCGGCTCACCATCGCCAGCAGCTCCCCCGTCTTCACATCCATCACCACGGCGGCCCCTTTGGGGACCTCCTCCATCGCCTCCTCGGCGCACTGCTGGATGGCCCGGTCCAGGGTGAGAACCACCCCTCCCTGGGGAGCGGTCCGCTGGTCCACCACCTGGGAGGCGGTCCCCTCCACCGCGCTGCGGTTGGCATCCACAAAGTACCGGGCGTAGACGCTGCCTCCCATCCCCCGCAAAAGCTCGTCATACCCCTTTTCCACCCCGGTCACCCCGTGGCCGCTTTCATCCACATACCCCAGTAAATGCACCGCCGGCTGCTCCCCGGAATACCGCACCGGCAGCTGAAAGGCCGCCACCCCCTTCGCCAGGGGGAGCGGCAGCCAGCGCTGGCTGCGCACCACCATGGGCCGCCCCTGGCGCAGCACCTCCAGGGCGCCGGAAAGCTCCTCCTGGGGGAGGACCTCCCGCAGCAGCTCCATCCCCTCCGGGGTGGGGGAAACCGCCAGGGCGGTTTGGTAGCTCCGGTTCACCAGGGGCTTTCCGTGGCGGTCGTAGATGGTCCCCCGGCTGCTGCCCAGCTCCAGCAGGGAGGTGCTCTGCCGGACCGCCGCCTGGGCCAGGCTCTCCCCCTGCCCCAGCACCGAAAGGCGCACCATCAGCACCGTCATACAAAGGAGCAGAAACCCATGGAGCCAAACCACCCGCTTTTCCATTCCCTTTCATCCCCCTTCCACTGCTGTATTATTTTCCCGGATGCCTTTCCTTATACCCCCGGCCCGCCTTTGACTTCCCGCGTAAAAGGTCGTAAAATAAGAGAAAACCTTTTCGTTCTAAAAGGAGGGCGGCGGGGATGCGCTTTCTTCATCTTTCCGACCTGCACTTTGGCAGAAGCCTTTGCGAATACAGCCTGCTTCCCGACCAGGAGCACTGGTGCCGGGGACTGCTGCGGCACCTGGAGGCGAAGCGGTACGACGCCGTTCTCATCGCCGGGGACCTGTACGACCGGGCGGTACCCAGCGGCGACGCGGTGGCCCTCTGCGACTGGTTTTTGGGGGAGCTGGCGGGGCGGGCCTCCCCGCCGGGGCTCTGCATCGCCGGCAACCACGACAGTCCCCAGCGCCTCAGCTTCGCCTCCTCCCTCTACCGGGCGGGGGGCTTGTATATGGCGGCCATCCCCCGGCGGGAGCTGTGCCGGGTCACCCTTGGGGACCAGTGGGGGGAGGTGGACTTCTTCCTGCTGCCCTACCTCACCCCCGGAGACGGGCGGGGGCTCTTTCCGGGGGAGGAAATCCGCACCTTCCAGGATGCCTATGCCGTCCTCCTCCGGGAAAACCGGGGGCTTTTGGAGCGCTGCCCCCGGAAGGTGCTGCTGGCCCACGGCTTCTTCGGACGGGGGGCGGAGGGGCAGGATATGGAGCTTCTCACCAGCGATTCGGAGGTAAGCGTCGGGGGAAGCGACCTGGTGGACGCCTCCCTCTTTGATGGCTTCAGCTACTGCGCCCTGGGGCATCTCCACGCCTGCCAGCAGGCGGGCAGCCCTCGGATGTGGTACAGCGGCAGCCCCCTTAAATACTCCGTCTCGGAGGAAAAGCAGGCAAAGGCCGCCCTGGCGGTGGAGCTGGACGGGGCGGGGGCTGTCTGCGTCACGCCGGTATCCCTCCCCGCTCTGCGGGATGTGCGCACGGTGCAGGGCACCATGGAGGAGCTGCTGGCCCCCACCGGCGGCGGCTTTTCCTCCAACGACTATGTCCAGATTACGGTGCTGACCCAGGGGACGGTGCTGGGGGCCTCCCGGCAGCTGCGCAACGTCTACCCCAATTATCTACAGATTCGTTACCAAAACCCCGCCCTGCAGGAGCTTTCCCTGGGGGGAGCGGAGCGGCTGGCCCGGCTCACCATGGAGGAAAGCTACCGGCGGTTTTACCGCCAGGTGATGGGGCAGGAGCTTTCCCCGGAGGGGTGCCAGGTTCTGAGAAGCCTTTGCCAAAAAGCGGAGGAAAGCCGGGAGGAGGAGATGCTGTGAAACCGCTCAGCCTGACCTTAAGCGCCTTTGGACCCTACCGGGAGGAAGAGACTTTGGATTTTTCCGCCGCCTGGGAAAGCGGGATTTTCCTCATCAGCGGCCCCACCGGGGCGGGAAAAACCACCCTCTTTGACGCCATCGCCTTCGCCCTCTACGGCAAGGCCAGCGGCACCGCCCGCCAAAGCGAGGACTTCCGGTGCCACAGCGCCGCCCCCAGCCGGGAATGCTTTGTGGAGCTGCGCTTCCTCCTGGAGGGGAAGACCTACACCGTCCGCCGCCGCCCCGCCCAGCAGGCCCTTGGAAAGAGGGGCAAGCCCACCACCCTTGCCCACCAGGCAATTCTCACCCTCCCCGACGGGCGGGTGATCGACACCCTCACCGAGGTGGGGGATACCCTCCAAGCCCTTCTGGGCATCAGCTGCGAGCAGTTCCGGAAGATTGTCATGCTGGCCCAGGGGGAGTTTAAGCAGCTGCTGGAGGCCCCCAGCCGGGAGAAAAGCACCCTCTTCCGCAAAATCTTCGGCACCGCCCAATACGACGCTTTCACCGCCCGTCTCCAGCAGGCCCAGCGGGAGCTGGAACAGCAGCTGGGGGAGCGGGGGCGGCAGATGGACCGGCTGGTGGAGGGGCTCCTTCGGGAGGGGGTGGAGGCCCTGGCGGCCTATCCCAACCCCTCCACCCTGCCCACCGAGACCCTGGCGGGGCTGGTGGAGCCGGTTCTGGCCCAAAGGGAGGAGGCCCAAAGGGCCCTGGAGGCGTCCATCCGGGAAACGGTAGCCCAGCGGGAAAAGCTGGACCTGGCCGGCGCCCGGATGCTGGCAAAGCGCTTTGGGCGGCGGGGGGAGCTGGCGGCCCAGCGGACCGCCCTCCAGGCGTCGGCGGGGGAATTTGCGGAAAAAGCCCTTCTCCTGCGGGCCATCGACGCCGCCGAAAAGGTGAAGCTGCGGGAAAACCACCGCAGCGCCATCCTCGCCTCTGTCCAGGGGCACCGGCGGGAGGCCGGGGAGCTGGAGAAAAAGCTGCAAAAGGAGCAGAAGGCTCTGGCAATCTTACGGCGGGAGCTGCTGGAAAAGCCCCGGTGGCAGAAGGAGCTTTTGGAGCTGGAGGGGCAGCTGGAGCAGCTGAAAAAGGCCCTTGCCCTTTTGGAGCAGCGGGAAGGGCTGCAAAAAAGTCTGGAGCAGCTGGCGCGGGAGGAACAGGCTTTGCGCCGCCGGGAAAGGCAGGCCAGCCTGCTGGTGGACTACTGCGCCCTGGGGGAGGATTCCCGCCGCCGCAGGGCCCTTTTGGAGCAGGGACAAACCCTGCTGGCCCTGGGGAAAAACGCCTTGGAGCTGGCGGAGGAATACCGCCGCCGGGAGGAGCGCTACCTTGCGGGACAGCGGGAGCTGCTGCGGGAACAGGCGGCCCTGCTGGCCCTGGAGCTGCGGGAGGGGGAGCCCTGCCCCGTCTGCGGCGCCAGGGAGCACCCCTCCCCCGCCCAAAACCGAGAGGGTATCACCCGGCAGGAGGTGGAGAAGCGCCAGCGGGAGATGGAAAGGGCCCTTGCCGCCGCAAGCCAGGAGGAGGGCAGGGCGCGGGCCGCCCTTGCCGCCCTGCTGCCCCATTGGCCGGAGCTTTCCCTGGAGGGGCTTTGGCGGGGGGACGGCCTCCTGGCGGGACGCCTGGCGGAGCTTTCCGCCTGCCTGGAGGGGGATGGCAAGGCGCTCCAGACCCTGGTGGAGCGCTGGTCCGCCCTGGGGGAGGGCCGCCCCTTCCCTACCCGATGGAGCCAGGAGCAGGCCATGGGAGAGAAAAACCGCGTCGCCGAGGCCCTGGCTCGGTGCGGCGGCAGCCTGCGGGCCGCCCAGGAGCAGCTTGCCTCCCTGGAGGCCGCCTTGCAGGAGCTTCCTCCCCTGCTGCGGGATGGCGATATTCCCCAAAAGACCCGGACCTTGGCGGCCCAAAAGCAGCGGCTGGCAGATAAGCTGGAGCAGCGGGAAACCGCCTCCCAGGTGGTTATCTCCAAGCTGGAGGGGCAGCTTTCCACCCTGGGGACCGTTCTGCGCCAGGAGGAGGAGGATGCCCGCCTGAAGAAGGAGGAGCTGCGCCGCGCCATGGAGGAAAGCGGCTTTACCGACCGGGAGACCTACCAGGCCGCCCTCTCCCAGCTTCCTCTTCGGGACACTTTGCGCCGCCAGGTGGAGGAGCACAAGGCCCTTCTGACCTCGGTGGAGGCGGGCCTGCGGGAGCTGGAAAAGGAGCTGGCGGGGAAAGAGCCGCCTCAGCTGCCCCAGCTGGAGGCCCAGGAGGCGGCCCTGCGCCGGGAGGAGGAGGAAAAACGACGGCAGCTTTCCGGTCTCACCTCCTCCCTGGCCCTCTGCCGGCGCAGCTGGGAGGAGCTGAAAACAGCCAGCCTGGGCAGCCAAAAGCTGGCCAAAAAGGCGGCCATCACCACCGAATTGGCCCGCCGGGCCGGCGGGGACAACGAAAGCCGGATGAACTTTGAAACCTTCATCCTCTCCTCCTACTTTGAGGATATTTTAAAGATGTGCAACCTCCATCTGGCGGACCTCACCGGCGGGCGGTATCAGCTCTGCCGCCGGAATACCGCCGCGCGCCACGGGGCGGCCTCCGGCCTGGACCTGGAGGTGCTGGACCAGGACGCGGGGGCGCGCCGCCCAGTGTCCACCCTCTCCGGCGGGGAGAACTTCAAAGCCTCCCTGGCCCTGGCCCTGGGACTGGCGGACGTGGTGCAGCATTACGCCGGTTCCATCCCCATCGAGACCCTCTTTGTGGACGAGGGCTTCACCACCCTGGACGAGCAGTCCCTCCAAAGCGCCGCGGACGCCCTTCTCTCCCTGGGTTCCACTGGCAGGCTGGTGGGGATTATCAGCCATTCCGAGCGCCTGCGGGAGCATATCCCCACCATTCTTTCGGTCACCACCGGCCGGGAGGGAAGCCACGCCTGCTTCCGCCCGTAGTTTTTGCAGGGTGCCCCCGCCGTCACGCCCTACATGGCCTTCGGCCTTACCTTTAATAAGGGCATAAGCGAGTGCCTGGAATTCTAGACGGTTTTTTTGTTTCGATAAAAAACCTGCCGCCCCTTGTCCAGGGTGCCGTCCCTGGACCCCAAGCCTAACGGGCCGCTTCGCGTCCCTTCGGGCATGCGGGCTTCGCCAGCCCTAACGGACCTTCCGCAGAAGGTCCCTGCGCCTGGCGGGTAGGGAGTGACACCAACTGCACGCCGGCTTGCGGAAGCGGGTGGAATATGCTACACTAAGGTAAAATATTCTTTTCCGGCGCATGGGCTGGACATTTTTATAAGGAGCGTGGCAAAAATGGCCTTAAAGACGGAAGACATCAAACGAGTAAAAGGAGAGGGGTTTCTTCTCAACCGGGGGACCGAGTGCTTCAACGGGCGAATCATCACCGAAAACGGTACCCTCACCGCCCGGCAGATGATCTGCGCAGGGCAGGCCGCTGAAAAGTTCGGAAACGGCACGGTGGCCTTCACCACCCGCATGACGCTGGAGCTTCCCGGCATCCCCTATGAGAAGATTCCGGAGCTCCAGGCCTTTCTGGCCCAGGAAGGGATGGTCACCGGCGGCACCGGCGCCAAGGTGCGGCCCATCATCGTCTGCAAGGGCAGCACCTGCGTCTTCGGCCTCTACGATACCCAGGGCCTGGCCAAGGAGCTGCACCAGCTGTATTACGAGGGCTACCATGGGGTGTCCCTGCCCCACAAGTTCAAAATCGGCGTGGGGGGCTGCCCCAACAACTGCGTGAAACCGGACCTCAACGACATTGGCGTTGTGGGCCAGCGGGTCCTTACATACGACCCGGAAATGTGCCGGGCCTGCAAGGTCTGCCAGGTGGAAAAGAGCTGCCCTGTGGGGGCCGCCACCCTGCCGGAGGGGGAAAAGCTGGTTATCTCGGAGGAAAACTGCAACCGGTGCGGCCGGTGTGTGGAAAGCTGCCCCTTTGGGGCCCTTATCGGGGCGGGAACCCTCTACAAGGTCTACCTGGGGGGACGCTGGGGGAAGAAGGTGCGCATCGGCACCCCGCTTTCCCGGCTCTTCACCCGCGCGGAGGTCATCGCCCTGGTGGAAAAGGCCATTCTCCTCTTTAAGCGGGAGGGCCTGCCTGGGGAGCGCTTTGGTCAAACAGTGGAGCGGCTGGGCCTTCCCCAAACCGAGGCGCTGCTCTACTCCGACGAGCTGCTAAAACAAAAGGCGGAGCTTCTGGCGCAATAATCCGCCTTTGGGAAAACAAAAACGACTGGAAGGATCATGAAAAAGAAAGAAACGATTACCAAAAAGCTGTTCCGGCTGCTGTTTCACCGCCTGATCTTCGCCGGAGCCGCCCTTGTGCTTCAGCTGGCTGTTCTGCTGGTGGTGCTGCTGCGCTTTAACGAATACTTTGTCTATTTCTACGCTGTAAGTATCGCTGTAAGCGTGGTGGTGGTGCTGTATATCATCAACAACCGCAGCAACCCGGCCTACAAAATCGCCTGGATCACCCCCATCCTTCTGGCCCCGGTCTTTGGGGGGATGCTCTACCTCCTCTTTGGGGGAAACCGGCTGAGTCGCCGGGAGCGCCGCCGGATGTCCCAGCTGGAAAAGGGCTTCCAGGGGGCCTCCCTCATCGCCCCCTCCTGCCAGGAGGAGCTGCGGTGGATCTCCCCCGACGCGGCCAATCAGTCGGAGTACATCCGCCGCATCGCCGGCGGTCCCCCTTACCAGAACACCCAGGCGGAGTACCTGCCCTTGGGGGAGGTGAAGTTCCGGCGGATGCTGGAGGAGCTGGAGAAGGCGGAGCACTACATCTTTATGGAGTATTTCATCATCCAGGAGGGGGCTATGTGGGACCCCATTCTGGAGGTCCTTGTCCGGAAGGCAAAGGCCGGGTTGGACGTGCGGGTGATGTACGACGACATCGGCTGTATGCTCACCCTCCCGGCCCATTACAAGCGGACGCTGGAGGCCCAGGGCATCAAATGCTGCGTCTTCAATCCCTTCGTCCCCATCCTCAGCAGTCGCCTCAACAACCGGGACCACCGGAAAATCTGCGTCATCGACGGCCACACCGGCTTCACCGGCGGCATCAACCTGGCGGACGAATACATCAACGTCTATCCCAAGCACGGCCACTGGAAGGACACCGCCGTTCTGCTGCGGGGGGACGCGGTGGCAAGCCTCACCCTTATGTTTCTGACCCTGTGGGACTTCACCACCGGCACCCAGGAAAACTACGCCGCCTACCTGCCCAGGGTCCACCGCCCGGAGCCGGTGGAAAGCGACGGCTTTGTGCAGCCCTACACCGATAGCCCCCTGGACGACGAAACGGTGGGGGAAACGGTGTATATGAACCTCATCAACAAGGCAAAGCGGTATGTCTATATCACCACCCCTTACCTGATTATCAGCAACGAGATGATCACCGCCCTCACCACCGCGGCCAAGTCCGGGCTGGATGTGCGTATCATCACCCCCCATATCCCCGACAAGTGGTACGTCCACGCCCTCACCAGGGCCTACTACGAGGTGCTCATCGAGGCCGGGGTGCGGATTTTTGAATACACCCCCGGCTTCATCCACGCCAAGACCTTCACGGTGGACGATGAATACGGGGTGGTGGGGACCATCAACCTGGATTACCGCAGCCTTTACCTCCACTTTGAGTGCGCCGCCTGGATGTACCGGTGCAGCTGCATCCAGGATATGCGGGAGGATTTTCTCCAGACCCAGGCCAAAAGCCAGGAAATCACCCTGGAGCAGAGCCAGCAGGTCTCCCCTCTCACCCGCCTGGTGCGCAGCGTGCTGCGCCTCTTTGCACCCCTTATGTAGCAGCAGGCTTGTTTAACGCCTCTCCGTAATTTTTCATTTACCAAAAAAAGCACAGACTGCCTTTTGTGGACAGCCTGCGCTTTTCTTTATGCTTTCCTCTGTTTTAGAACACCGGCACCACCGCAACGCCGTACTTCTGGGTGATGAACTGCCGGGTTTCCTCGCTGGTGAGGACCTTCACCAGGGCCTGGATGCCAGGGTCATTCTCCTTGCCCGGCTTGACCGCCACAATATTGGCGAAGGTCTGGGCAGCCTCGGAGTTGGGGTCCTCGGACACCAGGATGGTATCCGACAGCTCGCCGCCTACGGCGTAGTTGCCGTTGATGACACCAAAATCGTAGTCCGGCAGGGCCATGGGCACCTGGGCGGCCTCCACCTCGGTAATCTTCACGTTCTTCGGGTTTTCGGTGATGTCCTTAACGGTGGCAGCCAGGCCCACCCCCTCCTTCAGGGTGATGATGCCTTGGGCGGCCAGCAGGTTCAAGGCGCGGGCCTCGTTGGTGGGATCGTTGGGCACCACGATGGTGGCACCATCCGCCAGGGAGGCCAAATCCTTCGCCTTTCCGGGGTAGATGCCCAGGGGTTCAAAGTGGACCGCCACCGCCGCCACCAGGTCGGTCTTATTCTTGGCATTAAAATCGGTGAGATAAGGCTGATGCTGGAAGTAGTTGGCGTCCATTTCGCCGTTAAAGACGGCGTTGTTGGGCATGATGTAATCGGTGTACTCGGTCACCTGGAGGTCGTACCCCTCGGCGGCCATGGCCTCCTTCACCGAATTCAGAATCTCGGCGTGAGGAGCCGGGGAGGCGGCCACCTTCAGGGTGGTGAGGCCGTTGGCAGGGGGTGTCTGGGAAGGGGAGGTGCTGGACGGGGTGCTGGTGGTGTTGTTTCCGCAGCCCGCAGCGCCCACCACCAGGATGAGGGCAAAAGCAAAAGCCAGCAGTTTTTTCATGGCAGTATTCCTCCTAAAGAGCATCTCGAAAATTTTTTACGCTTCCGCGCCACCCAAAAAGGGAGGTTCGGACGGTTTTCTTCCGGGGGTCCCAAGGGTTCCGCGGTGCCCTGAGGCCTCCGTCCAAGGCAGCTTCCCGGCGGCCGGTGGGACCGCCAAAGGAGGTAGGAGGAAGCTGCCTTGGATTCTCCCCGTCCCCGGATGGGGGGAGGGACGGGGAGACGAAAAAGAAGAAGGAAGCTATTTATTCTTGTCCACCTTGCGGACAATGAGGTTAAAGGCGACCTGGATAAGCTGCACCAGCAGGATGGTGAGAATCACGGTGACGGTCATCACCGGACGTTCGTACCGGTAGTAGCCGTAGTTGATGGCCACGGCCCCCAGGCCGCCGCCCCCCACCATTCCCGCCATAGCGATGTAGCCGATGATGGTGATGGTGGCGATGCTCATTCCCCGCAGCAGGGAGGGAAAACTCTCCGGCAGCAGCACCTTCCAGATAATCTGGAAATTGGTGGCTCCCATAACCTGGGCGCTTTCGATAACCCCCCGGTCCAGCTCGTTGAAGGAGCTTTCCACCATCCGGGCGATGAAGGGGGCGGAGCCCACCACCAGGGGGAAGATAACCCCTCTGGTGCCGGAGGCGGTGCCCATAATGAGCCGGGTATAGGGGATGAGAAACAGGATGAGAATGATAAAGGGGATGGAGCGGATGATGTTGATGAGCCAGCCCACCACCGTGTTGATGGCGGCGTTCTCGCTGATGGAGCCGTGGTCGGTGACATAAGCCACCACCCCCAGGGGGATGCCCAGAAGATACCCGAAGCCGGTGGAAAGGACCACCATAATCAGGGTATCCCGGAGGGCCAGCAGGATAATGGAGCCATACTCCGTCATAAATTCCGCCATGCTTAGTCCTCCCTTCCGAAAAAGAGACTGCGGGTGATGGGGTGCATATCGCTGTCCAGCACCTCGCCGATGGGGCCGTTATCCACCAAAACGCCGCCCTCCAGCACCGCCACCTTGTTGCAGATTTTCCGCACTACGGCGATTTCATGGGTGATGATGATGATGGTGACCCCCAGCCGGTGGTTGATGTCCGAAAGGAGCTCCAGGATGGAGCGGGTGGTGAGGCTATCCAGGGCGGAGGTGGGCTCGTCACAGAGGAGGAGCTTGGGGCTGGTGGCAAGGGCCCGCGCAATGGCAACCCGCTGCTTCTGCCCGCCGGAAAGCTGGCTGGGGTAAACCTCCGCCTTTTCGGTGAGGCCGGTTATCTCCAAAAGCTCCGCCACCCGCCGCCGGGCGGCGGCCTTGTCATACCCCTTGGAGAGGGTGAGGGGAAAGAGGATGTTCTGGGCCACCGTCTTTTGCATCAGCAGGTTATAGCCCTGGAAGACGGTGCCGATGGTCTTATAATAATCAATTTTCGCCTTGCCGGCCAGAGTGGAAAGGTTCTTTCCCTCCACGGTGATGGTGCCGGAGGTAGGGGTATCCAGCAGGCCGATGAGCCGCAGCATGGTGGACTTTCCAGCGCCGCTCATACCGATGATGCCGTAGATATCCCCGTCCTCCACCGTCAGGGACACATCCCGAAGGACGCCCAGGCGGGTTTTGTCCGGATTATCAAATTCTTTGGTGAGATGGTCTATCTCTATCATGGGCCTCACTGCCTTTCGAATTCCATCATTTTGCAATAAAAAAGCCTTCCGTCCCCCTCCCCCATCTTCCCAGGGAAGGACATAAGGACGAAGGCCGAAACCTGCGTGTTACCACCTTACTTCACGCCTGCCTCGCAGCAAGGCGCCTCTTCGGGTACAAATGAAATACCCTATCGCTTTAACGGGCGAACCCCGTCGCAGCCTGGGTCAGCCGCATCCGGATGGGGATGCCTGCCGCCGTCGGTGCGCGGCTCCGAGGCCATTTTCCGCCGGTCCAGCCTCCGTCCCTTTTCAGCTACCGGGACTCTCTGGGGGAGTTGGGAAGGGCGTACTCTCCTCTTCATAGCCTTTGCGTTTTGTATGGGTGCTATTATAATCGGTTTTTCCCGGAAAGTCAACACCTAAATTTACGGAAAAGGGCAGTTCTTTTATTCCGGCGCTCCCCGTCTGCCTCTGGCTGCTCCACAGCAGGCCCTGGAGGCAGACGCGCCCCTTATCTCCCCGTTCTCTTTAGGGCCTATAGCCATCCACCTCTTCCCGGCTGGGGATGGAGGTCTGGGCCCCCTTGCGGGTCACCGAGATGGAGGCGGCCTTGTTGCCAAAGGCGATGGCCTCCTCCTGGCTCATTCCCTCCGCCAGGGCGGTGACAAAGGCCCCGTTGAAGGTGTCCCCGGCGGCGGTGGTATCCACTGCCTGTACCCGCAGGGTGGGCAGCACCTGGGCCGTTTCCTTTGTCACCAGCAGGGCGCCAGCCTCCCCCAGGGTTGCCAGAACGGTGCCTACCCCCGCCTCCACCAGCTTTTTGCCGGCGGCGATGGCCTCCTCCACGCCCCCCACCGGCAGCCCGGCGATGCGGGCCATTTCGGTCTCGTTTGGGGTGAAGTAATCCAGGCTGGCAATGACCTCCGGCGGCAGGGAATCGGGGGCCGGGGCGGGATTCAAAACCACCAGCCGGCCGTGCTTTTTCGCCAGCTGGATGGCCCGGAACACCCCGTCGTAGGGGATCTCCAGCTGGAGGACGATAATATCGTGGGCGGCAATGAGCTCCTCGTTGGCCTCAATAAAGGCGGCATCGCAGAGCCCGTTGGCCCCAGGAATCACCACAATGCTGTTGCTTCCCGTCTCCCCCACATAAATCACCGCCATGCCGGTGGGGGCGTCGGGGGTCTCCTCCACATGGGTGACCTCCACCCCCGCGGCGGCCAGGTTTTCCTTCAGGGCGCGCCCCATCCCATCCTGGCCCACCTTTCCCAGCATGGTGACGGCGCCTCCCAGCTTTCCGGCGGCACAAGCCTGGTTGGCCCCCTTTCCTCCAGGAATATGGGCCGGGCTGCCCCCCAGGATGGTCTCCCCCTTCTGGGGCAGCTCCTTTACGGGAATCACCATATCCATATTTAAACTGCCAATTACAAGTATCTTCTTCCCCATCTTTTCTCCCGCTCCTTATGACCATCATTCTTTGGGATAATCCTTTTTTGTAATGATACCACTTCCCGCAGGCAAATTCAATTTCTTTTCCGAAAAAACGTTGGCTTGGCCCATCAAAATATTGAAAAGAAATCTCTTTGTCAAAAATATTTTATGTATTTTCCCAAAAACCGGTTGTGCTTTTTCATCTAATCTGTTATAATAGGCAAAAAGAGAGGGACAGGAGGAGACGTTTTTATGGCGCTACAAATTGAAAAAGCCACCGATGTCCAGCGGGAATTCTTCCGGGGATTGCGGGAAAAACAGCGGAATCCCGGCGAGGTTCTGGACTGGTACTACGACGAAAAAACCACCTGCCTCATTCTGGAGGGCAAAGCGGTAGTCGACCACTACGGCGAAAAAATCCCAGTGGAGGCCGGCGACCTGGTCACCTTCCCCCAAGGATTCCACTGCCAGTGGGAGATTTTGGAGCCCCTGCGGGTGGTGGGAAAAGCTACCAAGTAGAAGACCTCTTTACATATTTGTGCATTTTCCACAAATTAAAGCGTAAAATATAAATTAAAATGTCTATTGAAACTACAGGAAATTTTTGCTAAAATGGTACACAACAAGAAAATTTTGTGTCAACACTGAAGGGACGGAATCAATCGCGCGGAGAGTTAGCGGCGCAAAAAATCTCTGTCTTAAGAGAGATTTTTTGCGTCCTTTTTTATTTCTCTTCTGCGCCTGGCAGCACCTCTTTGGACGGGCTGCATGTGTTGGGAAAGGAGTTCGCTGTGAAGAAGAGAGACTACGTTGTACTGTCCACGGTGGTCCGTGGACACTGTGCCACCCAGCGGGAGGTGGCAGCCCAGACCGGGTACTCCCTGGGCCTTGTCAGCGCCTCCCTCAAGTACCTGATGGAAGAGGGGTATTTGGCGGAGGATTACTTCCTTACCCCCAAAACCATCGAGATGTTCCGACGCAACAGCCCCCGGCAGGCGGTGATTTTGGCCGCCGGCCCCGGCAAACGGATGATGCCCATCAACAGCACCCCCAAGGCCCTTCTCACCATCGGCGGGGAATCTCTCATCGAACGGCTCATTAACCAATTGCACCGCACCGGCATCTATAACATCGCCGTGGTGGTGGGCTACCAGAAGGAGAAATTTGAATACCTCACCAGCCTTTACAGTGTGGAGCTTCTTGAAAACCCCCGATGGGCCGAGGGGGATAGCCTCCATTCCCTCCAGTGTGCCGCCCACCTGCTGGATAACTGCTACGTCATCAACGGGGACGTCTGGTGTGGCGAAAGCCTCTTCAGCCGCTCGGAGTACAGCTCCTGGTACGCGGTGCGCAGCTACTTTGACGAGAAAAGCATCCTCCGGGTAACCCGCGAAATGGAGCTGGTGGGCGCCCGGCAGGGGGGCGGCAACGCCATGTGCGGTATCGCCTACCTGTGCAGCGACGACGCGGCCATTGTGCGGGAAAACCTCACCAGGCTCTGCGCCGACCCGGCCTGCAAGAGAGCCTGCTGGGAAGCCGCCCTCATCGGCCATGGCAACCAGCTGGTGGGCTATGCCAACGTCATCTCCGGGATGCTGGTGATGCCGGTGAACACCTACGAGGACCTGCGCCTGCTGGACAGCGAATCCAAGCACCTGGAGAGCCGCCGCATGGCCCTCATCAGCCAGCTGTTCGGCGTTTCCGCCGGGGAGGTCACCGATATCCACCCCCTTTCCAGCGGCATGACCAACCACCTGATGCACTTCTCCTGCAAGGGGAAGGAATATCTAATGCGCTCCCCCGGAGAGGGCACCCAAAAGCTGGTGAGCCGCCAGAAGGAGAGCGCCGTCTACAAGGCCCTGGCCAGCACCGGCATGGATATTTCCGACAAGGTGATCTACCTGAACCCGGAAACCGGCTACAAGGTCACCGAGTTCTGGTCCGAGGCCCGGCCCTGCGACCCGGAGGACTTTGACGAGGTGGCCGCCTGTATGCGCCATCTGCGGCGGTTCCACCAGCAGCGGCTCCAGGTGGATTTCCGCTTTGACCTGCGGGCCCAGCTGGATTATTACGAGGAGCTGCGGCAGGAATCCATGCCCTTTGCCGATTACGACGTTACTCGCCGCCATATTGACGAGCTGCTCCGCCGCATCGACGCCTGCCCCAAGGAGGAGTGCCTTTCCCACATTGATTCGGTGTATGATAACTTCCTCTTTGTCCATCAGCAGGACGGCAGCCAGGAGGTGCGCCTCATCGACTGGGAGTACGCCGGGGTCAGCGACCCCCATGTGGACATTGCCATGTTCTGTATCTACGCCTACTACGATAAGGAGCAGATCGACCGCACCATTGATTTCTATTTTGAAGGCAGCTGCCCCGACCTGGTCCGCCAAAAAATCTATTGCTACATCGCTGTGGCGGGGCTGCTGTGGACCAACTGGTGCGAATACAAGGGCCGCATGGGCGTAAAGTACGGCGCCTACGAGATGCGCCAGTACCAGTACGCCAAGGAGTTTTATGACCATGTCACCACCCTGTGGCCGGAGGCGGCTCCGGCCCCCTCCGGGGAGGTCCTGATTTGAGAGGGCCTGGGGGGCGGCGGAGAAATTTTGAGAAAGGATGGGCGATGGAATGAAAAAAGCACCTTCCTCTAAAACAAGCATACGCAAGCTGCTGCCCCAGCTGGACCCCACCGATATGCTGATACCCCTCTTTGTGGTGGTGGCGCTCTGTGTCATCTTTATCTTCAGCCCGGAGGAGAGCACCCGCGTCGTGGACGCCATCCGGGGCTTTTTGGGCAACCAGCTCAGCGCCTTCTATATCCTCATCGGGGTGGGCTTTCTGGTGGTCTCCCTCTATATCGCCTTTTCCAAATACGGGGATATCCGCCTGGGCGGCGCGGAGGAAAAGCCCGCCTACAGCAACTTCCAGTGGGGGGCTATGATTTTCACCGGTACCATGGCGGCGGACATCCTCTACTATTCCTTCTGCGAATGGGCGCTTTACGCCCAGGAAAGCCGCATTCTGGAGCTGGGCTCGGTGCAGGACTGGGCCAGCACCTATCCCCTCTTCCACTGGGGACCGGTGCCCTGGAGCTTTTATATGGTGCTTAGCGCCTGCTTTGGCTTTATGATTCACGTTCGCAAGCGCACCAAGCAGAAGTTCAGCGAGGGCTGCCGCGCCCTGCTGGGGGACAAGGTGGATGGCCCCATCGGCCACCTCATCGACCTTATCGCCATCTTTGCCCTGCTGGCGGGGACGGCCACCACCTTCTCGTTGGCCACCCCTCTCCTTAGCTCGGTGCTGGGGGATATTTTCGGCCTTCCTTCCTCGGCGTTTCTCACCATCGCCCTGCTGGTGCTGGTGGCGCTGGTCTACACCGCCGATGTCATCATCGGCTACCACGCCATTATGAAAATGTCGGTCATCTGCGCCTGGCTCTTCTTCGCCCTGCTGGGATACTTCTTCCTGGGGGGCGGCCAGACCCAATATATCCTGGAAACCGGCATCACCGCCGTGGGCAATTTGGTGCAGAACTTCATCGGCATGGTTACCTGGGCGGATCCTCTGCGCACCAGCGGCGACGGCTCCACCGGCTTTGTCCAGAACTGGACCGTCTTCTACTGGGCCTACTGGATGGCCTGGTGTGTAGCCACCCCCTTCTTTGTGGGGGTCATCAGCAAGGGCCGCACCATCCGAAACACCATCGTCGGCGGCTACATCGCCGGACTTTCCAGCACCTTCCTCTCCTTCATCGTCTTTGGCAACTACGGCCTGGGGCTGGAGATGCGGGGGCGGCTGGACCTTTCCGGGGCTATTGCCGCCGGGGCGGATATCCCCAGTGTCATTATCTCCATCTTCCGCACCCTGCCCCTGCCGGCGGTGGCTTTGGGGCTGCTGTTTATCACCATGGTGCTGTTTTACGCCACCACCTTTGATTCCCTCACCATGGTGGTAGCCGCCTACTCCTACCGCCGCCTGGCGGAGGTGGAGGAGCCCCACCATGCGGTACGGATCTTCTGGGCCTTCATCTTCATCATCTTTCCCATCGGCCTCATCAATGCCCAAAGCTCCCTCAGCAGCCTTCAGTCGGTCTCCATTGTGGCGGCCTTCCCCATCGGCATTGTTATTGTGCTGTTGGTAGCCAGCTTCCTGAAGGATGCCGGACAGTACCTGCGGGGAGCAAAAGACCCGCCCCCCGGCGGCCGGAAAGATTAGCCCTCTCCCCTTCCCTTTGGACTTCAGGACCATCCCTTTGGTCCTTGCAAGTAAGTTCTGGCCGGCAGGGTCGCACAGCCCCGCCGCCCAGGGCGAAGAAGTGTTTTCGCGTTGTACCCAAACGTAATGAGGAGGAAAATTTATGACAAAGACCCGCGCAAGCAACAAATGGATGACCCTAATTCTGGTCGCCTTCGCCGGCGGCATCATCACCAAGCTCCCCTATCTTCGGGAAACCTACATGGCCCCCCTGATGGAGGCCACCGGCGCCAACGCCACCCAGCTGGGCCTTATCATGTCCGCTTACGGCATTGTAAACTTCATTTGCTACTTCCCCGGCGGCATTCTGGCCGATAAGTTCAGCTGCAAATCCCTTATCGTCTTCTCCTGCATCGGCACCGCTCTGGCCGGCTTCTGGTTCTGGACCATGCCCAGCTTCATCTGGCTGGTTGTGATTCACGCCATCTTCGCCATCACCACCGTTTTCACCTTCTGGGCCGCCATGGTCAAGAGCATCAACCGGCTGGGCGAAGCGGAGGAGCAGGGCCGTCTCTTCGGCCTGCTGGAAGGCGGACGGGGCCTCATCGGCACCATCGCCGCCTTCGGCTCCGTGGCCGTCTTCTCCTGGGCCACCAATAGCATCGGCGGCATGCAGAACGCCATTATGTACTACTCCGTTCTGATGCTGGCAGCCGGTATCCTCTGCTTCATCTTCATGGAGAACGACAAGCCTGTTGCCAAGACCGCGGAGCAGAAGGCCGCCGAGGGCAACCCCCTGAATATGAAGGACTTTATGGAAGTGGCAAAAATGCCCCGCGTCTGGCTGTGCGGCCTGCTGGGCATCTGCAACTACTCCGCCCTCATCTTCCACGGCTATGTCACCGCTTACCTCTCCGCCGCCTTCGAGATTCCCGACTCCACCGTCGCCACCCTCTCGGTTGTCCGTACCTACATGATGATGATGCTGGGCGCCTTCGCCGCCGGCTTCATCGCGGATAAGCTGGGCAGCCGCATCAAGTTCATCCAGTTCGGCTTCATCGGCATGACCGTCTTTGCCCTGGCCTATGTGGTCATCCCCGCCGGCAAGTCCTCCATCCCCCTGATTGTGGCTACCTTCGTGGTGTACGGCCTCTGCCTCTACGCCATCAAGGCCCTGTACTTTGCCACCATCGACGAGGTCATGGTCCCCAAGCGTCTGGCGGGCACCGCCTCCGGCGTTATCTCCCTGTGCACCTACGCCCCGGAAATCTTCTTGTACACCCTCTCCGGCAGCATGGTGGATAAGTACGTCGGCACCGCCACCCCCCTCAAGGGCTATATGAACTGCTTCATCGCCATGTCCGTCCTCTCCGCCATCGGCTTTGTTTCCGCTTTCGTTCTGCTGCGGATGAACAGCAAGGCCCGGAAGGCCGCTGGTCTGGCCTAAACCTGCAATTATTCCTTCTGTCAGGCGGCAGATAAAAAACGGGGCCGCGTTTTGCGGCCCCGTTTTCCCAGAAAGGAGCGCTTTTATTATGATTAAAAATTATGCCCACCGGGGCTTTTGCAGCCGCTACCCGGAAAACACCATGCTGGCCTTTGAAAAGGCCCTGGCGGAGGGTGTGGATGGCATCGAAAACGATGTCCAGCTCACCAAGGACGGCGAGATTATCATCCTCCACGACGAAAGCATCGACCGCACCACCGACGGCAAGGGCTGGGTGAAGGACCTGACCCTGGCCCAGGTGAAGGAACTAAACGCCAACGAGAAGTTCGGCGATGCGTTTCCGGTGCAGCGAATCCCCACCCTGCGGGAGTACCTGGAGCTGGTGAAGAACGAGCCTGTCCTCACCAACATCGAGATGAAGACCGGTGTCTTCCAGTACCTGGAGATGGAGCAGCTGCTGGTGGACCTGCTGCGGGAGTACAAGGTGGAGGACCGCATCCTCATCACCAGCTTCAACCACTTCACCATTATGCGGATGAAGAAGCTGGCCCCGGAGCTGAAATACGGCTTCCTGGCCTACGACTGGCGGCTGGACGCCGGGGAATACACCCAGAAAAACGGCATTCCCTGCTACCACCCGGATTACCACAATCTTACCCCGGAGGTGGTGGAGGACCTGCGCAGCCATGGCATCGAAATCAATCCCTACACGGTGGATGACCCGAAGGACATCCGGGATATGATAGCCAAGGGGGTCCACAGCGTCATCACCAACTGCCCCGATGTGGTAAACCGCGTCCGGAGCGAGAAATAGCCCCATAGTCCCCTTTTGGCGGCCCGCTGTAGGAATATGGAGCTGAATGCTTTGGAAGGGATGTTGACGAAATGACCGATTTGGAATTGCGAAAAAGAGCTGCTGAAATTGCGTCCCAGCTTCGGGATGAAACCATCCCCGATGAAGAAATCCTCCGCCAAATAAGGGAGGAGCCGGGGCTGGTCCACGCCACCTGTCTATCGGGTGCAAATCTCTTCCTGGAGGCGGTGGTGGATAACCGGTTTCCTGTGGCCCAGGCCCTCCGTGAAATGGGGGCCGATATCCATTGGACCTGTAAGGCCAGCGTCTTCAACGGCAACGCCCTGAACGTGGCCCGCACCCCTCAGCAGGCAGAGCAGCTTCTTGCATGGGGGGTTGAAATTGAGAAGAACCTGTCCCTCCATATTTCCAAGCCCTTCAAAAACCCCGCCATTATGGCAGCCTTCCACAACGATACCACCATGCTGCTCTATTGGCTTAGAAAACAAAGGGAGCTCTTTGCGGACACCCCAGAATATGTCGGGGAGATTTTCTACGGGGCCATAGATGTGGTATCCATGATGAATCAGTACAATATGCTTTCCTGCGTCATCGCCAATGAGGAGCTGTTCGGCATCCTCAAGGAGATTTATGCCCAGGTGGATGATACAACGTCCATTCGCTTGTATCTCAGCGCGCTGCGGCACATCAGCGACGAGGCTCTGGAGCCCCGCAAGAAGGAGCTGCGTAAGATACTGAATGCAAAGAAGAAGGAGCTATCTGCGATGGCATAATTGGGGGCAGCCTCCTCTCCTCCGCAAACAAAAAAAGGGCAAGGCAAACCGTGGCGGTCTGTCTTGCCCTTCCCCTCTTTACGGGGATGTGTCCCTGGGGCTTTTGCATGAACCACCATGTTGTCCCATAAGATGGTATAAAGAATGGGAAACGGGGGTCGGGAAGATGGTATTTCTTCTGGTGGGGGCAGGGCTGTGGCTTTCTGTGGCAAGCGGATTTCTGCCTCTGCGGCGGCCCGGACGGGTGCTTCAGGCCACCCTAGGCTCCTTTTTTCGCCGCCGGAGCGGAAAGGAGGAGGGCATCACCCCCTTTCAGGCGGTCTCCACCGCCCTTGCAGGCACCCTTGGCACCGGGAACATCGCCGGCGTGGCTACCGCCATTGTGGCCGGGGGGCCGGGGGCGGTCTTCTGGATGTGGTGCTCCGCCCTGTTGGGGATGGCTACCAAATACGCCGAGGTGCTGCTGGCGGTGGAATACCGCATCCGGGATCGGGAGGGCCGCTGGCAGGGCGGGCCTATGGAATATCTTGCCAGGGGGCTGGGGATGCCCTGGCTGGCGGGGATATTCTGCCTCTTCTGCGCCCTGGCCTCCTTCGGCATCGGCAACGCCACCCAGGTGGGGGCGGTGGCCCAGACCATGGCCCAGGATTTCGGCCTGCCTCCCTTCCTCACCGGCTGCGCTCTGGCCCTTCTGGCCGGTTTGGTGATGATGGGGGGCCTGCGGCGAATCGGGGCCTTTACCGCCGCCTTCGTCCCCCTGATGGCCCTCCTCTATCTGGGAACGGGGGCGCTGGTGCTGGTGAAAAACGCAGCCGCCATCCCCGACGCCCTCTCCCTTATTTTCCGCTGCGCCTTCACCCCCCAGGCAGCGGCCGGGGGCGCGGCGGGGTATACGGTGCGCCAGGCGGTCCATTTTGGCGTAGCCAGAGGGGTCTTCACCAATGAGGCGGGGCTGGGCTCCGCCCCCATCGCCCACGCCGGGGCGGCGGCCCGCGGCCCCGTGGAGCAAGGCTGCTGGGGCATCCTGGAGGTCTTCGTGGACACCATCCTTATGTGCGGCTTCACCGCCCTAATCATCCTCTCCGGCGGGGAACTGTGGCGCTCCGGCCTGGATGGAGCCGCCCTCACCTCTGCCGTTTTTACCGCTGCCTTGGGACCCTTGGGGGGCCGGGTGGTGAGCCTTTCCATCCTCCTTTTTGCCTTCTCCACCGTCCTTGGGTGGGGCTATTACGGGGAGCGGGCCATCGCCTGGCTCACCGGGGAAAGGAGGTGGACTGTCACCCTCTACCGCCTCTGCTACCTTCTGGTGATGATTCTGGCCGCCCCCGCCCGCCTCACCCTGGTGTGGAGCCTCTCCGACCTCCTTAACGGCGCCATGATGGTCCCCAACCTGATTGGGGTGATGGCCCTGTGGCGGGTGGTGCGGGGCCGGACCCTGGAGTGGGAAATTTCCCGAAAAAAAGCCGGAAAAGCCCCTTGACAACCACTTCCCCTTCCCGTATAATATAAGAGCTGTTCATCCAAAGACAGCAGGTGTCCCCGCCTTTGGGGATATAATGGTGCCAACCGCCTGCCGAGGAATTGACGCGTTGCGATATAAAGCCCGGCTCCAAAAGGAACTGGACTTTCCGGTTACGCTCTTTCCACGGTGCGTTGGAAGGAGCTTTTTTGTTTCCCTTTTTCTTCAGATTCGAACTATCGGGAGGTGAACGATTTTGGCTAACAAGAATATCATCCAGGCGAAGCAGGAGCAGGTGGACGCCCTGAAGGCCCGCATCGAAAAGTCTGTGGCCGGCGTCCTGGTGGACTACCGGGGCATCACCGTGGCCGACGACACCAAGCTGCGCCGCGAGCTGCGTGAGGCCGGTGTCCATTACGCCGTCATCAAAAACAACATCATGCGCCGCGCCGCTACGGACAGCGGATTTGCTGCCCTGGCCGAGTCCATGACCGGCACCACCGCCTTCGCCCTCTCCGAGGAGGACCCCATCGCCGCCGCGAAGATTCTCCACAAGTTTGCCGAGGATTCCAAGGGCAAATTTACCATCAAGGCAGGCTTCATGGAAAAGGAAGTGCTGGACGCCGCTGGTGTGGAGCGGGTTGCCAAGCTCCCCGGCAAGACCGAGCTGCTGACCATGCTCTGCATGGCCCTCAACGGCAACATCCGCGGCCTGGCCGTGGCCCTGAACGCCGTGGCCGAAAAGCAGGCCGAGGGCGCTGTCCCTGGCGAGGCTGCCGAGGCCCCCGCTGCCGAGTAACAAAATAAAGACCGATCATAGGAGGTAAATTGTAATGGCTTCTGAGAAGATCACAAAATTTGTTGAAGAAGTAAAGACCCTGACCGTTATGGAGCTGGCCGAGCTGGTCAAGGCCATCGAGGAGGAGTTCGGCGTTTCCGCCGCCGCCCCTGTCATGGTGACTGGCCCTGCTACTGCCGCTCCCGCTGCCGATGCCAAGACCGAGTTCGACGTGGTCCTGGTAGATCCCGGTGCTTCCAAGATGCCCGTCATCAAGCTGGTGAAGGAGATCACCGGCCTGGGCCTGAAGGAGGCCAAGGAGGTCGTCGAGGGCGCTCCGAAGCCGGTGGCCGAGGGCGTTGCCAAGGACAAGGCCGAGGAGATCAAGGGCAAGCTGGAAGAGGCCGGCGCCGCTGTGACCCTGAAGTAAATTCGCTTTCGCGAATACTTCAACCGCCTTTACGGCTATACGGAACCCCGCTTACGAGCGGGGTTCTTTTTTTGGCGAGAGAAGCTGTTTCGGATGCACTGCGTTGCTGCGATTTTCGCTGTTCTGAGAAGAAAATTGCGGTTTTCGTAATCGAAAATGCCTTACCGTTAGAAACGACGTTAGCCCACCTGGGAAAACGTGGATGTAGAATGCGAAATTACGCTGTCGGACTACGAAAACCGTGATTTTCTTCTCCATTTGGGGGGTAGGTGAAGCAGCGCGAGAGGCGGTGCGCGAGAAATAGCACGAGAGGGCCTTGGGAAAGTCTGGGCCTTGGAGGATTTGGGAATCTGGAGGGAAACGGAAGCGTGGGGGACCGGGGCCTTGGGGAGTTGGAGCTAGCCGAGCCACGCTTCCAGGGACTCTATGTCGCGGCGGGCCTGGGCCTGACCGGCTTCGTAGGAGCGCACGAGGGCGTCGTAGTCGGTGGTCTTGTTGGCGACCTCCATGGCATCGGGGTAGAAGACCCAGGCGGCGCCCGTCTTCTCCAGGTGCTCTATCTCGTCGCAGAGCTCGTTGTAGGGCTGCCACCGGGCGATGGTGCGCTCGGCCACCACGGGGAGCTTGCGGAAGGCGGCACGGAAGAGGCGCTGCTCAAGGGAGCCCATGGGCTTCTTGCGGTAGCCGCGGGGCTGGGTCCGCATGATGCAGAAGCGCTCGAAGCCGTCGGCGCGGGCGGCGTTCAACAGGATGCCCCAGCTCGCTCCCATGCCCCCGTCCACGTAGGTGCGACTCCCGATGGTCGTGGGCGGCATGAAGATGGGCATGGTGGACGACGCGCGCACCATGAGCCCCACGTCGCGGGCCTCTCTCATGTCGGCCTTCGTGAAGGCCACGGTCTCGCCGGTGTCCCAGTCCAAAGCCTCGATGTGCACGTCGGCGGGGTTGGCGTGGA